>Ga0207421_10001644_pt1 | contig 28407 bp, 31 predicted proteins | sample SodLakKL_010_SED_4_FD_187542 | JGI IMG/M metagenome (GOLD analysis project Ga0207421, IMG submission 187542) | Alkaline sediment microbial communities from Lake Tanatar, Kulunda Steppe, Russia - 8KL_010_SED (SPAdes) (version 2) | ecosystem: Environmental > Aquatic > Non-marine Saline and...
ATCATGTCTCGTGTGGGAAAGTTGCCCATTCCCGTTCCTCAGGGAGTCACCGCCTCCCTGCAGGATGATCATCTGACCGTCAAGGGGCCCAAAGGCACGCTGTCTCGTACCCTGCCCCGAAAGGTCGAAATCGATGTACAGGACCAGTTCATTTACATCCGCCGCCATGACGACACGAAAGAGTCCAGGTCTCTCCATGGCCTCGTTCGTGCCCTGGTGAGCAACATGGTGGTGGGGGTCAGTCAGGGATTCACCCGGTCCCTCGCCATTCAGGGAACAGGATACCGCGCTGAAGTTCAAAGCAACGTGCTCAACCTCAACATAGGTTATTCCAACGCGGTGAAATTCACTTTGCCGGACGGTATTTCTGCCACGGTGGACAAACAGAATGTCGTTCAGCTTCAAGGCATAGACAAAGAGCTTCTTGGCCATGCTGCCGCCAAGATACGGGGACTTCGCGCCGTGGAGCCGTACAAGGGGAAAGGCATTCGCTACCTCGATGAGCGTGTGCTTCGCAAAGCTGGCAAGACGGGATCCAAGAAGAAGTAGTCCAATCTGGAGCAGATGATGGGAAAAAATATCAATCCACGTGAAGCAGCTCGCCTCAAACGCAAAATGAGCATTCGTAAGAAGATCGCTGGCTCTCAGGAACGCCCCCGGCTTTCCGTTTTCCGCAGCGACAAGCACATATACGCACAGATCGTCGATGACACGCGTGGCATGACACTCATGGCCGCTTCCACCCTGTCTCCAGAGGTCAGGGAAGGGGAACGCACGGGAGGCAAAGTGGGATCCGCCAAGCTTGTGGGTCAGCTCATCGCCCGCAAGGCCCGGGACAGTGGCATCACCAAAGTCGTCTTTGACCGCAACGGATTCATTTACCACGGACGCATACAAGCCCTGGCGGATGCTGCCCGTGACGCGGGCCTTGATTTTTGAATCGCTTTTTCAGAGGGAGGCAATAACTTGACAGCTGTAGAATCCAGCCAATCGCAGCTCATAGACAGAGTCGTGCACATCAGCCGCGTGGCCAAAGTGGTCAAAGGTGGACGGCGTTTTTCTTTCAGTGCCATCGTGGTCGTGGGTGATGGCAATGGCCGGGTCGGGTTCGCACTCGGCAAAGCCAATGAAGTGCCCGAAGCCATCAGAAAGGGAATGGAAGCCGCCAAGAAGGCCATGGTCCAGGTTCCTCTGGCGGAAGGCTCTATTCCGCACGAAACTCTCGGCCGCTTTGGCGCGTCCCACGTCGTCCTCAAACCAGCATCTGCCGGTACCGGAGTCATCGCCGGGGGGGCAGTGCGTGCAGTCATGGAGGCTGCCGGAGTGAGCGACATTCTCACGAAATGCTTGGGTTCCCGTAATCCTCACAATGTCTTGAAAGCAACCATCAGTGGGCTCGCATCCCTTCGCAACGCAGGCACCGTGGCTCGAATCCGTGGCCGCGAAGCGCAAGAAATCATGGCCCGGTAGACACAACCTGTCGTCCTCCCCTTGCCCATCAAGGGGTGCGCGAAAAAGAGATGAGGAAACACCATGGCACAGCCCATTCAGGTCAAACTTGTTCGAAGCCCCATCGGGCGGCCCCAAAAGCACCGCAAGATCCTTCAGGGTCTGGGCCTCACCCGACTGCACCGCCCCGTGAATCTCTACGCCACTCCAACCATACTGGGGGCCCTTCGAAAGGTCGTCCACCTGGTTGATGTCAAGGAGATTTGAACACAAAGCCGTAATTCACCACACACAGCGAGTGGATATGACCATGAAACTTGAAGATCTGGCTCCTGCTCCCGGAGCGAAGAAATCCAGAAAACGCGTAGGTCGCGGAACCGGCTCCGGCCTCGGCAAGACCGCCGGCCGAGGCACAAAAGGCCAAAATTCCCGTTCCGGCGGAGGAACTCCTCCCTGGTTCGAGGGTGGTCAGATGCCCTTGCAGCGTCGGGTTCCCAAAAGAGGATTCAACAACATTTTCAAAAAACATTACGCCATCGTCAACATTCAGGACCTTTCGGCTTTTCAGGCGCAGGCGGTGGTTGGCCCCCAGCAACTCATGGAAGCAGGCCTTGTGAAAAAATTACAGGCGGGCGTTAAGCTTTTGGGAGACGGGGAAGTTGATCGCGCACTCACCGTACAGGTACACAAAGCAAGCGCTTCCGCTGTCCAGAAGATTCAAGCAGCCGGAGGACAGGTCGAAATTCTATCTTGATGAAAGAGGGTGACCAGGGTGTTTACAGGTTTCCAAAACATCGGCAAAATTCCTGAGCTCAAGCGGCGCATCGGAATAACCCTGCTTTTGCTGACGGTTTATCGCATCGGAGTTCACATTCCGACACCGGGCATCAACACGGAAGCTATCTCAGCTTTTTTCGATGCCGTTCAGGGAACTCTCCTCGGACTTTTCGACATGTTTTCCGGTGGCGCGCTGAGCCAGTTTTCCGTATTCGCCCTTGGCATCATGCCTTACATCAGTGCGTCCATCATCCTTCAGCTGCTGACGGTGGTCATCCCTCATCTGGAAAAGCTCAAGAAGGAGGGAGAGGTCGGCCGCAAAAAGATCACCCAGTACACGCGCTACGGCACCATCGTCCTCTCCGTCATTCAGGGATTCGGCATTGCCGTGGGCCTGGAAACCATGACAGGTCCAGGGGGTGAAAACATCGTCCTGGAACCCGGGTGGGGCTTCCGGTTCACCACGGTGACCACTCTCACGGCGGGCACTGCCTTCATCATGTGGCTCGGAGAACAGATCACCGAACGGGGCATTGGCAACGGCATTTCCCTCATCATTTTTGCAGGCATCGTCGCTGGCCTGCCGGGTGCCTTCATGAGTACGGGTCGCCTGGTGACCGCCGGGGAAATGCATGTGTTTGGAGCCATCCTCCTGCTGGTTTTCATGCTGGCTGTCATCGCAGGCATCGTTTTCGTGGAGCGCGGACAGCGACGAATACCGGTCCAGTACGCCAAGCGCGTGGTAGGACGAAGGGTCTACGGAGGCCAGAGCACCCACATTCCCCTCAAAGTCAACACCTCCGGTGTTATTCCTCCTATTTTTGCGTCTTCCATCATCATGTTTCCGGCGACGGTGGCCAGCTTCATAGCCATACCCTGGGTCCAGTGGGTTTCCGATTCCCTGGCTCCGGACCGGCTGCTCTACACCGTGCTGTTTGTGGCCTTCATCATCTTTTTCTGCTTTTTTTACACGGCCATCGTATTCAACCCCGTGGACGTGGCTGACAACATGAAAAAATACGGAGGGTTCATTCCCGGAATTCGTCCCGGCCGGCCCACTGCCGATTATATCGACAAGGTTCTCAGTCGCATCACCCTTGGAGGGGCGATCTATGTTTCCATTGTGTGCGTCATTCCCACCATCCTCATCCAGAGATTCAATGTCCCCTTTTACTTCGGCGGCACCGCCCTTTTGATCGTCATCGGTGTTTCCATGGACACACTCTCACAGATCGAGGCGCACATGCTTTCAAGGCACTATGAAGGTTTTCTCAAGCAGGGTCGCTTTAAGGGCCGGAGGTAACCCTCACTGCCATTCGGGATAGAAATCGTGTCGGCAATCCCCTTCACACCGAGGCTGAAACAAAGAGGGGAATGTCGTTGAAATGTCAGGCAAACCAAATCAGGGAGGAGAAAGCAACATGAACATCATTTTATTGGGACCCCCGGGAGCGGGAAAGGGAACACAGGCCAAGAGACTCGTCGAAAAATATGGAATCCCTCAGATCTCTACGGGAGACATGCTGCGCGCAGCTCTCAAAGAGGGAACTCCCCTCGGCCTCGAAGCCAAGAAGTACATGGACCAGGGGGCCCTAGTGCCTGACAGTGTGGTCATCGGTCTCGTCAAAGAGCGCATTCAGAAACCCGATTGTGCCAAAGGTTTCATGCTCGACGGCTTTCCCAGAAACGTGAGCCAGGCCGAAGCCCTCGATGCCACACTCAGCGAACTCTCTCAGAAAATCGACCATGTGGTTTGCATGGAAGTTGCCAATGAAGAACTCCTTGAGCGCCTCACCGGCCGCAGGACATGCCGCAGCTGTGGCGCAGGCTACCACGTTCGTTTCGACCCCCCCAAAAAGGAAGGGGTTTGCGATCAGTGCGGAGGAGAGCTCTATCAGAGGGATGACGACAATGAGGCGACGGTCAGTTCACGCCTCAAAGTCTATGATGACCAGACCAAACCCCTCATAGACTATTATTCCAAGCAGGGCAAGCTTCGAGCCGTTGACGGTGTGGGTTCCATGGATGAAATTTTTTCACGCATCACCGCAGTGCTCGGCTAAAGGACAACCCGCATTGATCATATTGAAGTCCCAGCAGGAAATAGAAAAAATACGCCGATCTTGCCTCATCGTGGCTGAGATTCTGGAACGGGTGAAAGAGCACATTCGGCCCGGTGTGACCACATACGAGCTGAATGTGCTCAGTGAAGAATTTGCAGCCAGACTGTGGGCCAAGCCCGCTTTCAAGGGGTACAACGGATTTCCTCACGCCCTCTGCACTTCGGTCAACGAGGAAGTGGTCCATGGTATCCCCTCCAAAAAGAGGCGGCTTGCAGAGGGAGACATCATCAGCATCGATTTCGGTGTCATCAAGGAGGGTTACTACGGAGATGCGGCCGTGACCCTTCCTGTGGGGAAAATTTCGCCCGAAGCCGCCAGGCTCTGCCAGGTCACCCGTGAGGCCCTTTTCAGAGGGATACGGCAGTCCATTGTGGGAAATCACCTATCCGATATATCTCACGCCATCCAGTCTCATGTGGAAGCGTTTGGCTTTTCTGTGGTGCGAGAATTTGTGGGACACGGCATTGGAAAAAATCTTCACGAAAGTCCGCAGATACCCAATTACGGTCCTCCGGGCAAAGGGGTCAAGCTCAAGGCTGGAATGGTATTCGCCATTGAACCCATGATCAACCTGGGCAAGGCAGGCGTTGAAGTCCTCCAGGACAAATGGACGGCCGTCACCGTTGATCGAAGCCTCTCCGCCCACTTTGAACACACCATTGCCATCACGGACAACGGCCCGGACATTTTATCGCAACCAGATCCTTGACACATCGGTAAAACTTAGGTATTTTGTTTGTTTCGATGGTGAATCCACTAAAAATTGTAAGGAAAAGGTAAAAGGGATGGCCAAAGAAGACGCCATTGAAGTCGAAGGAGTGGTCCTGGAGACCCTTCCCAACGCCATGTTTCGGGTGGAGTTGCCCAACGGCCATCGGATACTCGCTCACATATCCGGAAAAATGCGCATGCACTTCATCCGCATTCTTCCCGGAGACAAAGTGACCGTAGAACTCTCTCCCTACGACTTGAACCGAGGCCGTATCACTTACAGATCCAAATCATAGAGCGCCCTTTGCCACAGTCCTGCCAAACGGGAGAAGGAGAAATGAAAGTCAGAGCATCGGTGAAGCGCATTTGCCGCAAATGCAAGATCATACGCCGCCATGGCACGATCAGGGTCATTTGTGAAAACACAAGACATAAGCAAAGACAAGGTTGATGGGAGGAACGGGCATTGGCACGCATTGCAGGCATTGACCTACCGAAAAACAAGCGCATGGAGATTGCCTTAACCTACATTTACGGCATAGGTCGAACCACAGCTCAAAAGATTCTCACGGAAGCCCAGATTTCCTGGGATTTGAAATCCGATGACCTCGACGACAACCAGATCAACGCCATTCGTCACGTCATCGATTCGCGTTACAAGGTTGAAGGTGACCTCCGCTCCGAGGTTTCCATGAACATCAAACGTCTCATGGACCTGGGCTGCTATCGAGGCCTGAGGCATCGGCGAGGACTGCCTGTCCATGGGCAAAGGACGCACACCAACGCCCGCACTCGCAAAGGTCCGCGCAGATCGGTCATGGGCAAGCGCAAAAAGTGATAACCGGGAGGCAATGTCATCATGGCAAGGGATAGAACTGCCACACGCAAGAAAAAAGAACGCAAAAACATACAAAACGGTGTCGCTCACATACGCGCCACCTTCAACAATACGGTCATCACGCTCACGGACACGAGCGGAAATGCCATTTCCTGGGCCACTTCCGGCAGTCAGGGATTCAAGGGCTCGAGAAAAAGCACGCCCTTCGCCGCCCAGACGGCCGCTGAAATCGCCGGAAGAAAGGCCATGGAGCATGGTCTGCAAAACATTGAAGTGCTGGTCAAGGGCCCCGGTTCCGGTCGTGAAGCTGCCCTGCGCGCCCTGCAGGCCATAGGCTTCAACATCACAGCCATCAGGGATGTCACACCCATTCCCCACAACGGGTGCAGGCCCCCCAAAAGAAGGCGTGTTTGACATTTTTTCTCCCATCCACAGAATAGCTCCATCTTGGTGGAAAGGCATCCCATAAGGAGGAATACACATTGGCTCGCTATACCGGTTCCGTCTGCAGGCTGTGCCGCAGAGAAACAATGAAGCTGTATCTCAAGGGCGATCGCTGCTACTCCGACAAATGCGCCGTGGAGCGCCGCAACTATCCACCGGGCCAGCACGGCCAGGGTCGCGGCAAGCTCTCCAACTATGGCCTTCAGCTCCGTGAAAAGCAGCGCATTCGGCGCATTTATGGTCTCGGAGAAAAACAGTTCAGGGACTATTTCAAGGAAGCAGACCGGCAAAAGGGGGTCACCGGCACAAACTTCCTGGTGCTTCTGGAGCGCCGCCTCGACAACGCCGTTTACCGGCTCGGGTTCGCCAACTCCAGGGCTGAAGCGCGTCAGCTTGTTCGACACGACCACTTTCGCTTGAATGGCAAAAAGGCCAACATCCCCTCTATGCTCCTTCGTCCCGGAGACAAAATCACTGTCGCGGAATCCAGCAGGCAGATCGGGGCCATCAGCGATTCATTGGAAGCTCTGCCCCGGCGCGGCCTTCCTCCCTGGCTTGAACTCGACAAAGCCGCCTATGAAGGTGTCTTCAAAAATTTGCCGACCCGTGAAGAGATGAACCTTCCCGTTCAGGAACAGCTGGTTGTAGAGTTCTACTCCAAATAAGCAAGCGAGAATTCCTCCTGAACTATTCACCGGGTATGGAGCTGACCCCCTTTGCCTCTTTATCCGGTTTTGCATTTCTCTTTCACGGAAAAGGGTGCAATGGTGACATCTCTCAATGAGGAATCATTATGCAAAGGAATTGGCGCGAGCTCATCAAACCGAAGCGCTTGGAGGTTGAAACAGACAACCGCCCGGAAACATATGGAAAATTTGCCTGCGAACCTTTAGAAAGAGGGTTTGGAATCACCCTGGGCAATGCGCTCAGGCGCGTTTTGCTCTCATCCCTTCAGGGCACCGCCATCACCAGCGTCAAAATCGACGGTGTTCTCCATGAATTCTCCACCATTCCTGGTGTTTTGGAAGATGTTACGGATGTCATCCTGAATCTCAAGGAGGTTCGATTCCGCGTTCAAGGCGAAGGCCCCTGGCACGTGGTTCTCGAAAAGGAGGGCGAGGGACAGGTTCTGGCCGAAAATATCCGGGAAACCTCTCAGGTGGAAGTTTTCAACAAAGACCAGCAGATCTGCACCCTTGCCAAAGACGCTCGTCTTCGCATGGAACTGACCCTCAAACAGGGGAAGGGATACGTGCCAGCCGATCGCAATTCGGAGGAAAACCAGTCCATCGGCACCATCCCCATTGACTCCATTTTTTCTCCCGTCCGCAAGGTGAGCTATGCCATCACACAAGCCCGCGTGGCACAGATCACCGATTACGACAAGCTCACCATGGAGGTCTGGACAGATGGCAGCATCACTCCCGAGAATGCCCTGGCATTTGCTGCCAAAATTCTCAAGGACCAGCTGACCATCTTCATCAATTTTGAAGAAGAGCCGGAGGTTTCGGAAGAAGAAGTTCGCGTAGAACCCACGTTCAACGAGAATTTGTTTCGCAGTGTCGATGAACTTGAGCTTTCTGTACGCTCCGCCAACTGTCTCAAGAATGCAGACATTCGCCACATAGGTGAGCTGGTCCAAAAAACAGAGGCGGAGATGCTCAAAACGAAGAACTTCGGCAGAAAATCCCTCAACGAGATCAAGGAAATTCTTGCCGAAATGGGCCTCTCATTGGGAATGAAGCTGGACAGCTTTCCCAGTCGTGAAGAAATTGATCAGCGTAGAAAGGAACAGGAATAGCCATGCGACATGGAGTTTCTGGAAGAAAACTGAATCGGACGACCAGTCACCGATTGGCCATGTTCCGAAACATGGTGACTTCCTTGTTGCGTCACGAGCAAATTTACACCACGGTCCCCAAAGCCAAGGAACTGCGCCGCTGGACCGACTGGATGATCACACTCGGCAAGCGGGGAGACCTGCACGCTCGCCGGCAGGCTCTGGCTTCGGTGCGCGACAAGAACGTTGTCCACAAGCTTTTTACGAAACTGGGCCCCCGGTTTCAAACACGCCAGGGGGGCTACACCCGCCTCACCAAGGTTGGATTCCGGCGGGGAGACGCATCCCCCATGTGCCTCGTCCAACTGATCGGCGAGCCCGTCGTGAGCAAAAAGAAAACCTCCAGGCCTGAGTCATCGCCGCAAGCACCTGCCCCGTCCCCGGTGGCCACGGAGGGGGCATCGCCATCCTCATCACCCCCTGAGGCAGAAAAATCGGGAACTCCGGAACAGGAAAAGCAGCCCCAATAAATCGCAAGAAATAACCCGCTTTTTTCAAGCGGGTTATTTCTTGCAAAACCCGAGAATGGGTCGATCAGTAACCACACTCCTCATCCCTGGGAATGTTAATGGCGCAGTCACCGCAAGTGAAGCCGCCCCACATGGCCTTTGCAGCCTTGTCAAGACATGCGTCATAGTTGAGGCAGGCAAAGTTTCTGACCCCCTTGCCCTCCTTACACATGATGGGCCCCAAAGCCAAAGGCTTTTCGTCCAGATCCCAGTGACCCATCTGCCCTCGACTCGTCTTCTCTTTAGGCATCTCTCCATTTCTCCTTGCAATGATACCATCTACCCACTTGATCCCTACCCATCTGTTACAAGCTCTTTCCCCAAAGCGTGCGTTCCAGAGAAAACCAAACCGTCTCCCTTTGCCTCCTTTCGTTCCCCTGGGCCATGCCTGTCCCCCCCCTCAGCCCACCCAAAGAAACACTCCATGTCTTCTCACATCAGAGCCCTCGCCTGGCTTCGGACATCGGGGCACTATCGCAGCTCAGCCCGCAGGAAATGATGATTCCCGTGCCTTTCAATGTGCGTCCGAAAGTAATTTTTCATGAAGTGGCGGCAGACCAACGATCGCTTAAGCCATTGGGTGCGATTCGCTGACCCAAAGATCGTTACCAGAAGAGTGCAGGAATGACGTTTAAAAATAACTGCCCGCCAAACAAAAATCAATTCGCTTCCACAATTCTTTGGAAAAGAATGAAAAAAGGACCGCCATGATCCCTGCATCTCACGGCAGACTTTCACACAACCCTTTCCGTTTTGAATGCAACATGTTATGAGCTTTCCTTGAACCTGGTTCTCCATGTTTGCCCAAGGCCGACGCCCTTTGAGGAAACTGAGAACTGCTTCTTTCGGAAGGCACTTTGTCCCCGAAACCCTTTTTGTAACTTCTCATGTCTCATTCACCGGAGTGACAAACCGCATGTCTTCCCTGGCTTCCCTCATCAGTCTGGGCTGCTCCAAAAACCTCGTGGACAGCGAGGTCATGATCCCCCAACTGGAGCATTGCGGTTATGTTATGACCGCTGACCTGTCTCAGGCTGAAATCATAGTCGTCAACACATGCGGTTTCCTGGAAAGGGCCGTAGAGGAAGCGGTGGACACCATCCTGGAGGTGGTGCAGCACAAGGAAATGAGCCGCTGCAGACAAATCGTCGTCACAGGCTGCATGGTCCAGCGCTATGGCCGCAAGCTCAAAAAGCTGCTTCCCGAAGTGGATCTCTTTCTGGGCACTTCTCACTACGGCCAGCTGTCAAAAATTCTTGCGGAGAGGAGCAATGGCTCGGGACATTCCCTCTACATGGGAAGGCCCCATTTCCTCGCCACATCCCGCCTGGAACGAAAGCGATGCACTCCCTTTTACTCCGCTTACCTGAAGATAGCCGACGGCTGCAGCCACCGCTGTACTTTTTGCATGATCCCCCGCCTTCGCGGCCCCTACCGGAGCCGCCCTCTCGAAGACATCGAGGAGGAAGCCTCCCGCCTTGTGGACGAGGGAGTCAGGGAGCTGAACCTCATCGCTCAAGACATCACCGCCTTTGGCTCGGACCGGGGTGGACGGGACAATCTCGCTGCCCTGCTGGAGTCCCTGGAAGAGATGGAAGGGCTTCGCTGGGTGAGGCTTCTCTACGCCTATCCCGAGCATGTGAGTGACTCTCTTTTGAAGCTCCTGGCCCAGTCGAACAAAATAGTGCCCTATCTTGACATTCCCTTTCAGCACGCCTCTTCGAGCATTCTGAAAGCCATGGGGCGGGTTGATCACAAACAGGATCCATCAGACACTGTTTCACGCATTCGTTTCCATGTGCCAAAAATTGCACTGCGAACTTCCCTCATGGTTGGTTTCCCCGGAGAAACTTCCCAGGACTTTCGCAAACTCCTCAGCTTTGTGGAAGCTGCCCGCTTTGACCATGTGGGCACCTTTGCCTTTTCACCCGAGAAAGGCACAAGAGCTGCCAGAATGTCCGGTCAGATTCCCGAAAAGACCAAGGAAGAACGGTTGGCCATGGTCATGGAACTGCAGCGCAACATTTCCCGAAAACGATTGAGTGAACGTGTGGGTGACAGGCTGCAGGTCATGGTGGAAGGATATCACCCGGAAACGGATTACCTGCTGGTTGGAAGAGCCTCCATACAGGCCCCTGAAGTGGACGGAGAAGTGATCATCACCAGTGGACGGGCTGAAATCGGGGAGATACACATGGCCCGGGTGACGGGGGCCCACGATTATGACCTGGAGGCGGAACTGGAACTGCAAACTCAAGAACCGTGAGCTCCTTTCAGCCATTTCGGGGAAACAGCACGCTTTGGCAAAACACTTTGACATGCTCCCAATTATTCGTTATGAAACAGCGTTTGTGCAGGATCCCCAATTTGCCCTGGAACACAGACGGATGTTTTTGAGAACCACCTGAAAAAGAAACTCTTGAACCATGAATCGGACTCATCAAAAGTGCACCCCATCGCCCTGACTTCTCTTTTGAATGCTGACTCTGCAGAATCCATGAAGGATCGCATTCACATGCGCATTCGTTCCGATCTTGAGCGCATTGAGGCAGAAATAGACCGGCATCTGCATTCCCCCATTCCCTTTATCTCCGTTGTTTCCCGCTACATTGTGGGAAGTGGAGGCAAAAGGCTGAGACCTCTTTTGATGGTCCTCTGCGCCCGTTTGTGCGGCAACAGGAGCAATAAGGACGCGGCCCTTTCCGTTGTTTTCGAATTCGTGCACGCGGCCTCCCTCCTTCACGACGATGTTGTGGATCATGCTGAGGTGCGCCGCAATCAGCCCGCAGCCAACACCGTTTGGGGCAACCCCGCCGTGGTGCTCGTGGGAGACTTTTTGTACTCCAAGGCCATCAACCTGGCCGTGAGCCACAACGATGTTCATATCCTCGAGGTTCTCACCCGCGCCACCACCCTCATGGCAGAAGGGGAAGTGCTGCAGCTCATCAATGCGGACAATCTGGAGGTCGCCGAAGAGGAGTATCTTGAGATCATCACGAGAAAAACGGCGGTCCTCATCAGCGCTGCCTGCCAGATCGGAGCCATCTTTGGCGGTGGGTCCCACCAGGAGGAGCTGGCCCTTCGCCAGTACGGCCATCATCTGGGAATCGCTTTTCAACTCATTGACGACACCCTGGACTACACGGGCCAAGTGGAAGAGCTGGGAAAACCCATTGGCAATGACATCAAGGAAGGGAAGGCCACACTGCCCCTCATTCACACTTTTGCCCATTGTGCCCACGAGGATCGGCAGCGTCTGAAAGAAATCTTCAGCGCCGATGAAATTTCCCCGGTAGATTTCCTCAAGGTCAAAAGCATTGTCACCGGATGCGGCGGCCTGGATTACACTTGTCAGTCGGCGTTGAAGCACGTGAGTGCGGCCAAGGAAGCCCTTGAAGTCTTTCCCGGCCATCCCACCAAGGCCCTTCTGCAGGACATTGCGGATTTTGTCCTCTGCCGCCGCACCTAGAAAAAAGACCTCATCAAATCTCCAACACCAGGCCATGCTGCACGTTGCCTCTGGCTCCGCCTTCCTTTTCAGGAACCCTTCAGGTGCTTTCGGACACAACCTTTGCAGCGACAGGAACCTCTCTGCTCCTTGTCTGCTCGTTGGGATCATGATAGATTCCTGCGTGCGTGTGCTTCACGTTCCTCCAGCCGGGCGTGTCCTTGTTGAACGGGAAAAGACGGAAGCAGCGCAGAGCTTTTACGGCACAAGAGCCAATGAACCGCTCCTCATTCACCATTTGGCCCTGCGCCAGACATCGTGGATCCCATGGAATTCGCCATGAGCTTTCCCCGCTACCCCGTTTTCCTCAGCCTTGAAAACGCCAGGTGCCTGGTGATCGGAGGCGGGAGCGTTGGAGAGCGAAAAATCAGAACCCTGCTTTCCCATGGAGCAAAGGTCTTTGTCCTTTCCCGGGAACTCACTCCCTTTCTTGGGGAGTGTGTCCGGAAAAGCCATCTGACTCATTTAGAAAATGAATACAACCCCGCTTCACTGGAGGGAATGGACCTGGTCTTCGCGGCGACCAGTGACCGGGAACTGAATCGCCGCATAGCAGCGGACGCCAGGGAACGAAGGCTTTGGTGCAATGCGGCCTCAAACCCCAAAGAGGGTTCCTTCATTGTGCCATCTGTCATCCATCGCGGTTCCCTTTCCGTTGCCATCAGCACAGGGGGAGCCAGCCCGGCAATCGCCAGGCAAATTCGCGAACAGCTGGAAGGACAGTTTGGCCAGGAGTGGGGAAGATTGCTGCGCTTCATGGAGCTGCTTCGGGAAAAGATTCAGGCAAAGGGACTTGAAAGCTCTCAGAATCAGGACCTTTTCAAAAAGGTGAGCAGGCTGCCCCTGCTTGAATGGATGCAGGATCAGGGAGAAGACAAAGCCATTCAAACCCTGAGCAAAACCTGTGCCCCGCTGCTCACGCCAACGGAAATTGAATCTCTCTGGAAAGAAGCATGGAATCCGTCTTTTTGATGATCGCCACCTTTTGCTACAGTTGCGGCACGGTGGGATACCTGGTCTACCTGTTCCGCGACCTGAGCATCATTCATCGCGTGGCCTGGTGGATCCTTTCTGCAGGCGCTGCTTTCCATCTTGTCGCCATTGTGGTGCGGTCCGTTTCCGTCCAGCATTTGGCCGTCACAAGCCCGCAGGAGGCCATGTCCTTTTTTTCATGGATTCTGGTCACCACCTACCTGATCGTCCAAATGCGCCTGGACCTGAGAATACTGGGCTCTTTCGTTTCACCCCTGGCCGTCGTCTTCATGCTCATTTCAACCCTCCTGCCCGGTGACATCATTCCCGCATCGGGTGCTTTCGAAAGTGGCTGGGTGGTTTTTCATGTGACCACCCTCTTCTTTGCCTACGCGCTCTTCGCTTTGGCCTTTTGTGCCAGTGTCATGTATCTTTTGCAGGAACGCCAAATCAAAAATAAAAACTTTGGCTTTCTCTATTCAAGGCTGCCTTCACTGCAGCGCCTTGATAAGATAAACGAACATTGTCTGCTCCTCGGATTCCCTTTCATGACGGTGGGCCTCATCACCGGTTTCACCTACGCCAGCACTGTGTGGCGATCCCCCTGGAACTGGGATCCCAAAGAGATCCTGGCCCTCATCACGTGGTGCATTTATGCGGTCCTGCTTCACGAACGGCTCGCCGTGGGTTGGAGGGGAAGAAAGGCTGCACTGTTGGCCATCCTGGGCTTCATGGGCATTCTCATGACTTTTCTGGGTGTCAGCCTTTTCCTCGAGGGGCACCACACATTTTCCGTTGAATAGGTTGGGCTTATGGCAGAGATTGTTCTCATAGGAATGAACCACAAGAGCGCACCCGTTGAAGTGCGCGAGCAACTCGCCGTTGCCTGCAGGGAAAAGGTCAATCCCCTTGTGCGTGCGCCACAGCTCCAGCACGTGGATGAAATGTTTTTCGTCTCCACCTGCAATCGAGTAGAAATACTGTTCACCTGCAGCAATGTGCATGAATCCCTGAATGAGGTGAAGTGCCTGCTCAGAAACCACCTGGGAGAGCACCTCACCCATTCCCTGGATCAGCATTTCTACATTCATCACCATACGGAAGCCGTGAAGCACCTTTTTCGTGTGGCCTCCAGCCTGGACTCCATGGTGGTGGGAGAGCCCCAGATTCTGGGCCAGATCAAGACCGCTTACCGGCAGGCCACAGAATGCAAAACCGTGGGAGTTATCCTCAATCGGCTCCTGCACAAAACTTTTTCCGTCGCCAAAAGAGTCCGGTCCGAAACCTGCATCGGATCGTATGCTGTTTCCATCAGTTATGCAGCCGTGGAACTGGCCAGAAAAATCTTTGGAAAACTGGACGACAAACGCGTTTTACTCATCGGTGCCGGAGAAATGGCCGAGCTGGCCGCCGAGCATTTCCTTGCGCAGGGTGTTTGCCAGTTGGCCGTCGCCAATCGAACCCTCGAAAGAGCCATTTCCCTGGCCAAAAGATTCAAAGGGGAAACCGTGCCCTTTGAACACATTTTGGACAAACTGAAGACCACCGACATCGTGCTCACCTCCACCGGGTCCCCTGAGCCGATCCTGTTTCATGGAGACGTGAAGTCCCGCATGCGGGAACGGCGAAACAGGCCCCTTTTCTTCATCGACATTGCCGTACCCCGGGACATCGATCCCAGAATCAATGAAATCGACAACGCTTACGTCTATGACATAGACGAACTGCAGGGGGTCATCGACCTGAACCTTGAAGACCGAAAACGTGAAGCACAAAGGGCTGAGCATATCGTTGCGGAGGAAGTTCTCAAGTTTGAGGACTGGTTGTGCACCCTCAAAGTGGTTCCAACGATCATCGCTCTTCGAAACAAAGCTGAAGCCATTCGCAAAATGGAGGTTCAAAAAACTCTTTCCGGTTTGCCCCATTTGAGTGAATCGGAACGCAGCGCCATTGAGGTGCTCACGGATTCCATCGTCAGGAAAATTTTACACGACCCTATACTGTATTTGAAAAGGAAGAGTGAAAGAGAAACGGGGCAGGTCTGCGTGGACTTCACTCAGCAAATATTCAACCTCATGGAACGAGATGGCGATTCGAGCTGCGCCTTGACTCATGAAACCCCAAGTGATATGAATTACCATAACTTATTAAAAAGCATGAAAAAATAAGTGAGGAGCCACCATGGCCGAGATCTTGGAATTCGGAAAAAAAGCCCAGGATTTAAAATCCATGAGAGACACGGACCTGCGGCAAAAAAAGCTGGAAGTGCTCAGAAAAATATTTCAGTGCACGCGCTGCGTGGTGAAGTGCGCCAAATGCGGTTCACAGATTGAGGCCGGCAAGAAAGAGTCCTCGCGTTATGCAACTCCTTACCCTTTTTGCAGCAACTGCCAGGAAGAGTACGAGGAATTTCAGCAGAGAGCTAAAGGCGAAGAGCAGGGCCCCAAATACTATTGGCACAATGATCAGTGGCTGGAAGTCTGGAGGAGCTGGCTGGAGCACCAGAAGTGTCTGGACCGTTACAAGCACTCCAAGGAGTTTCTTCAGCTTCTCGAGGAAGCGGAAAGTTTATTTCACACCTAGCCGGAAGTGGCGCGAAGGAGTTGTGTTATGATTGGTGGAATCGGCATGCCCGAATTGATAATCATCCTTGTCATTGTGCTGATCATTTTCGGAGCAGGAAAGCTTCCCGAGATCGGATCCGGCCTTGGAAAGGGCATCAAAAACTTCAAAAAGGCCACCCACGAACCGCTGGAAACGGGAGAAGACGGTGAAAAAATAGAGGGAAATTCGACCAAACCCCAATGATTCCATGACGATTCGGGCTTCTGTGGTCTGGGCAGGAGGGTGACTTTTGGGTTCACCCTCTTCCTGTTGGCGCGTGAATGCCCCAGACCGCCCCCCCAATCCTTCCACTAAAAGGGAATCTCATCATCCTTGCCAGGAGGTGAAGGTGGAAGGTCCTCGGCCAGAGAACGGTCGTATGCCTGCCGGTCTGACGAACCGCCACCTCTTCCGGAACCACCACCTTGGGCGGAACCACCACCTTGGCCGGAACTTCCCTGATCATCCCCGGGACCGCCAACAAACTGAATGTCTCTGGCCACCACTTCCGTGGTGTACCTCTTGGTTCCCTGAGCATCTTCCCATTGCTGAGTCCTCAGAGTTCCCTCAAGATAAATGAGCTTTCCTTTTCCAAGATAGTTGCCGCAAAATTCAGCCGTCTTGCCAAAGGTCACGATGCGGTGCCACTCGGTTCGATCTTCCCAGTTTCCTTCTCCCGCAGGCACCCGTTCGTTGGTGGCAACATTGAATTTGGCCACAGCCACACCGTTTGCGCTGTAACGAATGTCGGGATCTGCACCTAACCGACCGATGATGATCACCTTATTCACTGTCCCTTTTGCCATGTTCTACCCCTTCCCACATTGCGATGTGTGTCTTCTTGTGTGCACCAAGAGATCCGTATAGCACACTGACCCTTTCATGGAAACCCCTGCCCCTTTGTGCTCATCCCCATAGAAACATGCGGAAGAGCACACTTCTCTCCCCTTTGCGTCCATGCAAACTCAAATGCCTTGTTGACTCGCCGGGGGAAAAAGTTTACATTCCTAACCGGTGATTTGTGTTCAAGTTGCTGTTTTCATAAGTATTTCATTTGGACCGTGGAGTTAAAAAGTTTCACCTTTCTAACCCCATCTTTTTCGGAAAAACCACAAACACAACCTTAACAAACACAAAACTGTAATTCCTTTGGGTTCGTTCAATCCCTCACCACCTTCGAGACAGGATCAACCCCGAACTGCCTTGGAGACTCGGGTGCCATTGTTTCCCTTGAGTTGCCATGGGCACTCTTTTTTTCAGGCAACCACAGCCTGACCTCTGAAAAGAAGCTTCGAGGATCTTGCGTTCCAGGCGCTGGAAGGAATTTCATGCGAACGATTCGGTCAATGTTCTTCTACGTTGTGCTTTTCATATCCACCCTGTTCCTGGGGGTCAGTGCCGTGGTGGTCCACCGGATCACCAAAAGCCATGAGGGCCCTCACAAGTGCGCCCGTCTCTGGAGCAAAGTCAACCTTCTGGCCGCGGGAGTGCAAGTGCACATAACGGGCCTTGAAAATATCGATCCCCGCAGGGCATACATATACGCACCCAATCATCAGAGCTGGTTCGACATTTTTGCCTTGTCCGCCAAACTTCCCGTCCAGTTCCGCTGGCTCGCCAAGGAAGAGCTTTTCAAGATTCCCGTCCTGGGCGCAGCCATGTCCGCCATAGGCTACATCCCCATCGACCGCGGAGATCGGCGAAAAGCTTTCAGCAGCATGAACCAGGCGGCAGAAAAGATCCAAAAAGGGACTTCCATCGTCATCTTTCCCGAGGGGACCCGAAGTGCGACGGGAGTGCTGCAGGACTTCAAAAAGGGTGGCTTCATCCTTGCCATCAAATCGCAACAGCCCATTGTGCCAGTGAGCATCAGCGGCTCTCACAGAATCCTTCAGAAGGGGGATTGGAGGCTCAATCCCGGCGTCATTCTTGTGGCCGTCGGCGCTCCCATCGAGACCAGAAACCTGACCACCAGGGATCGGGACAGTTTGAGCGATGCCGTGCGAGAGGCCATCAGAGAAAACTTACCCTTGGAAGAAGGTGGGAAGATGATCACATGAGGTGAACTTCCGGCCAGACCAGGCCAGCCAGTCAGGACATTCAAGCGCATGATTACAGAAGAACAGATCAATTCAACACCACTCAAGATCATCCCTTTGGGAGGCCTCGGTGAAATCGGCCTCAACATGATGGTCCTGGAATACGGCGACACCATCGTCCTCATCGATGCGGGGCTCATGTTTCCCGAAGACGACATGCTTGGCATAGACATTGTCATCCCGGATTTTTCTTACCTGAAGCAGAAGCGGGCCAATGTGCGTGCATTGGTGGTCACTCATGGACACGAAGACCACATTGGGGCCATACCTTTTCTGCTCAGGGAATTTGAGATTCCCATCTATGGCACCCCCCTCACCCTGGCGCTCATCAAGGAAAAGCTGAAAGAACACAATCTCAGCACGCGGACAGAACTCAACACCGTCCTGCCCAGGGAAACCATCGAGCTGGGTCCCTTTCACATGGAATTCATCCAGGTCTGCCACAGCATTCCCGACGGTGTGGGCTTGGCCATTCACACTCCTCAGGGGATGGTCATTCACTCGGGTGACTTTAAGATCGACAACACCCCCATTGACGGCAAACGGTTCGACCTTGCCCATTTCGGGTCTTATGGGGAAAGGGGAGTGAAAGTACTCCTTTCCGATTCCACCAATGTGGAGCGGCCGGGCCACACCCTGTCAGAAAGGGATGTGGGCGAGACCCTCAGGGATGTCTTCCAGTCCAGCACCGGCAGAATCATGGTGGCGGTATTTGCGAGCAACCTTCACCGTATTCAGCAAGTGATTCACCTGGCACGGTCCTTCGGCCGCAGGATTCTCCTCAATGGCCGCTCCATGGTGCTCAATGTGCGCATAGGACGGCAACTGGGCACCCTCGATTTCCCCCCGGAGGAAGAGATCAATTTTGCGGAACTCAATCGGCTCCCGGACTCGCAAGTGCTTCTCCTCACCACCGGAAGCCAGGGCGAGCCCATGAGCGCCCTCAGCCGCATGGCCTTCGAGGGTCACAAGAAACTCAAAATCAAACAGGGAGACACGGTCATACTCTCTTCCAAGTTCATACCGGGAAATGAGAGAACCATTCACAACATCATCAATCGCCTCTACCGCCACGGTGCCGAAGTGATTCATGAACAGGTGCGGGACATCCATGTTTCGGGCCACGCCTACCAGGAAGAGCTTAAAACTCTCATCAGCGTGGTCAAACCCCGCTATTTCATACCCATTCATGGCGAATACCGCCATCTGGTCAAGCACAAACAGCTGGCCATGACCATGGGCATTCCCCAGGAAAACTGTTTTCTCGTGGAGGACGGGCACATCGTCTCCATTGATGAAGAGGGGGCCCGGGTGATGGGACAGGTGGAGACTGGCCGCACACTTGTGGACGGCAAAGGAGTGGGCGACGTGGAAGGTCTCGTTCTGAGAGACCGCAGGCACCTCTCCGAGGACGGACTGGTCATCGCCACCCTGGTGATCAACAAACAGACGAGAAGCATTCTCAGTGGCCCTGACCTCCTGAGCAAGGGGTTCATTCACGAAGACTCCAAACCCGAAGTGCTCGACAGCGCCAAGCACATCATCACGGAAGTCTTCCATCGAATCATTCAGGACGACTTCGAACTGGACTGCTCTCTTCTCCAAGCGGAAATCAAGCGGGAACTGAAGCGTTTTTTCAATCGAATCCTCTACCGAAGACCGGTCATCTATGTTCTTCTCACAGACATTTGAAGCAGTTCCCGTCACATGACAAATCCTCAAAAGCCTGGTGCACCAACACCTGGAGGGTGTATCTGTGGATCAAAAAAAATATGAAATTCGTGCCCTGTGTGTTTTCACCGTCACGCTCCTTCTGTTTTTCAGCCTGGCGTCTTTTCATCCTTCCGATCTGACCCTCTTCAATGCTTCCTCCGTGGAGCGCCCCCCTGAAAACTGGGTAGGAGTGGTGGGGGCCCACATCGCCTGGATTTTATATTTCCTTTTTGGAATGGCATCCTTCTCCTTTTCAATTCTTGGTTTCTGGGTGAGCTGGTCCCTTTTCAGCGGAAAGGCCATTCTCCCCCATGGTCGCTTGCAGGCTCTGGGAATCGGTCTTTTCATCCTGACCCTCATGACGCTCTTTTCCATACACTTTCCCAAGGTTGCCATCAGTGGCGGGGAAGTGCCTTCAGGCGGCGAGATTGGATCCATCCTTGGCCATTGGCTTTTGGCCCGGCTTTACGCCATCGGCACCCATGTTTTACTTTTCGGCGCATTCTTCATCTCCCTGCTCCTCTCCACACCCCTCACCCTCAAATCCCTGTCACAGGGACTTTATGAAGGCACGGCGAAAAGCACAAAATTTTTCTCTCAGACGCTGTCTCAAAAATTCAACAGGCAGAAATCCCTGAACAGAGACCCGAACGTGAGAAGAGGTGCAACTCACCCTCGCAAGAAGAAGAAATCTTCAGGCAACGGCTCAAGGGAACTTGTGGAAACGGGTGATGCTTTGGAGGTCGATTACGGAGAGCAAGGTGAGCCACCTCCAAGCCTGGTCAGCGATGAAAAACCCTCCCTTCAATTGCCGGCGCCAAAGCCCGGGGAATATGTCCTTCCACCTTTGGACCTCCTTGAAAACCATGAGACCAAAACTCAAAGCTTTGACCCGGCCACGCTGGAAAGCAACGCCAAAGTGCTTCAGGAAAAGCTGAGAGATTTCGGGGTTCAGGGTGAAGTGGTGGACATTCTTCCTGGGCCGGTGATCACCATGTATGAATACGCACCGGCTCCGGGCATCAAAATCAGCCGAATCGTCTCTCTGTCCGACGACTTGTCCATGGCCCTCAAAGCTGTCAGCATTCGAGTGGTGGCACCCATTCCCGGAAAGGCTGCCATCGGCATCGAAGTTCCCAACGACATCCGCGAACTGGTGTCCATGAGGGATGTGGTTGAATCGAAAGCATTCTGGGACACTTCCGCAAGACTGACCATCGTCCTTGGGAAGGACATCACGGGGCGGCCAGTGATCGCCAACCTGGCAAAAATGCCCCATCTTCTCATTGCAGGGGCCACGGGCACAGGAAAGAGTGTGTGCATCAACGCCCTTCTCACAAGCCTCCTTTACCGCAATGTTCCCGAAGACGTCCGCCTGTTGCTCATCGACCCCAAACGCATTGAACTGAGTTCCTACGAAGGAATTCCACACCTGGTCCATCCAGTGGTCACCGATGCCAAAAAAGCCACCAGGGCTTTGCGATGGGCCGTTGAAGAGATGGAACTTCGGTACAAGCTCCTGGCGGAAAAGAACGTGAGGAACATCGAAAGCTATAATCGGGTCATCGAGAAAGAAAAGGAAGCGGCTGTTCACAATGAAACACCCGTTGAGGAGGAGCCATCCCTGGCGCATCACAGGCTTCCCTTCATTGTGATCATCATTGACGAACTCGCGGATCTCATGATGGTCGCTTCAAGGGAAGTGGAAGAATCCATCACCCGTCTGGCCCAAATGGCCCGAGCATGCGGAATTCATCTCATCCTGGCCACTCAGCGCCCATCGGTGGATGTGCTCACGGGCATCATCAAAGCCAACATTCCCACCCGAATCTCCTTCCAGGTCTCGTCCCGGGTGGACTCCAGGACCATCCTGGATGGCAGTGGAGCAGAGACTTTGCTTGGATCGGGAGATATGCTATTTGTTCCACCTGGCACGGCGAAACTCCAGCGAATCCACGGAGCCTTCGTGTCCGACGCAGAAGTTCAGCGCGTCACGGAATTCTGGAAGGTGCAGCAGCTCGGAGAAGATCCCCTGAGTGATCGCGTGGATTTCGAAGAAAAATCCTCCGAGGGAGAAATGAATTCCGATGAACTGGATGAAAAATACGAAGAAGCCGTGCAGCTGGTCCTGGAAACCCGCCAGGCCTCCATTTCCATGCTGCAGAGGCGCTTGCGTGTGGGGTACAACCGCGCAGCGCGGATGATTGAAATGATGGAACAGCAAGGCATCGTGGGTGCTTCGGACGGCATCAAACCCAGAGAGGTCTTGGGCAATTGAGACCCGCACATGAACCCTTCGGTGCCACAAAACACATTTTTCCCTTTGCCCCGGGTAAGGGCATGGAGAGATTCATGAAAACACACAACATGGTCAAAAGAACCATTTACATGGTCGCAGCAATGCTCCTGTTCAACCCTTTCCTGCTCCATGCACACCCGTCCATTTCCATGAGTGAGCTGCTGAGGCAGACAGAGGAGTATTACCAGGGGATTGAATCCTTCACGGCCCGGTTTCATCAGGTCACCACCTCCGCCGTGGCACGCACCATGACCACCGAAGCCACGGGCACCCTTCACTACCAGAAGCCCCGGCAAATGCGCTGGGAATACGAGACCCCCGAAGAACAGGTTTTCGTGGCCAATGAACAACTGGCATGGCTCCATGTCCCCGGGGACAGGCAACTTTCATTGTTCGACTCCAAAGCCCTTTTTTCATCCCCTTTGGCACAAACTTTCTTTGACGGCTTCGTGGAGCTCAGGAAAAATTTCGATGTCACTCTTGAATCGCGAATGAGCACCCATGAGACGGCCGTCCTGCGCCTTATTCCCAAAGCCCAGGACCCCAGCATTCGCTATCTTTTCCTGTGGGTCGACCTGGATTCCCACCGCATCGAAAAAATTGAAAGTCATGACGCCATGGGAAATATCAACATCATCTCCCTGGAAGATCAGCACTCCAAGTCTTCCATTGATCCCCGCATGTTTCAGCTTGAAATTCCTCCTTCCACCATCGTTCTTGACCTGGAGGGCAGGCAACTGTCATCGGCCGAAATAGAGGAACTGAAAAAGCAACTTTTGAGGTAACAGGATATATCTATGACTTCAAACATCGCCCATCGCATTGTCCAGCTCAAACGTGATCGAAAGGCCATCCTCCTGGCTCACAACTATCAGCCCCCCCACATTCAGGACCTTGCGGACATTACGGGAGATTCCCTGGAACTGAGCCGGGAGGCAGCCAACACCGACGCGGAGGTCATCGTCTTTTGCGGTGTGGAATTCATGGCGGAAACGGCAGCCATTTTGAACCCGAACAAAACAGTCCTGCTGCCTCGCCTTGACGCAGGCTGCCCCATGGCGGACATGATCACTGCTGCCGATGTGGCGGCCGTTCGAGCCCAACACCCCGGCGTTCCCATTGTGACCTATGTGAACTCCACTGCCACGGTCAAGGCCGAAAGCACCGTGTGCTGCACGTCCGCCAATTCCATACAAGTGGTGGAATCATTCAGGGACTCGGACACCGTCTATATGGCCCCGGACCAGAACCTGGCCAAATACACCGCAAGACACACCAAAAAGAAAGTCCTGCACTGGGAGGGCTATTGCCCCATCCACCACCATTTGACCGTGGAGGAAGTGCGGGCTCAACAGGAGGCCCACCCCGAGGCCATTTTCCTTGCCCATCCCGAATGCCCTCCCGAGATTCTCGACCTGGCCCATGAGGTCACCAGCACATCGGGAATGATCCGCTTCGTCAAGGAAAGTTCCCGCAAGTCCTTCATCATCGGTACGGAAAGAGGCATTCTCTACTCCATGAAGAAAATGAATCCCCACAAGGAATTCTATGGGGCTTCACCCAGGATGGTCTGTGCTGACATGGCAAAAACATCCCTTGAAGATGTGCTGCGTGCCCTGGAAACCCTGGAGCCCAGAATTCAGGTTCCGGAAGAAGTGAGAATCAGGGCCCTGAAAGCGGTGGAGATGATGCTGCGCATCAGCAGCTGAAAACCCTTGGGAGGGGTTGTCATGTGCGTTCCAGGTCAAATTCCGGGGAACCGCCCCATGAGTGAGACTCTTTTACCAAGGGGCTGTCCCCTTCGGGGGTCACAGGCGAAAAGCCACATGATTCCCTGCAAGGGCGCACATTCAGAGAAATGAGACCGGAGAAAGGTCACCCATGCTCCAAACGCCCCAAAACCCCTGGAGGAAAATACGGAGAATCGCCGTCACCATGGGAGACCCCTGCGGAGTGGGCCCGGAAATCATCGTGAAAGCATGGCAAGACTCCCGGCTTTTTCGGGGCATTCTGCCCGTGGTTCTGGGAGACGAAAGGGCCCTGCGAAGAGCCATCCATTTGCTGAAAAGCCCCCTTCGGCTGGAACTGATCGGGGACCCAGGGGAACTGCCCCGGGAGAATCCCTCAAACCATCTTTTCCTTCATCCCACCTCCCACCTTGAAGACAAAGACATTCCCTACGGAAACCCATCGGAAAACGCGTGCCGTGCAACCATTGAGAACATTCGCATGGCAACCCGGTGGACCATGGATGAGAAGACAGACGCCCTTTGCACGTGCCCCGTCAACAAAGGAGCCCTGCACCGCAGCGGCTTCTCCTTTCCGGGTCACACGGAATTCATTCAGAGTCTCACCCGTTCCCCCCATGTGGTGATGATGCTGGCCGGTTCAAAGCTGAGAGTCTCCCTGGTCACCGTTCATGAATCTCTTGCCCGTGTGCCCGCCCTCATCACCGAAGCCCTCGTCAGCAAAACCGTTCTCATCACGGCAGAAGCACTGAAAAGGGACTTCGGCATTCCTTTCCCTCGCATCGCCGTGGCGGGCCTCAACCCCCACGCCGGAGAAAATGCAAGGTTCGGCAGGGAAGAACTGGAAATCATCGGGCCCGCACTCCAGAGGCTTGAGCAGGCCAGTTTCCTTGTGAGCGGCCCCCACCCCCCGGACACGGTGTTTTACAGGGCTTTTCAGGGAGATTTTGACGCGGTGGTGGCCATGTACCACGATCAAGGGCTCATCCCCCTGAAGCTGGTGCACTTTGAAGATGGCGTGAACATCAGCCTGGGGCTCCCGGTGGTTCGAACGTCCGTCGACCATGGCACCGCCTACGACATCTCGGGAACGGGCCGGGCCAGCCCTGTGAGTCTCACCGCCGCCATTGAGCTGGCCGCCCAAATGTCTGCCAACCGCAACCGCGCAAAAGCTAGCCATCCAGATCCCCCACCCCGGAATGACACAGCATGACTTCAGACCACATTGTCATTCGGGGAGCCCGCCAGCACAACCTGAAGAATTTTGACCTTTCCCTTCCCAAAGGCCGGTTCATCGTGATCACGGGCGTCAGCGGGTCGGGCAAATCTTCCCTGGCCTTTGACACCCTCTTCGCCGAGGGGAGGAGACGCTATGTGGAAAGTCTTTCCACGCAGGCCAGGCTCTTCCTGCAAAATGCGACGCCCGTGGATGTGGATTCCATCGAAGGTTTGAGCCCCGCCATAGCCCTGGAGCAAAAAGGGTTCAGTCAAGGGCCTCGATCAACGGTGGGCACCCTCTCGGAAATCCTCGATCATCTGAGGATTCTGTTCACACACCTCGGCAAAACACACTGCTCCAAATGTGACCAGTCCCTCCAGGCTTTCACCGTGCCCCAAATGGCACAGGACCTTTTTGAACACTGGGAGGAAGGGAGCAGGTTCCTGGTGTTGGCACCCGTTGAGAAGGTGAAGTCCGCCTCTCTGTCCAACACGCTCCAGGCCCTGAGAAAAGAAGGGTATGCGCGCATTCGTTTTGAAGGCCATGTCCATCACCTCGATCCCCTTCCTTCCCTTCCCAGGCGCACCAGCTACAACCTGGAAGTCGTCATTGACCGCCTGGTGCTCCGGCCAAATGATCGCCAGCGTCTCATGGAGGCTTTGGAACTCGCACTCAAGAAGTCTGACGGAACCGTGAAACTTTTTCACCTGGCAGGTCATGAAAAGAAATACAGCGAAACCCTTCAATGCCCCACCTGCAAAACTCTTTTTGAAAAGCCCGCTCCCAGCCTCTTTTCCTTTCATCACCCCAAGGGTGCCTGTGAAGCCTGCAGCGGACTGGGCACCGCCTCAGACCCCAAAAAATCCCCTCCGCCCTCTGCAGGCAAAACCTCAGGGAAAAACCATCCCCTCCTTGCCAATGAACCGGAGGAACATGAGGAGGATTCCTTCCCTGACCCCGCATACTCCTGTGGCAAATGCGGAGGATCACGTTTCAATGAGGCTGCACGATCGGTGCGTCTCCACGGCTTGACCATCGACCAGGTCCTGAACAAATCCATGGGCGCCCTTCAGTCATGGATTTCCTCCCTACCCCTCACCCCAGTGGATCAAACCATCTGCGAACGGCCCCTCAGGGAAATCCTGGACCGAATCGCAACCATTCAGAAACTGGGCCTGGACTACCTCACTCCTGACAGGGCAACCCCAACCTTATCGGGTGGAGAAGTGCAGCGTTTGCGCATCGCCCGGCAGGTCACCTCCTCCCTTTCGGGAGTTCTCTACGTGCTCGATGAGCCCAGCGTGGGGCTTCACATGAGGGATCATCACCGTCTTCTCCACATTCTCTTCAGGCTGCGCGACGAAGGGAACACGGTGATTGTGGTGGAACATGACCGGGACACCATCCTCCGCGCTGACCACGTGGTGGACATGGGACCCGGAGCGGGGGAAAGCGGCGGCGAGCTTCTTTTCAGCGGTCCTCCCGCCCTCCTTGAGGGGCAGAAGGAGTCCTTGACGGGAGCTTACCTGTCAGGCACCGCTTTCCTTCCCGGCCCATCCCGGAGAAAGTGTTTCCAGAGAGGGACCCTTCTCGTCAAAGGGGCGAGGGGACACAACCTGAAAAACATCACCGCGAGGTTTCCCCTGGGCTGCATCACCTGTGTGACGGGAGTCTCCGGTTCGGGAAAGAGCACCCTCGTCATCCAAACCCTTTACAAAGCCCTTGCAAGGCAAATCCACGGGGCCCAAACTCAGCCCTGCCCCTTCACAGCCATGGAGGGACATGAGTCCATCACCAAGGTGCTGGCAGTGGACCAAAAACCCATCGGAAAGACTCCCCGTTCCACTCCCGCCACTTATTCGGCGGTTTTCAGGTCCATCCGGGAACTTTTCAGCAGACTGCCCGAAAGCAGAACAAGAGGATACACCTCCAGCAGGTTCTCTTACAATGTGAAGGGGGGACGGTGCGAGTCCTGCAAAGGGGATGGAATCGAGCGGGTGGAGATGTTTTTTTTGCCCGACGTGTACGTGACCTGCCCTTACTGCTCCGGAAAACGTTTCAACGCCTCAACCCTGTCGGTCACCTACAAGGGCAGATCCATTGCGGACATCCTGGACATGACCTTTATGGAAGCCAGTCTTTTTTTCAAGAACGTACCGTCCATACAAAAAAACCTGAACAGCTTCCTGGAGGTGGGACTGGGCTACCTGAGACTTGGCCAGCCCGCCACAACCCTTTCGGGAGGAGAGGCTCAACGGATCAAACTGGCAGCGGAGCTCGCCCGAAGCACACCTCCTGGCACCCTCTTCATTCTGGACGAACCCACGAGGGGGCTCCATGCCGCAGACATTGACAAGCTGCTCCACATCCTGCAGAGCCTGGCGGAACGTGATCACACGGTCGTCCTCATCGAACATCACCCGGATGTGATTGGAGCCGCAGACTATGTGGTGGACATGGGGCCGGAAGGGGGATTGGATGGAGGAAACATTGTGGCGGAGGGTTCCCCTGAGCAGATCGCAGCGGATGAACGTTCCGTGACGGGAAAGTATTTGGGGCCTTTTCACACCTGAAGGAAGAATCCGCCGGCGCACGCACGGTCCAGGGGAGTTTCAGCTTCCCACGGAAAGGTGATAAGCGATAGAGTCCAGCTTGATGGTGAAGTCCACATTTTCCACGTGGCAGCAGTCGGGCACCTGAATCTGAACAGGGGCAAAGTTCAGAATTCCGTTGATCCCGGCCAGGACCAGCTGATTGGCAATGCCCTGGGCTTCGCCGGCGGGAGTGGTGATGAGGCCGATGAGGACTTCTTTTTCCTTGATTTTTTCTTCCAGTTCATCCACATGGTTCACGGTGATTCCATTGGGAAGGCGTTTCCCCACCTTTTTGGGATCCACATCGAAGGCGGCCGTGAAAATATAGCCGTGTTTGGTGAAGTTGCCGTGCCGCAGCAGAGCGGAACCGAGATTCCCGACACCGATCATGGCCAGGTTCCAGGGCCGGTTGAGGCCAAGGATGTCTTTGATCTGAACCACCAGGTCGTTCACCCGGTACCCCACACCCCGAACTCCAAATTCCCCGAAATAGGCCAGATCCTTTCTGATTTGAGCAGGATTGACACCACACTGTTTGGCCAGACGTTCTGAGGAAATGACTTCCACATCTTCCTCGAGCATTTCCTGAAGGGTGCGCATGTAAATGGAAAGCCGATTGATGGTTGCCATGGGAATCTTGGCAAATTTCATCCTAACTGACCTCGCCTGATGCATTTTCGTCACACGGATACACGATCAGATCCGCTCAGAAACAACCACAAACATGTGAGATAATTCACATCAAACAGCAAAAAAACAAGCCGCGAAACGCAGCTTTCCAAGAGAGACTCACCACCTTCCCCCATGAGCCAGGAGCAGGGAAGGTGGTGAGAGAGTTCTTCAGGAAAGCAATCCGGGCTGAGGGTTTATCCCAGACCCACGAATCCCTGAATGGCGTTGGAAACGGGGTTGGCGTAGATGAGGATCAGTGACACAACGAGTGCGTAAATGGCCAGAGAT
>Ga0207421_10001645_pt1 | contig 28397 bp, 21 predicted proteins | sample SodLakKL_010_SED_4_FD_187542 | JGI IMG/M metagenome (GOLD analysis project Ga0207421, IMG submission 187542) | Alkaline sediment microbial communities from Lake Tanatar, Kulunda Steppe, Russia - 8KL_010_SED (SPAdes) (version 2) | ecosystem: Environmental > Aquatic > Non-marine Saline and...
CGGGAGGCGTTTAATAAGCTACACTCTTTTCTTTGTTGGCCATTGCTACCGCTTTCCAGGATCTTCCGGCTCTCTTGCCACTGACCACAGGGCGGTCGGCCTAAGGTGCGCCTTTTAAGGGACGCACCGGGCCGTTTGCACAAACATTATCAAACAGTCGGGCAGGGAAGTACAATTAACCACTTCTAGTGGGTTGTCTAAACTATAGTATAGGAGGAGCGATTCAAATGACTATGAACTTCGGTTTTCACCTGCCCACCAGGATTGAATTTGCAGCAGGGCTGCTTAGTCAAACCGGAAAACTAATTAGCCGGATATTTGCGGGCAACAAAGTATTAGTTGTAACCGACCGGGGCATACAAAATTCCGGAATTTGTGATCAGGTAGTCTGTTCCTTAAAAGAACAAGCTTTTGATATAACCGTTTTTGACCGGGTTGAGCCCAACCCGAAAGACAGGGACTGCGAAGCCGGTAGCAAGCTGGCAAGGCAGATTAGTGCTGATATTATTGTGGCCGTGGGCGGTGGATCGGTTATAGATTCAGCCAAAGCGATCGCCCTTTTAAAAACCCGGGAAAAACCACTTTCTTCTTACACCGGCAGCGGCAAAATCACCGGTAAAATAACTGCTATCGCCGCAATACCCACCACTGCCGGAACCGGTTCTGAAGTTACCCGCTCGGCAGTAATAACCGACACCAAAAGAAATGTGAAAATGACAATAAAAGACGTTTTGCTGGCTCCCAAACTGGCCCTGGTCGATCCCGAAACCACCTGCTCTCTTCCTGCAGAGTTAACCGCATCAACCGGAATGGATGCCCTGGTTCATGCTGTAGAAGCCTACACCTGCAAGAAGGCTAATCCTTTGTCGGATGCCCTGGCCCTGGCCGCCGTAGAAAAAATTTACCCGGCTCTCCCGGTTGCGGTCCGGGACGGCAGCAACAAGCTGGCCCGCAACGACTTGATGAACGGGTCTTTAATGGCCGGGCTCGCTTTTTCTCACGCTGATGTGGGGTCGGTTCACTGTATGGCTGAAGCGGTGGGCAGTCTCTACGACACTCCGCATGGAGTGGCTAATTCCATGTTTTTGCCCGTCGTTACAGCATTTAATGCCTGGCATGATCCGGAGCGCCATGCCCGCATCGCTTCGATCTGCGGCCTGGCGGCAAATAAGCTTGACCCAAAAAAGGCATCGGAAAACCTGGTTGAACAGCTAGACCGGTTGTCTAATGAAATCAGCATTCCTCATTTTTCCGAACTTGACCGGGTCAACCCGGCAGACTTTGAGTACCTGGCGGAAATTTCTGCTGCAAACGGTTCAACCCCCAGCAACTGCCGCCCGGTTACCAAAAACGACTACCTTAGATTATTCAAGGATTGTTACAACCGGAGGCGCTAGTAATTAATGGAGTCAAGTCAACCCCGTAATAAGAGCGGGATATCTAACTATTTTCCCTTACTAAGCTGGCTAACCCTGTTTTTCGGTTTTGTTTTGGTTGTTTTACACCGGTTTGCTACCGCAAGCCTGCAGGATGTCTTTACCGAAAGCTTCGCCATGGGAAGCAGCAGTTTTGCCCTTCTTTCATCTTCCTACTTTTACCTTTACCCTTTAATGCAAGTCCCGGCCGGTTTTGCCTTAGACCTGTGGGGCCCCCGGAAAATAGCCACAATCGCATTCTTAATAATGGGTGCCGGCACCCTTATTTTTGCTTCGGCAGTTTCCTTTACCCAGCTATTCCTGGGTAGAATAATTATTAGTTTTGGTGCTGCATTTATCTGGGGAGCGCTGCTTAAAGTTCAGGGATTATATTTTTCAGGCCGCGTTTTTGCCCTCCTGGCCGGCGTAGGTGGCGTTGGCGCCAGCATGGGTATTATTTTAGCCGGCAGCCCCCTGATGGCCGGAATTCTCAATTTCGGCTGGCGGGAAACCATCTTCCTGTTGGCGATATTTGCAATTCTGTTGTTGTTGAGCAACCTAATATTCACCAAAGACTCCTTTAACACCCCCGAGGTAACAAGAACTGTTAGCTTTAAGGAAGAATTACAAGCCACCCTGAGAGGAGCTCTGGTAGTACTTAAAGACAAGGCCAGCTGGCTGCTCTTTATGTGCCATTTTGGTATTTACGGCTCCTATGCCGCTTTTCTCGGTGTATGGAGTTATCCCCTTTTGGTTGGTAAAGCCGGCTATGAAATCAGCCAGGCCTCATTCTTTATTACTTTTATGGGACTAAGCTATATGCTGGGAGGGCCTGCCCTGGGACACCTCTCTGATCGGTTCGGAGAAAAACGCCGACCGGTCCTGCTGCTTTCTTCCGGCACCCTGACCATTTTCACCGCTGGCCTGCTTTTATTACCTAATTTTGATAGCAGTGCAGGTTTCTTGATCTACCCTTCTCTTTTTGCCCTGGGCTTTTTTACTCCCAGCCTTATTTTAACCATGGTTCTTTCCCGGGAGCTACAAGATTTCAATTATTCAGGGGTAGCTGTCGGAATAGCCAACAGCGGCGGTTTTGTGGGCACAGCTTTAGCCCAGATCACTGTCGGCTTTATCCTGGAACGGGGATGGGAAGGTGAATTTGCCGGCGGGATAATGACATACCCGTGGCCGGTATTCCAGCAAGTTATAGTATTTTCTGTTTTACTTTTAATTATGGCCTTTGTTTCAGCTTACCTGGTCAAGGAAAACAAGTAAAAGCATTAAAAATGGCAGTTAAACTAGAAGAGGGGCAGGAAGGGCTACAGAAACGGCGAAGTTTAAATAATTACCCCGGTTTAGAAGGAATATTACATATCTAAATTTAATGTTATTATTAATAGTGCCTGTTCAGTTATTACAAAACTGGGGATTAAATTGCCTGCCGGGGTTAACTTAAATCAGGCTTAACAGTCACCTACAAAAAAAGGAACGGGAAGTTAACTGTAATGGCCAAAAAAGATTGTAAAGAAATAATCGATCAAAGCTGGCAACTGCGGAGAAAAAAACAGTTCCTGGAAGCAGAGATGCTTCTTCATGAAGAACTGGCAAATTATACCTCCGGCAGTTTTGAACATAACATGATTAAAGCCAACCTGGCAGATGTACTCCAGCGGCAAGGCAACCTGACAGAAGCCAGGCAAACTGCCCTGGAGGTGCTTGAAAAAGATCCCCGGCAGGTAACCGCTCTAACCGTGCTGGGAATGGCAGCCCTGGAAAATAAGCAGGCCGGTGAAGCAGTGGAGAACCTACAAAAAGCTTACCAGATTGCCCCCAATTCTTTCCGGGCAGGACGGCTGGCCCGGGCCCTGGAACTGGACGATAAAGCCCAGGAAGCCGTGAGAGTTTTAAGGGAAGCTTTGCAAAATAACCCTGACGACAGCTACCTGTTCAAACAACATAACACCCTGCAAAAAAAGCTCAAGCCAAAAGAATCCCACGCCGGCAATGAAAACCCTCTACCGGAAGATATTTTGCCCGGTGAAATCAAAGAAGATGACTTCATTCCCTACGCAGAACAAATGCGGGCAAAATTGGAAAAGCTGGAACCGTTTGAAGCAGCTTCCCAGCTGCAAAAAATTATTAAGGTGGGCAGGCGCAAAGAAAACCCGCACCTTTACTTGCTGTTAGGCGATCTGCTGCGTAAATCAGGCGACGAGAACCGGGCGGCGGATGCATACCTGAAGGCCCGGGAACTGGAACCGGATAACCTGCTTGCTTTATCACAGCTCCTTTACAGCTACCGGCGGATGGGAAGGAAAGAGGAAGCCTGGCCCCTGCTAAAATTACTACTTTATCACCGGCCGGGCGATAAAACCGCTAAATCTTCACTAATCCGCGACGCTATTGACCTGAATAAAACCCGGGAAACTGTAAGGTTTTTCGAAGAGCTGTTGCAAAAATCCCCGCAGCGCAAGGAATTGTACGGGGCAATTCGCAAACTGGTAAAAGCGGCAGAAAGCGAAGAAAGTGCCCGCCAGGAGGAAGATTAAGCTATGAAAATCAGGGATTTAATCCAGGTCCCCCCGGTACGTACGGTTATCCGTCTTGCCGACCTGCATAATAGAGATCTGCGGCGTCACATGGTTGAAACCTTTATCCTTACCTCCGAGGTTAACTTCACCCTCACTAATATATTCAAAAAGATTGCCACTTCACTGGGAGAGGGCTTTTTCGTGATTGGAAATTACGGGTCGGGAAAGTCTCACCTTTTAAACATATTAAGCCTGACTCTCGGCGAAGAAGAAGCACGTCAAGAATTTTGCAAAACCTGCCGGGAAAGTAAAACCACCGATGATAATCTACCGGGCCTGGCCAATCAAGCTGCTTCTAAAAATCCACTGGTTGTAGAAATATCCCTGGTAGAACACAGCAACCGCGAGTACCTGGAAGAAATCATTCTGAAACAGGTGACGGCAAAACTGAAAGAGCGTGGAGCACCCGAAACCAATGAGTTTTCAACCCTTTCCGAACCGGATGAAGAAACGGGAAAGTTACCCGCCGACATGTTGGAATTACCCCGCCAGGATGCTTTTGATAAAATAAACCTGGCCTTAAAGCAAGAAGGATATGGTGGATTGCTGCTGCTTGTTGATGAACTCTCTGAATTCTTGCGCTCAAAAGAAAACCCCCGGGCTTACAACGAAGATATCCGCTTTTTGCAGTATCTTGGTGAATTCGCTGAAGCAGTTCCGGCCTGGATTATCGCCACTATGCAGGAAAATATTGAAAATACCGGCTCCCTTTCCGGGGAACTGCTTCATAAAATTAAGGACCGCTACCCGGTCCGCTTTCAACTTTCCGGTGAGCATGTCAAAGAGATTGTATCCGGACGCCTGGTTCAAAAAACAGAGCACGCCGATCAGGCCCTGCCGCAGATCCTGGAAGAACTGCACAACGCCTTTGCCACCCTGCCTTTTTCCAGGGAAGATTTCTTTGAGTTATACCCGGTTCACCCGGCTACAGTGGATTTACTGGACGAACTGCGCCCCTTGTTTTCCCAGCACCGCGGTGTAATTGATTTTATTCATTACCGCCTGGTGGGAGATGACAGGAGAAGTATACCTCCTTTCTTAGATCAACCGGCAGAAAATCTCCTAACTCCTGATCATATCTTCGATCATTTCCGGGAACGCATCCGGGAAACCGTTGAAACCAACCCTTACAGCGACCAGGTATTTCACTACTATGAACGGGAAGCAGAAAATATCTTCAGTGATTCCACCGATGCAGAAGTGTCTTTAAAACTGCTCAAGCTGCTTATCATCGGATCCCTTGCCAGGGCGCCAAAACGGTTCACCGCCGGGGAATTGGTCCAGCTGCTCCTTTACCGTTACAGCGGTTTGGAAAGCAGCATCAATTATGACTACATAGAAGAAATAATGGAAAAACTTTATGCCCATGGCGCCTACATTTCTTTAAAAGAAAACGAAAAAGGCGAACCGACCTATTCCATCGATCTCAAGGCCGATGTAACCCTGTTAATGCAAAAGAAGTTAACCAGTATCGCCTCCTCCCTGGCCCCGGCTGACCAAAGGATCATCGACGGGCTTTTGCCCTGGCTTGATGAAACTTATTTACCTTTAAACAAACTGCAGGAAGAACCGTTTAAAGACGAAGAAATCGCCTGGCAAAATACTACGCGAACCGGTAAAGTAATCTTTAAGTCTCCGGCGGAACTATCCGGGGATGCACTGGAGGACTTACGGGAAGAACTGCACCAAAAAGAAACCGACTTTGCTTTTTTCCTTGTACCGCCCTATTTTTCTAGCCAGGATAATAGAAGTTCTTTTTCCTGGCAATCATTTTTGGAAGAATGTGACCTCGCACTACGCCGCTGCCTGGCCCTGTGGGTGCCCCGTGAAATCTCATCCGCCGAGGAAGAACAGCTGCGTAATGCTTATGCCCATTTGCTGCTCAAAGAAGAATATGCGGCAGATAACAGCCCCACCGGCCGTCAAATAAGCAAGCAAGTTGAAACCCGGTTCGGAGAAGAAATAGGAAAGGTTAAAGATATTTTTCGCAACCTGTACTTCCAGGGCCATTTGCGTGCCGGTGAGCACATGCCCGCCCCATCTTCTTACGGATACATGCCTTTTAAGGAATTGATCACCCGGGTTGCCGCTGAAATTTTAAAAGCCCGCTATCCCCGGCACAGCGAAATCCGCCCCTTGAGCGAACAGGTAAGCGGCAGCTTAATACAAAGGACTCTCGACTTGCTGTTTTCCCCGCACCTTGAAGAAGAGAACATCGAGCGGGGAACCAGGATGATGATTGAAAGCTACCTGGTACCCCTGGGTCTGGTCAAAAAGAAAGGCCAAAACTATCAACTCGAAATTAATCCAAAAACATCGCCGTTAACTGCCGAATTCCTGGCCAGGATCCCTGAAGAAGGACAAATTAGCCTGGAGCGGCTCTACCGCCACCTGCGCAAGGGCCCCTTCGGGCTTAATGCCACCTGTTTCCAGGTGCTGGGCACTGCCGCTATCTTGAGCGGGGCAATCACAGCGTACCAGGGAAATAAAAGGCTGGGTCCTTCACAGGTTAATTACTACCGGTTCTGGAACATTGAAGCAGTGGGGCCCGGGAGTTTAATCAGGCCCGAGCTGCAAAAAATTTTAACCGGGCTTCCATTTCTACCGGCAAAACTGCGCAGCGGTCCCCTTACTTTCACCGCCCAACAGCAGGCCTGGGAGGCAGTTATTTCTTTTAAGGTGGAGTGGAGCAAAAAAACTGCGGAAATTAACAAGCGGATTGAACAATTGAAAAACTACCCCTTCTTTGCCTCTGTCAACTGGGACAACCTCAGTAAAGCGGTAAACCGTTTTAACACTTTTTTGGACGAGATCAAAACATCCTATGCTTCCCGGGAAGGCCTCGAACGTTTTCTCACTGCATGCCAGTCTTCTCCCTTACTGGTTGATGACTGGCAACGCCTTACCGCCCTGGAACAATTTTTCAATGATGATTTGTCTGAAATACTGCGCCTGGGACATTACCTTAAAGATGAAACCTTAAAAATCCCTGCAGACGAAAATTACGAAGAGCTGCGCCGGCGTTACCAGGTTTTGATTGATCTTTTAGAAGAGGAAGCCCTTCTCTGGGAAGAAAAATACCGGGAAAGATTAAAACGGGAATTTAAACAGTTCCAGGTGGAATATAGCGCCGTTTATCTTTCTGAACACAACCGGGAGGTAGGTCCGGATCGCATGAAACCATACCGGACCATCCTTGAAACAGAAGCCTACCGGTTACTCCGGCAGCTTGGCCAGGTCAATGCCTTAGTGGTAAAAAACGACCTGGTTAGCGTAAACAGGGCGCTGGCCCAACCACTTGAAAGAGAATGCCAGGCCGCAAATGAACTGCTGCTTGCAGAACGCCCGGCCTGCACCTGCGGGTTTTTACTCGGGGAAGAGCTTGAGCTGCCGGCCAAAGACGGTGTAGAAAAGCAGGTTTTAGAAGGGCTGCGGGAATATGTAAGAGCGCTTCAAAATAGAGAAGAAAGACAAAAAATTAAAGCCCATGCAGAACATCTTGAACTTATCGGCAGGCGGCGGGAAGCGGAACCCCTGCACAATATTCTAAATATTGATGCTGCTGTCAACGGAAGTGAACTGGTTAAGAAGCTAAAACCTTTGATCAATCAGAACTCAGTAGCTCAAATTAACCGTGCCTTGACCGGTGATGCAATCATTGCCGAGCGTTCGTTCAAGGATCTGCAGGAGATGCTTGCCGATCGAGTCTTCCATACAGAACAATTAAAAGAATTATTTCAAAGCTGGCTGGAAGGAGGGGAAACAAAACCACCCGATTATATCAGGGTAGCCGGGCAAGACCGGCCGGAGATGGAATCCCGGGAAAGTGACAGTAATGCTTCTAATAAGGAAAAACATGTAATCAAAACTATCTTGGATGACAGGTTCCCCAGCCTGGTCGGACCGGCCGGGCAACTCGGCGAAGTAAACCTTATTGCTCTGGCCCTTTTGTGGAGCTGGCTAAAAATTTACTGCCCCTTCACTGAAAAAAAGGGAACGGAAAAAGAAGACCCTCACTCGCTTTTTAAAATGCTTATCGACGGTCAAACTGAACCTTTAATCCAAACCTGGTATGATTACAGCGAAGATCTGGCCGCCCTGGGAGAATATTTGCTGGCCGAACAGGATAACCTGCCGGAAGGTTTTATGGAACAGGCCGCAGATAAAGCGACCGGCCTGGTTTCCCCGGAACAACTGCTAGATAGCTATTATCGCTTAAGTGGTGCCGAATACAACCGGTTTGAACCTTTAATCGAAATACTGGTTGACGAACCATTTTTCCAGGCAGTAAGCAAAAAGACCGCCGAAAAACTGGCTATGCTTATATCCGCAGAAGAATCTGCGCCTCAGCTGAATATCATAACCGGCATGTTCCGGGAAGTATTAAAAACCGCAGCCAGGGACAGGCCCGGCCTGGGCATTTCCCACCGGGAAAAAAAACAAAACTACCTGGAAACCCTCCATACCCTGGCCGAATGCAACCGGATCCTGCGCGAAACTGAAAAGATAGCCCAGAATCCCCCGCCCAGCGATAAGCACTGGGAACGTTTTTATACTATGCTTGCACCATTTGAGCTCTCCCTACAAAAGCTTGAAAGTATGCAGGGTTATAGTTTAATCCCCGAGGTAACTGTCAAGAGGTGGCAGCGCCATTATGCATCCCTGCTTGAAACGCTTAACAGTAGTTTTGCTGCTCATTACAAGCAGGAAGACTCCCCAAATCGGCAAAGTTTGCGAAGCCTGTTCAACCGGTTTCCTTCATGGGTAGTCAAAGAAGAGAAAACCCGGGGGGTTTACCTGGTAATCATTGACGGGGCCAGGCTCGATACCTGGAAGGAAATATTAGACTACTCCATTGCCAACTACGAATTTGAGATTTTACGTGAAGGCCTCTTGTGGGCGCTTCAACCAACAAACACGGAAACACAGTTACAACCCTTGAAAGACGAGGGAATTCTCGGTCACGTGCTTAATATGGATGAACAACTATTAGCTGAACTGGTCTCCGACCCGGAATCTTTTCTTGAAGCGGTAGATAATAGAAAAGCAATCGAAAATCCATCCAGTCCCTTGAAAGCTGTAAAATACAATTTTGTGGATGAAAAATTCCATGCTTCAAGGGATCTACTGCCTATCCTCCTGGAAGAACTGCTCATGCAAAGCAGGAAAAAGCTACTTCCTTTCCTGGAATACCTTGCCGCGGGAGATCTTTTACTCCTGGTTGCCGATCACGGCTTTAAAACTAATTTTTACCACGATAAATCCAACAAGGAAGACCCGCTATATTTACACGGCGGAGATACATTTTTCGAAGTTTTAGCCCCCTGGGCCATGTTAAAGAAAAAATAAGAGCAATCCTGTATTTTTTAACTTGATTGCTCACTCCGGGACTGTGTTTTCAATTTGCTGCCACGCCGGCCAATAGTTTATTTTACACCTAGATAAACTCTAAGGAAAAATATGGCATAATTATGATTACCGGCCTTTCTCTGGTATAATATGAATGATACTGTCTCTGCCCTGCTGCGTTATCGATGAGGGACATTGCAGGTAAAGCGGTTGCAATGGCCGTTGAGCAAAGGCTGCAGCCGGTCGGCCTGCATGGAGGCAGGCTGCCGAGGCCTTAAACCTTAGATAGCGAATGCTAAAGTATAACAAAGCGAAAGCCTGCAGCTGAGTCGCCGCCATTTCCCTCAGGTGAGCCGACACCGGTCCCAAATGCAGCATGGCTGAGCAGACACTAATATAAAAGTAAAGGATGCATAAACATGAACAGTGACCTTGCAGGTGCGGGAATCCTCCTTGCCTATTACTTAATAATCGTCGCCCTTCTGCCAATTCTTTTAAAGTACTTATTCAAGGTGCAAACTGAATATATCAGGAAGACCCACCATATTGCCTACAGCCTCTCCATTTTTTTGTTGTTGAATTTATTCAGCACCTGGTATTATGCTGTAGGAGCGGCATTTTTGCTCATGCTGCTCGGTTATCCCGCCCTTTTAATAGTTGAAAAAACTTCTTTCTATCGTCAATATTTTGTCGATCGGACTAAGGGAAAGGGTGAACTGAGGAAACAGTTGGTCTATGTTCAGCTCAGTTTTGCGCTGCTCATCTTTATTTTCTGGGGTTTGCTCGGCACCAGCTGGCACTATATAGCAGCGGTTGCCGTTATGGGCTGGGGATTTGGCGATGCAGCGGCAGCCCTGGTAGGAAAAGCTTTTGGCAAAAGACGTATGCTGCACCGTTATATTGAGAAGGCAAAAACTTTTGAAGGAACAATCGCCATGATTGTAGCGGCAGGCATGGCCACTTTTTTCACCCTCCTTTTTTATGCCGGGCTGCCCTGGCTACAAAGCCTGCTTATTTCACTGGTAGCAGCCCCTGTCTGCGGTATCGTAGAGTTGTTTTCGAAACAGGGCAGCGACACCATAACCGTACCACTTTCCGCCTCAGCGGTGATCATTCCCCTGGTCTACCTTTTCAGCGTACTGGGGTGGTAATATGAGCGCCCTGTCGCAAACCCAGGTGGCAAAGCGCGAAAAGACATTGATTACCGCCCTTCTGCTCAGCATGTGGGCCCCTTTAACCACCGGAATTGCCGTTATATTAAGCCATTCCACCACCCAGCTGGCCGATTTTATCCGCCGCACGGTAGAATTAATTGCTTTATTTATCTCCTGGCGGGTTTTCCGTTACGTGGAAAAGGGTCAAGAAGTAACTGCTGAAAAGAAAAAGCGGCTGGAGATGCTTGCCGGGGTAAGCGTTGCTATTGCCCTGGGAGTATCAGGCCTGGTTATGTTTACCATAACCCTGGCCAGGCTTGACGCCTTTGAACCGGGAGGCAATGTTTACCCGGGGCTGGCTATAGCCGCGCTGGGATTGATTACCAACTCCTGGTTCTTTTTGCGTTACAAAAAAATGACCGCTGAACATTACAACCCGGTGATAGATGCCCAGCGCTTGATGTACCGGGCCAAGGCCGGTGTCGACCTCTGCGTGATTATCGCCCTATCTTCCGTGGCAATAGCTCCCGCAGCAGCTTTAACCCGGTATGTAGATTCCCTGGGGTCCTTAGCCGTGGCCTTTTACCTGTTATGGAGCGCCATAAACACCTTAAAAACAACCCTTAAAAATGCCAGCGCAGCTGAAGCTTCACCCGATAATCAAGATAGTTTCCAGCAACGCTCTACCGGAGACGCTCGGAATTAACAAGTTTAAAACTCGCAGGAATTAACCGTCCTGGGAAACGGAATTACATCCCTGATATTGCTCACCCCGGTTAAGTACATCAAAATCCTTTCAAAGCCCAAACCAAAACCGGCATGCTTTACTCCGCCGTATTTGCGCAGGTCCATGTACCACCATAGATCCTCGCTGTTAATATTAAAGTCAGCCATGCTTTGTTCTAAAACTTCCGCTCTTTCTTCCCTCTGGCTGCCCCCAATTATCTCACCGACCCCGGGGACCAAAAGGTCCATGGCCGCCACCGTATTTTGATCATGGTTAACCCGCATATAAAAAGCTTTAATGCTCCGGGGATAATCGGTAACAAATACGGGTTTTTGATAAACTTTTTCCGTTAAGCACCGTTCATGTTCAGTCTGCAAATCCCGGCCCCATTCAACCGGATATTCAAATTTTTGCCCGGTTTTTTGAAGCTGTTCCACGGCTTCCGTGTAAGTAATCCGGGCAAACTTTGAGTTTACTATCTGTTCGAGCCTTTCCTTTAAACCCTTGTCTACAAACTGGTTGAAGAAATCCATTTCTGTTTTCGCATTTTCCAAAAGGTAATTGATTAAGTACCTGACCATATCTTCAGCCAGGTCCATGTTATCGTTAATATCGGCAAAAGCAATTTCAGGTTCAATCATCCAGAATTCAGCGGCATGCCGCGGAGTATTGGAGTTCTCCGCCCTGAAAGTGGGTCCGAAAGTGTAAACGTCCTTAAAGGCAAGAGCAAAGGCCTCTGCTTCCAGCTGTCCGCTAACGGTAAGGTTGGCCCTTTTGCCGAAGAAATCCCGGGAGTAGTCTACCGTTCCGGCATCTGTAATGGGCGGTTCTTTTGGATCAAGGGTGGTGACCCTGAACAACTCCCCTGCTCCCTCGGCGTCATTTGCTGTAATAATCGGCGAGTGAAGGTAAATAAATCCCCGTTCCTGGAAAAACCTGTGGATGGCAAAAGCCAAAAGCGAACGAACCCTAAATACGGCGTTGAAAAAGTTTGTCCGGGGCCGCAGGTGGGCCACCTCTCGTAAAAACTCCCGGCTGTGCCTTTTGGGCTGGATCGGGTAATCAGCAGGTGAAGCCCCTTCCAGGTTAACTTCTGCAGCCTTGATCTCGAAGGGTTGCCTGGCTTCAGGAGTCAAAACCACTTTTCCTGCAGCCCTGATAGCCGAACCTACGCCCATCGCTGCCACCTGGTCGTAGTTTTCTAAAAATTCTCTTTCATACACTACCTGGACTGTATTAAAATGGGTGCCATCATTTAAAGCAATAAACCCGAAAGATTTCTGGTCCCGGTTATTTCTGATCCACCCATACACTGCAACCTGTTTATCTGCATAATTTTCGGGATTGGCAACTAATTCTCTGACCGTTGCGTATTCCATTTTAATCCCCCTTTGATATTTGTGCTCACAAAATTTTAAATGAGCATTTGTTTACTATCAAAATAACTTATCAAAGATCAAGCCATCGCATTAGCATAGACCAGGATTAGGGCAGCGATTGTAACTGCCAGGATTAGGGCAAGGGCCACTATAAGTTTTATTTCAGCCATTCTTTCCTTCCTGGAAATATTGTTTTTAGCCTGCTCTTTTTTTCGCTTATCCACATTTTTGCTTTTGGAAAAAGGGTACTTAGCTTTATTCATCAGCTGTAAAAGATATTCATTCATACCCTTAAACTCCTTTAGGCAGATAACCCGGGATATAATATTTCAGGTATTGAGTGCCTGCCAGGCAATTAACCCTTGTTTTTCACCTTGGCCCAACTATCTTTCAGGGCCACGATGCGGTTAAATGCCGGCATGCCCTCTTCCGAGGCAACGGGATCGTAATAGAAATACCCCTTGCGTAAGAATTGGAAGCGGCTGCCCGGAAAAACCTCCTCAACCGCCGGTTCAACGGGCACATTTTCACAGACAACAAGCGACTGCGGGTTAATATTGTTAATAAAGTCAATATCTCTTTCTTCTTCCGGCTGTTCAATGGTAAACAGCTTGTCATAAAGGTTGACTTTAACCCGGGTTGCATGCCCGGTTGAAACCCAGTGGATCACTCCTTTTACTTTCTTGCCGCTGGTATCATTGCCGCTTCTTGTTTGCGGGTCATAGGTGCAGCGAAGTTCGCTGACAATTCCCTGTGAATCCTTAATCACTTCTTCACACTTTATGATATAAGCTCCTTTTAAGCGCACTTCCCTGCCCGGGGCCAGGCGGAAAAACTTTTTGGGAGGATCTTCCATGAAATCATCACGCTCGATATAAAGTTCCCCGCTGAAGGGTACTTCCCTGGTTCCGGCACTTTCATCCCCGGGTATATTCTCCATCTCCATCATCTCCGATTCTCCCTCGGGCCAGTTGGTAATTACCACCTTAACGGGGTCTAAAACGGCCATCAAGCGAGGTGCGGTGGTTTCCAGTTCCTGCCGGATACAGTGCTCAAGCAAAGCCAAATCGGCGATGCTGTCAGCCCTGGAAACGCCAACCCTTTCCTGGAAGTCTGCAATTGCTGCCGGAGTAAAGCCCCGCCTGCGCATTCCTGCAATGGTAGGCATGCGGGGATCGTTCCAACCTTCAACATATTTTTCTTCCACCAGGCGCCTCAGTTTTCGCTTGCTCATCACCGTATAAGTTAAATCCAGGCGGGCAAATTCAGTCTGCCTGGAACGATACTTAACCACTTCCGGATACAGTTCCATTGCATTATCAACAATCCAGTCATAAAGCGGGCGATGATCGGTATACTCAATAGAGCACAGGGAATGGGTAATCCCTTCATGGGCGTCGGAAAAGGGATGGTCAAAATCGTACATCGGGTAGATACACCATTTATCCCCGGTGCGGTGGTGAGCAGTGTGCAGAATACGGTAAATAACCGGATCGCGCATATTTAAGTTGCCGGAAGTCATATCGATTTTAGCCCGGAGCACCCGGCTGCCGTCAGGGAATTCTCCCTTTCTCATCCTTTCAAACAAATCCAGGTTCTCCTCAATTGAACGATTACGGTAAGGGCTTTCTGTGCCGGGTTCGGTCAAAGTCCCCCGGTATTCCCTGATTTCCTCCTGGTTCAAGTCACAAACATAAGCCCTTCCGGCCTTGATCAAACGAAGCGCAAATTCATACTTGACATCAAAATAATCCGAGCTAAAAAAGAGGCGATCTTCCCAGTCCGCACCCAGCCAGCGGATATCTTCCATAATGGAATCGACAAATTCCTGCTCTTCCTTAATCGGGTTGGTATCGTCAAAACGCAGGTTGAACTTGCCGTTAAAAATACGGGCTAACTTAAAATTTAAAAGAATCGCCCGGGCATGACCGATATGTAAATAGCCGTTGGGTTCGGGCGGAAAACGGGTATGAACACATTTATCACCAAGAACCCCCTTTTCCACATCTTCCTTGATCATGTTGTAAATAAAATTGGTCATTGCTTGATTGTCATTTTTTGCGTGCATCGATCATATCTCCTTTACACTGCCAGGCATATGCCTGTAATTCTTGCCTGCGTATTTATTCTACCGTAACACTTTTAGCCAGGTTGCGGGGCTTGTCAACTGCGCTGCCACGGGCCAGGGCTGCATAATAAGCGATCAATTGGGTGGGGACTACACTGAGTACCGGGGTCAGCAAATTGTGCACAGGAGGCAGGTAGAAAACAGAATCGACCTGGTTTTGAACATCATCAAAGCCTTCCTGGGCGATAGCAAAAACTTCACCGCCCCTGGCGTTTATTTCCTGGATGTTGCTTAATGCCTTATCAAGAACTGCCTCCTGGGTCACCAGGGCTATAACCGGGATGCCGTCCACAATCAGGGCGAGCGGGCCGTGCTTAAGCTCACCGGCGGCACAGGCTTCGGCGTGAATATAAGAGATTTCTTTTAGCTTTAAAGATCCTTCCATGGCTACCGGGTAATCAAGATTACGCCCTACAAAAAAAGCGCTCTCCCATTTTGCCAGGTGGTCACAATAAGTTTTTAACCTGGCAACATTTTCTTCATTAAGGACCGAGTTAAGTTTGCCGGGAAGAGATTGCAAGCCTTTGACAAGCCCCATTGCTTCTTCCACGGGCAAAACCCCCCTGCTTTCACCAAGATAAATGGCGAACAGGTAGAGGGCAATCAGCTGGGTCAGGTATGCCTTGGTTGAAGCCACAGCAATTTCAGGGCCGGCCCAGGTATAAAGGACATGATCGGCTTCGCGGGAAACTGTACTGCCTACCACGTTGGTAATTGCCATAACATTAAGCCCCCTGGAACGTGCCAGGCGCAAGCCGGCCAGGGTATCTGCAGTTTCACCGGACTGGCTGATCACTATAACCAGGTGATTTTGCTCGAGCAAGGGTTCCCTGTAGCGAAATTCAGAGGCTACTTCGACCTCGACCGGAATCCCGACCAGCTTTTCTATAACCGCCTTTCCGACCAGGCCGGCATGGTAAGCGGTTCCGCAGGCTACAATAAATATTTTTTCCACCCTTTTAAGCTCATCAACCGAAAATTCCAGCTCGGAAAGGGATACCTTTCCTTCCCCGGCACTGATGCGCTGGCGAAGGGTCTCCCGCACTGCCACCGGCTGTTCCATAATTTCTTTTAACATGAAGTGGTCATAGCCGCCTTTTTCAGCAGCTTCCAGGTCCCAATCAATCTCAAGTGTATCCTTCTCCAGGATGTCTCCCTGCCGGTTGTAAACCACAACCCTGTCCGCAGTCAGCACAGCTAACTCCCCGTCTTCCAGGATGCAGGTTTTCCTGGTGTGAGTAAGAAGGGCCGGTATATCCGATGCTATTAAATTTTCGCCATCTCCATAACCGATTATCAAGGGGCTGTCCTTGCGGGCACATACCAATTTTTCCGGTTCACGAGAACTTGCCGCTACCAGGGCGTACGAACCCTCCACGTCCAGCAGTGCCCTGCGAAGAGCTTCAAAGAGATTTCCCCTGTAGTATTCTTCAATTAAGTGAGCAAGCACTTCTGTATCTGTTTCAGAGCGAAACTCATAGCCGCCCTCTATAGATAACCGGTCCCGCAGGGCCTGGTGGTTTTCAATAATACCGTTATGGACAACAACTATTTCACGGGAAGCACTGTAATGAGGATGCGCGTTTTCATCCGTGGGCCGCCCGTGAGTAGCCCAGCGAGTATGTCCCAGTCCCAGCCCGGCAGTGTTAAACTTCCCGTTAAGAGTTTTTTCCAGGTCACCAACTGAACCGGCAGCCTTGCATATTTCAAGTTTTCCGTTATCTTCAAGAGCCACTCCGGCTGAATCATATCCGCGGTACTCTAATTTTTTCAGGCCTTCGATTAATACATCTTTAGCACTTTTATTCCCGGTGTAACCAACTATGCCGCACATCAAATAAACCCCCGTTTTATCCTATATGCCTTTCTTTAAAGCCAGGTAATTAATTATGCCTGTTCTTTTGCGATTATTTCAGCCAGTTGATGGGCATACTGGTTGAGTTTCTCTTCGTCAAGAGGCGCTTCCAGCATCACCCTAATTTTCGCTTCGGTACCCGATGGCCGGACCAGCACTCGTCCATAGTCACCCAGCTCCCGCTCCACTTTTTCGATAGCTTCAGTGATTTTGGGGTTTTCCAACCAGCCCTCCCTGGTTGCCACTTTTTGATTAACCAGCACTTGTGGCAGACGCTCCAGGCTGGATGCAAGCTCCGATAAAGGCTTTTGCTTTTCGCTAACCACCTTTAACAGCTGCAGGGCTGTAAGCAACCCGTCCCCGGTGGTAGCATGCTCAGAAAAGATAATATGGCCTGATTGTTCACCGCCCAGTGAATAGCCGCCTTCCACCATTTTTTCAAGGACGTAGCGATCTCCAACCCTGGTCCGCACCACCTTGAGGCCGTGCTTTTCGGCTAAAATGTCAAGGCCCCCGTTGCTCATCACTGTAGTAACCAGGGTATTATCATGCAAAAGGCCCCTGGTAGCCATATCAATCGCGCATATAGCCATGATTGCATCCCCGTCAACCTCATTGCCCTTTTCATCAACAGCGATCAGGCGATCGGCATCACCATCAAAGGCAAGCCCCAGGTCGGATCCTGTTTTAATAACTTCTTCTCGCAGCCGGCCGGTTTCGGTTGCCCCGCAGTCAACATTTATCAAACTGCCATCGGGATGATCGTGCAGCATTTGCACTTTCGCACCGAGCTTTTGTAACAGCTCCCCCGCTACCCTGGAGGCTGCCCCGTGGGCACAATCTACTGCCAGGTTCAGCCCATTTAATGAAGGCGCGGCTTTCCTTAAATGTTCCATGTAATCCTGCATGGCTTCCTTATCAATAATAGTCTCACCAATTTGCGGGCCTTCCGGGCGGGGCAAGTTATCTTCCTCTTTAAAATAGTAACTTTCTATTTCGTTTTCAAGGGCATCAGGCAGCTTGTAGCCGCTGCTGTAAAAAATCTTCAGCCCGTTATCTTCTATCGGGTTGTGAGAAGCAGAGATGACTACGCCGGCTGCAGCCTGCAAGCTTTTGGTTAAATAAGCCACCCCTGGCGTAGAGATAACACCCAGCAGGCGAACATTTACTCCCACCGAGTTTATCCCCGCCGCCAGTGAACCTTCAAGCATCGAACCGGAAAGTCGGGTATCGCGTCCAATAACAAAAAAGGGGTCTGCATAATCCCGACCCAGCTTCCATGCGGCTATTCGCCCAATCTTATATGCAAGCTCGGGGGTTAAATCACGATTAGCCACCCCCCTGATCCCGTCAGTCCCAAAAAGTTTTCCCAATAATAATCCCTCCAGCGCAGTTGATTAAAGCCCGTAATATTAATTAATATTTATTCCGGTTTATCTTACATCAAAACATATTATCTACTGGTTCTATTTTAATTAATTAATCGCCACTATCTTCTTCCTCTTCTATCCGGTCCAATTCCAGCCTGACTGTGATTTCTTCCGGATCAATTAGCAGATCGCCGTTTATCCGCAGGGCATCGGCATCACGGGCAATTGGTTCAACCTCAATTCTATCTACAAGGCGCATTCCGGTGATATCTACCAGGGCGGTTACTTTGTCAATTTCCTGGAAACTGGATTCAGGAGCACCAATAAATACTTCCTCGGGATCTACCGTATAATCTGCTAACTCCCAGCCATCAGCCGGTTCACCGATAAAATCGATCTCTACCGGGAATTCACCGGAAAGCTGTTCTTCCACTGCAACCCGCACCTGTTCCGGTTCTATGGAAACCAGGCTTACTCCCCGGGGTGAACGTCCCTGCACCCTGACCAAATGCTTGCCCGGCTCCTTGTCAACCAGGTCGACAAAAGCATCAAGCTCCTGCATTGTCAAATCATCGAAATCCTCGGGCAGCCCTTCCAGGGTAAAATTTACAGATGATGGAATATCTGTAACCACATAATCCTGGCCCAGGTTTTCCACCCGTAAAGGCACATCCTGCCATGTCTTCCGGGCCGGTGTAGTCTGGGTAATTTTATCCCCGGTCACAAAAAGCCATAAAATAATTGCCAGGAAAACTGCCAGTAAGCGGGCAAAGTTGTTGCTTCTCAAAAACTTTTCCATTTCTATTTACTACTCCTCCATGACCAAAGACTAAAAGAATCATCTCGTTCGGGCTTACATAAATCGGTAAGAGCTTTACGTAATTTTTTCTCATCCAGGTAACGGGTTAAAACCCCGTCATGGGCCAGCGAAATAATCCCGGTTTCTTCAGAAATAATGATCGCTACCGCATCCGAATGCTCACTAATCCCTATGCCGGCACGGTGCCTGGTCCCCAGTTCCTTGCTCAGCCCCGGATCTTCAGTGAGGGGAAGGTAGCAGCCTGCGGCAATAATCTGGTCGCCCCGAATAATTACTGCACCATCATGCAGGGGACTGCGCGGGAAAAATATATTTACCAGCAATTCAGCCGTAACTGTACCATTTACAGGTATACCGGTTTCCACCCAATCTTTTAGGCCGGTAGAGCGTTCCATAACAATTAAAGCCCCGATCCGTTTCTTGACAAGGACCGGTATTGCCTTGGTCAGCTCATCGAGCATACTTTCAAATTCCTGGGCACTCCAGCTCCAGTAAGCGGTTTTAAAAATCTTGCCGCGGCCCAGCTGTTCAAGAGCACGGCGCAGCTCCGGCTGGAATACTATAGGAATGGCGATCAAGCCGACCGTCAGGGTTTGGCTTAAAGTCCAGTGGAGGGTGTCAAAACCGATATGATCGCTGATTACCATGGCTAACAGAAGGATAAATAAACCTTTTACCAGCTGTTCTGCCCGGGTGCCGCGAATAATTAAAATCAGGCGATAGAAGACGTATGCCATGATTAAGATGTCTACTATATCTCGCCATTCGACATTTAATTGCAATATTGCCGCCAGGATTCTTTCCAATACAGCCACTTTAGGTTGACTCCTCTTTTACTGGATCAAAAAATTATTGATTAGTAATGTTCAATTTTTCCCCTCATAATTACTTGGCTAAATATTCTCTGCCAGCCGAACAAATACCTGCAAACCAAGAAATAATTAGATTATCCCTTAACCTGGATTAAAATTAAGGCATTACTATATTTATCCGGTTGCGGCAATTGTTACAGTTAAACCCTGCCAGCCCTACCAGGCGCACCCGGTAAATATTGCGGGCAATTAATAAGTTGCCGCAGTGGGGACAGAGGGTATCGGACGCTCCAGGCAAATCGATATTACCCAAAAATACATAATGCAGGTGTTTACCGGCGACATCTTTTACCTGTTCCATCACTTCAGGAGTTGTGGGCGGCAAGTCAAGCTTGTACTGCGGGAAATAGCGGGAGTAGTGCAGCACCAGGTCCGGGTTCAGACCGCCCAACCAGCCGGCAAGCTTCTCCTGTTCTTCAATACTGTCATTGAGACCGGGAATTAACAGGCAGGTAACTTCGACATGACATTGCTTGACCGCCATTTCCACTGCTCCAACCACCGCTTCTCTTTCACCGTGGCAGTATTCCCGGTAAAAAGAATCATTAAAAGCTTTTACATCTATATTCATCGCATCAATAAATGGAAGCAATTCTTCAAACGGCTCGGGGTTGATGTACCCGTTTGTAACCAGCACATTTTTGTAACCATGCTCGTGCAAAAGCCGGGCCGTATCATAAACAAATTCGTACCATATCAGAGGTTCATTGTAAGTAAATGCCACGCCCGGCACCTGACCGGGCCCGCCTTTTTTTTCCAGCATTTTAAGGACTGCTTCCGGTTCAATCTTTTCTGCTGCCCGGTCAGGTTTTCCTCTTGACAGGGACCAGTTCTGGCAAAAGGAACAGAGCAAATTGCAGCCAAAAGTCCCGATGGACAGGATTGAAGATCCCGGGTAAAAATGGTAGAGCGGTTTTTTTTCTATCGGATCATGGTTAACTGCGGCAACGCATCCATAATTGGTGCTGTACAGTTCACCGCCCGATACATGCCGGACACCGCAGGTGCCATCTTTTCCTTCAGCAATCAAGCACCTGCGGGGACAAAGCAGGCAGCGGACACTTTCACCTTCTTTTGTATAGTAGCGAGCCTTGTGCAATATTAATTCCCCCTGCATACCGATTTCTCTAATCATAAATTAAACTTCTATTCCTCATATCGGGTTACCTTAAACCGGTAGATATCAACTTTATCAGCAGGCTGTATACCGGCTTTACGGCGGGCAATGTCAAGCTGTTCTTCAACACTGTCTACCCCTGCAAGATCGGGCAGCAGCAAACCCCTTCGCTGGCCGCTGCAAACCATAACTCCGTACTTTTCATGGTCAAGTTCCGCTTCACTGTCAACCCGCTCCAGGGGACTTAACACATCAACAGAAACCTTCAACTCCGGCAGTTCACTTTTCTTCACCGGCGGGAAGCGGGGATCTCGCACAGCAGCACTGACCGCGTTGGCGGCAATTTCTTCTGCCAAATTACTGCAAACCGGCTCAAAAGTACCTATACAGCCACGCAGCTGTCCTGCTTTCTTCAGAGAAACAAAGGCCCCGGCTTTGACAGCATATTCAGGGGGCAAATCATCAGGCAATCCGGGCAGTCTTTCTTTCTCTAAATAATAATCAAGTACTTCCCTGGCAAATTTTGCAGGATTTATGCTTGGATTTTTATTATCCATCAGTTGAGCCTCCTAATTAACCACTATTTGGATAAATGGCAGCGACCAGGTAACCTACACCAAATGGCCCTTCGTAGGAGATAACTTCGGTCTTGAACTTTTGACTATCAACCATGCCCAGGGCGATTACAAACGAGCGCAAACCGCATTCACCGGCTTCTTCAACCAACCCCTGGTCGATATTAAGAATATCATCTACGCGGCCGTCACGAATAAGTTCTACCAGCAGCTGATCAAATTCGCTGCCCCGGGGACTAAATCCGGCGGGTGCACCCGGGGTCAGGCGGTGAGAAAGATCGCCGCTGGCCACAACCGCGGTCGAAATTCCTCTCTTTTCCACGGCCTGTTTTAAATCCCTTCCAAACTGGTAGAGCTGCCTGTAGGGTTGAAAGCCAATCGTGATATGAACACCCGGAACAGATACTCCTGCTTCATTAAGATAATACAGGGGGACCATCGCCCCATGATCAAGTGTTTTCCCGCCGCTGAAACGCATATCGCGATCGGTCAACAATACCGGTTTAACCGGGCTGGCAGAAGATTCCTCCACCAGTAAATCGATCAACTGGCCGTCAGTTTGCATCTCTACATTTATTTTTGGAAATCCAAACTGCCCGAAATCTCCCTCCAACTGTTCCTGGGTTAGCACTGATGGACCTTCTCTCGTAACTTGCCCGTGAGGACTAATTACAATTAACAGTTCCGGATCTTGTTCCTTAAATCTTCTCCCCAGATCTTTCATCCCGTCTACAGTTTGTTGAACTTTGCTCAATTCACCCCGGCCAATCTCGGGGATGATGATCGGCGGATGAGGGGCAATGCCAATCATAGATAGCATAAAGATAACACCTGCCTTCAGTTCAGGAAGTTTAAAAGGGAATTTTTTACCGGGTCCTATTAAGTTACCCCCGGCTACTTTCAGTTGTATTAAGTCAGGCCAGGTTTAATTGGTTTTTTACGCTTTTAATCCTTGAGGGCTTTGAATAAAACTCTTGCCTAAAGTATACCAAAGATTTAGGCAGCGAACAAACGTTAAAATGCACCGGAAAGAAAACTGCCCGGGCATCCTGTGAAAAAAATTATGGCTTTCACTGTTCAGCTACCTTTCATCCGGGCTGATTTAGTGGATTGGTTCCCCTTTCGCTTTGTCTTATTCAAAAACCTAAACAAAATCAGGCCAGGAGAAACCCGTAGATAAAGAAAACCCCAATACTTGACAGCTTGAGCAAAAAGTCCTAACCTATTAACAAGTAACTGTTGAAGTTCATCACATCGGTAACACTCACCATCCTTTTACTTCCTATATTTGGGAAGTGTATTTATTTTACGTTGGCATTCAATAACAGCCTGTTATTACAATTAAAATTGTCTTTTTAAGTTCTGTTAACCTCATAGATTTTATTAGAAGTGCTGCCGATGTGGTGAACTCGAAATGTAACCTATGTGATGAACCTCGTCAGGTAACGACTAAGGATAAACCTGTAAGGTCAGGCAAAATAATAGATGCCGTAACAGTTCAGCCTGCTTTAGATTAAACCCGGCATAGCTGAAAAATACTCAAGCGCGCGTCAATCGAAGCAGTACAGTTGACAACAAAGCAAGGCTTGAAACGAGTTAGCCGGCAGGATCCCGCCCAGCTTGCGGGAACTGATGATCAGTTCGCCAGGCAGCGGTTGTCCAGATAAAAACTCAGAGAAACCATAACGAGGAGCATTTGCAATGAGCAATGAATACCGGGATATAGAAAAATTTACCTCCGCTATCCAGGGAATATTCCCGAAGTTAATGCACTACCTTAACGCCGAAGAAAGCCGCGAATTAACCGGCCTTGGGATTACACCCGGCCAGATAAATGCGCTGCTGGTCCTTTATTTCCACGACAGCCTGACCATGGGCGAGCTAAGTAATGAAATCTACCTGGCTGAAAGCGCCGCTACCCGGCTGGTCAACCGCCTGGTTAACCTCAACCTGGTTAAAAGGCGGGGCGATGACAAAGACCGCCGCATTGTAAGGGTAGCCCTTACTTCTTACGGCAGGCAGTTATCCCGGCTTGTTTTTGAAAGGCGTTCTTTCCGGTTCAACAACCTTGCCCAGCGCCTGGATCCATCCGAAAGAGAAAGCTTGATCGTTTCCCTGCAGGCTGTAATGCGTGTGTTTGAAAGCCAGGAAAAACCTGCCCCGGAAACAGAAACCATCTTTAACGGGGAAAAGCCTCCCCTACATGAAGAAAAATGACTTAAATTTTTCTTCACACAAACAGCACTATAAAAGCCTATTTTAAGAAAATCGTTGAATAAAAAATTGCCTCGTTTTGCTTATAAAATTAAATATATCAAACATAAACCAATTATTGAAGCGGGGAAACAATATTGAAACCCGGAAAAGCGGAAGGAAAAAATGAAGTGTCATTATGGGTCATTTTGCTCACTTTTTTTAAGGTTGGCGCTTTTACTTTTGGTGGCGGCTACGCAATTTTACCTGTCATCCAGCAGGAAATTGTCAACAAGAAGAAATGGATTAGCCACGAAGTATTTTCCGATATTTTGATTATAACTCAGAGCATGCCCGGGCAGCTGGCTTTAAACAGCGCCATTCAAATCGGCATCCGCCTGCGGGGCAACCCCGGCGGCATTATCGCTGCTCTTGGTGTTACCATGCCTTCTTTTATAATACTGCTCAGCATCGCCGCTTATCTTTATCCGCTCATCCGGGACAACCTTTATGTTGAAGCAATATTCTATGGAGTCAGGCCGGCCGTAGTGGCCTTGATCGCAACAGCCGCTGTAAAAATGGGACGCAGTATTTTGCACGGCTTGAACGGGATCATCCTCTGCGCGGTTCTTCTGCTGGCAGCGATAATCACCGGGATTCATCCAATCTTAATTCTTTTAGCCGGCGGCTTGCTGGGCCTCGTATTTTGCAAAGGAGATAACAGGTAATGGAGAGCATTTTACTGTCACTGTTCTTATCTTTTTTTAGAATCGGCCTTTTTACCATCGGTGGTGGGTATGCCATGATTCCGTTGATGGAGGCCGAAGTAATTAAAGGGCACGGCTGGATGAGCAGTTCCGAATTCCTTGATATTATTGCCGTGGCAGAGATGACCCCCGGCCCGGTATCAGTTAATGCGGCCACATTTATAGGCTACACCACCGCGGGAGTGCCCGGTTCAGTGTTCGCAACCCTGGGAGTTATCTCTCCTTCTTTAATCCTGCTTTTGGCCCTTTCCCGGATCCTGATCAAGGTAATTCAAAGCCCGCAGGCAGGAAATTTTATAAACGGTTTGCGTTCTGGATTAATCGCCCTGATCCTTCTGGCCTCCTTTACCCTCGGCCAGTCGGCGGTTATCGACCTGTCAAGCACCCTCATCTTTATCGCCCTGTTCGCAGCCAGCGTCTTAACCAGGATCAGCCCGCTTTATTTTATTGCCGCCGGTGCGGTGCTTGGCCTGTTTCTGTTCCCATACTGATCAGGATATGTTATAATTTGTATTGACTGATAAAAGCAACCTCCGAGCCTCTTCACCTACCGCCCGTTAAAAAGGCAATGGTGGAAGGCCAGGGTTGGGGGAGAAATCCCCCCGCCTCCCGTACTTGGAAAGGAGAGCATGGCTAAAAAGCCGCGTTTCCTTGAAAGAGGAGGCGCGGCTTATGTTGTGGTTAAGAGGTGTCTCAATGAAACTAATGAGGGTCAGCAGCCCCGAAGAAGTATTTAGCTTAATCCGGGAACAATTTACAGCGCTTGAAAGCGAAAAACTAATGTTGGAAAAGGCAGGGGGCCGCATTTTAGCGAAACCGGTTTATTCTCCCGAAAATGTCCCCGATTTCAATCGTTCAACCGTGGACGGCTATGCCTTAGCCGCCAGGGATACCTTCGGGGCAAGTGAAGGGATGCCGGCAATGCTGGAATACAGCGCTGAAATATTAATGGGGCAACCTGCCCCTTCAATACAAAACGGCCAGTGCTGCCTGGTGCACACCGGCGGTATGCTTCCACCGGAAGCCGATGCCGTAGTGATGATCGAAGACACGGAAGCAGCCGGCAGTGTAATCCAGTGTTTCCGCCAGGTAGCGCCCGGTGAAAACGTAATCCACCGCGGTGAAGACCTTAAAAAAGAAGGCCTGGTTTTAGATCAAGGCCACCGCCTGCGCTCTTCTGAAATCGGCCTGCTTGCCTCCCTTGGTATTGCAGAACTTGAAGTTTACCGCAAACCGTTAATCGGGCTTTTTACCAGCGGCGATGAACTGGTTGATTATAATACACGGCAATTAGATCCCGGTAAAATTAGAGACAGCAACGCCCCGGCATTAAGTTTCCTGGCAGAACAAAAAGGTGCGGAAGTGAAATACGGCGGGATTCTCCCCGATGATTTTTCAACATACCTGGAGAAAAGCCGCAAAATGCTTAACGAAGTTGATATGCTTGTTTTTACCGGTGGCAGTTCAGTGGGCAGCAGGGATCATACTGCCGGGACCATGCAGGAATTAGGGCAACCCGGGTTGCTGGTTGAAGGCATATCAATCCAGCCCGGTAAACCGACCTTACTGGCCAGCTGCAATGGCAAGCCGGTTTTGGGCTTGCCGGGCCATCCGGTTTCGGCTCTAAATGTCTTTGCTTTATTTGGCGGGGCTATCCTGGAACGTTTGGCCGGCCATGAAAGCTTCCGTTTTACTCCTACGGTAAAAGCCCGGCTTTCACGCAACGTTGCCTCACGTTCCGGGCGGACAGACTACGTGCGGATCAAACTGGATCAATCCGGAAACTCAATTAATGCAGAACCGATCTTCGGACGGTCCGGGATGCTGCGCACCCTTGCCGAAGCAGACGGCTTCCTGATAGTCGCTGCAGAAAAGGAAGGATTAAACGCAGGGGAAGAAGTGGAAGTTGCCCTTTGGAATTAAAATATATTTTTTTGAGTGTTCGCGGTTGCGGTCAATTTAACCAACAGCCTGTCAATTTTATGGCTGTGCAGCCATGATGGAATTAAAAAATTAAAAAGACATCTTAATATCTCTTAAGCTGTATTCTAGAGTGGAGGGTTTTAATTGCGAAAGGTCTACCTGAGCAATACTCCCAGGGAAGAAGCGCTTGAAAAATTTTTAAGCCAAACCACGATCCCTGGAACATATGAAACCATAGCAGTAACTGATGCAGCGGGCCGGGTAACCGCCAATCCTGTTTTTGCCAGAGTTTCCATGCCCGGTTACCACTCCGCAGCGATGGACGGGATCACCGTCCGGGCTGAAAATACTTTTAAAGCCTCCGACCAGGAACCGCTTCGGTTAAAACCCGGTTCGGAGTTCTGCAGCATAAATACCGGCGAGCCGCTGCCTGCAGGGTTTGATGCTGTAATAAAAATCGAAGACATCCAAATGCTGGAGAGCGGAGAAGCTGAAATAATTGCCCCGGCCGTTCCCTGGCAGCATGTTCGCGCTGTCGGCGAAGACGTGGTGGCAGGCGAATTGATCGTCCCCGCCCGCCACTTGCTGCGCCCCCCGGATTTGGGAGCAATTTTGGCCGGGGGCATTACTGAAATATCTGTGCTGGCCAGACCATCGGCCGCGATTATTCCCACCGGCACTGAAATTGTCGATCCCGGCAGTAAAAGAGAAAAAGGCAGCATCCCCGATTTTAACAGCACGGTGATTGCCTCTTACCTAAAGGAATGGGGGGCAGAGCCGGTAATTTTCCGGGTAGTCCCGGACGAACCGGATCAAATCAAAAACACCCTCCGGGAAGCCCTGGAAAAATATGACCTGGTTTTGATCAACGCCGGATCTTCGGCCGGTGAAAAAGACTATACTTTCTCTGCCATAGAAAGCCTGGGAGAAGTATTTATTCACGGGGTAGCCACCCGGCCAGGCAAGCCGACAATCCTGGGAAAGGCTAAAAATAAACCGGTGATCGGCCTACCCGGTTACCCGGTATCCGCATATTTAAGCCTGGAATGGTTTATAAAACCGCTTATCTACCGGTATTTTGGGCAAATCGTCCCTTCCCGGGAAAAACTGCCTGTAACCCTGGGCAGAAGGGTGGTCTCGGAAATCGGGGTTGAAGAATTTGTGCGCATGAATATTGGTTTTGTAAACGGCCGCTATATCGCAAACCCCCTAACCCGGGGTGCAGGAGTAACCATGTCGCTGGTGCGTGCAGACGGCCTGCTGGTAATCCCCTCTAATTCCCTGGGCTTTGAACAGGATCAAATCGTGGAGATGGAGCTTTACCGCCCGGAAAACGAGCTCAGCTATAACCTGCTGGCTGCAGGCAGCCATGATCTGATTATCGACCTTCTAGCCACAGCCTTAAAAGAACGTAACCCGGGGATGAACCTGTCTTCCGCTCATCTGGGAAGCATGGGCGGAATTGTTGCTATCGGTAAAGGACAGGCCCACCTGGCCGGTGTCCACCTCTTTGACCCCGAAACAGCAGAATATAACCTGCCATACATAAAAAAAATGCTGCCCGGGGTAAAAACTCACCTGATCAATTTAGCTTACCGGATGCAGGGATGGATTGTCCCCCGCGGAAACCCGGACGGCCTGGAAACTATAAAACAACTGGCTGATTCACGATTGAGCTTTGTCAACCGGCAAAAAGGAGCGGGAACGAGGATGCTGTTTGACCACCTTTTGAAAGAATCAGGTATTTCTCCCGGACAAATCTACGGGTACGAGCGCGAAGAATATACCCACTTAAACGTTGCGGCAGCCGTAGCCGCCGGAACGGCGCAGGCGGGTTTGGGTATCCTGCCGGCCGCAAAAGCTTTTGGCCTTGATTTTGTGCCCCTTGTCGAAGAGCGTTACGATCTTCTTTTTACTGATTCTTTTTACCAGAGCAGTGAAGCGGAAAAACTATTTGCCATTATCACGGATCCACAGTTCCAGGAACAGGCTGAAGCTTTGGGAGGCTACAGCATGAGAGATGCGGGAAAAGAATTAAAAGCAACTAACTAAATAAATGCAAGTGCTCAGCCGTGCTGCTTTTGGACTGAAGACATTGCAGGTAAAGCGGTTGCAATGGCCGATGAAGCAAAGGCTGTAGCCGGTCGGCCTGCATGGAGGCA
>Ga0207421_10001646_pt1 | contig 28394 bp, 28 predicted proteins | sample SodLakKL_010_SED_4_FD_187542 | JGI IMG/M metagenome (GOLD analysis project Ga0207421, IMG submission 187542) | Alkaline sediment microbial communities from Lake Tanatar, Kulunda Steppe, Russia - 8KL_010_SED (SPAdes) (version 2) | ecosystem: Environmental > Aquatic > Non-marine Saline and...
TAATCCAAGTGGACCGGCTGCAAGTGTTAAAGGAACACTGGCCATGGTTGCAGCGGAAGTACCAGCACCTGCTAAAGTTTCACCCATTCCAAATCTTTCTCGGTATGCTGCATCTTTTGAAAATCCTGCAACTCCTTTATCTGTTAACAAAGATCTTTTTATTTCTTCATCCGTTTCAAATTTTCTTCCTCTTTCACCAACTCTAAAAGCAGGAGATGTTTTTTCATGGTATCCATACATTCCTCTAACAGTATCAATCATCCGATTCAATGGATCATATATTGCTTCCATTCTTTCTTCAGGAGATTTGGTAAACATACCAATCATTGATAAAGGAGAATCTAAAAATGCTTGTTCTCTTCGAAATTCTCTCTGTTTTTGTCTTTTTTCTAATGCTTGTTCAAACCCTTCGGCTGTAAGCATCCTTGCTTCAACTGCATCCCAAATTCGTTCACGAGACACATCATCACTAATTTTTTGCTCGTAATCTCTTCTTGCTTCTTCACCAGTATAATATTGATGTTGTAATTCATACTGATCTCTTATTACTTCAAAGATATTAAGTGCAGCATCTAACTGTTGGGCACTTAATACTCTCATTTTTTCTAATTGTGTTGGTAATCCAACAGCTAAATACTCGTTTGCTTTTTCTTGTGTAGTTTTATGAAACCCTAATTCTTTATCAATTTCTGTTTTATCTTGTAATCGGCGAAAATCTGCACCAAAAACAAGATCTAATCCTTTTGAAAAGGATCTTTTTATAAATCCAGCAGCTTTTTCAGGAAATTGAATTAAGTCTTTAACGAAATTATATCCAGCTGCAATAACTGGAATACTACGTGCAAGAGAATCTAATTGACCCATGAATGACTTCTTCTGATCAATTGGTTGCATAAAACGATTATGTTCTACTCCAAAACCGTGTTTACGCATAGTAATTGTTTCTTGTGCCATTAAACGTGCAAGATCATATTGACCAATTGTTAATGCTAACATCCTTTCTTCATATGATCTGGCTCCAGAAGTTAAAAGTCTTGCACTGCTAGTAATTAATCTGTGTTGAGTTCTATTTATTCCAAGAGCTCTTACTTCTTTTTCATCAACCTTTTCAGGCTTTGCTTTATCAATATCATCTAAAAATTGTTTTGGAGTTTTTCCACCAAAAAGAAGATTCGCCATTTGAGCAATTGGGTCATATTTCCCAACTATTTTATTTACACCATCTTCCAATTTATTAAAAAATGATTCAGATTCTTTTTCTTTAAATAAAGAGTCAACACCTTTAGCAGATTTTTCTTCTTTTTCCTTCTTTTCTTCCATCATGGAATGAATGGATGGAAGTACACTAGTATGAGCTTCAATATATGATAACATTAAATATTGTAATTGTTCAAAAGGTGAAATAGATTCATCTGCTATAAGTCTACGATAAAATGGATCAAGTGATTTAGCTCTAGAAAATTTTCTAGAAGCTTCTTCTGGTTGTTTTTTTTGTGGTCTAATTTTAGACATTTTTCTTGCTGCACCTATACCACCAATCATACCTGGCGCTAACATTGCAGCCGTACCTAAACCACCTGTTAATCCTCCACCTAGGGCTGCGGAAGTTCGTCCAATTAATGAACCTGTTGGGCCAACTTTATCACTAAGACCACCAATTCCTAAACTACCAGCACCCATAGCACCCATAGCTGCAAGAAGATTAGCACTATAAGTCATTCTGCCAATGCCAGAAATAGATCGTCCTAATTGATCTACTCTCCCAATAGAACCTAATTCATCTTGATATCTTCTACGATCTTGTGCTTTAGCCATTCTTTGTGCAGAAGTAACAGATCTTGTCCCACCCTGTAATAAAGCTCCTCCTACTCCTGTCATTCCTAGATTTTGTGCATAAACACCAGCCATACTAGCACCAAGAAATGGTTTGCTACCGGTAATTTTTCTCATACGACCATATTGTTGACCATAAGGACTATCTGATTCTCTTTTTACTGGGGATTTAGGTGCAATTTCAGATGTTTGAGGTATTTGAGCGTAAAACCTGCGTCTTTCCTCTTCAACTCTTTGCTGTTTAATTTCTTGTTGACGTAATCTTTCTAATTGTTCAGGTGTAGTTTGCTGTGGTGGCGCATGTTCCCTTAATGTTTCTAAATATTTTGATTTAGATTGTTGATTACGAGTGGGCATATTTTCTCCCTTATTTTAATATTAGACATCGGCAAAAAATTGAATTACAAAATTTTCAATAATTGGATTTTTTACAATTCAAAAATCTGCCGATGTCTATAAAAATTACATAGTAAAAAATGGTAAGAAATCTTGTTTTTCAGTATCTTCAAATACTTCTTCAATTTCACCTTGTGTTTCCGCTTCAATATCATTAATAACAAATGCATTTTGTTTATCTTTCACCAAATTCTTAGTACTACCTAATCCAATAATACTACTAATATCTTTTATTTGTTTCTCTTTATAATTCTCAATATCACCTGTTTGTAACATTGGCATTATTTCAATCGCTTTCTTACTTCGAACATAAGCACAAAAACAAGCACTCATAAATAAATCACTATATCCCGTTGATTTCACTGATCCCGTATTAGTTTTTTCAATATTGCTCATTTGATTAATCAGTTTCTGTGATCTTATACCCGAACTATTTTCTTTAATGCATTCTAATAAACAACCAACCATTAATGGTTTTGTCAATCCAGTTGTATTAATTCCTAATTTATCATATTTAGTTAATCCACTTTCTGTAGCGATAATTGGTTTATTCTTTTTATTCTTACTTTGATTAGGCGGTTCTGCTTCTTTATATAAATAATTCACATAATTAACACCTTCAGCATGATATACTAAATACTCTATAGGTGCTTTACCGATTGTATTATTTTCATTACATAAAATAATATTATCATTATTTAATTGTGTTAATAACCATTTAAAAACAAAATCAATATCTTGACCGAACAAAGTATATGAACCATACTTATGTTCTATTTCTCCAATTTGATTAAAGTCTTTAAAACTAAATATTTGTATTGCGCAATATGCACCTTCTAATGAATCTGCTGTATCACAACCAATTAAATAATAATCATTTGGATCTAATTCTTTTTCAAATAAATTCAATGTTGCGCCATTCGTTGTTTCAATAGTATCTACGGGTTTTTCAGATTCAAAAGATGCTAATGTTTCATCTGTAAAAATACAACTTTGTGTTCCAACAAATAATAAATCTAATTCCTGATTAATAGTTCTTTGGTCATCAATTTCTTGACATTGTTGTTTATACCATTCTTCATCTTTAGTTGGATCTTCTGACCAATGATATTGTATTCCAATAAAAGTATTTTTACTTGGATCATTAACAATACTGTCAATATCTTTATTTTGATCCCATTTATCACCATCAAAAATTAAATCAGAATCAACGCTATTTTGCCATCTCTTGTAAAACCATTCACCGTCACCAGTTACCCCATTTGGAGTTGAAGTCAAAAATTGAAAATATGGGTAACCTTGTGATTTTGCTTGTTGCCTTGCTTTGGATAGTGTTTGTTGCGCTGCATTTTGTTCGATAGAGTTCGCTAAACTCTATCCGGGACATATTCCCGGCTATATGTTTCCATATAGATCAGACTATATCATTAACCTATTTAGGTTATTCGGCGCTTCAGACACGCTTGTGTCTTACTCCCTCCCGGGATAGTCGTTGCACCTTCAACAAAAAGTTAGCGAAACTTTTTGAAGCTTGGCTCAGGGTTGCCATATCATAATACTTAGGTTTCCCCTGAATTCACCGAATTTTTACATTATTTTTTACAAAATAATGGGACTAACTTTAATCCATATACTTTCAACATATCCTTAATAAATGCAACCTCGTCAATATACAAAATTGGCACAGTTAAGGATCTAGCAATAGTGCTAGAGTCATGTACTGTACTTGGAAAGAACACGTCCAAATGTGAATCATTATATAAATCTAAATAAGTAACAATTTCACTCTTAGATTTAACAGGTTTATTTGTAACCATCCATTTTGGCAAATTATTTATAATGAATTTAACTGTTGCTAGATTTTGTAAACCAGCTTTTTTCTTCATATTAAGTATTGTTACTTGAATACCTGGATAGAATACCATTGCCCAAGCGATCATACAAGCGGCAATACTAGAATTATGAGTTGGAATCATACCTTTACCACATAAAAACATACCAGATGGGTTTTCAACTTGAATACATTTGACTGGAACTGACTCAATTTTTTCAATTTTTTGAACATAAACGCATTTATTTTCAGATCTTTTTCCACCACTTTGTCTGGTCAGTTTTCTAGGCAATTTGAAAACTTCATATCTATCCCTTGAAACTGTAAATGTCAATGTGTGATATTTTTGTTCATTTATTATTCTGATTTTAAATCGACTTTTAATACCTAAAGAAGATAATAATTGCCGAAATTGCATCAATAGTTTAATATTTTTCTGATAAAATTGACTTGTACCACCTTTTAAACAATAACCATCTGAATCCATTAGACCTTGAATTATTTCTATCCTACTATCAATATCTGATATTAAATAATCTAACGGAACATGTTTGTTATTTAATAGGTTTAATTCTCTTAAATGAGTAATTAATTTATAAACTGTAAAAGTACCACTGTTTCTTCTTTTTTCTTGTTTAACACCATCAATATAAGTATTTTGGTATCTTAATTCACTAACTTTATAACCATAAGACTCTATTATTTCTTTATAAAAAGGATATTCATCTTCATGACACGAAATACTACCATTTGATGAATGACCATCACATAACCACAATCCTAACAAATAAGGAGGAATCTTCAAATTCTTACTTTTTGAATAATTAACTGGGTTTGATAGTTTTATACGACATCCTGTTGGATTCTTCCATTTTTTAAGTTGTTCATGTTGATTATAAATCTGTTGTGTAGTTAACAATTTATCTTCATATTTTTTAGTTGTGTTTGATACTCTCCATAAGTGTTCAGCATCTGCAATAATATATTCATTATTATCAAAAACTATTCGATAACAAGGACGATCATGCATCACCTCAGTTGTTGCTACTACTTTAGTTGGGTTTCCATTTTCATCTAAAACATAATCCCCAACATTAACACTACCCATTCTCTTATATCTTCCACAAGACATTGGAATTGGTGTATTAATTGAAAGAGCCTTTCCTAATTGTCGACTGGCCATCAATATTGATTTATTATAATGATATAATGATTTTACAACTCTTTTCATTTTTGGATGCAGATTTTCATGAGTAATCTTAATAGATCCACCAGTAGCATGTTCAGGAATATGTACATAATTATAAAAAAAATAAAGTGGGTTTTTCTTACAACTTAACCACTCAATTGCATTTGACTTTGTATTTGACATATTTTACTCTTAAAATGAATAATTGATTTTAATATTGTCAACGTCCCAGTAGAAGAAATGTGGAAAATATGAAAGAATTTTAATTTTATCCAATTCTAATTCTCTCACCTCATCTTGTAAGTTTTCCATAACTTGAGGTTCTTTATATGACTCAATCCCATCAGGAATTATAACATCATTTGAATCTTTTATTTTAACATCTACACTTTTAATAAATGGTCTATTTGAATGAATAAAATCAACAATTTGACTATTATAAAATTTAATTTCATTACCTGAATAATCGCTTTGTAATTTCTTTGTCAGCTCAAGATATAACTTTTCTCTTTCATCTGGTATATTGACTGGGTTATCATCTATATAATTTGAATTATATATAATATCAATTTCCATTTTTAATGGTAGTTTTAAATCAAAATCATAATGTTGAATTACTGAATTTCTTAAATAAAATGAATAAATTGTGTCAGTATTTATAAATCGAAATTGTACCTCATCATTTGGAAATCTTCTTCCTTCGATATTTCTACCATACATATTATCTAATATGCGCATATCAATTTCATTACGATTTTCTAAATAAGGTTCTTTTTCAATTAAAGGAATAGCTAAAACATAATCTTTATTTTCACTAGACGTATAAGTTAATAACTTTAATTGATCTTCTAAACTTTGCATTTGATAAAATTCTGTTGTCCTAGCTCTCCCCAGTAATCCTGCATTATAATTTATTCCACCACCTTCGGTCGAATAATAAATTTCAATTTCGACTTCGACTTGTTTTTGTAAAACTCCAAAATGATCATCAGTATAATCAACATAAAAAGTATTTTCATTCAATCTTTCTGGTTCTTTTTGATTTATATCAGTTTTTGACACTGTCACTAATATACTATAATCTTCTAATGATTGTGTTGAAATAATATTAAACTCTGTTTTTCTCTTTTCATAATTATATGAAACGTTCAACTGAAAATTTGGTACTACATGTCCTCTTAATTGTTCAGTAACACTTGAAAACAATATTATGAAACTATCATAAAAAACATAGCCACGAAACCAATTCATGTTATGATTATATTTGTAAACAAAAGGAGAGCAATATTGAATTCCATCAATATTAAACTGAGGAAAAAATATATATGAATTTTTCCAAGAAAATATTGGAGTTAAATCACTTGTAAAATAATCTATAAAAGTATTTTGAAAATCACTAGATTGTCCATAATGTATAAAGTAATTATTTTGTGTACTATAATATTTAAATTCTATTCCGTCATAAGCTACAATAATATAATAATAAGCACCTTCATATTCATCCCAATTTAATTGTACTGCATTGCCACTACTTAAATCAATTTCATCTGTTGTATATTGATTAATATGAAATCCATCAGTTGCCAATACCCAATATTGCCAATTTCCTTCTAATGTACCATCTGTCTCAGTAATTTGTTGAAGTAACAAATTTTCAATTTGATTTTCTGTATTTAATTTTTCTACTACCAAACAATTTGTCAAATAAGGAATTTGATATGGATCTCTTAATACTCGATGTAAATAAAAATCATTACGATAAATATGAGATTTTCTAAAGCTATATACAAAATCTCCTCTTTCATCAGGAGTTAAGTTATAATAATCTTTACGGTCTATTAAAAAGTCTCTAGTTTGAATATGTTCAACAATATCTTGTTTTAATTTTTCATCTGTTGGTGTTCTTTGTCCATAATCCGAATATTCAAAGTTGACATTAAAAAATCTTAAAGATATAGATCTTGAGGATTCTGTATCCCCTTCTACAACCCGCATATCGGCTCTTGTTTTATCTTCTAATCTTAATGTCTTTTTTACAGAAATATGTCCGTCACTACCCTTAGTGATATCTTTATATATCGTTGTCTTAGCATTTGGAACATATAATCCTCTAATACCAGAACCATATGCTATGATATATTCATTTGGGCTCACTGCTCTTAAAAAAACAACTGGACTGAATTGACCTTCTAAATATTTAACGGTTTTAATGTCAAATTTTTGACCATCTTGTGTTTCATATGATTTACCATATTCTCTTACAAATACTCTTATATCACTAAGATAATCTTCATCAAGATCAATTTCATGATTATAATATGTTCCATGTGAGTAATCAGGTAATGTAAATTTTTCTTTGACGGTTTTATATTGTCTTACATTAAAAAAAGGAACTGTTATTTTTTGGGTGGGAGCAGGAACATAACTAGTAGTACCGTCGGGATGATAAACAATAGCATAATAAGAATTATCTTCTTCAATAAATCTATATCGTGTATCTGTTTGAAAGGGTATTCCATCATATTCAAAATGAATATTTGAAAGCGTGACGAATCTTCTTGAAGATGAAGATTTTGGTAATAGAGAAAAATCAAATGTAATTGTTCCTTCTGCTTGTGCTGGTGTTGCAAAAGGAACTTGATAACCGTATATTGAAGAATGCATATACAAATTATTATTGTGTTCTGCTAAAGCTACAAAGGATTCTCTATGTAACCCTTGATAATATTTAGTTGCATCATAACGCATGTTTCCCAATAAATTCATTAAGAAACCAACAAAACCAAGCTTATTTATCTGTAAATCGTAATTATCTAAATGTTTTTTTAGATTCTCTGACTCCTCTTCAATGAATTCATCTGGTGTTTTAAGAAGTTCATTTCTTGGCATATCTACTCCAATTTTTTAATTTAGACACCGGCAAAAAATTGATTTTATAAGTTTTTCAATCAATGAAAGTTGCCGGTGTCAACCTCCATAAAAACCTAAAACATGTGATTCTAATTCTGACCAAATTGGATGTGAACTATCTAAAGTTTCTTCATACCAACCTGCAAAATAAGTAAAAGGTATTACAGTTACTTCATTTGTACTTCTTTGCCCTATTATCTCTTTATTAGGCAATCCTTGAGGATAAACACCGGTAACCTTTCCAACATACATAATATTTTGCATTGAAACATCATATCTTACCATATATATTGATCCTGCATAATCTAATCCGCCATAATTTGGATTACCTGGATCAATGTATATATTTGGAACATCAATATACCCTAAAGTTAGATCATGTATATATTCTAACCAAACTGCATGAAAATTAAAAATATCTAAATCAGTATTATCAATATATGAAACTGTACATTGTTCAGTTGGTTCGACTTGTGTTGCGTAAGGCACACCACCAGTTCTAGCAGATAATTTCTGTGTACTTACTTGTCTGGTAGGTGGCGAAAAATCAACCGATGCAAAAACTGTTAATTTTCTAAATAATTCAGCATATTTGTCATCATATTTACCATCTAAATCTAAACCGATAAAAGGTGGAGGAAGCATAAAACAAAGAGAATATCCATTTATATCTGGATTGAAAGTATGTAATAATTGTCTATTAAAAAATTGCATAGCTTTATTCTCTTCTAATGTTCCCCCACCTTTTATACAAATGTCTTCTACAATATTTACTAATTCTCCTGGCCCACCACCAAAACTTGTTTGACCTTCATATGGCATGTTATCACCTATCTACATATAGAAGAACGTAAATTATAAATTAACACCCGAATTAACATCTTACGTAATTGAATATGAAATACATTTGAATATTCACTCAAACTTCTTTGAATTGTCTTTTGCAACATGTCTTCTAATAATTCCATTAATTTATTATTTAATGCGATTGTTGCTCTATTGTTTTTACTAGCAATAATTCTCTTTTTAACGGTTTCAGTAAATTGGGGACTACATATTTCATCTCGACTTGAAACTTCTGCTTGGCTTAACATAATACTATAAACATCATGTAAATTGTCATGATATTCATGATTATGAATTTGTCTAACAAGTTTTTCAATAACATCTTTTTTAATTCTGTATTGTTTTCTTAAATTTTCAACAAAAACATCAGAATATTGTTTGTTAGGATTCATGACAATTTTTTCTACAGTCTTATTAATAATCTCATCTAAATCGGAAGCAGACATATAATCAGCAAATTGAGGTAAAGATTCTTCATCACCTCTAACAGTTATACTCCCAATAGATTTTCCTTCTTCTTTGGCTTTCATATACAACGGCAATAACCCACCATCAGATACTTTTTCACCTGAATGAATATCAATGTGAGTTCTGTATACAAATAACTGTCTAACTCTTGTATAAGATTGTTCAAATATTCTTTTTAATCCTAAATTATCACGTATGATTACATCAGCATATTTATTAAGTAATGTCGGTACAAAATAATTTTGAATTAATTCATATGGTGTATCATGTTTATTTGCTAAATGTTTACGACTACACATATAATTAGTAACATATTTCATGATATCTTTGTTGCAGTATTGAAAGAATTTAGTTTTTCTCCCATTCCACAATTTAAATAACATACAAGCCATTGCGCTTTCAGTAATTTTAGGATTATTTTCGTGAATTCCTAAATACAATAAAAATAAAAATGTTTGATAGTAAGGGTCAGCATGCATATGATTACGCATTGCAGCTGACCCCCAATCGTTAGTAAATGCTTTTTGAAGATCTTGTTCTGTCAAATTAATTAATTTCAACAGATTACGATAATCTCGACTTCTAATTGCAAATTTAAAGCAATATCCTTGATCTGAATTCATGGCTTGAACAGATGCATCAGAAACAATTGATATTAAATTTGACTGGAGTTTTCGATATAAAGTATTATCTGTATTTAATAATTGACTTACCTGTTCATACAATTGATTAATATTAGACACAGTCTCGACTCCTATCTGTTTTAAGAGTTAAGTTTAAACACATGCAGCAACAATTCTAGCTATATTACTAACTTTCTGATTAAAAGATTCATAAACGTCTCTAAGAGAATTTTGATCGAAAAGATCACCAAATGCTTCATCTTCCATTAAATAATTTAAACGATTCTTAATCGTAGTCGGAAAACAAATATTCTTTGTAAAATCTTCCATTAAACATTTCTTAATAGAATATTCAATTGCTTCTTTAGCTTCAGTGCCTTCAGTAATTAAATTTCTGCTATCTTCTTTAATTCTTTCAAAATAAAGTTCTTCTCTTTTTTCAACTGGTAAATCATAGAAATTTCTTGATAAATAACCATAAATATTCTCAGAAAGTTTATTCTTAACTTTCTCAGTATTCTCATTAATAAGTTTTTCTGTTATATTCTTTCCATAAACTTCCGGTTTTACATTAATAAATTCATATATTTCTTTGACATCTTTATACAGATCAGAAATTAATTTCTCTACTTCTGTAATTTGATTATTATCCAGTTTCTGTAAAAGTTGATCCATATATAATAGATCTACCTTTAATTTCGATTCAAATGATTCAGTAGTGAATTCTTCAAAATATGACCTTCCTTTATCATATTTTTTCCAGTTTTGTTGAAATTGTTCATATAAAGTCTTTTGACTATCTTTTTTATTCTTTAACTTAGTTAAAGTTCCTTTTGCCTCAGTTATTAAATCATTCTCATGTTGTTCATAAAACATTACCTTAATCCTCCTAATAATTTTACGAATCTAGCGCATTATCAACAAATGTTTGCATAGTGTTGAGTTTCATTTTATTGACACTAGACTGATACATTAATTTATAATAAACATCCTGTGTGTTTTCATCAATTACTATTAAATTCGGTACTTGTAGTTGTTGATGCATGTGTTTTACTACACCTTTAATGTACCGATTTCCCAAATCTCTCATTAATTGTGTTGGTGCTTGACCATCTTCTCCTCTTCTTGATTTCTCAACAAGATCTCTATAGCTTTTTGCTGCAAAAGCATTTGCAACTGCTAATATAACTTCGACTGAAGTTACTATTGTATAATTGTTTTGATCTAAAACATCATGTTTGGTTGTTTCAACTGCCACTTTTGTTTCTTTCACATACTGACACAATATATATAATATTGTTTTTAATACCATAAATCGTATATAAAAGATCATTTGTTTTCTTGATTCTGCAATATAATTTGATATTTCCTGTGCCTGATTATCTTGAATTCCAGTGGTTCTTATAAACCCTGTTGATTCAGGATAATCTTGGAAAGTGCCAAGGTGTGCAACTACACTATTTATAGAATCATTTATTACTCTTGATGTGTGATTTTCCATAATGTCGTCAACTATTTGATTTGGTAAAATATCTCTCAAGATACCATCAAGTGTTGAAGTCATCGCAGATATTGAATTGATCGCATTTTCTAAATGTCTTTCATATTCAATATGTTGATCAATATTATAATCTTGACCTGTTATACGATGGTTTCTTACTTCTGTCAATTCAGTAAATAACATATTTGCTTCTTCAAAATGATCTTGACATAATGATTTAATTTTACTTAATATTTCGTCAGCTCTTTCTGGACCTTCTCTTTCCAAACTAGAATTTAAAGAAGTTTTAAAATCTCCTTTTAAGTATTCAACCAATGGACCTATCATACCTTGAATATTTCTTGAATCATCACCATTTTGCATACCAACTATCAAATCAGAAACATTTACCCCACTTCTTGTCGGTACAATAGTATATAGAAATGATGATAAAGTAGGATTAATATAATTTGACCATAAAACTCTTGTAAAATATATTTCACCATTATCAAACACTTCATTAATTCTAGGATTAATTCTATCAAAAGTATGTTTTAATTGGCCTCTTTCTGGTTCATATCCAAATTGAGCAGCCATGCTCTCTGGGTCCATTGCCAATTTAAAGAAAACACTTGATTGTTGAACTTGATTTTGTGTAATATCAAATATTTGTTGTGCTAAATCTTGACTAACACCTGGATAATTTACTGTATCTTCTTCAACTCTAGTTCTCAGATCATCTCTTCTTAATCGGTCTCTTGCTGCTCTACCTACATCTCGTACCCATCTTGCAGGTGTATTAATCCATGAAATTCCTCTTATTCTTAATTGACGATCTACTCTTGGATGGTCTGCAAACCAATCAGCTATTCTATCAAAAACATCTTTTGATGGTAAATCAATTAAGTTATTTAGAATTTGATTAACATTATTAGTATCCATACTCCTTATAATTCTAAACATACGTTCAATATCAGAATAGCTAGTCATCGATATATTTCCACGACTAGATATAGCGATAGTAAATAAGAAAAGAAATATATAAGGTTCAATTGGATATGATTTAGTTCCAACAATTACTGGTACATCTATGAAATTATTTAAAGTAATCATTTGAAGATGTGGTTTGTATTGAGCTAATTTTGGATCCACGTCCATTAGTTTTCTAATATGTTGTGTTTTTTCTTGTACTCTTCTTTCTACATCATGAATTACTCTTTGTTGTGTATCTCTAACATTTATATCTTTCATAGCATCAGGTGAACTACCTGTAATGTCAACAATGTTTCCCGCTTCATCGATAAGTGGACTAATACTACTTGCCATGCTCATAATATTTAATGCATTGCTAGTATATATTTCTCTTAACATTGATGTGGATATAAAAGATCGTAAAAGAGGAACATATTTTTGTAGTTTTTGATCTACTAACATTGGATATATAAAAACTAATTTTAGTTGTTGATCCAATATTTGTTGTGGTTGTCTTAAACCGACTGTTGCTCTAGAGTATTCTCTTCCTGAAATATTCATTTTTTAAATTCTCCCAGTGAGTGTTTGCGCTATCTGGTCTTTTGTATTTTTTACGGCAGGTAATCTTTTTTGAATTTCAGTAGGTTTCTTATGTAGTCTGTTATAATTTTGACGTTTATTCATTTCTTGGGTGTTTTTCCCTGTATATACATTAGGCATCCTTGGCATTCTGGTTGTATATAATTGATTAGTAGATACCATATATTTCTCCATTTGACATCGGCAAAAAATTGATTTAAAATAAAATTTTTAGACATCGGCAAAAAATCGAATTAAATCGAAAATCTGCCGATGTCAAAAAAAGTTAAGTATTTAATATTTCGCAATTTTTATTATATAAACAGAAATAACATTTTTTTGTATCCACGAATTTATTATCTACGTGTGGTACCTTATTTCTATCAATATAATAATTTATTGCTTCAATTTTTTCTTTAATATAATTTATATAAGGACTAGTATCAAACTGATCTGTTCTTAATACTAAACTCGTCATAAAGAAAAATTGATTGTTTTTTGATTTTAATGTTTTCTTCACATCTTTTACAATTTTCATACATTCTGCAAAACTTTCTACATCACTTGCAATAATATCATGTGCAACGTATATAAATTGTATTGTATCAATATTATATTCATCCAACTGTGGAGGCGGTGTTCTTGTATTAGTTTGTTGTTTGCATTCATCTAAGTAATTTTCTAAAATATATTTATACATCATTACTTGATAAAAATCTGCAATTCTAGGAGATTGATTTCTTAATATTTTCCTATAATCATCATAAGTACAACTTTTAATTTCAACCAATACATTATTACTAATTAATCCGTCCAATCTTACCGAAGTACGAATACTTGGTATTTTCATACTTCTTTCTTGTTCAGTAAACTGGTCTGTATTTTCTTGAATTGTGTCATGAATGGCCTTCCCAATACTAGCCCTCATAACAATTGGTAGCCATTTATTACTAAAATCTTCAACTGGATAATTTAATATCTTAAATATTGTTGTTCCAATACATTCATTAGCAATTCCATAACCACTAATGTTTTCTGCATAATAACTATAAATCCGATTCTTTTCTTCAGATTTTTTTCTCACTTCATCACAATAATATTGAAGATCAAATGGTTTACCAACATTTTTTGGAATAATAACATCTTTATCCTCAGTAATCTTTTGATCACCAGCGTTTGATGCTGTAATTTTTTCTGAATTAGGATCTTCAATTAAGTCCATCAATCCATTAAAAGTACTCAATCAATGCCTCCTTACGTAGTGAAATTCCTCAATTCTTGTTCGCCCATATTGGAAACTTTGCGCTTAACATTGTCAATATCTTTTTGTGCTAGCATAATCATTTCACGTCGTTGATTCATATCTGCATAAAAATATTCAACTAATGTATTAATATTCTCCATACCTTCTGTAATTAAATCAAAGTATTCTACACACGATGAACCAAAACCAAAATTGTGTTGTCGGTGTGTTTGAATTCCTCCACTTGATAGCAGTTCAAACATTTTATCTGAGTTCATGTCTTTAATTCTGTCAAAGTTACCAGTTTGTCTTAAACATATAAAATACATTTTTGTCATTAAACGAACTTTCTTAATTTCATTATGAATATAACAATCTGCCAAACATTTTGCATTAACAGAACCTTCATCACTAGCATATCTATTAAAATAATCTGATACACTTATATCTTTTCTAAGATTTTTAATTCCACATTTTCTATAACAATTTTGACTGTTTTCTTGTATCACTGCATAACGAAAACGACTAAATCGACCTTTCTTTTTTAGAAATTCACCAATTCTTTCACTAATTTTTCCTAGTTCAGCTAAAAACTGAAAAGATCTTCGTGATATTGGTTCTCTTTTACGATATATAAAAATCATTAATATTATAGCCAATGAACCTTGAAAGTAGAAAGACTTATCAGCAATAAATCCCCATGCATCACCTATTTTATTTTTAAAAAATTCCCATGTTGCAGCAGCTGCACTACCAAACATACCTCTGTCTTCTTCAATTGTTTCATCTTTGGCATACATTGCATCTAAATAAGTATCAAAAATTCTTTGTTGTTGTATTTTTGACAAATCTTTTACATATTCATAAGTCTCATTGTCAACTTCATAAATATAATCAACAACAGTTTTTAATTCTTCATAAATTGTTTCATAAATTGTTGATATTTGTGATTCTTGAAATTCGCTGTAAACATTATGATTAACTAAATAACCTTCAGCAATTTCTTTTAAAAAATTACGATCCATATTTGCACTCCTTGAATACGGGGGCCGAAGCCCCCTTTAACTAAAATACGGTATTATATTCTTCTTCTGATTTTTCTTCTTGAGGTGTTTCTTCTACTGGTTCTTGCTGAGATTCGAAAAATTCTCCAGTTTCCTCGTCAAAATCAATACCTGGTACTGGTTCTTCTAAATTTTCAGAAGTTGAAAGATCTACATCTTCTTTAAACATTCCATGTGTAATACGATAATATGAACTTAACTCAACAGCATAGTCAAACCATTGTCTAAATTCTTCATCGTTTTTGTATTTTTCTTTAGCTTCTTTTTTGAAAAATGTTCCAGACTTATAATTAACCGAACTATCTTCTGGATTTGTCACATGTAGTTGATATTTTTGAGTAGATGCTTTTTCGATCATTAATGGAAACGGTAGTTTTTTATCTCTATAAATTTTCTTCTCACTAGGAGTAGGTTCTGATAGAAACACATATTCACTCCAAAATTTATCAATCCCTTTATGCATATCAAAGATACAAGAAACTGCATGTTGACTTGGTGCCAATTTATTTTTTTCTGTCACTACATGTAAATACCAACCTTCTAATCCCATGCCATCAGTTGGAGATACCGTTTTTCCTCTTGATAAGAATAACCATTGTTGAATATTATGCAATAATGAAAACGTATTACTTGCAGCTTGCATATTTTTAAATTCACCAACAGTTTTCTCTTTTTGAACAAAAGGCCCATCAATTTGCAACTTAGCTCTAACTTGATCGATACACAAAAAGAATATTCTGTGAAATTTTAAATGTGGCAATGTTTTCTCAAGATAAAAGGATAACTCCCTGGCTTTAACATTTATGTTCAGATAAGATCGCTACTCTTATCTCTGTCTTACGACAGCTCTATATTTCTATAGAGATCAGACTATATCTTACTTTATAAGCTTTTCGCACTTCCCCGGTTAGCGTTACCGAGTACTCCCTGACGGGATAGTCGTTGAACCTCCTCCAACATATTAGTAGGAGTTTGGCTGCTGATTGCCCAATCTAAAAGATTTTTAAACCTTCACGTTTACCGTTTCCAGTTACGTTGTAGTTCTTTTAGCTCTAAGGGTTTCCCAGCAATTCACGAAAAATGGGCTTGTAAAGACCCAATCAGTTTATTATGGTCATCCGTGGCGTCCGTTTTACTAGAACGAGTTGCGGCGACACTATCCCATATAATATAAACATAAAATTCTTGTCCAGTTTTTTCCTCAACTATTTTCTTTTGTTCGACTAAACTTTCAATTAATCCAAACAACTCTTTTATATCCAATACTACTGGTTCATATCGAAATCTATGCGAATCATTTAACCCAAAAGTATCAATTCTTGAAATTTTATATTGTGTTGTTTCTTGACTACCACCAGAACCCTCTATATCTAAATAAACAATTATACCATTTTCATATTGCTGATGAAATTTGCCAGCAAATTGAAACGCTAATGTTGATTTACCTGATTCTGGTGTGCTGCTTAACATAACAGGCCCAGAAGATATCAATCCACCACCGAGCAACGCATCCAAATGTCCAACACCAGTTGACATAATCAATGGTGGAGGCGATTTTTTATTTCCATACTTCTTTTCAATAACTTTTTCGAATAATTGGCCTAAAACATCAGCTTGCTCAGCAACTGTTTTTCCTGACATTAAGATCTCCTTTTTTACAATTCATATTCTTCTTTAGATAAAACTTGTTCTGTTTGTTTCAATAATGTATCATCTTGTTTAATATTAGATAAATTACGCATTACATTATAAAATTCTTGCCCTAAACGATTAGCGTTTTCATCAACTTTCTTTAATTCCAATTCTATTAAACGATGCATTCGATAACTGTTGTCATCAATTTCCTTATAATATCGGAACTTTACATTTTCAAATTCTTTATATGAATTATATAAATTTGTAATTAATTCTACATTCTTTGTAATAGCTCCTCTTAAAGATCTTATTTTATCATAATTAGGTTTTGCTGAATTCTGTTCTGTATGAATCATTTGTTCTAATTGTGTAATAGCATTATCAATTGTATTAATATAAGTCTGTAATTCTTGTTGTTTTAATTCAACATGAGTTACTTGTTTCCTTAAATTGTTATTATTGTCTGTAATATCCTTCTTAATCTCTCCGTATTCAGCCATTAGATACTCCTGATTCCTCAAGGCATAGTTTTACAAATTGTTTTAATTGTGTAGTAAAGCTATAATCATTAATTTTTACTGTTGAAAAAGTAATTGGATTTATATATTCGCCACACAAAACGTTATCAACAAAGTTACTAGATGTTCTTTCTAGAATAGTATAAATATAGATTTCTGAAAATAAATTTTTAAATGGATGACTTAATTCTTCTAAAACCAATTGTTTTATATTTAATGGTTTAATGTCCCATTCATTATAAGGTCTTACTTTAGGATTAACAATATGAATACATCTTAATAGTTTATAAATTAAAGGTAGTTCACGTAATCTTTCTAAAAACTCTATGCTTTCATTTTTATAAAGATTTAACAATTTGTACTGATTATTCTTTAACATAAAAGAATCTTGATTTAGAGAATAATACATATCCTGAAATTCATTATTAATTATAATATTCTTAAAAATATTATAGTTATAACTCAACTGACGTAAAGTATTTGAAGAATTACATAACTTCTTTATCTGTAAATCATACATACTATCACGATAATATAACAATCTAGCAGGAATATTAATATTCTTACCTAATGAAAAGTCGATATCAGAAAAATCAGAATATGATGAATCATTACTTAATTCAACTTTGAAATAATAATAAAAGATATTTCTTATGGTTTTTTTGTAAAATAAATTGATATCATCGATATTTAATGGATTATACTTTCGAAAAACATTTCCTAAGAATTGATATAATACGTCTGATTTAATAATTTGTTCATCTAAATAATATGAATTTGTAAATTTCTGTATTATACCACTATTCTTATTCTTTTGTTCATTATAAACTCTTCTAATGTTAGCTTGTATAAATCCTTGTGCTTTATGATAATACCTAATAAGAATATACATTAAATTTGGAAAAAGTATTCTAGATCTGAATTTTTCATATGATACATTTAGATAATTATCTTGATAAGCATATAATCCATTACATATCTGATATAATAAATATAACTCTTTGGTTGTTTCGTCTAAATCTTTAGTATATAAAATATAAGAATTTTCCACTTTTTGTAAAAATTTAGATAAAGTTTTCTTAGTAATACATGAAAAACCATAATTTTCACTGTTTGAAATTATACTGTTAATTTCGTTTGATAAATACGTTTCTACAAGGGTTAAAGAGAGTTCTGAGTCCCAAACCAAATTCGGCGTTTGAAACTCCTTAAACGCCGAAACACAAGCTTCGGAAACATTATACAAGCTACCCTCCTTTTTTAAACATTACCAAATATTATATATTAAAAAAATTATATTAATATTATAATTTCTATATAAAAAGTGAAATTATTAAAGTTCGGAGTGCCACTTAGAAGCGTCTGTTGGATTAACTAGTTTAGAAGCTTTAAATCTGTCTGGATTGGCAAATCTGTCTAAACTTCCCTGACCAGGTTTCTTTTCGTAATGTGACCCTGTTTGTGATGCAGACATTGCTTGTTGGGCTTGTCTGTCTCTTCCAAAAAGTCGACCCATTGTGCCTGTTCCTCTCCCAGCAGAACCTACTCCCCGAGCAACTGCACTCAATGCCATTAATGGGTTTTCAAAAAGACATTGTGTTGATATCATACTTTATCCTTTTTGACATCGGCAAAAAATTGAATTATAAAAATTTCAATTAGTGAAATTTGCCGGTGTCAACAATTTAAATTATTAATTTGCTTTTGAACTGCATTTCTTAATTCTGGATACATTCTTGCGTGTTCATTTAACATTGATTTAGCAATATTACATACTCTATTCTTCGATTGTGGATGTGTCCCAATATTCATAATATTCTTAACAAAATCCATGGCTCTTCTAATTAAAGATCTTCTGTTATCTTGATATGAAACATTTCCTAATTTCGCTACAAAATTTTTTATTTCGTCTCCATATCCATGTTGAACTGCAAAACGATCAGCCCCATATTCTTCTTTATGCTCAAAAATTGAATTTGTTCTAGTAATCGTTAAAAATGTTACTAAAATAATCGGACCAATAATTGGTACTGTCACCAAATTTCCTGCTGCATATTGAAACATTCCAAATAATGTTGAAAATGTACCTGCTGCTACTCCTCGTTGACCTATATTCCTAAAAAGATTAGTTAAAATTCTTGGTGCTGCATTTTTATGATAATGTATATGGCCAATTTCATGCAATATTACTGCTACAAACTCTTGAGGAGTCATATTAAGATCTTTAATCATTTTTAATCCAATAATAATATGCATTCCTTTAACCATAGGATCAATATCATCTCTTGGCTCTGCAGGTTTTTCAGCATAATAAAATGGGTATACCAAAAAATTAAATAATCCTTCATGAAATTCGATTTCCACTTCCTCAAATCCACCAAAATTTTTAACTGAATCTGAGATTTGTAATGCAATATTTCCTAATTCATTATCTGATAAATTCATTGGATCACTGCAAAGAGGATCTACAATCCTTTCCATTCTTCTTAATTCACGAGGAGCTTGTGCTGATACTTCTACTATTAAGTCTTGTGTTACTTGTTGTTTTACTTGTTCATATAAATCTACTAAATTTATAAAGTTTTGATGATTTGCTAACATATTTAAATCCCTTATATTAATTGATAAGCAATATATTCACTGAATCTTTCTTCTGGGTTATTTTTCCTTATTGTATAGGGAGTTTTAAAATTTGTCAATAGATTTTTATAATTTTCTTTTTCAGAATCAGTTAGAATATTATTCCATATATAGTGTCCTATTTCATTACCAATGCATAATTTTAAGAATTTTTTGTATGGTAATTTAACATTATAATATTCCATAACTTTTAATAATTGTTGTGGTGTCGATATAATTATTTTTCCGTCTTTCGTCCAAGCTCCAGAACAAGATTTTGGGTTTTGATTTAGTTTTGATCCTAAATTGTTATAACAACCATCTTTAATTATTAATTTTAAATGTTTTACATTATATGGCATTTTTTGTTTTATTCTTTCAAATTCTTTTTCAATATCAATGAAATTATGATAATTAGATAGCATGTTTTATCCTTTTAGACATCGGCAAATTTTTGAATTGTAATTTTTTCAATTAGTGAAATTTGCCGGTGTCATTTTCTAATAAATCTACTAATGTTCATAAATTTAAAACGTCTCCCCATATTTAAAGGAAATACTCTCTGATATAACCCACCTGGCAATTTATGCTGTCTCAATAAAGGTGTCATACATACCTGACCAATCATTGTATACATACTAATTGTATATAAATCAATATCGCTACTTCCAATCAAACAAATATGGATTGCATCTCTAACATCATATAATCCTTCATCAAAAAATGCATTTGTTTCTGCATTCCATTCAATCCAATCATTCTCTTCTTTATTCTTTAAAGCCTCTTGTGTATTAATTGGAAATCTCATATCTATTGGTCTAGTATTAAATGCATAAAATCTATCTCCTACCATCTCTAGACAATAATGCCATGGTAAAAACATACTCTCAGTTTCACTATATAATTCACGATACCTTTGATATACTTCAGTTAAGTCAAGTCTACTTGTGTCAATTCGTGGAGCTGGACGAATTGGAAAAAATGGGTTGTCATATGAATCTTGTATTAATATCCCTTGTGGTCTATTTATAAATCGATTTTGTGTGTTGACGACATCTCTACTTGATAGTACACGAGTCTCTTCTATCATGTTATATGTTTCATTTAGCTCAATAAGCATAGTTTACTCCGATTTTAAATTCGAAAGTTTTATATAGAAATAATAATTCAAACAAGGAGGTTTTATATGACTGGAAGTTTTTTTCGGGTAAAGCCCGAATTATTTGATGAAATTATGGGTGAAGAGATTGACTTAGTTGAAGATCTCTTCGTATTTGTATTAGAAGACGTTGGCGAGGGAGCTGTGAAAGTTGCACAGCTTGGTCCTCGTCAAATATTGGACGACCCAATATCAGAATTTGGGTTTATTCAAACTTGGAATACCTATGCAGTGGGTGTCCGAGATTTGGACGGTCCTTATAGGACTGTCAATACTGAAATTTTGGAAAGGATTAAACATCAATGTCAAGAGCAAGAACGCTACGTTCTTGACGTTGACGATTCTGTTGATTCCAAATATGATCAACAGATTAAGCTTGGATCACTCGTGGCCCAAGCTAGTATATCAAAATTAATATAGATTTCAAAATACCTAGGGACAACCTAGGTATTTTAATTTACTTGTCTTGTTTGAATTAAATGATTCAACATAACTAAATCAAGTTGATATTTTGTATTCCTAATTAAATCAGATCTGGTCTTATTAATACACCATTTCAACCAATCTTTAACATCATTTGCTGACATCTCTATAGGTTCAATTTTATATGAATCATGTAAAGAAGCATCTCGTCTAGAAGGTTCCGCTGTTACCCAGATTAATTCAGAACAATCGTATCGAAAACCATGTTCTTTTAATCCACAATATTTATAAGGATTCTTTGGATGATTTATCATTTTTATATTTTTTGGCACCACACCTATTTCTTCTTTTGATTCACGAACAGCAGCATCTTTATAGGTTTCTCCTGGTTCTATTCCACCACCTGGAAAAAAGTATTTGTATTCATAAGTTCTTGATGCGTCAGCAACAAGAATATTTCCATTTTGAATTATGAAAACTCCTACTCTTGTTCTAGTTGTTTGATTTTCTAAAATTAATTTTGAAATTGATAACATGATTACTCCTAATATCTGTCGTAAAACATCTTTTCCTCTTCACGTTCTTCATCATTATAATCATCAGTACGATCATCACAAGGATCACCAACTCCAGTTTCATATTCAGGAGTTTCATCAGGTCCAAGATCTTTGACTTCAATCTCATCTTTTGCCGGTGTTCGACTTGCAATGCCACAATTTAAATTAATCATTGGTGAAGCATCTATATTGATATTAGACCCTGACCATATATTAATGTTACCATCAACAGATAAATCTGTTTGCCCATGAACTTCAACAGTAACATTGCCTTTTATCCTATGATCATCATCACCATCTATGTTTTCTTTTTGATCACCTTTAACATATCTAGATCTATCACCATCAATTTGAGTATTTTCATCCTCTAATATTCGCACCCTGATATTATCTCTAGTCCAAATATGTATTCCTGATTCATTAATTCTATACACAGTTCTTCTTTCTGGGTCTTCATCTCTATTGTAGATTAAGTAGATTGTATTTGGTTCATTATCCGTCTCCTCGTTGATATAGAACGCATTCCCATGCCTGTTCAAGTAAGATCGCTACTCTCACTCCGGGACGTACCCAGCTGTATGTTTCCATACAGATCAGACTATATCTTCATCCTAATAGGATGCTTCGCGCTTCCACTCGCTTGAGTGTACTCCATGTCGGATAGTCGTTGCACCTTCCAAACTCTTTTTGACAGCGGCAGATTCAGACAGAGTCAAAAGAATTTAGCTTGGCTCAAGGTTGCCATATCCTAAGATTTAGGGTTCCCCTGAATTCACGAAGTTTTAAAACGACTAGAATTTTAATCGTTTGGGTGTTTTGAAAATAACATATTGTTCGTCTCTATCTTCTAAAACCGGTTTCGGTTCGACACAATCTTGAGCTTCGACATCTCTTTCTTCTTTCCAATCAGATACAATTCGATCAATATATCCTGTATTAATATCATTCTCAAAAAATTTCACAATCACGTAAGTTTTAGCTTGAAGAGGAAAATAAGATCCGTATTCACCAACTTCTGATGGTGTAATTCTCCATTTGTGAGTATGATTCTTTACCCATATTCCTTCATCTTTATCTAAATGAGGCATTAAAGTTGGTATGTGAACTTTATATCTACCCATTTGTTTTGGATCATGAAATTCATCTGTGTCTTTTGGTACAATTCTACCAATAAATTCAGTTTCGGTAAGGTTTCGCATATTATCCTCTTAATATTGAATAATCTACTCGATTAAGATAATTTTCCGTTACTATATTTTCAATTGCATTTTGTAAATTTGTGTTGACAACCGATGCGTTTTCATATAAATTAGAAGGATATTTAGTGATAATAATAGTTGCAATTAAGAAATCTAATGAACTAAGAATTGTATAAAAGAATTTAATATCTGCACTTTGAATTATTGATAAAAGTATTTGATTAGGATTAGTAGAAACAATGTTTAAATCAATTAAGACTTTTCCAATATCTCTCATTGATTTATATCTACTTATTACTTCTAGTGAAGGTTGATATTCCTTAAATGTATCTCTGCCTATGACATCAGCAAAAAGTCGATTTGTCCGACTTAAAGCCGAAGCATGATTGTATTCTAAATAATGACGGAGATATAAATATGAACAAGCAATTTGTATACCAGCTAATTTAAATTGACTAAATGTTTGAGCTTTCCCTAAATTTCTTAATAAAAGATTATATAAATAAGTAATACATAATTTATGAAGATCAAAATTATTCTTAACATCTCTTTCGAAACATTTTAATGATCCTCGAACTACACCGTGATAAGTTGCATAAATACAATCATCAATACGATCAGTTTCACCAGAGTCTTCATCAATATCTAATTCATTGGTTGATAAGACTACTCCAGCAATTTTGTTATCTGTGGTAACTAATGAACCTGAATATATGAGAACTTCTTGTCTTCTTGTTGGTTTACCAGCAAAGATACCATTGTTATTAAGAAGAGTTGAAACTGTATTTGTAATTTGATTCCTTGGCATTTTTCTGATATATAATCTTAAATCAGAATATAAATTTTCATAATTAAAAGTCTCAGCCGGAAATAGGTCCATGCTCATTTCAGAAGATAATAACTTATTAGCAATTTCATTATCTTGATTAGTGAAAGTAGGTTGTATATAGTTTTGGGGCATTTTTAAATCTCCTAATTATTTTTACATTTGCAATTTTTATATAGAAATAATTAAAATAATTATTTTAATCTATATCTAAGAATTTGAACTATGTTTTTTAATCTTGGTGCAATTATATATTGTTCATGCACATTTTCTGCTGTGAATTCAAAAATTGTGTTAAGATTATTACATCTTAATATTACAGGATAAATATAATGATGTTCATAGTAATCAGCACAGAAAAAATCTGGTCTCATTTTCCAATTTGGTTGATCAAATTTGACTAAGTTTGAATTTAAAAATAAATGATCACGATTTAAATCAAAAACATTCTCATGTATTGATTTAGTAAATTCTTTTAAAATTAATTTAAAATCAATTGGTTGTATATCGTGAAATTGTTTTAAGTTACTAGATTGTTGCATATATACCTCGTTAGACATCGGCAAAATATTAATTATTAACAACTTTTAAAAGGAGTTATAATGTCTACAAAAATTAAACAAATAATGGCAACTATTTAAAGAAGGAGTAAAAAATGGATTTTGAAACACAGGCACAAAAAGAAATCAATGATGCCCTAGAACTTGTGATGTCAAACTGTTATCTGCAGATTAATAATGTTGATGTTGCAGCACCTTACATTGTTGGTACACCTGGTGGTGGGAAAACACAATCTCTTCACACCATGTGCGAAAATTATAACTGGGGATTGTTATCTACTCATTTTGCCATGAAACCACTTGAAGAGGTTGGTGGTATTCCAAATTTTGATCGTTTTGAAATTAACGGTGAACAAGTGTTGGGTACTATCTGGTCGTTTCCTGACATCATGGGGTCAATGTATAAAATGGCACCGAATTATGATATGGTGGTATGGCTATTAGATGACATGCACCTATGCGGATCAATTCATATGGCCTTACTATATGAACTATTGACTGAAAGGAAACTAAGAGAATATCATGTTCCTGACAATGTTGCTATTGTATTAGCTGGAAATTTTGGATCCAATAAAGCAGGTGCTAAAACAATGTTTTCTGCAATTATGAATCGCGTTACCATGCTTCCAGTATTTACTTCTTTTGAAGGATGGAAGAAGAATTTTGCTTTAAGAAATAATATTCATTTAGCAATTCAATCATTTCTTGGAAACGATAAGTATCAACAATTCTTTCATGAAGAAGAACAAGTTGATGCACCATGGGGATCTCCCAGAAGTTGGACTCGTCTTTCTAATATAATTAGTGCATTAGAAGAATGGAAAGGTGAAGCAGTAAATGAAGAAGATTGTTTACTACTGTCACAAGGACATGTTAGCAAAAACGCTGCTTCAGAATTCCTGCAATATTATAAAATTTTCACAAAATTTGACATTCCGGATATTCTTTCCAAAAGCGATTCATATAAATTACCAGACTCTCCAATAGATAAATATGCTCTTGCATATGCGCTTTGTTCACATTTTGCAGGAGCTAAAGACCGAAAAGCAATCAATAAATCATTTTCAGAAATCGTATATAAATATCTAAAACAATATCCTGATTTGGGAATTATGATTATTCACGAATTGCTTGACATGGAAAAAATTATGAATAAAAGAAACGTCTATATTGATGTAGCTAAAGAATTAAATAAAATTGAACCTGGTATTACCCATCAACTTCTCAAGGATGTTGTTGATGTATAGGTTATATTACTGGATTGAAAATGTACCCGAGGGTCGTCCAGGCGGTCCTTGGTGGTACAAAGATTTCAATACCAAAGATGAAAGATTAAGATTTTTTAATGATGTGCAAAGCATATTATATGATTATGAATTTGTAGATGAACCATTACAAGAACATAATCATTTCAATATTAAACCCCCGAGGTTAACATGAACATTGAAGATAAACTAAAAAAAGCAAGAATTAAAATGTTCCGAAAAGACATTGGTTTAATGCTTTTCGGAGCATGTGCTTACAAATTTGATTGGCGTGTTCATGAAATGAGTCCCAATGTTGAAGGTTATATAGTATTTGACAATGAAAACCTATATGAATCATTAGATGGAATTATTCACATTAATGAATATTATGCAACAAAAGATGATTATACACACGATAACCTTATTGCATTAATTATTCATGAAACACTACATATATTACAAAAACATGGCTCAAGAAAAGGGACAAGAGACCCAAAATTATGGAACTTAGCTACAGACCATGTTGTTGATAGAGATTTAAAAAGTTTAGGGTTAGAACCTTATCAAAATAGGTTTAACATTATCAGTGATTTAAATATTGCACAACCAAATTGTACAGCTGAACAAGCATATGAGTGGATTTATCAAAATTTTCCAAGATTTACTATCACTGATAATGGTGATGGTTCATTTACTATCACTGACGATAGAACTGGTCAAGAATTTACTGTTAATCCAAATCCAGACGATAACAGTGGAATGTCTGATGTTGAAAAAGAAAAAATGAAAACTAAAATTGACCAATTTGTTAGTGAAGCTAGAGCATTAAATCAAACATTAAATGAAAAAGATAAAGCTAGAGGAACTGGTCCTAGTAAAATACAACAGTATTTAGACGAATTATTAAAAGTCGAAATTGATTGGTCAACATTGCTTGAAAAAGCAATTAAGACCAATACAATATTAAAGCCAAATGAAAGAAGTTGGCGAAAACTGAATCCATACTTTAGACCACATAATATTACGTTGCCTGGTATGGGAATGGTTGAGGAAAAAGAAAATGTTGGAACATTAATATTATTAATTGATACATCTGGAAGTATCAGTAATGACGAATTAAAGAAATTCGCATATGTATTAAATAAATCATTGAGTTATTTTAATAAAGTAAAATTATTGACTCATGACAGTATAATTCATCAAAAAGAAACTTTCGAACAAGACGACTTTACTAAATTCTACGACTTTATTAAGAATATTGGTTTCAAAGGTCGTGGTGGTACAAGTCATCAAGATTGTTTTGAACACATTGAAAATGAAATTTGGAAAGATCGTGACGAACGAGACCTTCTCAGTATGGTTATATCATTAACAGATGGATATAGCGATATTGAACATTTGTATAAAAATTATAATTGGATTAAGAATAATACACCATTGATATTTGTTTGTACATCCAATTGGACATTTAATGATCCTGCTTATGAGAAGATTGACACAATAAAAATTAAATAGTATATAGGGTGGCAGTTATAAACTGTCACCCTTATTTTTATTTTTATGACACGTCTTCTGCAAATTTTTTGGCCATTTCTTCCGCTTGTTTATCATTTTTGATAATCCACTCTTTACCATAATCATTTCCTGCGGTAGTTTCTTTTATTTTATCACCAACTTTGAAACCGTGGATAGCTCTATGTGACCACCCGTAACATTTTCCGTTTGGGCTCCATCCCCATGAATGATCATTTAAGTCATCATATAGTTTTGGTTCTTTTCTTAATTGTAACCAATCTTTGAATTTTACTTTGGGTCTACCGTCTGAATGTTTTGGTATATTCTTTAGGGTTCTATCTTCTGGTTTGATTTTGGTAATATGGAATTTTGTTGATGGTAATTTCTTTTCTCTACCTGTTTTGATGTTTAATTTTTTCTCTTTTACTTTATAAGGAACTGCATATTCACCATCTTTTAATTCAGGCTTTTTGATTGTTTGTTTAGGGAAAAGGCCTTCTTTTTTGGCCCATCTTAATAGTTCTGGTACAGTTTGAAATTGTTCAAATAATTTTGATACACTTAACATATAATTTCCTTTTTTGACATCGGCAGATTCAGACCGAATAAGATTTTTTCAAAAGATGAAATTTGCTGTGCAAAAGTAATAAAAACAAATTTTTCTGATTTTTTCCAAAAAATACAAAAAACAAATTTTTCTTA
>Ga0207421_10001647_pt1 | contig 28379 bp, 35 predicted proteins | sample SodLakKL_010_SED_4_FD_187542 | JGI IMG/M metagenome (GOLD analysis project Ga0207421, IMG submission 187542) | Alkaline sediment microbial communities from Lake Tanatar, Kulunda Steppe, Russia - 8KL_010_SED (SPAdes) (version 2) | ecosystem: Environmental > Aquatic > Non-marine Saline and...
CCCTGTTCTTCCGCTATTATCTCAGCCAGTTCTTGAGCGTAATGGTGAAGTTTTTCCTGTTCGAGGGGTGCTTCCAACATCACCCTAATTTTTGCCTCTGTTCCGGAAGGTCTAACCAGCACCCGGCCATGCTTGCCCAATTCTTGTTCCACTTTGTCTATTGCACCGGTTATTTTTTGATTTTCCGACCAGCCTTCCCTGGTCGCCACTTTTTGACTGACCAGGACCTGGGGTAAACGTTCAAGTCTTTTAGCCAGCTCAGAGAGCGGCTTTTGCTTTTCATGGATTACTTTAAGCAACTGAAGCGCAGTAAGCAACCCGTCACCGGTAGTGGCATGCTCGGAAAAAATAACATGCCCGGATTGTTCTCCTCCAAGGCTGTATCCACCTTCGAGCATTTTTTCTAAAACATAACGATCGCCCACTTTGGTGCGCACAACCTGCAGACCATGTTTTTCGGCTAATATATCAAGGCCCCCGTTACTCATCACTGTAGTTACCAGGGTGTTATCGTGCAAGGCATTTTTCGAAGCCATTTCAATGGCGCAGATGGCCATGATCGCATCACCGTCCACTTCATTGCCCTTCTCGTCCACGGCAATCAAGCGATCGGCATCCCCGTCAAAAGCAAGCCCCAGGTCGGCTTCATTTTTGAGCACTTCTTTCTGCAGATCAGCGGTATCGGTAGCCCCGCAGTCAACATTGATCAGGCTGCCATCGGGATCGTCATGAAGAAGGTGTACTTTAGCGCCAAGTTCCTGCAGCAGTTCTCCGGACACCCGGCAAGCAGCCCCGTGCGCGCAGTCTACCACCAGGCTTAGGCCATCCAACGAAGGAGCTACTCTTTTCAAATGTTCCATATACTCCCGCAGCGCGTCACCATCACCGAAGGACACCCCAAGTGCAGATCCTTCCGGACGGGGCAAATCATCTTTTTCTCTGAAATAGTAGTTTTCAATTTGCTCTTCCAGCTCGTCCGGTAATTTATAACCGCTGCTATAGAATATTTTTAAGCCATTATCTTCAATAGGGTTGTGGGATGCAGAAATAACAATTCCGGCAGCCGCCTGCAGCCTGTTGGTGAGATAAGCGACCCCGGGGGTGGAGATGACTCCCAGCAGGCGGACATTAAAACCTACTGAATTAATGCCTGCAGCCAGCGATCCCTCCAGCATTGACCCGGAAAGACGGGTATCGCGCCCGATAATAAAAACAGGGTCCGTCCGGTCACGACCCAGCATCCAGGCGGCAATCCGCCCAATCCTGTAAGTAAGTTCAGGGGTTAAGTCACGGTTTGCCACACCCCTAATTCCATCAGTGCCAAATAGTTTCCCCAATAAAAAACCTCCTTCAAACAGGGGTGACCCGGTTTTTCACAAAACCCTTTTATTAAGGTCTACCCTGGATTAAAATAGATCAATCCTCTTCTTCTTCATTATCTTCTTCCTCTTCTTCCTCTTCTTCCGGCTCTTCCACCCGTTCAAACTCTATTCTAATCGTAATTTCTTCAGGATCAACCAGCACATTGCCATTTAAGCTCAGACCCTCGGCGTCCCGGACTATCGGCTCTACATCTAGCCGGTCCACCAGACGCATCCCACTTATATCAACCAGAACGTTGACAATATCGATTTCTTCAAATGTTGATTCAGGAGCACCGATAAAAACTTCTTCCGGTTCAACAGTGTAATCGCTTAGTTCCCACCCTTCAGCCGGGTCACCGATAAAATCTACAGTTACCGGAAAATCATCGGAAAGATGCTCTTCGATAGTTACCCGCACCTGTTCGGGTTCAACAGAAATCAGACTCACCCCTCGAGGAGAGCGCCCCTGCACTCTGACCAGGTGCTTGCCCGGTTCTTTATCTGACAAATCAACAAAAGCATCCAGTTCCTGCATAGTTATATCCTCAAAATCTTCCGGCAACCCTTCAAGGGTCAGGTTGACAGAAGTAGGTATCTCTGTAACTACATAGTCCGGGCTCAAATTCTCTACTCGCAAGGGCACATCCTGCCATGTTTTTCGCGCCGGCGTAGTCCGGGTAATTTTATCGCCGGTCACGAACAGCCACAGGATAATAGCCAGTAAAATGGCCAATATACGGGCAAAATTGTTGCTCCTAAAAAACTTTTCCATTATTATTTACTACTCCTCCATGACCAAAAACTGAAACTATCTTCACGCTCAGGCTTGCATAAATCAGTTAGAGCTTTTCTGAGCTTTTTCTCATCAAGGTAGCGGGTCAGCACCCCGTCATGGGCCAGCGAGATAATTCCTGTTTCTTCAGAAATAATAATCGCAACAGCGTCGGAATGCTCGGTGACACCGATACCTGCTCGGTGCCTGGTTCCCAGTTCCTTGCTCAACCCCGGATCTTCGGTCAAGGGCAGATAACAACCGGCAGCAACAATCTGATCGCCCCTGATAATTACCGCCCCGTCATGCAGGGGGCTGCGCGGAAAAAAGATGTTCACTAAAAGTTCCGCCGTAACCGCCCCGTTCACCGGGATCCCGGTTTCGACCCAGTCTTTTAAACCCGTAGATCTCTCCATCACGATCAAGGCACCGATCCGTTTCTTTACCAGGACCGGAATAGCCTTGGTCAGTTCATCGAGCATGCTTTCGAATTCCTGGGTACTCCAGCTCCAGTAGGCGGTCTTAAATATCTTGCCCCGGCCCAGCTGTTCAAGCGCACGGCGGAGTTCGGGCTGGAAAACTATGGGGATAGCAATCAAACCAACTGTCAAGGTCTGGCTTAAGGTCCAGTGCAGAGTATCAAACCCGATGTGATCGCTGATCACCATGGCTAGAAGCAGAATAAACAGACCTTTGACCAGTTGTTCGGCACGAGTGCCTCTGATGATCAAGATCAGGCGGTAAAAAACATAAGCCATGATTAAAATATCGACTATGTCCCGCCATTCGACATTTAATTGTAGTATTGCGGCAACAATTCTTTCCAATACAGGCACTTCAAGCTGACCCCTCTTTTATCGTTATTATTAACCAGGCAGATTGCTTAAATATTCTCTGCAGGACGGGCAAATACCTGCAAACCACCAAAAAAGTTAGCGGATTACACCACTGTAAATCGAACTAACTATCCGGCATGACTATGCCCACCCGGTTGCTGCAGTTATTGCAATAAGGACCGTTCAGGCCCACCAGGCGAACCCTGTAGATGCTGCGGGCAATCAAGAGATTACCGCAATGTGGACATATAGTATCGGACGCGCCCGGTAAATCAATGTTACCAAGAAACACATAGCGCAAATGCTTCTCGGCAACTTCTTTTACCTGTTCCATCACCTCCGGCGACGTGGGAGGGACTTCAAGCTTGTACTGCGGGAAATAACGGGAATAATGCAGCACCAGGTCAAGGTCGAGACCAGCCAGCCAGCGGGCCAGGTCTTCCTGTTCCCCGATATTGTCATTTAATCCGGGGATTAACAGGCAGGTAACCTCGACATGGCATTCTTTTACCGCCATTTCCACACTGTTAATCACCGCTTCCCTTTCACCGCAGCAGTACTGCCGGTAAAATGAATCATTATAGGCCTTTACATCAATGTTTACAGCATCTATGTAGGGCAGTAATTCTTTCAAAGGATCGGGGTTGATATACCCATTTGTGACCAGAACATTTTTATAACCGTGCTCATGGAGGAGCCGGGCTGTGTCGCAAACGAACTCATACCAAATAACCGGTTCATTGTAAGTATAAGCCACCCCGGGAGCTTGCTCCGGGCCGCCTTTTTTTTCAAGCATCTTGAGGACATCTTCCGGTGTAACTTCCTCGCCGGACCGGCCGGGTTTTCCCCGGGATAGGGTCCAGTTCTGGCAAAAAGAACAAAGCAAGTTGCAACCAAAAGTGCCCAGCGATAAAATTTGAAACCCGGGATAAAAATGGTAAAGCGGTTTTTTTTCTATCGGATCATGGTTAGCTGCAGCGACCTGCCCGTAATTCAAGGTATAAAGCTCGCCGCCCGTGACCCGGCGCACGCCGCAGGTACCCTCTTTACCCTCCACAATCAGGCATTGCCGAGGACAAAGCAGGCAGCGCACTTGTTCCTCTTCTTTTTGATAAAATCTGGCTTTCTGCAATATTCGACTCCCCTTGATAACCTCATTTTACCTTTAGCCATAATATTATAGTTACTATTCAGCCTAATTTATATTAAACCCGGCGAGCCTCAAATACAATCCGCATACTATCTTTATTCTTCCCCGTAGCGAGTCACCTTAAACCGGTAAATTTCATAATTTTCCCCGGGACTTATCCCTGCCTTGCGGCAGACAATTTCGAGTTGTTCATCCACACTGTCCACCCCTTCAAGATCGGGCAACAGGAGCCCGCTGCGCGCTCCACTGCGGACCATGACCCCATAGTTTTTGGGATCAAGTTTTTCCTTGTGATCAATTTGTTCCAGGGGGCCCAAGATGTCGACTGAAATATTGAGACCTGTAAGCTCATCTTTACTCACCGGGGGAAAGCGCGGATCCCTTACTGCAGCACTGACAGCATTGGTGGCTATTTCTTCGGCCAGGTTATCCCGCACCGGTTCAAAAGTGCCAATACAGCCGCGCAGCTGACCCTCTTTTTTCAAAGAAACAAATACACCTGCCCGGGTTTCATATTCCGGAGGCAAAGGTTCAGGAAGTTCAGGTAAAACCCCTTGATCAAGGTAGTAATCAAGAACCTCCCTGGCAAACTTTGCCGGATTACTATTTGATCCAGGTCCAGTCATCTCGCGAGCCTCCTTTTTAAATTTAAGACGAAGATTCGCTATCCGGATAAAGGGTAGCTACCATGTAGCCCACACCAAACGGTCCCTCGTAGGATAAAACTTCAGGCTGGAATTTTTGCCCGTCGAGCATACCCAAAGCGATCACAAAGGAGCGCAAACCACACTCTCCCGCCTCTTCGGTTAAGCCTTGATCTATGTTGAGGATATCTTCAACCCGGCCTTCCCGGACCAGTTTTACCAGTTTTTGATCAAATTCACTACCACGGGGGCTGAACCCGGCCGGAGCGCCTGGAGTGAGCCTGTGCGACAGATCCCCGCTGGCTAAAACAGCAGTTCTTGCGCCTCGCTTATCGACAGCCTGTCTTAAATACCGGCCAAACTGGTAGAGCTCATCAAGAAGCTGAAAACCAATCGTAATGTGGATGCCGGGACTGTTAACTCCGGCCTCCTGGAGGTAATACAAGGGAACCATTGCTCCATGGTCAAGCGATTTACCCCTGCGGAAACGGCTGTCATGCTCAGTAAGCAAAACAGGCTTGACCGGGCTTTCTGAAGTTTCTTCAACCAGCAAGTCAACCAGTTCCCGGTCGTTTTGCATCTCCATACTGATTCCTGAAAAACCAAACTGTCCAAAATCACCTTTTAGCTGTTCCTGGGTCAACACGGCCGGACCTTCTTTCATCACCTGGCCATGGGGAGTTAATACAACGAGTAATTCCGGGTCTTTTTCTTTAAATCTTCTGCCAAGCTCTTTCATCCCATCCACAGTCTGCTGTGCCTTGCTCAATTCACCGCGGCCGATCTCTGGAATAATAATCGGTGGGTGAGGAGCCATACCAATCATCGAAAGCATCTCAAATACACCTGCCTTCATTAAGGGAGTTTTAAGTAGCCACTGCCTGGGCCTTTAAACCGGGAATCCGGATTATTTCTTATCCTTTATTTTTGAGGCAACCATCTCATTGCTAGATAAAACTTGTTATCAGGTAAAACCGTAACAGCGAGGCCGGCAGGAGAAACCTTTCTATTTAAGTATACCAAATATTGCGGCAGCGAACAATTGTTAACCCCGATTGTTAGCCTCGAAGAAAGACAAGCTCATAAACCATTGCAGTAAGAATTGCCAGAAGGATAAAGAGCAAGATATAACGAAGGAAACTTGGTTTTATCCTGGCAGCTGTAAAGCAGCCCAGCTGGGCACAGGGAATCGCTCCAACCACCACCCACCAGGCGGGCCCAAGGAAAAGGCTTATCCCTGCCGCTTTACCACCAATTCCGGCCAGTGCTGAAAGCAGGTTTACTACCAGCGAAGTACCGACAGCATAATGAATGGGCAAACCGAGTAAGTATATCATCAACGGAACCACGATAAACCCGCCACCTACTCCAAGCAAACCGGTCAGGGCGCCTTTAAGCAGGCCCACCAGCACCACCGGGGCCATTTTAACCGCTGTTTCTTCACCATGCCGGTGTTCCCTTTCCCGAAAAAGAAGCATTACTATGGCAAGCATAATGACGGCCATGAAAATAATTTGCAGGATATGCTCAGCTATTGCTCCCGAAAAATACGCAGCAAAAAAACTTCCCAGGACACCGGCTAACCCCATTGCAATACCTACCCGGGGAATTATATTTCCCAGGCGGAAGTGCCCGATGATCGCCGAAACAGAGGCAACCACGATGAAAATCATACTCGTAACCGCAGCAGAATTAATATCCATCCCACCAAAGTATACCAGCAGGGGAATCAGGACTACCCCGCCACCAATACCGAGTAAACCGGAAAGGAAGCCTCCCAGGCAGCCGATAATTAGAAATACCAGTATTTCAGCCATATATTTTAGTCCTTTGTTTAAAAAAACTCCGCCAGCCATTGTTGTAGATATCCAAGGGTTCTAAAACTAGTTCTAAACAGAGCTTAATAAACCCTGCCGATAAATAAAAGCAGCGCAACAAATATGGCTAACCCTTGACAGTTTCAGTAAAAAGGCCTAACCTATTAACAAGTAACATATAAGGGTAATCCTGTAAAGAACACTGTTTTTAAAGCCTCAACAAGGAGCAAGAAATTATGACCACTGAATACAGGGATATCGAAAAATTTACCGCCGCTATCCAGGCTATTTTTCCTAAACTGATGCATTACCTGAATGCTGAAGAAAGCCGTGAGTTAACAGGCCTGGGAATCACCCCCAGCCAGATCAACGCTCTCCTCGTCCTTTATTTCCACGACAGCTTGACCATGGGTGAGCTTAGCTCGGAGATTTACCTCGCTGAAAGCGCGGCTACCCGTCTGGTCAACCGCCTGGTTAACCTTAACCTGGTCAAAAGACAGGGCGATGACAAAGACCGCCGCATAGTCCGGGTAGCACTCACTGCTTACGGCAGGCAACTATCCCGCCTTGTTTTTGAAAGACGCTCATTTCGTTTCAATAACCTGGCCCAGCGATTAGAGCCGGTAGAACGAGAAAACCTGATCACTTCCCTGCAGGCGGTAATGCGCGTTTTTGAAAGCCAGGAAAAACCTGATGCACCGGCGGAAGCAAGCAATAACGAAAACGGTTTTCTTCAGGAAGAAGAGTAAAACTGCCGCCGGAGCAGTACCTGGTCTGACCTTGTTCCCGTATTAAAAACGATATGATATAATAAAAAAAGATTAATCACAATTACAAACTCCGAGCTTCTTCACCTACCGCCTCTATAAAGGCAACGGTGGGAAGCCTGGGTTGGGGGAGAAATCCCCCCGCCTCCCGTGTTTGGAAAGGAGACCATGCCTGTAAGGCCGCGTTTTCTTCTCAAAAAGGAGGCGCGGCTTGTTTATTGGTTTAGAGGTGTCTTATGAAACTAATGCGGGTTAAAAGCCCGGAAAATGTATTAAAAATAATCAACGAACAGTTCACTGCCCTAGATAGCGAAACTATACCCTTAGAAGAAGCCGGTGGTCGCTTTCTTGCTGAGGCAATCTATTCTCCGGAAAACGTGCCTGATTTTAACCGTACAACCGTAGATGGCTATGCAGTTTATGCCAGGGACACCTTCGGCGCAGGTGAAAGTATGCCGGCGATGCTCGAATACTCAGGTGAGGTGTTGATGGGAGAAGCTGCCCCGCAGATAGAACCAGGGCAGTGCTGCCTGGTGCATACGGGTGGAATGCTTCCCACAGGAGCCGACGCGGTGATAATGATCGAAGATACTGAACCGGCCGGAACCATGGTCCAGTCTTTCCGCCAGGTGGCTCCCGGTGAAAATGTAATCCACCGCGGCGAAGATCTTGAATCGGGCAGTCTGGTTTTAGATCGTGGTCACAAGCTGCGTGCCCCGGAAATTGGCATGCTAGCTTCCCTGGGGCTTACGGATCTCACAGTGTGCCGCAAGCCTTTGATCGGCCTTTTTTCCAGCGGTGATGAGCTGGTCGATTATCACACGAAAAACCTCGAACCGGGCCGGATCAGAGACAGCAACGCACCGGCTCTGGCTTACCTCGCTGAACAAAAGGGTGCCAGGGTTAAATACGGGGGGATCCTGCCTGATCTATTTGATACCTTCCTGGATAAAAGCCGCTCTATGCTGGAAGAGGTGGATCTGCTGATATTCACCGGGGGCAGTTCGGTGGGAAGCAGGGATCACACCGCCAGAACCATGCAGGAACTGGGCCGGCCCGGCCTGTTGGTGGAAGGTGTTTCTATCCAACCGGGCAAACCTACCTTGTTGGCCAACTGCGGCGGCAAACCGGTGCTGGGACTACCCGGTCACCCGGTATCTGCATTAAATATTTTTGCCCTTTTCGGCGGGGCTATCCTGAATCGTTTAAACGGAAAAGAGAAAAAAAATTATAACCCCTCGATCAAGGCCGAACTGTCGCGTAACATTCCCTCTCGGGCAGGGCGGAGAGATTACGTAAGGATCAGGTTGGAACAAACAGGCGAAACCATTAAAGCTATTCCCGTTTTTGGGCGTTCAGGGATGCTGCGTACCCTGGCCGAAGCCGACGGGCTGGTAACAATCCCCACCGACAAAGAAGGCCTCAGCGCCGGTGAACTGGTGGAAGTTATCCCCTGGGAATAAAGAGCTGCATTTTTGCACAAAAACCGGTAAGTCTACTGGAGGTGCTTTATTGCGCAAAATATACTTAAGCAACACCCCGAGAGAAGAAGCGCTGGACACATTCTTAAATAAAACAAACATCCCCACCCGATATGAAACTGTTGCTGTATCAAAAGCTGCAGACCGGGTTACCGCCGAAGCTGTTTTTGCCAAATCATCCATGCCCGGTTACCATTCGGCTGCCATGGACGGAATTGCCGTGCGTGCAGAAGCAACTTTTGGCGCTTCCGATCAAGTGCCGCTTCAACTTCAACCCGGCCTACAGTTTCAAAACATCAATACCGGTGAACCAATGCCGCCCGGGCTTGATGCTGTGATAAAAATTGAAGATATCCAGCTGTTGGAGGATGGAACCGCTGAAATTTTAGCCCCGGCTGTCCCCTGGCAGCACGTGCGTGCTGTCGGGGAGGACGTAGTCACGGGCGAAATGATTGTTCCCGCCCGGCACCGGCTCAAGCCGCCCGATTTGGGCGCCCTTCTGGCCGGCGGTATAACCAAGGTAAAAGTGCTTGCCAAACCTAAAGTAGCGGTTATTCCCAGCGGGTCTGAAATCGTTGATCCCGGGAGCACAAGAGAAGCAGGCAGTATACCCGATTTTAACAGCACGGTGTTAGCTTCTTACCTCAAACAATGGGGCGCAGAAGCAGAAATTTTCCCGGTGGTTCCCGATTGCCTGGACCGCATCAAGGAAACTCTTTCCGCAGCCCTGGCAGAGTATGACCTGATTATTATCAACGCCGGTTCGTCGGCCGGTGAAAAAGACTATACTTGTTCCGCCCTGGAAAGCCTGGGCAAAGTTTTCGTCCACGGGGTAGCTACCCGTCCCGGTAAACCAACCATCCTGGGAAAAGCGGGAGATAAGCCGGTTGTGGGCCTGCCCGGTTATCCTGTTTCCGCCTACCTTAGCCTGGAATGGTTCATCAAACCCTTGATTTACAATCATCTGGGGCAACCTCTGCCTGCCCGCGAAAAATTGCCGGTAACCCTTGGCAGGCGGGTAGTTTCAGAAATCGGTGCCGAGGAATTCGTGCGAATGACAATCGGTTTTGTAAACGGTTGCTACCTGGCCAATCCCCTGACCAGGGGAGCGGGCGTAACCATGTCGCTGGTGCGGGCGGACGGTCTGCTGGTAATACCGGCTGAATCACTCGGATTCGAGCAGGGTGACACCGTAGACGTTGAACTATACCGGCCGGAAAACGAGCTACGCTACAACTTGCTGGCTACCGGAAGCCATGACTTGCTGATCGATCTTTTGGCAACCGCACTCAAAGAGCGTAATACCCGGCTGAGTCTCTCTTCAGCCCATTTGGGCAGCATGGGAGGCATCAATGCCGTCGGTAGAGGCCAGGCGCACCTGGCCGGGGTGCACCTTTTTGATCCTGAAACAGGTGATTACAACCGTACCTACATAGAAAAAATGATCCCCGGTGAGAAAACCCACCTGGTCAACCTGGCTTACCGGATGCAGGGCTGGATCGTCCCCCCTGGTAACCCGGATGGATTGGAAACAGTTGAGCAATTGGTGGAATCCGGCTTGAGCTTCGTCAACCGCCAAAAAGGAGCGGGTACCCGCATGCTGTTCGACCACCTTTTAAAAGAAGCAGGACTGACAGCAAACCAGGTTTACGGCTACGAACGCGAGGAATACACCCACTTGAATGTTGCGGCAGCTGTAGCTGCAGGAACGGCCCGGGCCGGTTTGGGTATTCTGCCTGCAGCAAAAGCCTTTGACCTTGATTTTATCCCGGTGGTTGAAGAGCGTTATGACCTGTTATTAAGCGACTCATTTTATCATAGCAAAGAGGCGGGTGAACTGCTGGCAACTATAATAGACCCACAGTTCAAGGAACAGGCCGAAGCAATGGGTGGTTACAGCCTGAGGGATGCAGGCAAACTATTTTATAGCAGCACCACTGAAGAGTAAGAGATAAACAAATCCGGGCAGTACCACTATTACCGCCGTTGAAAACAGCTTTCATCGTAAAGCTATAATAAAAGTAACCGGTAAAAGGCCGGCAGACATATTCGAGATAAAAAGCGGGAAATGGAGGAAAAAGGTTTATGTGTTTAAACGATGGACAGGGAAGAAAACATGATTACTTGAGAATCTCAGTAACCGACCGCTGCAACCTGCGCTGTGTTTACTGCATGGGTGAAGAAGGAATTGAACAAATCGCTCATCACTCGATCTTAAGTTATGAAGAAATCCACCGGGTGGTTGAAGCGGGGGCAGAACTCGGGATCAGCAAAATCCGCATTACCGGCGGGGAACCGCTGGTACGGAAAAATTTAACCGAGTTGATCGACAAAATATCGCACACCCCCGGCATCGAGGACCTGGCCATGACCACCAATGCCCTCCTTCTGCCCCGCTACATAGAAAAACTCAAACAAGCCGGGTTGAACCGGGTCAACATAAGCCTGGATACATTAAACCCGGAAAAGTACAGGGAAATAACCCGCTGCGGAGAACTGCAGCAAGCAATAGACGGCATTAATGCAGCCCTAAAACACGGACTGCATCCGGTCAAATTAAATACAGTGCTGATGAAAGGAATCAACGAAGATGAAGTAACTGGTTTCCTCGAACTGGCCAGGGAAAAACCTTTACACATCCGTTTTATTGAATACATGCCCATCGGTGATCATGATCAAAGTTACCGCAACCATTACCTGCCATTGAGTTACATCGAAGAAACCGCCGCCAGCACAGGTCTACCCCTATCCCCGGTTCCTCTTCCGGGTGGAGCCGGACCGGCCGAATACTACACCATTCCCGGGGGGAAAGGAACAATCGGCCTGATCCATCCAATCAGCAAGCATTTTTGTAGCAGCTGCAACCGGCTGCGCCTGACCGCGGAAGGCACCCTCAAGGCTTGTCTTTACTGGCAGGATGAAACCTCGGTTCTGCCGGTTATAAATAATAAAAAGGCCCTGCAAGACTTGATCAGGAAAGTGCTAGGGGATAAACCTTTCGAACACCATATGGTCGCCAACGGCATGTGTAATCCTGATAAACCGGGGACAATGCGCGGAATGTCCCAGACCGGAGGTTAAGCGAGGTGAAAATATGGCACCGGCAATAATCAACCTGGTTGCCGCCCAGTCCAAAACAGGTAAAACCACAATCGTTGAAAAACTGCTGCCCGAGCTAAAAAAAAGAGGCCTGCTGGTAGCTGCTTTGAAAGGCAACCTTGATCATTATGACCTTGATTTGCCCGGTAAAGACAGCTGGCGATTTGCCAAAGCCGGTGCGGACATCGCCGGCTTTACCACCCGGGACAGTTTCATTTTAACCGGCACAGTAAACAAGCAGGATCAATTTAACGGCAGTATCGAAACTGTAGCTAACCTGCTCAAAGATTTTGACTTAATTATTGTAGAGGGCAATAAAAAAAGCAAGTATCCAAAAATCGAGGTGGTCCGCGAAACAAAGGGCGATAACCCCGAACCCCTGCTGCCGGAAAACACGGTGGCCGTAATTACCGATATGGAAAATCTAAATCTTGCAGTTCCAAGCATCGCTTTAGAAGATACTACCGGGCTGGCTGATTATATCTGTAACTTTATTGAACGTGCGGCCCCGGATTATTCGCCTTCAGACAAAGATAACCGGCTGACCCATTTTGACGAAGCAGGAAGACCGCAGATGGTCGATGTGTCCGCCAAAGAACAAACACTCCGTGAAGCTTACGCCCGGGGGGAAATAAACATGGCTCCTGAAACACTGTCTTTAATCAAGGCAGGGCAAATTGCCAAAGGTGATGTCTTAGGCGTTGCCCAGGTAGCAGCGGTAATGGCGGTAAAAGAAACCGGCCGCATTATCCCGATGGCCCACCCTTTAGGCATCTCCGGGGTAGAAGTTGACTTTACTTCCGTTGAAGAAGAGCCTGCCAGGGTAGAAATCGGGGTCAGGGTTAAACTTACCGGGCAAACCGGAGTAGAGATGGAAGCCCTCACCGGGGTCAGTGCCGCTGCGCTGACAATCTATGATATGTGCAAAGCCGTAGATAAAAACATGGTAGTCGGAAATATTCGCCTGGTAGAAAAGAAAGGAGGGCGCTCCGGTCACTACCGCCGTGAGCAGGAATGATGGCTGAAATTATAGCTGTATGCACCAGTGAAGATAAAGGTGAAAGAAAAAAGAATATCGGAGAAAGTTATTTGGTAAGAAACAAGGGGCTCGAAGGAGATGCTCATGCCGGATTTGCTCACCGCCAGGTCAGCCTACTCGCTGAAGAAAGCATCGATAAGATGATCGCTCAAGGACTGGAAGTTGGCCCGGGCGATTTTGCCGAAAACCTGACTACCAGGGGCCTTGACCTGGTAAACCTGCCCCCGGGGACCCGGTTGGCTGCCGGTCCGGATGCAGTCTTAAGGATAACCCAGGTTGGCAAGGAATGCCACGACCGCTGCGCCATCTACCACCAGGCCGGTGATTGCGTGATGCCCAGAGAGGGGATCTTCGCGGAGGTTTTGTTGCCCGGCAGGGTTAAGACGGGTGATCATCTCATTGTTAAAGAGACTTACCGGTTTGGGGTTATCACCGCCAGCGACAAAGGAGCCAGTGGAAAAAGGGAGGATAAAAGCGGACCGGCGGTAGCGGAAATGCTCGAACCTTTCGGCGAAGTAATCAGCACAAAGGTAGTGCCGGATAACCGTGTTCATTTGGCAGAGGCAATGAAAAAAATGGCCGCTCAAAACATTGATTGCATTTTCACCACCGGAGGAACCGGGTTAAGTCCCCGCGATATCACCCCGGAAGCGACTTTAGATGTAATTGAACGAACGGTGCCGGGAATCCCGGAAGCAATTCGCCGGGAAACCGCAAAAGCCACAAAAAAAGCAATGCTTTCCCGGGGCACAGCCGGGATTACCGGTTCTACCTTAATCATTAATTTACCGGGTAGCCCTAAAGCGGTCCAAGAGTCTTTAGAAGTAATCACTCCTGTCCTTGAACATGCCTTAGAAACCCTTACCGGTAAAGGTGGCGAGTGCGCGAGGTAAAACCCGTTTCAACCTTCGTTGAGCATACGTGCAAATACAAAAATTTAAGCAGGAATTCTTTTCTCCTGCTTTTTGCTACCCACTATAAATTAACTTACAGTAACAGTTGTTTAAAAACCGCCTGGCTTATTCTTTAAGGGCGCTTAAGATCGAACGGAGCCGTTCCCGGTAGCCGGCGGTTTCAATTACAGTCCCGGTAACTACAATATCCGCTCCGGCCTGGCGAACCCGGCGTGCGTCTATGGCTGTACGAATACCTCCACCGACAATCAGCGGAACGTGCAACTCACGTTTGACTGCCCGAATCATCCCTGCCGGGACGGGCTGGGCTGCCCCATTTCCGGCCTCAAGGTAAACATAAGACATACCCATGTACTGGGCGGTAAGGGCATAACCAATCGCCTGCCAGAAATTATCGCGGGCCACCAGGTCCGCTTCCCCGATTTCACCTAGTTTCATCCCCGGCTCAATCATAATGTAGCCGATTGATAAAACTTCAACATCCAGCCTGCTCAGCACTGAGGAAAGGCGTGACTGGGTTCCGCTGACAAACTGCGAATTGCGAGAATTGAGCAGACTCAGGAATAAGAAACCATCTAAATTCAAACAGACTGATTCAGTGCCGGTCGGAAAAAAAAGCACCGGGATGGTAGTACGCTGTTTGACCACTTCGGCGGTTTCGGTAAGGGCCCGCTGGGTCACCCCGGAAGAACCGCCAACAAATATCAGGTCGCTTCCCACTTCCTGGGCAGTTTCAGCAAGTCTGCCCGCCGCCTCAGGAACCTGGCGGGATGGGTCAATCAGCGTTATGTGAACCGCACCCTGCTCCAGTTTTTGCTCAATGTACTTTTGCACACTCATAATTCAAACCTTCTTTTCTATTGATTGCTAAATTTTTACCAGGTTTAGCCCAAATTCCAGATTTAAGGCTTGAGCTTAACATTCCCAGTTCAACTTTTCTCTCCGGGTTCTAAGCTTATTATAATTGAGATTATCCTTTTTGACAACTAACCGGTTATACAGAATGAAGTCAATCAGAGCGCCTCATAAAAGTCATTCTCCATTTTAATAGCCATTCCTCTTTTAAGCAGGCTTTCTAAATGCTTTTGCATCATATTCTTTTCAAAAAAACGAAGCACTGCCTGGTTATAATGGTCGGGGTAAAAAATATTCTTATCGGTGAGTTGTTCGAGAGTTAAAGGGTGTTTTTGCAAAGCAGTAATAATCGCTTCATCACGCCGGTCGATCACCGTCTTGTATCGATCAATAGTTTGCTCAATATTTTTCGTGATCGGCCTTCTGTGTCCGGTGATCACAATTTCAGGCTTAAGGGCGCGAACCCGCTCAATAGAGCGGCGGAACTGTTCTAAGTCGGAACAAGGATTGCCGTACCAGGGTCCGAAGCGGGTGAGATCAATATCAGTCGTAAATATAAGCCCGCATTCCTCTACCAGAAAGCCGCAATGCCCGGGGGTATGACCGGGCAGGTGTAAAACTTTTATGTTAACTTCTCCCGTGTCGAGGCAAAGCCCTTCCTCCAGGTGCCAATCAATTTTCGTAGCAGAAAAAGCCTGCTGCTTGACCATTTTCCAGTAAGTTTCAACTTCGACCTGGTCAAGCCCGCTCAAACGGTAAAATCCATCTTCTGACTCGACACCGGGAGCATCCTCTCTGTGCATGTAAAAGTGAGCGTTTTCAAACATATAGTTATAAGTTACATGATCCCGGTGATAATGGCTCAAAACCACCCTTTCGGTTGCCGTTGAAAGTTTATCAAAAAACGAGCCGGCCCCTGTATCGATGATCACATTGTTTTCCCCCGTCAAGTAAAGGGAGTGAGAATAGGGATATTTGCCTCTGTTTTTCCCTTCAACAAACCATACATTTTCCCTGATTTCCTGCATCATGTTATAACCTTTGATCAATATTGCCCGCTTCAGGCATCCTGTGCCGGACACTGCAGCGGGCAAGAATTAATTCTAGACAAACAAACCAAAGTAAGCTTACCGCTTGGAGAATTGAGGAGCGCGGCGTGCTTTCTTCAAGCCGTATTTCTTCCTTTCTTTCATACGCGGATCGCGAGTCAGGTAGCCGTTTTTCTTCAGCGTCGGCCTGTAACTATCATCGGCCTGCTGCAACGCTCTAGCGATGCCATGCCTGATTGCCCCGGCCTGGCCGGAAAAACCGCCGCCTTCGACTTTCGCTATCACATCAAAACTCTGCTCGGTTTCAGTGGAAACCAGCGGTTGTCTGACGATTAGTTTTAAGGTTTCCAGGCCAAAGTAATTATCCATATCTTTGCCATTGACTACGATCCTGCCGCCTCCCGGCAGCAACCGTACTCTTGCTACAGACTTTTTACGGCGTCCTGTACCTAAATACTGCACTTCGCTCAAGAGTCAGGGCCTCCTTCCTTCTTTTCTTCCGGCCCTTCTTCCCAGAACAGCGGCTGCTGTGCCTGGTGAGGGTGCTGGTTGTCTCTGTAAACACGTAATTTCTTCAGCATTTTTCGTCCCAACCGATTATGGGGCAGCATACCCCGGATAGCCATGTATAAAGCCTTTTCCGGTTTATGTTCAAGCATGGTGGCATAGTCGACCTTTTTTAGGCCGCCCGGATACCTGCTGTGATGATAGTACATTTTTTGCTCTAGCTTGCGACCGGTAAGGACTACTTTTTCGGCGTTAAGCACGATAACATGATCGCCGGTATCTAAATGAGGAGTATATTCAGGCTTATGCTTGCCCTTCAATAACTTTGCCGCCTCTGTAGCCACCCTTCCCAGGGGGCGACCGGCAGCATCGATAACATACCAGCGACGTTCAATTTCATTTGGTTTAGCCATATATGTATTGCGCATATCTACTCTCTCCTTTAACCTCATCCAGTAAAGCCACAACCTACATTCTAATATACCGACCTTGCCCTGTCAAGCTATAAAGCTTTTTTCAGAACAAACTTTTTAGTATTTGACCTTCTCCAGGCAGAGGCCCCATGGTGGTGCGCTAGGCCCGGCAGCACCATAATCTAAGCCCTGCAGGGCTTTTTCAATCTCGGCCGGGCTAACCTTGCCCCGGCCGGCCCGGATAAGCGTACCGGTAATGAGACGCACCATCCGGTATAAAAAACCATCGCCTTCAAAATAAAGAACCAGGAGCTCTTCTTCCGCTAATTCCCGGGTTTCCACCCGGTAGATGGTGCGCCTTGTATCGCTGACCCGGCTACCTGAAGCCTGGAACCCTTTAAAATCATGAGTTCCTTCGAAAAGCCGAATCGCCTGGTTTAATGCTTTGAGATCCAGTGGGCCGGGTAAGTGCCAGCTGTAAAGCCTTTTCATCACCTGGGGAAAAACAGCCCGGTCCAAGCAGTAACTGTACAATTTGCTTTTGGCGCTATAACGGGCATGAAAATCATCTGATACTTCTACTGCTCCGGTTACCACCACATCAGGGGGAAGCAGGGCATTTAAAGCATGGGGCAGTCTTTCCGGCGCAATTTCAAAAGGGGCTCTAAAATTTGCGGCTTGCCCGCGGGCATGGACCCCGGCATCAGTTCTTCCGGCGCCTGTTATTCGTACCGTCTGCTTGTAAATAAGGGCAAGCGCTTGCTCCAGTTTTTCCTGGACTGTCACAGCATTGGTCTGGACCTGGAACCCGCTGTAGTTGGTCCCATCATAGGTTATCCGGATCATAGTGTTTTTCATATTCTGTTATTTTCCCCTCTTTGTCGGACCACAGTTACAACCCCAGGAGGACAGCCGTACCCAAAAGAGTCAGGATTAAAGCTAAAGCCGCCCAGTCTCTTGGTTTAATCACATCTTCATACAGGCTGCTTCTTTTAGCCCCAATCCTGTAACCGCGCGCTTCCATGGCCAGGGCCAGTTCATCTGCGCGGCGAAAAGCACTGACGAAAAGGGGCACGATTAAAGGAACCAGGTTTTTCGCCCGGTGAAAAAAAGAACCGCTTTCAAAATCAGCGCCCCTGGCCAATTGAGCCCGCATCAACCTCTGGCTTTCTTCCATCAGAGTGGGAATAAAGCGCAGCGCCACGGCCATGATCATAGCCACCTCTTCGGTGGGCAGGCCCACGTAACGAAAAGGTTTTAAGTAAAAACCCATGCCACTTGTTAAAGAAAGCGGTGTCGTGGTCAGGGTTAAAAGTAAGGAAAACATAATCAGGATAACCAGGCGGCCGACAACGAAAAGTCCCTGGCGCACCCCTTCAGATTCAATGGTAATAAACCCGAGCCTGAACAGGACCACCCCGCCACCGGTAAAAAAGAAATAGATTACCAGGGCAAAAAGCACGATAAAAAAAATCGGGCGCAAGCCCCGCAGGACATAGCGAAAAGGAACTCCGGCCAGCGCAAACAGAACCAGGACAACTCCCAGTAATACCGCAAGTCCGGTAAAAGACTGTAGGGTGAAGAGCAGGACCAAAATTACTACCAGGTCCAAGATCTTAAGCCGCGGGTTTAAACGGTGAATCAGGCTTTCACCCGGCAGGTACTGCCCCAGGGTAATGCTTCGGCTCATCGATACCGCCGCCTCTTTAAGTTAATGATCTCTTGCCGCGCCTCATCCAGGGTAAAAATCGCCGTGCTTACAGGTAACCCTTTTTGCCGGAGTTCATGCATGATTTCAGTTACCGGGGGCAGAGCCAATCCTGCATCATAAAGCTCCTGTCGCTTAGAAAAAATCTCTTCTGCAGCCCCCTGCATAATCAAGCGCCCCCCTTCCAGGACCAGGACCCGGTTAACCAGGGCGGCAGCTTCATCAAGATGATGGGTGGAAATAATGATTGTCAGGCTTTCTTGCCGGTTAAAGTACTCAAGCATGTTAAACAGATTTTTCTTGCCAGCCGCATCAAGCCCGGCGGTGGGTTCATCAAAAATTAAAACTTCCGGTTCCAGGGATAGCACCGCCGCGATAGCTACCAACCGTTTTTGCCCGGCACTGAGCTGAAAAGGATGGCGGCCGGCCAGTTCTTCCGCTGCCAGACCTACCCGGTTCAAGGCGTCTTTAACCTTTTGGTCCACTTGATTTTCTGCCAGGTTCAGGTTGCGGGGAGCAAAGGCCACCTCATCATAAACGGTTTCTGAAAAAAATTGTTCCTCCGGCATTTGAAAAACAATACCGATTCGCCGCCTTAAGTGAAGCAGGCTGCGTTTTTCTTTGCCGATAACTTCCCGGTCAAAGTGTACTTTCCCGGATGTAGGTTTGAGTAACCCGTTTAGGTGCTGAATAAGGGTGGACTTGCCTGACCCCGAAGGTCCCAGGAGCAGGACAAAATCCCCCTTCTCTATACTGAAGGAAACATTTTTTAAGGCTTCCGTTGCAAATGGAGTACCGGGCATGTAAGTATGCGTCAGCTTTTCTGTTCCAATGAACATATGCTGTCCACCAACTCCCGGCTGTGCAGTAATTGCGGTGACAGGGGATAGCCGTCTTTGCGCAGCATCTCGGCCAGTTCTACGGCCGTGGCACCCTGCAACCTGTAATGGTGCAGTAACTCCAGATTGGTCATAACCTCTTCCGGTGGCCCTTCTTTTACGATCCGGCCATGATCAAGCACGACCACCCGGTCGGCATGCACTGCTTCTTCCGGAGAATGCGTAACATGTACCAGGGCCAGCCTACTGTCCCGGTGCAGGTTATGCATAGTAGACATTACCTCCCGCCGACCTGCCGGATCGAGCATAGAGGTGGGTTCATCCATTAATATGCATGCCGGCTCCATGGCTAAAACCCCGGCTATAGCCACTCTCTGCTTTTCCCCGCCGGATAGCAGATGGGGAGGCTGCCGTAGTAAGTGCTCCAGCCCCAGGAGCCCGGCTACCTCATCTACACGCCTGCGAATTTCAGATGAGGGCAGGGCAAGGTTTTCCAGGCCGAAGGCAATATCTTCTTCCACCGTGGTGGCAACCAGCTGGTTGTCCGGGTTTTGAAAAATCATCCCGCACACCTGCCGTATACGGGCATGCTCAGATTCATTACTTGTAGAAATGCCCTCAACCAAAACCTCACCGGTTTGAGGTATCAGCAGGGCATTAAATAACTTCAACAGAGTTGTTTTCCCGGAACCATTAGGGCCAATCAGGGCAACATGCTCACCCCGGAAAACTTTTAAGTTTACCCGGGATAAGGCGGGCACCTGAGATGTTTCTTCTTCCCTGTAGCTGAAATTTACAGCTATGGCCTCAATGATTGTCGAAGCTTCACTGACCATTATTCATTTACTCAACCAATTCCAATATTACCATCGGAGCACCATCGCCCCGTCTCGGGCCTTTTTGAACAATTCGGGTATACCCGCCTTCACGACCTTCCATTTTCGGCCCGATTCTTTCAAACAAATGGGTGACTACATCTTCATCCATTAAGAAGGCAATGGCCTGACGGCGGGCATGGATATCTCCTCTTTTGGCTAAAGTAATCATCTTTTCAGCCGTTGAGCGTACAGCCGACGCTTTGGCAGACGTGGTTTCCATGCTGCCCGTCCGCAGGAAGGATGTAACCAGGCTGCGCAACAGGGCTCGCCTGGGGCCGCTTTTACGACTCAGCTTCTGGTATGGCATTCTCTATTTCCTCCTTGAAGGCTTACTCTCCGCTGCGGTTGAAACCTAAGCCAAGTTCTTTCAGCTTCTGCTCCACTTCTTCCAGCGATTTCTTGCCAAGGTTGCGTACTTTCATCATTTCCTCTTCCGGTTTGCGCACCAGTTCACCGACGGTGTTGATCCCGGCCCGTTTAAGGCAGTTGTAAGACCTGACCGAAAGATCGAGTTCTTCGATGGTCATCTCCAAAATACGCTCGAGGTCTTCTTCTTTACGGTCGGAAGTAATCTCAACATCGTCTACCTGTTCCGTTAGATTGGCAAACAGATCGATATGGGTGCTCAATATTTTAGCGGCAAGGCTGACTGCTTCATCAGGCCTGATGCTGCCGTCTGTCCAAACTTCCAGGGTGAGTTTATCATAATCGGTGACCTGTCCCACCCGGGTATTTTCTACCTGGTAATTTACTTTCCTAATCGGTGAGAACATAGAATCTACCGGGATTACGCCAATCGGTTGCTGCGGAAGCTTGTTGCGCTCCGCTGGCACATAACCGCGTCCGTTAACAGCGGTCATTTCCATGTAGAGCCTGGAGTTCTCTTCCAGGGTGCAAATATAATGATCCTGGCTTAAAACTTCAACATCGGAAGGCGCTTTGATATCCTTTGCCTTTACTGCTCCTGCTTGATCGGTATCGATGATCAGGGTTTGCGGTTCTTCCGTATGTATTTTCAAAGAAACGGCCTTTAGATTAAGAATAATCTCAATCGTATCTTCCAATACCCCGGGCAAGTTCGAAAACTCATGCAGAGCTCCGTCAAACTTGACACTGGTAATAGCCGCACCCGGGAGTGAAGATAAAAGGATTCTGCGCAGGGCATTGCCCAGGGTGGTTCCGTAACCTCTCTCTAAAGGTTCCGCTACAAACTGGCCGTAATTATGCTGTTCATCTTTTTTTGTATAATCAATTTTCGGCTTTTCAATTTCAATCATGATATTTCTGATTTACCCTCCTTTTTTAATATATTGAGGGTGCATTGTTCAATTACCGGGAATACAGCTCCACAATAAAGTGCTCGGTAACCGGTACATCAATTTCATCACGCTGCGGAATCCGCAAAACCTGTCCCGTGAGTTTATCATGATCGACTTCCAACCAATCGGGGGTTCCCTGCTGATCTCTCGCTTCAGCGATTTCTTTAAATACCGGTTTATTCTTTCTATTTTCCCGGACAGCAACAATATCACCGGCTCTTACCAGGTAAGAGGGAACATCAACTTTTCGCCCGTTAACCTCGTAATGGCCGTGGTTAATCAGCTGTCTCGCTTCAGCACGTGACCTGGCTAGCCCCAGCCGGAAAATCACGTTATCCAGGCGACTTTCCAATAATTGAAGTAAAATCTCGCCGGTTACGCCTCTGCGGCGGTCGGCTTCTTTGAAGTAGCGGCGAAATTGTTTTTCCATAACCCCGTAAATCCGGCGTGCTTTCTGCTTTTCACGCAACTGCTGGCCGTATTCTGAGAATTTCTGGCGAGCCTGTCCGTGCTCTCCTGGGGGATAAGCATGTCGCACTACTGCGCATTTATCTGAAAAGCAGCGATCACCTTTTAGGTAAAGCTTATCTCTTTCCCTGCGGCACAAACGGCAAACTGATTCTTTAGTGCGTCCCATTTAACTTAGGTTACACCTCCTTCGATAAAATAACTAAACCCTCCGTCTTTTCGGCGGACGGCATCCATTATGCGGAATCGGCGTTACATCCTTAATTGCATTTACTTCCAATCCTGCGGCCTGCAGTGAACGGATGGCCGCTTCCCGGCCGGCACCAGGGCCTTTGACGTAAACTTCGATCTGCCTCATGCCGTGATCGGTAGCTACCTTGGCTGCAGTTTCAGCTGCGAGCTGGGCAGCAAAGGGGGTTGACTTGCGTGATCCCTTGAATCCGACATTGCCGGCGCTGGACCAGGAGATACCGTTGCCCTCTGTATCAGTTATATTGATGAATGTATTATTAAATGTCGACTTAATATGAGCAACCCCGCGCTCTACATTTTTTTTCTCTTTGCGCTTGGTACGGGTAGTCCTTTTCTTCTTAACCAATTTAATCCTATTCCTCCCTTCTATTCAGAGTTTTACTTCTTGCGGCGGACTCCGACAGTTTTACGCGCTCCCTTACGGCCCCTGGCATTGTTTTTGGTCTTTTGCCCCCGGACCGGCAGGCCGCGCCGGTGCCTGATGCCGCGGTAACTATTAATTTCAACCAAACGTTTAATATTCATCGCAACTTCACGACGCAAGTCACCTTCAACATTGTAATTCTTGTCGATAAATTCTCGCAGTCGGCCCAGTTCGTCTTCGGTCAGATCTCTAACCCTGGTCTCTGAACTGATCCCGGTATACGAAAGAATAGACTGCGCCCTGCTTTTGCCGATGCCGTAAATATAGCTCAGGGCTATTGCCACTCTTTTATCACGCGGTAAGTCTACACCTGCGATTCTGGCCAATCGTTTCACACCTCCTTGAGCAGTATCCCCCTGTCGGTATATCTTAAAAAGTAAATTCCTTCTTCAATCATACAGGAGGGATCCCCTAGCCCTGTCTCTGTTTGTGCTTGGGGTTTGAACAAATTACCACCACTTCGCCCTTGCGCCTGATTACTTTGCATTTTTCGCATATTTTTTTCACAGAGGGCCTTACCTTCATAACAGCAAACCTCCTTACTTGTAACGGTAGGTAATACGCCCCCGAGTTAAATCGTAAGGCGACAGCTCCACCAAAACCCGGTCGCCCGGCAGAATGCGTATAAAATTCATCCGGATTTTGCCCGATACATGAGCCAGAATCTTGTGCCCGTTTTTCAATTCAACCCGGAACATGGCATTCGGCAGCGGTTCAACAACAGTGCCTTCTACTTCAACTACATCTTTTTTCTTGCTCATGTTACCAGCTAAACCTCCTCTTCAGGAACCCCGGTTTCCGGTACCAACTTTTTCAAGTGTTCGATCACGTGGCTGTCATTCAATTTTCCGGTCTCAATCAGTTCGTCAATTTCCGCTTTACGGTTATAGTGCTGCAGATGGATCCTGTTTTTTTTCTTTGGCCGATCTACAGGACGGTTGGACCCGTTAACCAGGAGAACATATTTCTCATCAATTTCCCGGAGCACCAGGTAATGCTTATCTTTATCCCGTCCGGCCAAAGACCGCACCAGTTGCCCCGGTTGCAGTTTCACCAAAACTATGCCTCCCTTTACCCGTGGTGAAGTGAAGTCAATATATCCGGCCCGTTTTCTCCCAGCGCTATCGTATGTTCAAAATGGGCAGAAAGGCTGCCGTCACTGGTAACCACCGTCCACTGGTCATTTTTAACCTTCACTTTAAAACCACCGCTGTTGACCATCGGTTCAATGGCCAGCACCATACCCGGTTGCAGCATAGGACCACGGCCGGGGGGACCGAAATTAGGCACCTGCGGTTCTTCATGCATGTCTTCGCCAATGCCGTGACCGACATAGTTGCGGACTACTGAAAACGAGTGCTTTTCCACGTAACTTTGCACTGCATGCGACAGGTCGGAAAGCCTATTGCCGCCCTGCATCTGCTCGATCGCTTTTTCCAGCGATGTTTTGGTTACCGTAATCAGCTTCCGGGCTTCTTCCGAGATATTACCCACTGCAAAAGTAGCCGCAGCATCACCGTGATAGCCTTTCAAGCGGACACCGACATCAATGCTGATTATATCGCCCTCTTGCAGTCTGCGCAAGCCCGGAATTCCGTGAACTACTTCATTGTTTATCGAAGCACAGATTGATGCCGGAAAATTATGGTACCCCAGGAAAGCGGGCTCACCGCCATGCCTGCGGATACATTTTTCCGCGATCTTGTCCAGCTTGCCGGTAGTTACCCCGATATCTATCGCCTGCTCCATCTCTTGAAGCGCTTCAGCAACTACTTTGCCCGCTTCCTTCATTAACTGAATTTCACGTGTCGATTTAAGCTTGATCATATAATCCTTTTCTGATATATCCTTAATCTGCTACTTCATAAATCCACGGTAGCTGCGCATCAGCATATGGCTTTCGATCTGTTTGAATGTTTCCAGGGACACACCAACCACAATAATCAGGCCGGTCCCACCGAAAATAATGCTCATGCCGGTCAGACGTTCAAGTACAATCGGGGAAACGGCTACAAAGGCAAGGGCAAACGCTCCTACCGTGGTCAGCCTTGATGTTACCCGGGCCAAATAATCTGCAGTCGGCCGCCCCGGTCGCAGGCCGGGGATAAAACCACCGTACTTCTTAATATTACCGGCTACGGTAAATGGATCAAACTGAACCGCGGTATAAAAGAAGGTAAACAGGATAATCAGGGTCATATACAATAGTATGTTTAAGTTAGTGCCCCAGCTCAAGCTGTGGGCAATGCTCTGCGCCACCGGATGCTGAATAAAGCTGACCATAGTCTGGGGAAAGCTTAATATAACGGAGGCGAAAATTACCGGGATAACCCCTGCCTGGTTTACTTTCATCGGGATATGCGTAGCCTGGCCGCCGTACATTTTCCGGCCGACCACCCGTTTGCTGTACTGCACATTTACCTTACGTCTGCCCTGGTCCAACCCGATAATCCCTAAGATTAACAAGAGCAGAATCGCCGCAACCATGATAATAACCGGCATACCTACTTCACCAAAACGGTACTGTTCGGCGATCATGGCAATACCCATAGGGAAACCGGCCACAATCCCGGCAAAAATCAATAGCGATATACCGTTGCCGATTCCTCTTTCAGTAATCAGCTCGCCCATCCACATCAGGAACGCAGTTCCGGCAGTAAGCGATATAATAATGGTAATATATGACAGCAGTGTCCTGTCAACCACCGCTTCGCCCGCAATTACCGTCGAAAGTCCCAGGGCCTGAATAAGGGCGATTACGATCGTTCCGTAACGGGTAATCTGGGTAATCTTCTTCTTCCCTTCAGGTCCTTCCTGGCTCCATTCCTTCAGCTTTGGAATCACTATCGTCAGCAAGTTCATGATAATGGATGCGTTAATATAAGGCATGATGCCCAGGGCGAATATGGTAAAATTAGCCAGGTTCCCACCACCGATAATATTGACAAAACCGAAGATGGTATCTTCCTGGAAAAATTCAGCTAATTGGCCTGCATCCACACCCGGGACAGGGATGGCCGAGCCAACCCGAAATACAACAAACATTGCCAGGGTAAACAGGATGCGTTCCCTTAATTCTTTGATTCGCCATGCTGTGCGAATTGTTTCAAACAATTTATATCACCTCTGCCTTCCCACCGGCTTCTTCTATCTTAGCCTGTGCCTGGCTGCTGAAACGGTGCGCGTGCACTTCAAGCTTGCGATCTATTTCACCGTCGCCAAGCACTTTCAGGGGATTGCGCAGATTTTTAATCATACCCGCTTCCAACAAAAGCTCCGGAGTTATAGTAGTACCGTCATCGAAATCGTTCAGGTCACCTATATTGATTATATTCCACTTTTGTTTAAATATATTGTTAAAACCGCGTTTTGGCAGACGCTGAAAATATGGCATCTGGCCACCTTCAAAACCGGGACGAATGCCGGAACCCGAACGTGCCTTTTGCCCTTTTTGTCCCCGGCCGGTTGTTTTACCCATTCCCGAAGACATGCCTCTGCCTTTACGTTTAGCCGCTTTCCTGGCTCCCTCAGGAGGCCTTAATTCGTGTAAACGCATTGTGTGCTTACACCTCCCTTTAAAAACGCTTCTTTATGTTTGCTATTCTGTTTCAACCCTGACCAGGTGATTAACCGTGTTAACCATGCCCCTGATTTCCGGGGTATCTTTGTGCTCCACGCTCTGCCCGATTTTTTTCAGGCCGAGTGCTTTCACCGTACGTTGGTGTTTCTTGTTGCGGCCCAGCGGGCTGCGAACCAGGGTTACCTGCAATTTCTTCTTGGCCATCGCTTTAGTCTCTCCTTAGCTAAGCAGTTTCTCTACTTCAATGCCGCGTAAAGAACTAACTTCTTCAGCCTGCTTGAGCGATCTCAACCCTTCTATGGTAGCATTGACTATATTAATAGCATTGTCGGAACCTAGGGACTTGGTCAAAACATCCCTAACACCGGCCAATTCAAGGACCGCACGCACCGGTCCGCCGGCAATAACCCCGGTACCTTCGGAAGCCGGTTTGAGTAAAACTTTACCTGCCCCAAAACGGCCCGTTACCTCATGGGTAATTGTTGTTCCCGCCATTGGTACCCGAACCATATTTTTCTTGGCATTTTCAATGCCTTTGCGGATAGCTTCCGGGACTTCACCGGCTTTACCCATACCTGCTCCGACAACTCCGTTTTCGTCGCCGACGACAACCAGGGCACTGAAGCTAAAACGGCGTCCGCCTTTAACTACCTTGGCTACGCGGTTGACTTTAACTACTTTTTCTACCAGCTCCTGTGATGGTTCTATCTTTGACACCCGTGCAATTCCCCCTTTCTAGAGATTTAACCCGGCTTCGCGGGCTCCATCGGCCAATTCTTTTACTCTGCCGTGATAGAGGTAACCACCCCGGTCAAAAACTACATCTTTGATGCCTTTATCCACAGCACGGTTGGCTACCAACGCCCCTACTTTGCGGGCAGCTTCACGGTTGCCGCTGTGGTCAAGTTCTGATCGCAACTGCGGATCCAGGGTGGAAGCGGCAACCAGGGTCTTACCAGATTGATCATCAATCACCTGGGCATAAATATGTTTGCTGCTGCGGAATACATTTAACCGGGGGCGTTCCGGGGACCCTGTAACTTTCTTCCGGACTCTTTGATGACGCCGCTTCCGGCTCAGTTGACGTGATCTTGCCTTAAGCACAATTCTACACCTCCAGGCGACTATTTGCCAGCTTTACCCGCTTTCTGGCGGACGTTTTCATTTTCGTAACGGATGCCCTTACCTTTGTACGGCTCAGGCGGGTATACTCTGCGGATTACCGCTGCAAGATTATGAACCTGCTCTTTATCTATACCCTTAACAATCACCTTATTAGCGCTGGGCACCTCGATTTCTATGTTTTCCTGAGGTTCAAAAACCACAGGATGGGCAAACCCCATGTTCAAAACCAGGTTATCACCCTGCATGGTAGCCCTGTAACCGACTCCTATAATTTCAAGGTTTTGGGTAAACCCTTCGGTTACCCCCTTAACCATGTTGTCGATCAAGGTGCGGGTCAGGCCATGCAAAGACCTGTGTTGCGGTTTGTCAGTAGGACGCTTCACATGCAGCGTTCCTTCTTCTTGTTCAATAATCATGTCCTGGTGTAGCTCCCTTGAGAGCTCACCTTTCGGGCCTTTTACAGTAATATGGTTTCCGTCGAACTGTACCTCTACATTGTCCGGTACAGCAACAGGTTTTTTACCGGTTCGAGACATCGGCAAACCTCCTCGCTATGCTACCAGATATAGCACAAAACTTCTCCGCCGGTGCCGGTTTCCCGGGCCTGGCGATCGCTCATCAAACCCTGGGAGGTAGAGATAACTGCTATTCCCAATCCCCCCAGGACTTTGGGCAGTTCATCTTTCTTAACATATACCCTTAAACCGGGTTTGCTGATCCGCTTCAGCCCACTAATAATCTTTTCCTGGTTGGGGCCGTACTTGAGATGAACACGCAAAATGCCCTGTTTATTATCCTTGATAAATTCATAATCCTTGATAAACCCTTCCTGCTTTAATATGGTGGCAATCGATTGCTTTACATTTGAAGCAGGAATTTCCACTGTTTTATGCCGGACATCGTTGGCGTTACGCACACGTGTCAGCATATCGGCAATTGGATCCGTCATCATTGGCAGTAATAACCTCCTCTCATTCTTTCATCATCTACCAGCTGGCTTTTTTAACCCCCGGAATTTTCCCTTCGTTGGCCAGATGACGAAAGCAAAGGCGGCACAGGCCGAATTTGCGCAAGTAAGC
>Ga0207421_10001648_pt1 | contig 28364 bp, 33 predicted proteins | sample SodLakKL_010_SED_4_FD_187542 | JGI IMG/M metagenome (GOLD analysis project Ga0207421, IMG submission 187542) | Alkaline sediment microbial communities from Lake Tanatar, Kulunda Steppe, Russia - 8KL_010_SED (SPAdes) (version 2) | ecosystem: Environmental > Aquatic > Non-marine Saline and...
GACGTGGATAGCGAGGAAGCGACCTCTGCCACGGCAAGTCGCGGAGCTAAACCACAAGCTCCTTCCTAAATCTACGATTTAGGTGGAAGTAGTTGACTAGTTTTATTATATGGAAATTGGAAAGAAGGAAATGAGTGGTAATTTGACAGGTGGAAGAACTAAAGTATATTCGATATTGATGAAAGATTTAGAAATTCCGAGTGATGATGATTTAGAATCTAAAATATCCTATATACTTAGTATAGAGAAATTGGATGATTCGTTTGGGGTTTCGGATTCGAACATAGCGGCATTGCTTCAAACAAAGCCTAAATATGTAAGGAAGGTTTGTGAAGATTCTGATAAATTTATAAAAGTGGGAGATGGGAAAGGTTTCTCGATGTGGAGACTTCTGAAGAAAGTCGAAGAGGATAATAGGAAAGAAGAAAGTTCTTTGTAATATAAAATTTTTATTATTAATCGATATAAAGTCATTTATTTAATAGATTTAACCGGAATCGGAATCGAATTCGTTTATAATGTTAATTGAGGGATTAAAGCCGGAAATCAATTTAAAAATAGCTTTTCAAAAGGTTAGGAACGATATCATAGTCAAAATAGGCATAGTTAGAACCAAAAAAGAAAAAAAGTAATGGAAGGTGTATTATTACTCTACCTTCCTTATATTGTCCTCGAGGATGTTCATTCCTTTCTCTATCTCTTCCTCGGTGATTACCTGAGGCGGCATAACCTTAACAAAGTTCCCTGTTCCACCGACTTCGCTTAAGCCGACTAGAAGTCCATCTCCTAGACATCCTTCGAAAACTTGGGCAGCTTCCTCTCCGGCCTTTTCTTTAGTGTCGCGATCTTTTACGAGTTCAATACCTTGGTAACAGCCAGGCCCTCTAACGTCACCGATTATTTCGTGATCTTCTTTCATATCATCCAATATTTTTCTGATGATTTTTCCTTTCTCTTCGGCCTTTTTCACCAAGTCGTTTTCTTGGATGTAGTCGATAACGGCGCATCCTGCAGCACACATCGGTGCGGATCCTCCCAACGAGAATATGTGCCACTGTGATTCTTGAAGTTCTTTAACAAATTCCTCGCCGATAGAATCCTTATTTATGCTAAAGGCACTCACTGGGAGGCCTCCTCCTATCGCTTTTCCAGTTGTCATTATGTCCGGCGTGACATCGAAGTGCTCTATACCGAACATCTTACCCGTCCTACCGAAACCAGTTTGAACCTCGTCTGAAATGAATAGAATATCGTTGTCTTCACATATGTCTTTGACTCCTTTAAACCAAGCATTGTTATATTCGAACTGGTCCGTTTCTACCGGAGTTTGACGACCACCATTTCCAGGGAACGGTTCGGCGATAAAGGCTGCTACGTTATCCTCAGCAGTCCCATAATTTATAGTCTCCTGGAAAATGTCTACTAGGGCTTCTTCCCAATCTTCCGGATCTATACCCTCTGGCGTTCTGTAAGCGTAAGGTCTGGGGACCTGTTTGTATCCAGGCATTTGTGGATATGGGTGTTTCCATTTTCTCTGAACGGCTTGACCTAAGAGAGAAAGCATAGATATGCTACCTCCGTGATAAGCATGAAATGTCGATATGACTTCCGTTCCTCCTGTAATGTTTATGGCGGCCTTTATAGCACCTTCGTTGGCTTCGGTACCTCCACAGCCGAAGTAGCTAACTATGTTGTCTTTCATTTCGCCGGGAGCTATTTCGGCTAACTTTTCGGCAAGTACTGCTCGCGGAGCGTTACCTAGGGCGGTAAGGTTGTTCGTTAGTTTTTCAAGCCAGTATTCGGCGGCTTCTACAACCTTTTCGTTAGACCAGCCTACAGCCATAGTTCCTGTAGTCGAAGCTAGAAAGTCTATATATTCGTTGCCGTCAGTATCCCAGAATTTCGCTCCTTTTCCGTGATCAACTATTAACGGTCCGGCAGTACCCCATCCTCTTATAGTGTATTTTTCGTCTAGTTTAGCGATCTGCTCGGTGGATAATTCGTCTCCATACATTTTTTATTTTCACCCCCTTCATGCGGTTTAGTTTGGGTTTTTCCTTGGTGGGATAAAAGCTTTTGGCTATTTTTATACACTTATTTCGGGGAAATTGACGGATGGGGAGAGTTCCGCTGGCCTGTCCCTTTTTTATAAAGGCTTCCGTTTCTTTGTTGAGTTGGGTCATCAGGGTCATAATGAAGTCTAAATTCACTTGAGTTTTCGGATAACGGGTTTGATAATAAAATTTTTGTTTAACGTATATATCTACATCGATAAATCGGATATTTTTCGTAAAATGCAAACTCTTAGAATATTATGGAGTTTAAATAAAATTATAGGTTAAAAAAATGTAAATGAGGGATAATATTTCCATAATCATTATTTCATGATCTTTAAAGCTTCCGATATAAATCCAGATCTCCTTAGATAAAACTATCACCGATATTCCGTTAAAAGATTTATTTTATTTTCGTTCGGATCATTCTAGCTAAAAATATCGGCCAGATTTCCAAGACCGGATTTGTAAACGTCTCTAACAGTGTTTATGGTATTTTTTTCTTCAGAAAGATCTTTAACATCGAAATTGGAATACCACTCGGCGAAGGTTTGGTTGGTTGCGGTTATTTCGGATAGACTCAGAGTAGCGATGTAGTTTTCCATGGGCATCGGCGATTTTAAAATGGAGTAGGTATACTTACAATCGGTATCTGAAAGGGCTAAAAGCTTTTCTTCTATATTACTTTTGTCTTCAAGGATAAGGCGTCTGACGCTTCCGACTCCCGTACCCTTCACGATTTCGCTTTCGGCTATCGCCGGGTGCCATTTAGGCATAGAGTTAAAATCTCTGATCACATCCCATACCTCTTCTATCGGACCGGGTATTACGACACTTTCATAGACTTTAGGCGATACAAGTTTGTTTTTATTCATATGTATCAATATTACTTTTAGTTATAATTAGTATAAGTTTTTGATAAAATCTGACAGACCTTCCTCTTCTATTACAACGGTGGAAAAGACTTTAGTTTTTATACGAAAAGCTACCCGAGAATGTTTGTAAAAAAAGTATATGCCGCAAAAAAAGTAAGCGGCAACTTCTAATTTTTATCTATTCGTCCAGTTCAACTACGGTTCCAGGATTCATGATGTTTTTGGGGTCAAAGACTCTCTTGATGCCTTTCAATATTTCGATATGTTTTTCATTTAGGGCTTGAGGCAAGTTTTTCACTCTGGTTTTTCCGATACCATGTTCGCCCGTGATGACTCCTCCAAGGTCTAAAGCTTTCTGATAAACTTCTTCTTTTACCTCTTCTAGGTAATCGGGTGCTTCGCCGTCCGTCGTCATGATATGCGGATGGAGGTTTCCATCGGCAACATGTCCATATGCCGGAATTTTCGTGTCGTATTTTTCCGCTATCTCGTCTATTTCATCCATCAAATTTCCGACCTCAGCCGGCGGGACTGTAACATCCAGTATGTCGGCTGAATGGGGCTCTAGAGCTGTGTATATATTGCTTCTTATATCCAAAATTTTTTGTTGTCTTTCACTTCTTTCGGCTATCAGAACATCTATAGCGCCATTTTCCTGACATATCTCACCTATTTCTTCACATTGTCGATATATCTGATCCTCGTCTTCACCGGAAACAATAATGTAAAGATAAGCATTTCCTTCTTCTATAGGCCATTCCTTGCCGATATGGTCTGCTGATTCCTCTATTAAGTCCCTTTCCATATATTCTACGGATAGTGGAGTCACTCCCTGTCGAAGCATTTCCGGGACGGTATTGATCGCGTCGTGACGTTCTTCGTACGGAACTATTAGAGTGACTGTTTCACTGGGTTCTATATAGAGTCTTAATGTGACTTTTCCTATAATTCCTAGAATACCTTCGCTACCGATCATTAAATTCATCAGATCGAAACCCGTGTTATTCTTCAAAATTTTTCCGCCTAGTTTGATGATTTCTCCGGTCGGTAATACGACTTCAAGTCCCTTCACAAAATTTCTTATAATGCCGTATTTCACTGCTCGAGCTCCTCCAGCGTTTTCGACGACGAGTCCACCGATATGTGCACCTTCGTCACCGGGATGAGGCGGGAAGAATAGAGATTCCGTTTCATCCAGTCTCTCATAGAGCTTTTCGAGTGGAACGCCTGCCTGACATGTAACCGTAAAGTTGTCTTGGTCGACTTCAATTATCTCGTCCAATCTCTCCATAGAGAGAATTATACATGATTTGGTGGGTATGGCAGCTCCGCAAAGGCCCGTTCCGGCTCCTCGAGGAATAATTGGGAATTCTGCTTCGTTCGCGTATTTAACGATCTGAGATATTTCTTCCATGTCGGAGGGTTTGACTACAATTACATCGTCTGTAGATTTCGGTCTGGAGGGAACTGGCGTTTCGTCGAAAAGGTAATCCTGCATTTGATCGAGGTCTTTGATAACCCAGTCCGACCCTACAATGTCTTCCATTTCTTCAATTACTTCTTTTTTCATCTGCTTCATCTCCTTTTTTGTGTTCTATAATGTATAGCTCCTTTTTATAATTTTAAATCTCCGAGGGTATCCTAGTTTAACGCCTTTTACTTGGAGAAAAAGTTTTCAATCGGCTGGAAATCCTGATGGCGGAGATTAGGAAAAGCAGATAAATAATCATTCTAAAAATATTCACAATGTCGAATTGGCATAACCAACGACCTCTGTTGTATAGGAAAAAGTATAGAGGGAATGATCGGATATCGGGTTATCCAAAATTCCAAAATCAGTTTCGTAAGCAGGTAAGTCGGAATTATATCGAGGATTCCAAACTTCGTGAGAGATTGTTTTAGAATTAATGGGATGGGTACTTATTTTCTTTTCTTAACTTCTTCGATAAGCTTCGGAATCACATCATATAAATCGCCTACGATCCCGTAGTCTGCCACGTTAAAGATCGGAGCTGAAGGATCAGAATTTATTGCAATAATAATATCCGAATCTTTGATTCCTGCTAAGTGTTGGGATGCTCCTGAAATCCCGCAGGCAAAATAGGCTTCAGGTCTTACTCTCTTTCCACTGTAACCTACTTGATGTTCTCTGTCGATCCAACCTTCGTCGACAAGTGGTCTACTTGAACCCACTTCTCCCTTAAAGAGGTCGGCACAATTTTCTATAATCTCGAAATCATTCGCATCTTTCAGACCTCTACCTCCTGATACTACCACTTGCGCTCCCTCGAGATTTATCTCCTGTTCAGCGGACTTTTCTAGAATTTCTATTTCTTCATCTTCTTCGGTTTTTGCATCTACTCGGACAACTTCCCCTGTCCGCTCAGGATCTCTCTCGGCCTTATCGAACTCACCGTATCTGACCGTCGACATCTTCGGAGTTGAAGATGTACAAATATGGGCGAGAACATTTCCAGTGAAAGCCGGTCGAATCTGAACAAATTCTCCGTCATCAGTTGCTTCGAGTCCCGTACAATCCGCCGTAAGGCCGGTTTTGAGGGCAGCTGCAACTCTAGGAGCTAAAGATCTACCGAAATTTGTAGCCCCCATGAGTATAATTTCTGGATCTTCTTTTTCTGCTAGGTCTATAAGGTTATTTTTGAATACTGATTCCGTAGGTGAGTCGAAGATGGGGTCAACGGTAATGTAAACTTTATCCGCCCCTCTATAAATTAGCTCTTCAGTGTCGGTTTCTTCGGGAGTCATCAAAACCGCACATAAATCGGCGTCCAATTTTTCGGCCAGTTCCCTCCCTTTGCCAAGAAGTTCGTAGGTTACGGGGTGAATATCTCCCTCGTTCTGTTCTGCAAAAACCCAAATATCTGTTGCGTTTTCAGTCATGCTGTATCCCTCAAAATTCCTTCCTCTTCCAATCTATCTACAAGCTTAATTATGGCTTCGTCTATATCGCCTCTAAATAATTCCCCTTCCCTTTCAACCTCGGGAGCAACTTCGATTTGGTTTACCATGGTTTTGGATCCATTCAACCCGACTTCTTCCTCTGTATAAATATCGGAAATTTCTTCCATCCCCCATTCCTCAATAGTGGCCTTTTTTGCCTCCATTTTATCCTTAAAGGATGGAAGCCTAGGTTCGTTTACATCCTTAGTGACAGTGATTAGACCAGGAAAATTCAACCTTTTAGTGTAAGTTCGGTTCCAGACATCTGTCTCCACGACCAGATTTGAATCATTTCGCTCTAAAACTTCGGAAACGTAAGCAATATGAGGTATATTTAGCAACTCTGCAATCTCGGGACCCACCTGTCCGGTGTCCCCATCTATCGTCTTTTCCCCACAGAAGATCATATCGAACGGGCTTATCTTCTCAACTACAGCGGCAAGAGTGAGGGAAGTAGCCCACGTATCCGCACCTGCAAAAGCTTTATCGGTGAGTAGGATGGCTCGATCAGCTCCTCGAGCTAAAGCATCTTTGAGAGTTGATTCGGCCTGCGGCGGACCCATACTAATGACCGTTATGCTCCCCCCTAACTCCTCCTTTAATCTTACTGCCTCTTCTAAAGCATTTAAGTCAAAAGGATTGGGCTCTGTCCCTGCGGAACTTCTATCTATTCTACCTTCTTCTCTGTCAAATTTGACTTCGTCCATATCCGGGACTTGCTTTATTGGAACGACGAAGTGTCTTTCTTGTTTTCCGCTATCTGTTTCACCACTCATGTGATTATTGCCTCTCTTTTTCCTCTACTCCTTCCCAATATTTTTTTTTAAGTCTTTCGGAAAGTTCTCCAAAACATGAAAGCCGGTTTTAGTTAATAATTTAAATCTTTAAGTTTAAAAGAAAGCTGGATAACGATTTTGTTTGTTTAAATGGTATTTAATTAATAATAAATTGATGATAACAAATTTTATCAGTTTATAAATATTAATAGAGTTTTTATTTTTATCTAAAATCATTTTATTAATTTTATGAAATTTGAAACCTTAAATCTAAGTGTAAAAGTATTACATATCGGGCTTCCAGTTTGAATAGCTATTAATCCGGGTTTTTAAATAATTACGGGGAGTTGAATTAAATTTTTAAATAGTAAGACTGGTCCCGAATTCTGGAAATAATGTTATCAGATTTTGAATGTAGATAGAGATCAGAGAGCACTATTGTCAATGTAACTTTTAACTAAAGGTTGCAATTGAACTTATATTTGTATTTAATAGTCTTTTTAAAAATTAAAGAAATATAAAAAGCTTAAATAAAGCCTATCTGATATTAAAGTATTTATTCATACTTTTCATCGTTTATTGTTTCACTTAAAATAGTGTTTATTCTTTGTAAACTATTCTCCCTTGTAAACCACATAGACATGTTTCATAGGATTCTCTAAAGATAGATTGAGCAATTTTACCGTTTCAGATTCTACCATTGAAGAATGCGATAGCGGTCCTCCGTCTAGAGATCTGAGTCCCGAAAGATCGTTCACAAATTCCTTGACTTTTTCTTTTGCTTCTTCATCGTCGCCACACACAATTACATCGCAGTTAAACTCATTTTCAAGGTCTGCAATTAATTTCGCCGGTACATTTTGAAATGCTGATACTACCTTTCCGTTGCAATTTGATTGTAATTCTTCTGCTGCACTTCCTTCTTCAGGTGGTGTATATTTGAAGTAGTCCCCTTCTTTTTTCATGGGCACTATGGTGGAAACGACTATCTTCTCATCTAAATCCATCGATTCGACAGTTGAACTTGCATATTTGTAGGGAATAGTGACTATGACAATTTCGCTCTTTTCCGCTGCTTTTTGGTTTACGTCACCATCAACTGTGAAACCATTAATTCCCGAACTCTCTAAACCTTCTCTATATTCTTCCGCTAGTCTTTGAGCCTTTTCGTATTTTCTCGATCCGACGATAACTTTATAGCCCGCTGCTGCTGCTCTTTTAACGATTCCTTCTCCTAAATCTCCTGTTCCTCCTAGAACCGATATATTGTATTCTTCTTTTTTTGGCTGATCTCCTTCCTCGGATATTTTTACTTTATAGTGGCAGTTTGGACAGGTTGCATAGTACTTGCTTTCTCCTTGATAGTCCCATTCGTTTTCACAACTTTGACATTTTAGTAACATTTTACTACCTACCTACTGCCCATTACTCCGAAATTGTATTTAAGTGATGCCGGGAAGTTTGACAGATACTTTGACGAATTCAGGACCTAAATAACAACAGTCTTTGTTTGAAAAAGGTTAAACCCTTATTTCTAGCAGCGTTAATAATTATGAAAAATAAGGGGCCGTGGGGTAGCCAGGTCTAGCCTCCTACCATGGGGCGGTAGACACCCGAGTTCAAATCTCGGCGGCCCCATCATAAAAAGGAATTGATCCGTTCTCCGTTTAAGAGATGAGGATAGTGATGTATTCGATAGAGGCGTGAAAGGAGAAATATATCGTTAATCGCGATTGTTACGTCCGCTGATCCTTATAAAGAGCTAGATAATTTCTGAAGTAGAAGTGATCTATGCCAGGTGAAAGGTTAAAAAGGAGAATAAAGGTACTCCCAACTAGGTGCTGGAGAAATGGAAGGAAAAGTAAAAAAAGTGTTAGACGAGGTAAGACCTCAACTTCAGGCGGATGGAGGCGATGTCGAGTTAGTAGATGTGACGGAAGATGGGGTAGTTAAAGTCAAGTTAGTAGGTGCATGTGCTGGTTGCCCGATGTCTACAATTACTTTGGCTCAAGGTATAGAAAAAACTCTGAAGGAAAAAGTTCCTGAAGTCGAAAAAGTTGAACCTGTTTAGATCATTAGAGAGAAATAAGGTTTTCTAGCTTTGAGACGGATTTCGTTCCGCTCAAGTCGGATATAGTTTAAGATTTTTTCATCTTCTCCGTTGCCATTTTGTGTGCAGCACGTAACGGCTCCGGAATTTTGTAGGTCGGAGCAGTTTCAAGCGTTATTTCGATTGCTTTTTTCAGATCAGTTTTATGCCCTATGCTGACATATACGGGCTTAACGTCTTTACGGGTTCGTACCACCGCTCCTATATCTTCCCCGTCCTCTTTTAACATAGTATAGGAACCTTTTTCTTGCCCGGGTTCTTTAGCTTCTCCGCAGAGACGGGTTTTTGCTACTCCAATGGTTGGTTTGTCGATTACTACTCCCAAATGCGATGCAAGTCCTGCACGTCGTGGATGGGCTAATCCTTGGGAATCGATCATATAGACCTCTGCGTCTATTTCCTTTACCGCTCTCAACATGGGTTTGAGTTCTCTGAAGGCTAAATATGTAGGAATATAGGGGAAGTCGACCTCTACTTCGACGTAGTTTAAATCTAATTTTTCAAGTTCAGGATAACTGAACGATACACATGCTGCAAAGGCACGATCATCCTCAGAAAAGGAAATATCACAGCCTGCCACGGTCTTGGGGTTCCCTATTTTATCCTCCTTTATAACTCTCTTTGCTACTTCATTTTGAATGCGAGAAAGTTCGCTCAAATCAGTCTGGTCAGTTTTTAAGATATCCAACATTGTAATCCATCTGGAGAGACTTAGTTAAACTAAAGTTATTCTTTAATAATCATGAGTTAATTTTTAGGAAGATTTAATCGAGAATACCGAGTATAATCATTTCTGTTATCATATGCTATGGCTCTTCATTTGGGGGAATTTTCGTCTTCTTTAATCCGTACGAATTTTTTTTCTGCCCATTGCTTCTATATATTTCAGTTCGTCCCCTTCTTCCAGTTCTCCTTTTAGTTCTTCCGGAATTGCTATTTCGAAGGTATCGTAACTAGATAAGTCCATTATTTGAACGCTATCGTCCGAGAGAGAGATCACCTGACCATCGTTCACTTCGACGTTAGGTATTTCGACCTTTGAGTCGGAAGGTTCCTTCAAGTTTCTCTTTTTTCCATCGAATATACCCTCCGCTTCGATACTGTACTTGGCATGTCCATGTTTACCGGGCATGGAGGATGTAACTTTTTTGACGCGGCATGGTTCACCGTCTATATTTATGACGTTTCCTTTGCTTATCTCCCCAATTTCTTTCATTTCTCTAGCCAAATCGAACACCCTTTCTTCTACTAACCTTCCGTCTTCTAAAAACTTTGCCATGTCAAAATCTTGAAATATTAAAAAAGAGTGAGAGATTAAGGAAAATAGCACCCTTCGGTTTTTGAAAGGGTTGAATTTCTCGTCCGCTTAATCGTTTCATACTACTGGGGATATTTCTTTAATATCTCGACTACCGGCAATTTTTCGCCTGAAAGGAAGTTTAGGCATGCTCCTCCACCAGTACTGACGTGATCTATTTTGTCGGTGATGTCCAGATTTCTGGCGGCGGCTACTAAATGTCCTCCTCCGATCGTCGTAAAAGCTCCAGTTTCGGATATTGCTTTAAGTATTTCTTCTGTTCCTTTTGCGAATGCCGCTTTTTCAAATACTCCTAGCGGTCCGTTGGCGACGACAGTTTTGGCCTCCCTGATTTCTTTGGCGTAGTTTTCTATAGTTTCATCTCCTATATCGTAAATTGGATCGTCGGTCGGAAGGCTTTCAAGCGGTATAACTTTTGCCTCCCCGTCGTTTGTCTCTACACGCAAGTCGGAAGGGGTTTCAATTTTGTCGCCGTATGTTGATAGAAGTTCCTCTCCATAGTCTATTTCCTTTTCGAATCCCTGGTCCTTTATTATCTCAATGTTAGTACTTCCGAGGTCGAATGATTTTCCAGATAGGAGAACTTGTCCGATCAAACCTCCTGTCAGGACCTTGTCAGCTAATCCTCTATCCAGAACGTGCTCTATCAGGGAGAGCGAATCATCCACCTTTGCGCCGCCGAGTACATAAACGCAAGGATGTTCGGGTTTGCGTGCTTTGTCTAACTCTCGCAGTTCCGTTTCCATCAATCTTCCGGCTCCGGCGGGTAATTTTACCCCAAATCCAACCAGAGAGGGTTGTGAACGATGTGCTGCTGCAAATGCGTCGTTTACGAATATATCCGCTAAAGGGGATAATTTACGAACAAAATGGGTATTTGCCTGCTTTTCAGGGTCTCTATTTAAAACCTCTTCGGAATAGAAACGCGCATTTTCGAGCATTAGGATTTCCCCTTTCGTTAGATTCGAGATTGTTTTTCTTGCAGCCGGTCCGAAAAGATCGTCGATATATTCTACATCGATGTCCAGAACTTGACTCATCTTCTTAGCGTGTTTTTCTAGCGTGGTAAAGTCTTCTCCGCCGGGTCTTCCCTGATGAGCGATTACGACTGATTTGGCGCCTTTCTCGGATAGTTCGGTCAGTGTTTTGGAACACTTTTGAATTCTGTTGTCGTCAAGGATTTCTCCCTTTTCCGAGTCGACGGGTGAATTTATGTCGACTCGTACAAAGACCGTTTTTCCTTCTACTTCAAAATCATCTATTGTGTTGATTTCCATAAGCTCGCCCCGATAGAAGATTTTAAATTTCAGTCCATCTCTTCCCCGATTTGGTTTACCATATCTACCAGTCTATTGGAGTATCCCCATTCGTTGTCGTACCAAGACAGTACTTTAACGAGATTACCTGCTTGTACGGTGGTAAATTCGCCGTCGATTATGGCGGATCGCGGATCGCCTATGTAGTCCGTGGAAACTAAGGGAGTTTCAGTGTACCCTAGAATTCCTTCGAGTTTCCCCTCTGCGGCTTCTCTGTATGTCGAGTTTACCTTCTCCTTATCGACGTCTTCTTCTAAGAGGGCGACGAGGTCGACTATCGATGCGTCTATCGTCGGTACTCTCATCGCGATCCCGTGAAGTTTCCCTTTTAAGTGTGGAAGTACTTGGGTTGTCGCGACTGCAGCTCCAGTTGTGGTCGGAATTATCGAAGCAGCTGCTGCTCTGGCCCTTCTAAGGTCTTTGTGCACTCCATCAAGAAGCTTTTGACTGTTCGTGTACGCGTGTACTGTAGTCATTAAGCCTTTCTCAAGCCCGAATTTGTCGTCGAGTACTTTTACCGTAGGGACCAAGCAGTTAGTTGTGCAAGATCCTAAATCCATAATTGTGTGCTCGTCCGGATCATATTCGTGATCGTTGATTCCTTGGATGAATGTCTTGTCTGTTCCTTCCCCTTTTCCCGGCGCTGTTATCAGGACTTTTTTCGCTCCTGCATCTAGGTGTTTCTTTGCGTCTTTCCGCCTTCTGAAAAGCCCTGTTGCTTCGAGGGCGAGGTCTACGTCTTTTCCGTCCCAGGGTAAATCCTCCGGGTTTTTCTCCGAGTAAAAGTCTATTTCTGAGTCACCAACGATTATAGTATTCTCGTCAGTCTCGACGTTTTCTTCGAGTTCTCCGAAGGTCGTATCGTATTTTAGGAGATGTGCCAGTGTGGATACGTCCGCTAGATCGTTTATACAGACGATTTCAAAATTTTCCTTTTTCTCAAGGGCGGCTCTCAGAAAGCAACGCCCTATTCTACCGAATCCATTTATACCAATTCTCATATTCTACCTCCATGAACATAGACATTTTAATGAATTAAAAATCTTCATGAGTCCACACTTTGAAAAATCTTCACTTATTAATTAGAAAAAGTGACACTAAATGGTGGTAAGTTGAAAGATAAAAATTTCGATAAAATTAGAGAAAGTGCCGAAGAAATTCTGGAGAGCTTCGCGGAAATCTCGGAAGGTTTACCCTCACAGGAGGAAACGTACTACGAACAGGATACCCTGAGCGTTTTACGTTCTGATGGTAAACCATCTTCCAAGAAAGATTTGGAAGAATTTAGGAAGAATTTCTTAAAAAATATGCCGGATAGGGACGAGGAAGGGAATCTCAAAGTGGAGGTAGCGGAATGGGCGAAATGAATACTCTGCAAAAAGTCGAAGCCATTAAATCCGGAGAGCTTTCGACTACCGAAAACATTGAGGATAAACTTGAGACGATCGAGGAAAGAGATGGTGAAATTAACGCCTTTATTGAAACAAATGAAGACGTTTTGGAAAGGGCGAAGGAAATAGATCGAAAGATCGAACGAGGGGAGGAAGTTGGAAAACTTGCAGGTCTGGGAATAGGGATCAAGTCAAATATAAACACTAAGGGATTGCAGGCGACCTGTGCCTCTAAAACTCTCGAAGGTTACGTTTCAGCTTATGATGCCGTTGTGGTGGAACGTATTCGTGAAGAAGATGGAATAATTTTAGGGATGAACAATATGGACGAGTTTGCCTGCGGGTCATCGGGGGAGACCAGCGCGTTCGGTCCGACGAAAAATCCTTCCGCCGAAGACAGGATACCTGGAGGTTCTAGTAGCGGAGGTGCAGCTGCAGTCGCCAGCGGGATGTGTGATCTGGCTTTGGGATCGGACACGGGAGGGTCTATTAGAAATCCTGCAAGTCACTGTGGCGTGGTGGGATTAAAACCTACATACGGCCTTGTACCTAGACAGGGTTTGGTCGATTTGTCGATGAGCTTCGATCAGATAGGTCCTCTCTCAACGGATGTTTCCGGTGCTGCTCTATTGACAGAGGCTATAGCCGGACTTAACGAAAACGAAAGTGCGATGTTTGACTTAGAGTCCGTGAATTATCTTGGAGAAGTGGAAGTGGCTTTGGATGGTTTGAAAATTGGGGTTAGTTCGAAATTCCGGGAACTTACAGATCCCGAAATTATGGATCCGATAGATGAAGCCGTGGATTACCTCCGAGATCAAGGAGCGGAGTTAGTTGAAGTTGATTTGCCAAATTTGGAAAAGGCCATGCCCACCTTCTACCTCATATTGTCGGTGGAGTTCTTTTCCGCGACTCGGAAGTTTGACGGGAGGAAGTATGGACGGAAAATCGAGGAGGTTTGTGGGGAGGAGGTTTTGCGAAGGATCGTAAGGGGGAAGTACATTAGCCGCAAAGAGTTCAAGGGGAAATATTATCAAAGGGCCCTTCAGATTCGTACCTTGATTAAAAAAGAATTGACGGAAGCTCTTAAAAAGGCGGATGTTTTGGTCGGTCCGACTGTTCCTAAGCTTCCACACGAACTGGGAGAGGATATATCCCCCGGGGAGATGTATGCTTACGATTATCTTACAGTCCCCGCAAATTTAGGTGGTCTATGTGCAGGAGTTTTGCCTTTTGGGAAGGTCGACGGCATCCCGGTAGGTCTTCAAGTTCAGGGTCCTTCTCTAGGCGAAGCTTCAGTTTTGAACGTGATGAAAGCGTTGGAGAAGAGATAAAATGAAGATAGGATTCGAGATCCACGAACAACTCTTTACCGATCAAAAACTTTTCTGTAACTGTCCGACGAATTATAGGGATGTTCCTCCGAACACTAACGTCTGTCCGGTCTGTACTGGAATGCCAGGTTCTAAACCTTCATCCCCGAATGAAAAGGCTATCGATTCAGCGATAGAGATTGCTCTGATGTTGAACTGTGAGATAGTTGTAGATAAATCAATATACATTCAGAGAAAACATTACGATTATCCGGATTTGCCGAACGGGTATCAGAGGACTAGCCTTCCTATAGCGGAAGATGGTGAACTGGAAGATGTAGGTATCCGGGAGGTACATATCGAGGAGGATCCTGGAAAGTACGATCCTGTCCAGGGAAAAGTTGATTTTAACAGGAGTGGCATCCCTCTGGTCGAAATTGTGACAGATCCCGACTTGTCCTCCCCCGAGCAGGCTCGTGATTTTTTAAATACTCTAATTCGGACCTTGGAGTACTCAGGAAGGGTCCGTCCCGAACCTAGCACCCTGAGGGCGGACACTAATATCTCTCTGAAAGGGGGAAACCGGGTTGAGGTCAAGAATATCAACTCTGTCAAGGGAGCTTTCAGAGCATTGAAGTACGAGGCGATGAGGCAAAAGCGACGAAAGGAAGTAAAAAGGGAGACTCGAGCTTTCATGGAGGGTCAAATGATAACGGTACCTATGCGTTCCAAGGAAGTAGCTGAGGATTATCGAAATATTCCCGATCCTGACATACTTCCTATACGGATAGAGGGGGAAAAAGTGGAAAAAATAAGGGCGGAGATGCACGAACCTCCACACCTCAGAAGGAAAAGAGTAATAGAAAAATATGACATCGACCCGGCAGTTGCTGATGTATTGGTCACCGAGAGGGGTTTTGTCGATTTGTTCGAGGCTGTTACTGATGAAGTCGATCCGAGGTTTGCTTCCCATTGGTTTAAGGATATTCTCAGAAAGGTCTTGAACTATAAGGATATGGGTCCGGAGGATATTCCATTTTCGGTCGACAATTTGGTTGAACTATTAAAAATGGTTGAGAGGGAAGAGATTACTCCAGAAAAGGGAGAGTTAATTTTAAGGAAGATGGTTGAAGATCCTAAGAATCCGAAAAAATTGTTGGAAGAACTTGATTTAAAGGCTATTGATAGAGGTAAGTTGGTATCGTCCGTCGAAAAAGTTATTCAAGAAAATGAGGAAGCAGTCAGAGACTTTAGGAGTGGAAAGAAAGAGGCGCTCAACTTTTTGGCGGGCCAGGTTATGAAAGTTACTGAGGGTAAGGCCGATCCTCGAGAAGCGATGAATGTTTTGGAAGAACGTCTTGATGAATAGAAAGGTTTTTACGTTCCGAACCGTTTTCAGGATGCAATTTCCAGATAAATGGGCAAATTCACTAATTATTTTATCGATTCTAAAAGGAAATTAATTAGGTAAAAGATTTTTTACAATAATCTCCGGATCGAATTTTTTTAGGTCATCATATCCCTGGCCTGTACCGAGGAATAAAATAGGTTCTCCGGTTTTCTCGACGATCGACAAAGCCGCACCACCTCTTGCGTCGGCGTCCATTTTAGTGAGGATAGATCCGTCGATATCTATAGCTTCCTCAAATTTTTCGGCCTGTTCCACCGAGTCATTTCCGGTTAATGCATCCCCTACGAAGATCGTTAAATCCGGATCTGAAACTCGTGATATTTTTTTCATTTCTTCCATAAGATTAACATCCGTTTGCATACGGCCGGCGGTGTCAATTAAAACTACGTCAATATTTTTCGCTTTTGCATGTTTGACAGCGTCATAGGCGACGGCGGCAGCGTCCGCGTTTTTCTGATGTTTAATTACTCTTAAACCTAATTTTTCTCCATGTTCTTCCAACTGTTCGATTCCAGCAGCTCTGAAGGTGTCCGAAGCTGCTAATATCACGCTATAGCCTTTTTCTTTTAAAAATTTAGCAAATTTTGCGATGGTTGTAGTCTTTCCACAACCGTTTACCCCTACAAAAAGAAATTTGGCAGGACTATCCTCCTTCTTTTTTTCTTCTATAATTTTTAATATATCGATCTCTTCTTTAGGTGTGAGTATATCCTCTAAAGCGTCCTGCAAGATGTTATATAGATATTCTTCAGCGTTCTCACTTAGTCCGATCTTTTTACCTTCTAGCTTTTTTTCTATCCTGTCTACTAATTCATCTACGACGGGAACTGCTACATCACTCTCTAGAAGGGCTACTCTCAAATCCCACACTATATCATCTACGTCTTCCGGAGAAATTTCCTGTCTAGTTATACGTTTGGCTGTACGTTTGATTTTTTTCTGTAAGTTTTCAAACATGTCTTTATCTCAGCCTTTGAAAAATTACTATTTATTCGTTCTCCGATCGAGATTTTGCTATCATTTCCTGGGCCTTTGGTCGAAGATCTCCGATTTTATCGTTTAATTCTCCGATTTTATCTTGTATCGTTTCAAGTGAATCTTCGAGGTCATTTTTTTGTTTATCTATCAGCTTAGATACCTCTTCGGGTGGTCGCTCTGCTACAAGATCGGCTCCTAGCTCGCTTAATATTTTTTTCGTGTCTTTTATCTCCACTGGCAGGTAAGAGCCGGAACCTATCGGGACGAGCAACTCGGTTCCTGGTTCGACGTCCATGATTCCTTCTAATGTTTCCTTAGTCGATTCGATCTCTTTTATGGAGTTTTGTATTACTTCCTTCTGTGATTGGAGGATTTCTACATTTTGCTGTGCTTCTCTCAGCTCTCCAATTATTTGCTGAATTTCTTCTTGGCTTTCTTCTGCCATTTTATTCTTCCTCTGATAATGCTCTAATTTCGGGATTATCGGCTTCTTCGGGCTTTATTTCTTCGACCTCGGAAATTTCGATGAGATTTCTTTTCACCGCATGCTTGCTTCCGAGATCTGAATACAGTCGCTCCAAAGCCCGCTCCTTTGATTTTGATTTTACTTCTCTGATAAATTCTATCTTTCCTTTTTTCTTGAATTGTCCTTTAATTCTGAATATTTTTTCCATTTTTTATCCCTTATCTATGTGAATCCTAAAGTGTTTTCAATCCTTCCCAATTCGGGTCCTGTGGTAGTCTTTCCGGTCAGGGCTCCGTTCGAGTTTGCCACAATACAAGTGCCAACATATTTCACACCACCGCCCGCCGTTCCTATATCCGCGGGAACATGGAGAACATCCTCGACGATTTCAAACTCGCCTTCCGTCACATCGGTATGTAGGAGAACACCCCTGTTCGTAGCGACCCCAGAAGCGCCTACGTTTTTCAACCCTGCAATTGTGCTACGTTTGATGGGGACATCCAATGTTTCTTCGATCGTGTCGACGGCTTCGTCGGTTAAATCCGGATTTACGATTGCACCTTTATCGTTTGTAAGGACTTGGTTTCCGAGGGCAGTGCTTTTATCTGGGATTCTATTTACTTTTGTTTTTATTTTATCCTCCAGCCTCTTTTCGTCCGTATCTATATGGTCTGGAACTATTACCCCGTTGGAATTTCCGGCTGAAAATATGCCAATTAGACTGCTTTCACTAACGAGTGTCTTGAACATTGGTACTTCTAGGGTCTCCGAAGTCTCTTCGGGAATACTTCCGAGCCTTGAAGGCACTGCTAAAAAATTATCGGTAGCTAATGCGAAGGCACCTAGGTATGGAATGTCTGTAAAGTTTAATCGAATGACGCTCATTTTGTCTCCTCTGAATTATTCTAAGGAATTAGCTTCGACAGTTTCTTCGTCGAGCTTAATAGCCCTTATTCGTATTCGGCTAGGCGGATTTTCGGCGCCTTTCTCCCATATTTTTCGATTTAAATCAGGGCTTATTTTGACTTCTTTTGCCTTTGAATGTTTTTTTAAATAATCTTTAACTAGCTTGACCGCTTCGTTAGCTCTTTTATATCTCTCAATCTTCTTAGCATCTCGAAGAGGAATTGTGTATACTTGTTCTTCCTCCATTTCGGCCCCTACGGTTTAATATTTTGTCGTCGCCAGTGTCTCCTTTTCGGGTTGTTTCTGACGCGACCTTCTGTTTTCGCCGCTGCCCAGATAGGTACTCTGCGGTTTTGTTTTTTCGCTTTCGCCAGCTTTCTCTTTTTCGACAAGGATTTATTTCGACTCATTCTATTTCCTCTTTATATTGATTGATCTTTTGCCTTTTTGAAGCTTTTTCAAGATTTTTCGCAATTGTTCATCGGTTATCGGTAAGTTTATTTTTCCGCTTCTTGCCAATTGTATGAGTTGCATTTCTACGTTTTCGGTGAAGTCCGGTTTTGCCATCCTTAGATTGGACAATCTGCTCCTAGCATCCGTGGTTAAAATTTGCCTAAGCACCCTCTTCTTTTGTTGTTCCAGTTGTTTCTTCTGCTCCTCCATCTTCTCCTCTTGTTCCATCTGGGACTTTAACTGCTTCATCTTCTTCTGCTTTAATTCATCAAGATCTTCTTCCAATTTAGGCACCCTCTTTAGATTCTATCCTTTCAGATAACTCATCGAGGAGAGACATTCCGGCCGGAGCTATTTTTCTGCCCTCCCCCTTTATTTTCTTAACTAATCCTGCCTCTTCTAATTGTTGTAGGATAGTTCTGACTATCTTTCCACTTCCCTTCCGAAATCTCTCAGGAGAAGAACCTCTTTTTTCCCGACCGCCGTAAAATGATCTAAGCTTCGAGACGCCTATCGGTCCTCTTTCGTATACCTTCCGGAGAATTGAGGCCGAACGTAGGAACCACCAGTCTGCTTGCTCGGGAGGTCTCTCTTTATGAGGTCCCGTTTTAACAAAGCTACTCCATTCTGGAGGCTCTATTTCCTCCCAATCCTTCAGCTCTTCGCTAAGCTTTTCAGTAAGTTCTTCGGGATGTACATCTTTAATTGACATTTGTCCTCCTCGACTTTCCTGAATGGTTGAGTCTTTTTTCTAATTAAAAGATTCTTCTTATAAACTTAAAGAGCCTTTGCAAGGGGGGGGCATAGTTGTCAATAAGGAATTCTTTTTTTATAGCCACAGTTTAAGCAGGTAATTACAATTCTAGGTGAGCGGGAAGATCTGAGCCTTACACGGCATGTTTCCCCAGGCAGCCAAAAAGATTGGCATTTTCTACAAAGCTTATTCTTTAGTTCCGAGGCGAGCTCCAAATTGTATCGAGTTTTTATGTTCCAGGCGAGTTCAGCATATCTATGGGCAAGTTTGGGTTTTTCATTATACACTAAAGTGGCAAAATTGAGTAACTTTTCGATCCTTTCAACCGCGATTTGCTCTATCTTTGATTTGTTTCTTACCAAATTTCTTGCCCCTAAAAATAGAGTTAGCATAAATCGGATAAAAAGTACCGTTTTTTAACGTGTCCCGCCTAAATTGCCTGTTCAATTTTAAATCTGTTTAACTAATAACTTCGACTGGTATGAAGATTATCTATCATGAAGATTTTGAAAATTTAAAATATGCTAGCGATCCGGCAGCGAGCGAGGGTAGGATTGAATCGATTAGAGAAGAGCTTGATGAAGTTAACCGATTTGAGTTTTTAAAACCCGAACCGGCTGGGGTGGAGGACCTGAAATTAGTTCATACGGATTCTCATATAAATCGGGTTAGTAAAAGGGGTGATTTGCTCTTCAAAACCGCATCTCTGGCGGCAGGAGGGGCTATCAAAACCGGCGAGGTTGCTTGTGGTAAAGAACCGGCTTTTGGTTTGATAAGGCCGCCTGGTCACCATGCTTCTCCAAGTTCTGCGTGGGGATTTTGTTATTTTAACAATATGGCCATTGCGATAATGAAGCTTATGGAGAAAGGAAAGATAAACTCCGCCTACATTTTAGATTTCGACTTGCATACGGGCGACGGAAATATTAATGCTTTGGGAAAAAACCCCGATATTAAAATTTTAAATCCCAGATCCGGAGACAGGGAGGACTACATAAAGGAGGTTTCGAAAAGCCTCTCCAACTCGTACGGATTCGATATAATCGGAGTTTCGGCTGGGTTTGATGAACATGTCGAGGATTGGGGAGGTAAGCTAACGACTTCTGACTATCGAACTATAGGCTCCATGGTCAAAGAATTTTCGGTGAGAGAATGTGGTGGGAGGAGATTTGCTATTTTGGAGGGAGGATATAATCACGAAGTTTTGGGTAAAAATGTGGTGAGTTTTCTCGAAGGTTTTAGAAACTGAACGTTGTTCTTTGAGGAAACTTTCAATTCTCTCTTACTCTACATATCGCGGCTGAGAATTACGTATTGATCTTTTTTCAATACTTTCGCTCTTCCGTAGCGGAAGTTCTATTCGCTTTATTATTCTCGTTATTTTTTCAAGAGGAAATGGTCCCGTTTTTGTTTACAATTAGGTCTCGGTAAAACGGGATTTTTGATAATATCGATATCATAAAGTTGTCGGATAGATTTTTACGATAGTTTATCAGTTCTACTGGAATGGATATCATGCATGAATGGTCCTTAGCTGAAGGCGTAATTTCAACCGCGATTTCGGTAGCTAGAGACAACGAAGCGGATAATATCCGTAGTATAAATATTAAGATAGGTGAGCTGCAACAGGTGGAGATGGATATATTTAACCTCGCTTTGGAGGAGACCGCGAAGGGGACGATGGCCGAGGATAGTGAGATGAATATTAGTTTTGATGCCGCGGTTTTGAAGTGCAGGTCGTGTGGGAAGGAATGGGACTTTGAAAAGTCAAAGCAGGATTTGTCGGAAGATGAAAAGGAGTCCATTCATTTTTTGCCCGATTTTGCACACACCTATATCCGTTGTCCGGACTGTAAAAGTCCTGATTTTCGGATTTTGAAGGGGAGGGGGGTTTGGATCGATTCGGTGGAATTGGAGAGTAGATAATATGGATCCTAGGATTGAGCTAATCGGTGAAAGACTCGAAAAGGTGGAAAATCTCATCCCTGTTGCGAGCGGAAAAGGGGGGGTTGGAAAGAGTTTAATTGCATCGACGACTGCATTGATCACTTCGGAGAGGGGACACGATGTCGGTTTACTGGATATGGATATTCATGGACCTTCAGCTCATGTTATACTAGGTGCGAAAGGTCTGGATTTTCCGGAGGAGGAAAAAGGGGTTTTGCCTCCTACCGTTAGTGGCATCAAATTTATGTCCACGGTTTATTATTCCGGAGATAAGCCATCTCCACTACGTGGGGAAGATATATCGCATGCCATAAGGGAGTTTTTATCGATAACGAGATGGGGGAGTCTTGATTATTTATTTGTAGATATGCCTCCCGGCGTCGGCAATGAGGTTTTAGATACTATTCAACTGATACGAAACCCCGAGTTTTTGTTGGTTACTACTCCTTCGAAGGTGGCTTTAAGCACGGTCAAGAAACTCGTCCGAATGCTAAGTGAATTAAATATTTCTATGAGAGGGGTCGTTGAGAACATGAAAACTGAATCTTCTCCTGATATCGCCGGAGAAGTCGAAGAGATGGGCGTTCCACATCTCGGCGAGATTCGTTTCGACCATGATCTGGAACATGCGATCGGAAGTCCGGACGAGATTTTAAGGACCAAATTTGCAGAAGATTTGAAAAATATTTTTTTAAAGGAGAACACGTTGTCTCTATAAGTAATCGTTTAAAAATCGAGGATTTTGTAAATTTAATTATAATTGCTATTGAAATTAGAAACTCGAAAAGCTTACTCGGCCCGAACAAGGATCTAGGATACATAAACGAAATTCTCCTTACTCCATCAGAGGAGGAACGAAGTTTAACTTAGGAAGGAATTTTACTAGTTAGCCGAAAAGGCTTTTAATTTCCTTTTCCGTATATTTTTCCTTTTCAGGAATTTTTTACATTTTTTCAAAATTTATCGCTTATTAGTGGAATTAAAAATCTTTCTTTCCCGAACGGGCAAGAATAATAGCTTTTTTGATAACTAAACAAAGGGCTAATAAAGGTAAATTTGGAATGTATAACTACAAATAACTGAAATCCCGGAATGCATCTAGGTTGGGACGTCTGAAGTGTATTTCAAAGGAAAATTTAGTTAAAGTCTTCCGGGTAGGGAACGGTAAATAGATCAACGATGTGTTCGTGTTTAAATCGGTTTCGACGGAAGATGTTGTTCGGAGATATTGAATCTGATAGGAGTCTTAAAGGAATAAGTTAAATTTATTGTTTACTCAAAAAGGGTGAATTTTATGTGTTTGGCTGTACCGGGAAAGATCTTGGAAGTTGATGGAAATAAAGCAATAGCTGACTTCAAAGGATTAAGAAAAGAAGTTCGTCTGGATCCCTTGTCCGATGATGTCGGGGAAGGGGACTATATATTGAGCCATGCGGGATTTGCTATTACCAGTATACCGCCGGAGGAAGCCAAAGAAACTCTCGAAAAATTCGATGAAGTACTGAAGGCAGGCGGGAAGTTTTGATAGAATGAATTTTCTAGAGTTTAGGGATCAAACAAGGGCAAGGAGATTTAGTGAACTGATCAGGGAATTAGCACCTGAGGAAGACATTACTATAATGCATGTATGTGGAACTCACGAATCCGCTATCTGTGAGTACGGGATAAGGTCGATACTCCCCGATAATATAGAGCTCGTCGAGGGACCTGGTTGTCCCGTCTGTGTTACGCCGACACTTCACGTGGACGAAGCTCTCGAACTTTGTTCGCATGACGACGTAATTCTTACGACCTTTGGGGATATGGTCAAAGTTCCTGGATCTCGTGACAGGTTAACTGAGGAAATGGAAAATGTTAGGATAGTCTACAGCGTTGCCGAAGCTGTCGATATCGCCGAGAAGGAGGGGAAGGAAGTCGTTTTTTTCGGGGTCGGGTTTGAAACTACAGCTGCGACCTATGCGCCGGTGCTTTTGGAGGGGCCTGAGAACTTTTCTTTTCTCGGTTCCGTGAAGAAGATTCCTCCGGCGATGAAGTTTCTCCTGGAAAATGAGCAGGTAGAAATTGATGGATTTTTAGCCCCCGGGCATGTCTCTACGATTATCGGCTCTCGGCCTTATCGAGATCTTTCCCAGGAATATCGGGTTCCGATCATAGTCGCCGGTTTTGAACCTCTCGATATTTTGGTGGCCATATCGGAACTATTAAAACTTCTGAAAACCGATGGTGAGGTTGTTAACGCATATCGGAGGGCAGTGGAGGAGGATGGAAACTTAAAGGCTCTCGATATGATCGATCGAGCCTTTGAAGTTGAAGATGCTACTTGGAGAGGAATAGGAAAGATCCGAAATTCGGGTTTGAAAATAAAGGAGGGGAGGCTCGACGCTAGAGAAAAATACGATCTTGATGTTGAGAGTGATGAGTCCAACGTACCACCCGGCTGTATTTGTGATGAGGTCATTTTAGGAAAGAGCAAACCCGACAAGTGCGACTTGTTTAAAAGTGGGGAGTGTGCCCCTCAAAACCCTGTGGGACCTTGTATGGTCGGGAGCGAAGGAATGTGTAATGTTTGGTACAAGTACGGAGGGAGGCCCGAAATTGAGTGAGAGGGTGACTCTTGAGGAGGGAGCAGGGGGGGAGGAGATGATTAATCTTCTGAAAAAGTCGATTCTTCCTTATATAGAGGGGAGAGGAGGAGAGGTGGAGCTAGGGGTTAGAGAATTGGACGATGGTGCAGTGATAAAGGTCGATGAGGGCAAATATATTATCTTTACCACCGATTCGCACGTCGTTGATCCGAGATTTTTCCCCGGGGGGGATCTGGGTAAATTGGCGGTAGCGGGCACGATAAATGATCTGGCCGCTATGGGTGGCGATCCGAAGGTTTTATCAAGCGGTGTCGTCGTAGAGGAAGGGTTCGAAAAGGCCGAGTTGGAGGAGATATCTAAATCTATGGGGCGCACGGCGGAGAGAGCGGGGGTACCGATAGTTACGGGAGATTTAAAGGTTGTAGGTGGGGGAGAAATCGACGGAATAATTATAAACACTTCTGGTTTCGGGTTTAGCAATAAGTTAACGCCATCTTCGGGGTTGAAACCGGGAAATAAAATTATCGTTTCCGGCACTGTGGGGGATCATGGAATGTCGATAGTCGCAAGTAGGGAAAACTTTGATTCGTCGATAAAATCCGATGTGGCACCCGTTAACGATTTGGTGAAAAGTATTTTAGAGGGGGACGGTGTCACTGCAATGAAAGATCCAACGCGAGGAGGTCTCGCGGGCGCCTTGAACGAAATTGCTTCGAGGAGTAATGTTGGGGTAAAGGTAAGAAGGGAGGACATCCCCGTGACGTCGGAAGTTCGCGCGGCCGGCGAGATGTTGGGAATTGATCCTTTGGTGATAGCAAACGAAGGAAAGTTGGTCATTGGTGTCGAGGTATCCAAAGCGGAAGAGGTTCTCGACGCTATTAGAAGACACGAACTCGGAAAAGATGCGGAGATTATAGGGACGTGTACGGAGGATAATAAAGGAAAGGTGATTTTAGAAACGGAGATCGGTAGTTTGAGATTGTTGAAATCTCCAAGGAGAAAACCTATTCCGCGGATATGCTGATTTTTTTGTTCCGATTTTCTATTTTCCCGGACCAAACTATCTCAAATTAGCGGCAGCTATTAATTGTCCGAAAGAAACTCCTCCATCCCCTGGGGGAAGTTTTTCGTTCGTTATATAATTAAACTCAGAATTTCCGATGATCGTTCTGATCCTCGAGCTAATGGCGTCGTTGAAAGCAACCCCTCCTGAAAATCCAATGTTTTCCACATCTTTTCTTTCAGCGCATATGATAGCAATTTTTGCGAGGCCACTCGCGAGCATGTCTTGAGTTGTGGCTGCGATGTCCTTGTCTCTGATCCCTTTCTCCTTAAGTTCAATGAGTTTTCTGAACATTGATTGGACATTTAAAACTAGTTTTCCGTCACTCGATTCTATATCGGGATCCAGATCCAGCGGTGATCCTTTAACGGCTAGAGACTCGAGTTTCATGGCCGGTTCCCCTTCATAGCTTCTTTCGTGACAGACGCCGAGAAGACTGGAGACGGCATCCAAAGTTCTTCCGGCGCTCGTCGTAACAGGAGTGTTAAATCTGTTTTTCAACTGTTTCAAAACGATATTTCTCTCCTTCTCCCCTTGGGGGAACGTTCCGTGTTCGGATAAAATATCCTCTAGATTTGGTGATTCGTGCATGATACCGGCGATCATTCTCGAAGGATTTTTTGACGCGAGATCTCCGCCGGGCATCAACATAGGACTCAGATGCCCTAACCGTTCGTAATCCGAACGGGTAGCGAATAGTACTTCCCCACCCCAAATTGTTCCATCGGGACCGTAACCTGCCCCATCGGCATCTATCCCGACCAATTCATGTATCTCCTTTTCTCCGAGAAGGGAGGCGAGATGGGCGTGGTGGTGTTGCACTCTGATCGGATCCCCTTTCATATCCTGAGCGAGATCCGTAGTCATGAATTCTGGGTGTAAATCACAAGCTATCTTGTCAGGAGACCTCATGTTAGTAATATTTGTCAGATGTTCAATTGTGTCTTTGAGGAAATTTAGGGTTTCGAGGTTGTCCACGTCGCCGATATGTTGTGAAATGTAGCAGTTTTCGTCCTGATAGATAGCTATGGTGTTGTCGAACTCCGCACCTAAGGCTAGAATGGTGTCTTCCCCTAAATCTAACCGAATTGGCGAAGGTGCCCAACCTCTGGACCTTCTCAGAAATCGCCTAACGCCTCCGGAAAAACGGACGACCGAGTCGTCACATCTCGCGACGATGTTTCTGTCGTGAAGAATCATGAAATCTGCAATCTCCTTTAGCTTCGATTTTATGTTTTCGTTCTCGACAAGCATAGGACGTCCAGAAAGGTTGGCGCTCGTCATGACCACGGGGAAATCGATGTGGTCGAAAAGTAGATGGTGTATTCCGGTGTAGGGCAGCATAACTCCTACATTATGTAGGACTTCTGCGACGCCGGGAGCTAACGATGATTTCTCGGTTTGGTCTAATACTACGATAGGTCTTTTTATCGAGGTTAGGGATTTCTTCTCCCTTTCACTGAACGTTGCGAATTTTTTGACCATGTCCAGATCTTTGGCCATGATTGCAAGAGGTTTATGCGGTCTCTGTAAACTCTTCTTAAGCCTGGTTACGGCTTTTTCGTCAAAAGCATTGCAGGATAGGTGAGTTCCACCTACTCCTTTTAAAGCGACGATTTTCCCATTTCGGAGCCTCTCCCCCGCAATTTGAATCGGATCGTCGGCGGGAGGGGCTGAAAAGATTTGAGGTCCACAGTTAGGGCAAGCGATGGTTTGAGCGTGGTATCTTCTGTCGGAGGGATCTTCATATTCCCCCTTACATTTTTCACACATAGGGAACTGGTTCATCGAGGTGCGCGGCCTATCGTAAGGCAGACCTCGGATAACGGTAAATCGGGGTCCACAATCTACACAGGAGGTCGCCCAATAACCGTGATATCGACTTTCAGGGTTTCGAATATCCTCGTAGCAATTTTCACACATGGCTGTATCGGGGGGTATCGTGCCGCTTCCTTCTCCCCCTTCTTCGGATTCGATTATCTTGAAATCTTCTAAATCATCTGTCCGTGTGTTGTAATCGACATCCACTTCTTGAATGGAAGAAAGAGGCGGGCTTTTTTCGACCATTTTATTTAAAAATTCCTCTATTTTTTCTCGGGATCCCTCTAAAATGACCTCTACTCCCGCATCGCCCAGATTTTTAACGGTGCCAGGTAATTTCATATCTTTGGCTAGTCTGTAGACGAAGGGTCTAAATCCCACTCCCTGCACGATTCCTTGAATCAGGATTTCGGCCCGCTTTTCTTCCTTCATCTTTTCCACTTCTTTGCTCATTTCCGAATATAGATAGAGTTCTTGGAATGAGCTCGTTTACTATTGCTAAAATTCTGAATGAAAAACTTAGCGATTTTTAGTCGGCTTCTTTGGGGATAAAACTCTGGAACTGTAGGAATTCTGTCATGTCTTCTTAAGATCTCGGATTTGGCGGAAAAATCATACAAATATATTTTCGGAAGGAGAAATTATAAAAAGTTCTAATCAATTCAATCAACCGATATGTCAGCGAAAAAATTCGTTGCTACATTTATTTGCATGTGGGTGTTGTGGTTGGCGTTTACCGGAGCGCCCGGCATGTCTTGGAGTAACGCCGTCCAAGAGATGATTGTCGGCGCGATTGTAGCGGTCATCGTCAGCGGTATATCCTACGGATTTTTCACGAGAAATCCTGGCGATATGGTAAATCCTAAGCGGTGGGCATATCTATTGGCCTATATACCTGTCTACGTTTGGTACGAGATAAAATCTCATCTCAACGTAGCTTATCGTATACTCAACCCTGCCTCGATGGAGCCTTCTATCGTCGAGTTGCCCACTGAATTGCGAAGCGACGTCGGGTTGACGACCCTGGCCAACTCCATCACTATGACTCCTGGAACGCTAACGGTCGACATTGATGAAGAAGAACCCAAATTGTTTATACACTGGATTTCCGCAGGCGGAAAAACGGAGCCCGAAGACGCGTATGAACATATCGGGTGGCCTTTTGAAAGATGGATTAAGGAGGGACTTGGATGATCGAAATTGGGATTAACGAGATACTTTGGGGTGTAACGATCATATTTTTAATTTCAACTATATTTTGCTTGATACAGCTAGTAATAGGCAAATCTATCTTTGATAGAGTCGTATCAGTCGACGCGCTTACTTCCATAACCGTAGCCATTCTCGGCCTATTCGCGGCCATATACAGAGAATCGATATTTCTTGATGTAGCTTTAGTATATGCACTACTCGCTTTCATAGGAACTTTGGCTGTTTCGAAATATCAGGAAGGGAGGGATATCGGGGAATGAGCGTCATTATTTTAGTGGCTATAGTTCTGCTAGTAATAAGCGCCGCCTCTACGCTCATCGGTAGTATAGGGATTATAAGGATGCCCGACGTGTACAATCGGATCCATGCTGAAACTTTATGTGTCGTCGGCGGATCAGTTCTCACCTTTATAGCTTTGACTCTGATTGGAATCGGCGTTGAAGAGTTGTCTGCTCATCTATTCTCTTTAAAATCTCTAATTATAGCGGTCTTCTTGTTTGTAACGAATCCCGTTGGTTCTCACGCTATCGCTAGGGCAGCGCATAGATGTGGAGAGGAACCTTTTCCGGGGACTGTGGTTGATAGGTTGAGGGAGGTGGGGGGATGAACGGTTCGACGGTTCTTGTTCATAATGTTGTTCTTTTGTTTGTTTTG
>Ga0207421_10001649_pt1 | contig 28350 bp, 18 predicted proteins | sample SodLakKL_010_SED_4_FD_187542 | JGI IMG/M metagenome (GOLD analysis project Ga0207421, IMG submission 187542) | Alkaline sediment microbial communities from Lake Tanatar, Kulunda Steppe, Russia - 8KL_010_SED (SPAdes) (version 2) | ecosystem: Environmental > Aquatic > Non-marine Saline and...
CTTGGAAGGTTTATGTTGCAGGAAATATTTTTGAAATGCTTGTTCTGGTATCACCTGTAGCACCTGCAAAAAGCGGGAGAAATTGCGGCAGTAATGGAAGCAGCTTTTTTCAAAAGGCTGCTTCCATTACTGCCGGGTCGAAGTTGGGCAGCCTTTTTCCGAGTTCGCGGATGATGGACTCCTTGCTGCCAATTTTGCCGGACATGGCCAGGCAGTATTCGTCCAGGGCGCGTTGAAAGAGGTATTCCAGGTCCCGGGTGGTGAGAGACCGGGTGGCGAAGGTTGGAACACTCCTGCCGTCGTAGCGGGCATAATTATCTTCCTGCCAGGTGATGCCGTATTCCCCGGGGTTTTCATAAAATGGGGTCCCGGGATACCCGACCAGCAGGTTGATTTCACAGGAAGAGGAGATATCCCGCTCCAGCCAGAGGCGCATGGTTTCGATGGTCTTCATGGCCGTATGCGGGGTTTCGTAGGGTGCCCCGATGATCCAGTAGGTATGGGTATGGAGTCCTGCCTCCCGGGCCATTTCGCACATCCTCTGAGCTTCTTCCAGGAGAATATTTTTCCCCATGGCGTCCAGCAGTTCCTGGCTGCCGCTTTCGATGCCCAGGTGCAGGCAGCGGCAGTGATTGCGGGCCAGCTCTTTTAGGTCCTGGCGGGTGACCTGGGGATTTACCCTTGTTTGTGCCTCCCAGTGTATCTCCTCTCCTCCTGCAAGTTCTCCCATGGCAGCGGCGATTTGTTTTGCCGCGGCAAGATCATGAAAAAAATCGTGGGTGCCCAGGTAGAAATACCGGCTGCCCCGTTTGCGCCTCAAGTAGTTGACCTCCTCCTGGAAGTCAGGGAGATTCTGGTAAGAGACCTCTTTTTTCCAAAAATCGGCACACCAGACACAGTTGTTGGAACATCCTGTAGCCGGGGTGACCCTGGAAATGGGGATCATGATCTGTTTTTCAGGTTTAAGTTCTTCTGCAGAGAAATTGTCCTCCAGGTGGCGGTAGGCGGGGGCGGGCAGGTTGGAGCGGTCCAGGCGCGGACGGTCCGGGTTCTGGATGATGGCTCCATTCTGCCTGTACGTGAGCCCGGCTACTGTATCCAAAGGCGTGCCATGTTCCAGGGCAGAAAGCAGTTCTGCTGTGGTGGCTTCTCCTTCTTTTCTTACCACCAGGTCGAAAGGTGAGTTTTGTAAGATCTCCTGGTCCCGGGCCCAGGCGTGGGGTCCCCCTATAGCCAGCAGTACCCCGGGGCGGATTTTTTTGATGGCCCTGGCCATCCGCAAAGCAGCGGGCCAGGCAGCGGTGATGGGGGAAAGGCCGATCAGATCAAACTCCTCCACCCGGTGGAGAATCTTTTGCAGTAAGATTTCCTCGCGCCAGTCGGGTCCGCTGCCGCTGCTGAGCGGGGCAAAGTAAGAGCAGATGTGTCCTTTTTCTTCCAGGTAGGCGATCAGGGCCAGCAGCCCCAGGTGAACCGGCTCCAGGAACTGGAAGCGGGAAAAGTCCGTCTCATCAAGATGCCCGAGGACGCTTTTAATGCGCGAAGCGAAAAGGTAGAAGTAGTAGTCGCGCTGGATCATGCTCAGCGGTGCCGGGGGCACGGGTACGGCTGAAAAAGCGATTTTCATCCTGTCTTCCCTCCAGTTCTCCATGAGTTGGGCTTTTCTTTCTCGTTATAGCGAAAACATCCCGGATCTGGTGCTGTTAGTTTCCCAAAAACGGCATAGGCGACAGCGCGGCAGCCGTAGCAGCGCCGGTTTTCCGGGCACACCCCGCAGCTTCCCTGCAGTTGTGCCTGGATGTTCCTGCTTTGGTTCAAAAGCGGGGAGTTTTTCCAGGTGGAGGTTAGGGATTCTTCCTGCAGGTTTCCTGCATGGAGATCGATACAGGGGCAAGGCCTGACGATGGCATCGGTTCCGATGTAGCAGCCCACGGTAAGCCTGTTGCAGGGTGAGTCCAGGGAAAAAGGCACGCTGGCCCCGGGGTCCAGCAATTCTTTTAGTCTTTCCGGGGAGATCAGGGCTTTTGAATCCATGGCGCCTACCGGGATGGGCCGGTTGATAATGAACAGGCAGCCCTGTTCTTCAGCCCAGTTTTGCAGGAGGGGAATTTCTTCTGCCGTCTCACGGGAGGCAATGCTCTGTATGGCAATGAGAGGCGTTTTTTCATTACTGAAGCCGGCATCTTTTAGCAGGTGGATAGCACGATGCACGGCAGCATATTGTTTTTTCGTTCCTGTCATCTGGTGGAATTTTTGCTCCTGGAGAGTGGAAAGGCTAACAGCTACCATTGCCTCGGCCCGGGCCAACCTTCGGGCAGTGTTTTTGCCGAGGAGGCTCCCGTTGGTTACCAGCAGGGCAGTTATACCTTTTTCTTTTAAGGAATCGATCAGATCCAGGATGCCGGGGTAAAGCAGGGGTTCTCCCCCCGTGAATTCCACTTTTTCCAGCCCCAACTCCATGGCTTCCCGGAGTGCGGTGTAAAGCAGGCCGGTATCCAGGTGCCGCAGGGACTGGCCTGCTTTGGAGCAGAAAGAGCAGCGGAAATTGCACATGGTAGTGACAGCGATGGACAGGTAGCGCAGCGCTTCTTTATCTCCAGGCGGGGTGTATTCCCAGGGGTTGGTCTGGTGGATATGTTCACTCATCTTTTTTTGATCATCTCCTCGGTGAGGGTATAGGCTTCCTGATTAAATCCCCCGGTTTTGCGGTGTGCCACGGCAAAGCAGAGATTCTGGCAGCGTGGCTCCCCTGCCCAGTGGGTGCATCCGCTGCAGCGCTCCGGCCCGGTCGACTGGGACTCGGTTCGCAGGGCGCTTTCCTGCCAGATCCGGGAAAGCGGGGCCTGATGCAGGTTGCCCATGGGCCTGGAGTGGTCCCAGAACCCGCAGAGAAACACGTCGCCGTTGGCATGGATGTGAACATAGTCGTAGCCGCAGGAGCATCCTACCCAGATCACTTTTTCCCGGGGATGGTACAGGTCCGGGTACCTGCAGGGCACCAGGGGACAGCAGCAGAGCCTGATGGGAATGCGGCCTTTTTCCGCTCGCTGGATCAGCCGGAGCAGGGCCTGGTACTGGCAGTCAAAATCGGGGTAAAGGTCAAAAACTTTGTCGGTTGTGGCTGAAAGAAACTGCACCCCCATGAGCACTTTTTCCGAGCCCAGGCTCTCAGCAAACTCGTAAACCGTTTCCAGTTGATGGATATTGTGCCGCGTCAGGGTTACTTCCAGGTCGACAGTAATCCCGGCATCAAGAAGACCCTGGACGTTGGCAGTGAACTCTTGGAACAACCGGGGGCCTTGTTTTGGGTCCAGGCCGCGCATCTGGCAGAACAGGGTCGGGTCTACGCTGTCACAGGAGACGCAGGCAAAGGACATTCCCCGGCGGGCCAACTCAAGACTGTACTCCGGGCTGCACTTTTGCGCATTTGTGTTAATCCGGCTTTTTATACCCGCTTTTTGTGTCACGGAGAGAGCATCCAGCAGGATCGAGCGTGCCCTTTCATCCATGGTGACTTCTCCTCCCTCGAACCAGACCCAATCCGGCGGCGCCTGGGCCAGATCATGGAGCAGGGTTTGTTCGAGCAAGGCAAGGGGCAGAACATCGCCGGTGTGGGCTGATTCCTGCTCGTAGCCGCAGTAAGCGCACCGTACATTGCAGTCCTGCAGCAGTTGAAACTCTATCACCCTGAACCCGGGAGAAGGGCCATGGGGATGTTCATGAGTTTTATGGTTTGTTTCGTAGGATGAATTTTTCATTATTTTCCTTCCTTCCTTCCTTCCTTCCTTCCTTCCTTCCTTCCCTCTTTCCCTCTTGTGTTAAAAATCCCTTACATCAAAATAGGCCCGTGAGACGGGCGGCGGTTTTTCGCCTGCTACGGGAGTGCGCAGCAGCAGGGCGCCTTCCAGGGAGTAAAAGGACTGCTTTTTTAACAATGTGCCAAGGGGATCCCGTGTGTCCAGGTGGCAGATCACAATCTGCCCCCCTTCAACGCCCGCCCGGGCACGGATTTCAGTGATAAGGTCCCGGATGTGGGCATGATTATCTTCCTCCCAAACCAGGTCAAAAAGATGGTGGATACGCAAGGGGTGCCCCTTGGGCGGTACGGCGGGCAGACCCATTAGCCGCCTGGCAAAAGGGGGCATTGCTGCTGCCGCACGCAGCGGCAGGGGAACATGGTCTACCACTTTGGTCGACAGCACCGAGCTGTCCCACAGGCATCCCTGGACGCCGGTATCTGCTGGCAGTTGAAAAAAACCGCGAAACGGCTGCGGGACAGAGGAAGATAAAGCCGGTTCAGGTGCTGCAAAAGGAGGCACCAAGCTTTCCCGGGGATAAAAATCATAGTTTCTATGGTATGCTTCCGCTTTTACCCGGGCATCACTGGGGCTTTCCCGGTCGAAAGACCGGATTACCTCCGGGTTTGCTAAGCGTTCATCCAGGGCGGACATGAAGAAAACACGGAAAGAGGCTGCTGTAAACATGTTCAGCTTACGGACCAGGGTCATGGTGGGCCGGTTTGACCCCAGCACATATGTATAGGCATACCGGGCTCCTTCCTGCAGAACAAATTCTGCAGCTGCCTGGACCAAAGCTTTAGCAGTGCCCTGACGTCTCCTTGCCGGGTGAACCCGCAGGTCAAAAAAATAGCCCACGTCGACGAAAGAACGATCCAAGCGGACGTTTTTCAAGCAGGCGGAAATGCTCCCGATAACGGATCCCCTATCTTCCGCCAGGTATACGGCCCAGTTGTCATAAAGCCGGGGACGAAGGAAAAAGTCTGCCCGCTGGTAATGAAAGACCAGCCCCTGGCCCTGGGTGCAGAGGGAGTCCAGGTAGCACAATGCACTGTTGTCTTTTTGTTCGGCCTGGCGGATTTTCATCCTGTATCACCCCATGCAGAGAGGATGAGAGCAGCTTTACCCCCGCCATAACCGTATGATGTCACCAGCACGTGCTGAATTGGTTTTTCCGCCTGGCGGGCGGTAGGCACATGGTCGAAAGGGTCGTCTTCATCGGCGCAGCTGAAGTGTGCTGTTGGGGGGATGGTGCCAGTTTGCAGGGCGCAGAGGGCGGCAGCGACCTGCAGGGGGCCGCCCGCGGAGAACGGCTGTCCTGTAGCACCTTTAATCGACACGACAGGCGGGAGGATCTGACAGACCTTAAAAAGGGTGGACAGTGCCTTCACCTCGATAGCGTCACTTCCTTTAAACCCGGAAGCATGGGCAATGACGAGATCAATCTTTGAAGCGTTGAGTCCGGCCTGCTCCAGGGCTTTTTGGACAGCCTTTACCAGTGCTGCCCCGTCAGGTTTGTTGTACTTAAAATGGTGGCCATCGCCTGCTGAGCCGAAGCCGGACAAAACAGCATACGGTTTTACACCCCTTTGAGCAGCGCTGTCCGGGTGCTCAATGACGAACAGGGCGCTTCCTTCGCCCGTTAACTCCCCGTCTCGTTCCCGGTCGAAAGGTCGCCCCGCCCTGCGCGGGTCGGGGCAGGTTGTAAGCAGTTTGGCCCGGGAAAGGATTCCAAAAGCCAGGGGAAACAGGTTGGAGTCTGTGCCCCCGGCCAGGAACAGGGGGCCAGGCACCTGTCCTGCGTACTCTACATTTTTTGCTGCCCGGCCCAGGGCCAAAAGTCCGCTTGTACAGCCGGAAGCGAAGGTGACCGCTTCGCCCCCAAGCTGAAAACGGCTGACGAGCTGGTCTTTTGTGTTCTGGCGAAGGCTGTTTAAGGCATCGTGAAGACTTCGGCTGTCGGTTTCATGTTCCTTTTCGTCTTCCCGCAGGAGTTTCTCCAGGTGGATCCATGCTTCTACACAGGAAAGAGTCTCACCCAGGTAGAGTCCGATTGTAGGCTTGCCAGTCATATTTTTGCCGGGTTGCTGGGAGGGCAGTCTTTGATTGCCTTTTTGGCCGGTGTGGAAAGCAAGGCCTGGATCAGTCCGGTTGAATTTGCTGTTTCCGGAAATTCTTTCTCTTTCCTCCCCTGCAGGCCTTCCCGGGGTTATGTTAGCGCTGTCCGTTATTGCCCCGCCAGGGGCAGGTGTCATTAAGCCGGCATCGGTCAGTGCTTCCTTAGCTGCTGCGCAGGCCAGTTGAGTGTTGCGCGGCATGCCGGCAACTGCCGGCATGCCGCGGACCAGTGCTGCAGTGGATGGCCCCGCCTTGTTCGCTCCGGGTGGAAGGTAATGTTCTGCTCCACTGGCGCCGTTGAGCAAGGCCTGGAAAAAAGTGTCACGCCCGAGTCCGAGAGCAGAAGCCACACCCATCCCGGTAATAACAGCTTTGGACGCTGACATCTGTTGGCCTGAAGGAGAAAACAAAAAATACTTATTTCCACGTCCTGCTTGATTATTTCTCCATCCCTGCTCTTTGTACTGCCCGCTGTCCCGGTCCCATGGTGCTGCAAGAGCGATGGCAGCCGACTCTCCCGCAGGTCCATCCGCAAAAACAATGGCCCGACGAATTGCTTCGCGATTGCGGAGAGGAGATAAAGGTTCAGGCTGTAGACTCGAAAATTGTTTCCAGGCATCTGAATTGGGGGCTTGCATCCAGGCAACCGCCAGCCCGCAGGCCAGTGCCGGGCCGGCAGCAAGCATCCCGGGGAAAGGAGCGGGGAGAGTTGCTGTGTCCAGCAAAAGATCCACCCCTTCACCATCAGGAAACGCCTCTGCTGCCAGCTGCTGGAGCAGGGCTTCTTTTTCATTCTTCTTTCCTGCCATGCGTGCTGTGGCGTAGCCGCAGATATAGGCGAGCGGCCTGGATGCAGAGGGGGTCGCCCCAGCCTTTTCACCCTGGAGATGGAAGATGGCACAGCCTTCAGCCAACTCTACCGGCCCTTTATCGGGAGAGTTTTTGGAATAAATCCCGGCCAGGGCAGGAAAAAGCAGGTTGCCCGATGGAGAGTCGACCCCTCCGGCCAAAAGAGCCGGCACCTCTGCCCTGGTCAAGGCCCGGTAACCCATGCCCAGGGCATGGAGCCCGGATGTCAAAGGGTCGCTTAAGGTTTCGCACATCCCCTGCAGGCGAAGGGAAACGGCAATATGAGAGGCATGGGCCAGGGGGAGACCGTAATGAAGGGCCCATGGAGGCAGGGCTTTAGGCCCTTGCTGCCTGAAAATAGCCAGGTAATGCTCCAGGGCACTTATGTCTAGCAGGGATGTCCCGATAATAACCCCTGTTTGTCGGTGAATCCCTGAACTGCCAGGATAAGCCTGTGCCAGGGCTGTGCGGGAAGCGGCAATGGCCAACAGGGAAGCCCGCCAGCCTTTTTGGCCCAGTTCTCCGGTAATGCCGTGGTCCTGCGAGGATAAGGGGCAAAGTTTATTATCCCGGTTTATCCGTTCACTACGGTCCATGCCTGCTCTGAACGGGGAAAGGGCTTCATCACCCCTGCCGAAAGGGCTGAACCTTCCCTGGCCTGTAATGGCCACTTTTATCTTCCCGGCTTCTTCTCCATACATTAGATGCTCTCCTCTCACCGTAGGGGAGTGATGTCAGTGTGCCAGGTTGTCTTTATTGTTGCAGATGGTTACTACTCAGCCTACTAATTTTATTGCGTATACATCGGGAAGCAAATGTAGATAAATTTCTGACCTTTACCCTTAAAGCTTGTTCCGCTGGCTCAGGATCAAAAAAGTTTACCAGGAAACAGTTCAGCGCAGCGGATCTCCTTGGGGGCCAGCGCTGCGCTGTATCTGTTGTGCTTCAGGGTAGGTATAAATTTTCCCTTCATAGTTGCGCAGGACAACTCTGTCCGGTGTCTGGCTGATCAAATACGGTGGCATCACCGGAATTTTTCCTCCTCCACCGGGTGCATCGATGCAAAAGGTTGGCACGCCAAGTCCGCTGGTGTGGCCGCGCAAAGTTTCTACAATCTTGATTCCAGCAGCCACTTTCGTCCGGAAGTGTTCTATGCCCGGGGCGGGATCACACTGATACAGGTAGTAGGGGCGGACCCGGATTTTTAACAGTTGGTGACTCAGTTCTTTCAAGACCTGTGCGCAGTCGTTTATCCCGGCCAGCAGGACCGACTGGTTGCCCAGGGGAATTCCGGCATCGGCCAGGAGGTTGCAGGCGACCGCAGCAGGGGCTGTGACCTCCCTGGGGTGGTTGAACTGCAGATTCAGGTAAAGGGGGGCATAGCCGGCCAGAATTTTGCATAGCTTTTGGTTGATCCGTTGGGGCATTACTGCCGGCATCCTGGTGCCGATGCGGATAATTTCCACGTGGTCTATCGAGCGCAGCTGTTTAAGCATCCCGTCAAGCTGGTCATCCTCCAGCAGCAGGGGATCGCCGCCGGAAAGGAGCACATCCCTTATAACCGGCCTTTGCCGTATGTAATCAATAGCGGCCTGGATCTGCTCCGCACTTCTGGCCTGCTCGGCTGCCCCGATCAGGCGGCGGCGGGTGCAGTGCCGGCAGTACATGGCACACTGGTCGGTGACCAGCAGCAAAACTCGATCCGGGTAGCGATGGACCAGCCCGGGCATAGGGGAGCTTGCCTCTTCCTGCAGGGGGTCGGGTGAAACTTGGTCTTCCCTTGAAGGGTGGTTCCCATATTGTTCCAATATTGTAGGCACTCCCTGCTGGCGTAGCGGGCAGTTTTCCTTGCCGGGATCCATCAAGGAGGCATAATAGGGGGTGATGGCCAGGCGAAAAAAAGGGGGGCAACATTGCTCCAGTCCCTGGATTTCTTTTTCCCCCAGATCCAGGATTTGCTGTAGCTGTTCCAGGGTTGTGATCCGGTTGTCCAGCTGCCAGCGCCAGTCCTCCCACTGCCCTGCAGTCACATCTTTCCACAAAGGGATTTCCCGAAAACTTCGCATCAACCGACTTCCTCCCAGATAGCTGCTGAAATCTTTCCTCCAGGTGCAGGTCCGTTCGTGCCTGTTTGTTTCTTTTTCTTATACTTCTTGACAGGTTGTTACTATATTTTATATTTTGGGACAGGAAATTCCTGCAGGAAATACTTTTTTGGACAGTGTTCCAGCCAAAAATACAAAAAATACGATCTGAAATCGTTGTTGACAAAAAATTTACAAAGAAATAAGGGGATTTTTAGTTGTATTTAAAGGTGGGCAGTTTTTTGATCTCGAAATAAAAACAGAAACCTGCTGGGGAAAGCATGATTGGGCTCCTATCCCGGGTTTTTTATCAGATGTGTGAGTTTAGCATGTCTAAATCTGCAGCAGGTTTTGGAGTTTAGAGGGAACTTGAACGGTGCTGATTCGTCTATAGTATGAAAATGGAGTTTCCGTTTCCCGGTATCGGCTCCGGTTATCTTCGCGGCAAAGCGCTAGGACTCAGCTCAAGCTTCCGCCGGCCGACCTGCAAACTTAGGCGTCCTGCCACGGTTGCAGGCGGCGGGCGTTCATGCCCGCCGGGCCGGTTCCCAGCATTTACTTCGCCAAGCGCTTATTGCCGCTTGACAAAGTCGCCGATACAGGGAAAGCGGACCTCCTCCAAGCGGGGAACGGGCTTGAAAACCCATTTTCATCCCCTGTTGTGGCCCGCAAGGGCCGTGGCGGTTAGTATAAACCCGGTATAAAGCAGATAAGTGCCTTTTCGCACTTATTATTTCCACACTATTAGAAGTAAAAGTACCGAGGGGGTATTACATGTTCAGGATGACAACGCTTGTTGGTTTATCTTTTTCGTTTCTTTTCTTTTTGGCTGCGGTTCTTTTGCCCGGATGCGCACCGGAGCAGCCCGAACACCGGGTAACCCTGGAAGCCGAACCTGCTGGAGCGGGAGAGGTATCAGGTAGCGGAACTTACCTGGAAGGAGAGGAAGTCACGGTGGAAGCAGACCCTGGCGAGGAGTATGAGTTCAAGAATTGGCTGGAAGATGGAGAAAAGGTAAGCAGCCAGCAGCAGTATGCGTTGGAAATTACTGGAGAAAAAAAGCTAATCGCGGAGTTTGAGCAAAAGGAAGAAGCAGTAGAAGAAGACAAGTACGAGTTGACGGTAAAAGCCAGCGATGATGCAAGGGGTAGTGTAGACGGCAGTGGAGTCTACCCGGAAGGGAAAGAAGTGACGATAACGGCCCAAGCCCAGGAGGGGTACCACTTCTTATTCTGGGAAAGGGACGGAATGATGCGGGGTCCGGATAAGGAGCTGGAAGTTCAGGCCCATGATGATAAAGAATTCATTGCCCATTTCGGCATGGATGCCGTAGAGGGGGTCATGCCCCCGGAATTTGTATTTGATCTGTACCAGGAAATGGCCGATCCCGGTGAGAATATGTTCATGTCCCCGGTCAGCATTTACTTGGCGCTTACCTTGGCTTATAATGGTGCTGACGGGGAAACCAGGCAGGAAATCGGGGAACTGCTCCGTGCCGCAGAAATGGACCTGGACTCTTTTAATGAAAAGTGTGCGAATTTCAGGGAGTTCCTGGAAGCCGGGTCTGACGGGGTGGAACTTTCTATCGCCGATTCCCTCTGGTTGGAAGAGGGGGTCGAGTTCTCTGAGGATTACCTGGATACATTGGACCGTTACCACGGCGCCGAGGCCAGGGAGCTTGACTTCGCTTCCCCGGCTGCTCCTGCGGAAATAAACCAGTGGGTTTCGGAAGAGACTGAGGAGATGATTGAAGAGCTTTTTGGGGAAGATCAACCTCTGCCAGCCCAGTATTTTATCCTCTTGAATGCAATTTACTTCCAGGGGCAGTGGCTGGAAGACTTTGACCCGGAAAAAACAGAGGAAAAAGAGTTCACTTTGCACGATGGTTCGACAACAGAAGTGCCCATGATGCAGCGGGAAAGTGAAGATATTGACGAGTACCAGCACCTGGCCGGCAATGGATTCGAAGCGGTGCGCATTCCTTATGGAGGGGAAGTAACGGACCCATACGGCGACGGTACCCGCATGGGCATGTATGTTTTTGTCCCTGATTACAGTCTGGAAGATTTTTATGGTCAGCTAAATGCGGAGAACTGGGCGGAATGGATGGATAATTTTCATTCCAAAGAGGGGATAATTGGCCTGCCGAGATTTGAGATCGAACACGAAGAGTTGTTAAGAGAACACTTGACGGAATTAGGCATGGAAAAGTCCTTCCAGGACCGGGCAGATTTTGGCGGCATGTCTCCCCAGGGAGATGGTTTTTTCCTGGATGAAATCAAGCACAAGGCGGTTATCGAAGTGGATGAAAAAGGCACGGAAGCCGCAGCGGTTACTGCAGCACTGGGTATGGGCGACGGCCCGGAGCCCTTTGAAGTCATTGCCGACCGTCCTTTCTTCTTTGTTATCCGGGACGACGAGGCCGAAAGCATTCTTTTTGCCGGGGCATTGGTTGATCCCAGCTAATGCCCCCAGTTGTTTCCTGGCCCCGGAATGTTTTTTTAGTCAGTGATTTATCAATGGAGTGATCATGATTAATCGGCAAATACCTTTTTTGATAACCATTGCTTATTTTATCTCTTTTGCTTTTATCCGTATTGCCGTCATTTTAGCCGGGTCTGCCCAGGGCCTTTCTGCCGACAAATATATCTATATCGGCAGAAATATCATTTTATTCGGCTACCATATCCACCATTTTTATATTGGCTTTATCATGATCTGCTATGCGGCCTGGATGGCCATTGTCCATACAGAGACTATGGACCGAAAATTGATGGCCCTGGTCTTTGGTGCTGGGCTTGGCCTGTTTATGGATGAAATCGGGATGCTTTTGACGGGAAGTTACCACAACCGGCTTACTTTTCTTATTTCAACCCTGCTGGCTGTTATGCTGTTGAATATTGTTTTTTTCCCCAGCTTTTGGGCAGAAGCCCGGGAGAACTTGAAAAGATCCACTTCCTGGGTAGCAAAATTTTTATTACGACAAGATCATTTTATTAAGGTGGTGGATTATATGAGTGAGAAAACGGGACGGACTGAACGGGCAAGCCTGATCATCACAGGTTTGATTTTTCTGTCTATCGGGGTGTTGATCCTGTTCTATCCCCGGTTTGTACACTACTGGGTAGCCGGCGGTTTCTTTATTCAGGGTGTGTCTTCCATGATCAGGGCCTGGTACAGTAAAGAAACTGAGCGGGAATAAATGCCGTTTTATCTCTGGTGGTTTGCCCTACAGCTTTCGATCCTGGCCCAGTTATGGTGGGAAAACATGATATTCCAAGATATCCTTTCGTATATTTTTAAATTGCTTTAAACATGTTATAATATTCGCAAAATACAACCATTTAAGGCTTGCATACTTGAGGCGAATCCAGTTCAAGTCCCATGGAAAACAAAACTTTTTGATGAGTCTCTTGAGCTTGTTTAAATGGTTCAAAGGAGTGGGAGAGAAATGATTAAAGTAACTGTATTTTATCCCAGCGGGGCAGGCAAGAAGTTTGACATGGACTATTACTGCAACAAGCATATGCCCTTTGTCCAGCAAAAGGTGGGAGATGCTTGCAAAAAAGTGGCGGTGGAAGCGGGGCTGGGGGGAGTAGAACCGGGTTCGCCTCCAGTCTATGTTGCCATGGGGCACCTGTATTTTGAATCGGTAGAAGCTTTTCAAACCTCCTTCGGGCCTCATGCCGAGGAAATCATGGCTGACATTCCGAACTATACCGATATTCAGCCCATGATTCAAGTCAGTGAAGTGAAAATGTAGGGTTCAGGGACTCAGCAGCAGAAATAGAATGGCATAGGGTTTTTTCCTTTTCGCTTTGCATGTCCAGGCAGGGTCCAACAGGGACTTGAGCGTTCCTTACAATTACAGCCGGTCTTTGCCGGCTGTTTTTTGCTGATTTCACTTTATTTAGTTGCAGGAAAGGGGACGGTTTACGCTCATTTTTAAATTAACCTCCGGGAGAAAACAAAATGTTGGATTTCAACACGATGAAAAAATACAGCAACAGTGTTCCCACTGTTGGGGGAAGGGTTTTGCGGCTTTCCCTTGTTTTGGCGGCGGTTTGCTCAGTCGTCATTGTTTTGCTGATTATAGCGGCGAGGCCGGGTGAAGTTCAAAGCGGTGAACTGAGTTTTACTATTCTTCATACCAACGATGAGCATTCCGCCCTTCTGCCCCACACCCTGACCGTAAACGAAGGGATTGCCGGTGAGGACCACTACAGGATAGGAGGTTTTGCCCGCCTGGCCATGGCCATTGAACAGGTACGGCAGGAAAAGCAGGTGCAGGGGGAGCCGGTGCTGCTTTTCAATGCAGGGGATTTCCTGGGCGGCGCTGCATTCGGGTGGTTGGCGCCTCACGGGTATTCACCGGAAATCAAGCTGCTGCAGGAAATGGGATACGATGCCGTGGTAATCGGGAACCATGAGTATGACTACGGGCCTGATACCCTGGCTGATTACCTGCTGCGGGCCGGCTATCCCGGGGCTCATCAAGAAACGGTAGTGTTGGCGGCTAACACCAGGGCTCCAGAAGATCACCCCCTGGCTTCCCGCCAGCTGTACCTGCTGGACCAGGTTTTCGAGCTGAAAAACGGGCTGAAAATTGGTGTTTTCGGGCTGATTGGTGAAGACGCTATAAATGTGACAGCCGATACCGGCGAACTGGAATTCCAGGACCAAAGCCAGGTTGCCCGGGATGCCCTATCCCGCCTGGAAGAACAGGGGGCCGATGTGATTGTTGCGGTTACCCATTCCGGGGTGGATGAAGACAGGGAGTTGGCCCGAGATGTCCCGGGAATCGATATTATCGTGGGAGGACACTGTCATACCGCCCTTGATGAGCCGGTTATGGAAGGCAAGACGATTATTGTCCAGGCAGGATACATGGTCGAATTCCTGGGGCAGCTGGAGCTGGCTTATGATCCTGCTGGTGAAAAGGTCAGGGTGCGAAATGAAGAAAATGAAACCCCTTTTTTGCTTCCTATCGACGACCGGTTTGAGCCGCACCCCGGGATAGCTTCCCTGGTGGATGCATACAAGGAAAAGCTGGATAATCTGGTGAGTGAAATGACCGACGGCAGGTTTGAGGATATCCTGGCTGCTGTAGCCCGTTCCGACTTTGAGATTACCAACAGGCCTCCCCTGCAGGAGACCCCTGCGGGAAACTTCATTACCGATGCCATGCGCCTGGTTACAGAAGAGGTGAGCGGTGAAAGAATGGATGTAGCCATCCAGGCCAACGGCAGTATCCGGGGCAGTTTTGTCCCGGTAAGCGAAGCAGGAAAGCCCGGGAAAATCTCTTTTTATGATATTACGGGAGTGGCCGGGTTGGGATACGGGGATGACGTTTACCCTGGCTACTCCATCATTACCACCTACCTTACCGGGGAAGAACTGCTGCGCCTGCTGGAGGTGGCAGCGCTGTTGGAAGAGCTTATGGGTGATACGTACTTCCTGCAGTTTTCCGGGCTTCGTTACAGCTACAACCCGCAGAATATTGTCCTGTTTACCATACCCTTCATGGACCAACCCCTGCCTTCCACCCGGGCTGTGGTGGAAGCGGAGCTTTACTCCGGAGAAGGGGTTCAGCCTGCCGGAGAAGGGGATTATCAGCCGTTGGAAAAGGGGGATGAAACCCTCTACCGCCTGGTAACCGATACCTACATTTTATCTTTTTTGCCCATGGTTGGGGAGTTGCTGCCGGGTCTGGAGATTGTGCCGAAAAATGCCGCTGGAGAACCTGTTCCCCTGGAACGGAAAGAAGAATTGACCGTGCCCCACAGGGGCCGGGAACTGAAAGTTTGGGAAACGGTAGTGGAGTATGCCGCCTCCCAACCCCCGGGGGAAGACGGTGTGCCCGCTATACCGGAACTTTACAGCGATACCTCGGGGCGGATCAACCAGGTTTCCACTTTTCCCCTGGTGGCCTGGATATACCTGGGGATTGCGGCGTTGGCTGCAGGTTTTTGTTTCCTGCTGCGGCGCCGCTGGCGCAGAAATAAAATGAAACACCACGCAAGCTTTTACCGGTGAACCCTTTCCGGCCATTGGAAATAATCTATCGCTTAGCACAGCTGCGCTAAAAAACCATCCAACTCTGACCGTGCAAGCCGGGATAAAAGCTGAGCCTGGGAAAAGCAACTGAGCATGTTGTTCAGTTTTATGGGGTTTTTTCGCCGGCACAACTTGTGATAAGATATAAATATAATCATTCAACTAAGGTTCGCCTTGCAAGAGGGACGGACGAGGAGGAAAAAGATATGGACATTCCCTCAAACCCTTCCACTTCCCGCACATTGAAACTCCGGCGGGAACTGTGGGATGCGCAGCCTTCCATCTGCACGGAAAGGGCCAGGCTGGTAACGGAAGCCGACCGTCTCTTTGCCGGGGTGCCCCCGCTTATGCGCCGTGCCCTGACCCTGGAGCACATTCTTAAAAACATTTCCCTGCGTGTGGAAAAAGAAGAGCTGATCGTAGGCAGCATAACTTCCAGGAAAGTGGGAGCCATACTCTATCCCGAGTATTATGCCTGCCGCCTGGAGCCGGAGCTAAAACAGCTTTCTCAAAGGGAGCTGAACCCTTTTCAGCTTGAAGCGGACCAGGAAAAGGAACTGCGGGAAGAGATTTTCCCCTACTGGAAAAACCGCAATGTACAGGCCCTTTGTGCCTCCTATATGCCCACAGTTGCCCGCCAGGCATGGGAGTCGGTTCTGCCTTTTATTCTGACAGAGATTGCCGGCATTGCCCACTTTAATATTAACTACGAAAGAGTAATCAAGGAAGGGCTACAAAGCACTGCAGATCAGATCAAGGAAAGGATAGAATTCCTGGAGAAAAAGGCCGGCCCCAAGCCCGGGGATCTGGAGACGCTGCTTTTTTACCGGGCAGCCTGGAAAGCGATAGATGCGGCCATGGGCTTGGGTCGGCGTTACCAGGTACTGCTGCAGGAACTGGCAGAAAGGGAAAATGATTGGCATAGAAAAAAAGAGCTGCTTGAGCTGGTCCAGGTATTTTCACAGATTCCTGCCGGCCCGGCCCGGAGCTTTCACGAAGGGTTGCAGTGTATCTGGTTGTTACAGCTGATCCTGCACCAGGAGAATTATGAACAGGGAGTTTCACCGGGACGCATGGACCAATATCTTTATACCCTCTATCATAAGGATTTGCAGGAGGGACGGCTGAACCGGGAAAAAGCCCTGGAACTGGTCGAGTGCCTGTGGATAAAAATGTGCGAATTCGCACCCTGCTTTGAACAGGCGACGGCCATGGCCTTCCAGGGCCTGCCGACCAACCAGGCTGTGACCATCGGCGGGGTCGGCGAAAGAGGGGAAGATGCCAGCAATGAGCTTTCCCTGCTGCTTTTGGAAGCAACGGGCCGACTGCGGGTGAAACAGCCCAATCTTTCCCTGCGCTATCATCCGAACATCGATCCGGAGCTTTTTGGCCGTGCCTGCCAGACCCTGTTGGCTGGCGCTACCATGCCTTCCCTGTTTAATGACAGTGTAATTATGGAAAACTATAAAAATATGGGCCTTGAAGCGGAAGAAGCACGCAACTACTGCGTGATCGGCTGTGCCGAGCTGGCCCCTTCGGGCAATACCCTGGGGTCCACTGATGCTGCCCTGTTCAACCTGGGTCTCTGCCTGGAGTTGGCCCTGAACAATGGTTACAGCCGCTTATTTGGAATGCAGTTGGGCCCTTCCAGCGGTGACCCGTCTAATTTCAAAAACATGGAGGAAGTGCTGCAGGCATTTCAGTCCCAGGTCGCCTGGCTGGTCCGCCAGATGGTGGCCGGTCTTAATGCCATGGGATTAGTTCACAAACAGTTTTTCCCCACGCCTTTTGCCTCTTCCCTTTTGGACGGCTGCCTGGAACAGGGCCAAGATGCCACAGCTGGCGGGGCCCGTTACAACTGGAGCGGTGTGCAGGGGGTGGGCATTGCCGACGTTGCCGACTCTTTCACGGCCCTGGAGATTTTGGTGTTCCGCCAAAAGAAAATGAGCATGAATGAAATGGTCGAAGCGCTGAATAATAACTTTCAGGACCCCTTATTGGAGCAGCAGCTGTTGTCCCTTCCCAAGTACGGCAATGACCGGGAGATCCCCGACATGTATGCTTCTACCGTAATGGAAGTCTTTGCCGGAGAAGTGGAAAAATATCAAAATACCCGGGGAGGCCCCTATATCGCCGGTTTTTATTCCATGACCACCCATAATGTTTTCGGAAGTATGCTGGGCGCTCTGCCTTCGGGGAAAAAAGCACACCAATCCCTGGCTGACGGGGTTTCTCCTACCCCGGGCAACGACCAAAACGGGCCTACCGCTTCACTTAAATCGGTTTCCAGGTTAAATTACCAGGTGGCGCTTAACGGTTCCTCCTGCAACCAAAAATTCAACCCTGGCTTCCTGAGTAGAGGTGGCAGAGAAATAGTTCAGGCCCTGCTGCAGACGTACTTCCAGCTGGGAGGAATGCACCTTCAGCTCAACTGTGTCAGCCGGGAGACCCTCCTGGAAGCCCAGGAGAACCCGGAGAAGCACCCCGGGCTGCTGGTCCGCCTGACCGGCTACAGCGCCTACTTTGCCGACTTGAGCAAGGAACTCCAGGATGAGATTATCAGGAGAAGCGAACATGTCCCGGCCTGATGGAAAAGGGTTGGTTTTTGACATCCAGCGTTTCAGCCTGCATGACGGTCCGGGGATCCGGACAGCGGTTTTTTTTAAAGGCTGCCCCCTGCGCTGTCCCTGGTGCCAGAACCCGGAATCCTGGGAAAAAGCTCCCCAGCTAATGTACAATGAAAACAGGTGCCTGCTCTGCGGAAAGTGCAAAGAGGCTTGTTCCCTGGGTGCGGTTCAATTTGCAGGTGGACAAGGAAACGACAGGGCTCATTTCCAGCGGGATTTCTGCCGCCGTTGTGAGAGTTTCAACTGCGTAAACACCTGCAGCGGCGGGGCCCTGCGGGTGGCAGGTTATTGGATGGAAGCGAAAGAAGTGGTCCGGGAGGCAAGAAAAGATGCTCCTTTCTATGAGAACTCCGGGGGTGGGGTAACCTTGACCGGGGGAGAGCCCCTTTTTCAACCCCGTTTTGCCCGGGAAATCCTGAAAGGGTGCCAAGATGAAGGGATCCATACGGCCGTGGAAACCTGCGGCCTGGCCGCTGAAGAATCTTTCAAGGACCTTTTCCCTTTTCTGGACCTGGTCCTTTATGATTTGAAAATACTTGACCCGGAAAAGCATTACCAGGTTACCGGTTGCGATAACGCGCTGATCAGGGAAAATGCCCGCTCTGTTATCCGTGCCGGTAAACCAGTTTGTTTTCGTGTCCCCCTGGTCCCGTGGTTTACCGACGGGGAAGACAATCTTGCCTCCATTGGCAATTTCTTGAAAGAAGAAGGCTTTGACGGACCTGTAGAGCTGCTTCCCTACCATCAGTTCGGCCTGAACAAGTTTTTTCAGCTGGGGATGGAACCTCCCGAAGGTGAAATTGTCGAACCGGCTCGGGAACGGGTAACAAAGGCGAAAACTGTCCTGCAGTCTTTGGGCTTGCAATGTGTCGTCGGTAATGAAAAATAAGCAATTCAAAACAGCAGTACTTGCTCAGCGCTGTTTGCTAGCGAAGCTGTAGGGAAGGCTATAGCGAAGCAGGGCGCGGTTCTGGCGCTTCCGGAGCGCAGGAGAGGACCGACAGGAAAGCGCCAGAGTCTTTCTTTGCTGTGCGGAGTGTCACGCAATTACATCAAGGCCGAAGAGTTAAAAATAGTATTGTCTGGGAGCTTGTGGTATGTTAAGTTATCGTTTAAAAGTTGCTTGTTCGCCTCGGTTGTCGGCAACCGCCTGCTGGGGAAAAAGCCTTTTTTTCTTTCTCACCTGGTTACTTCCCGCTGCAATTGCGGCTGCCCGGTCTGTCTTTGGAGGGATCGGGCAGGAGAAGAACTGGACACTGGAGAAATAGAAAAGCTGTACAGGGAGGCAAAGGAAACAGTATTTACGGCAAATGTCATTTGGGGAGGTGAGCCTCTTTTTTTCTATGAATTTTTGACGAATGAAAGGAGTTGGGTAAGATCATGATTTCACGCCTTGATCACGTCTCCATTGCCGTGAGTGACTATGAAAAAGCACGCCATTTTTTCCAGGATGTTTTGGGTGCTGTAGGAGGTGCCGGTGAAGAACACCAGGAACTCCAGTTTTTTTGGAAGGTGTTTTCCCTGGGAGACCTTTCCCGTATCGAATTGATCAGCCCTACGGGTCCGGGCAGTTTCTTACATAAATTTTTGGACGGTAAGGAAGGTGCAGTCCACCACATTACCCTGGAGACGCCCGATATCAAAAAAGCCATGGAATTTTTGGATGAACAAGGTGTTCCCTATTTTGGTTACGATGAATACCCGGGCGGGGTTTGGAAGGAAGTTTACATCCACCCCCGGGATGCTTTCGGGGTCCTGGTCCAGATTGCCGAATTTCGGCCCGACGATTTCCTGGGCGACCCGGTCAAACTGCCCCGCGGACGGCGCTGGCAGGTGGAAAAAACCAGCCAGGGATGTTCTTTGACCCTTTCCCACCCCGGAGGAGGCACGGTTAAATTTGAACTGGAAAAAGAGGAGGCCAAACAGCTTTTAGCCGAGCTCCAGGAAGCGCTGGACTAGCTTGCCCTCCGAGGACCCCGTGAAGGGACCATGGCGCTTTTTCGAGAAGACAACCGGACGGTCCACAAAAATATGATGACTGGAGGAACAGAATGAAAATACTCGGTATTGTGGGAAGCCGCAGGAAAAAGGGAAATACCTCGTTGCTGGTCCAGGAAGCGCTAAAACCGTTCCAAGAACAAGGTATGGAGACAAACTTGGTTTTCCTGGGGGATTACGAGATCGTGGATTGCAATGGGTGTGAAAGCTGCAGGGAGACGTTAAAATGTGTAGTGGATGATGACATGCAAAAAATATATCCTCTGCTGCAGGAAGCTGATGCTGTTATTTTAGGCTCACCGGCTTATTTTTACAATGTTACTGCGGATGTGAAAGCCTTTATCGACAGGTGTTACTGCCATGAAGTTTTTGACCAAGAAGACCGTTCCGTCTGGGTGTCTGTCAGTGAAGCGCTGGGTGGAAAATATGCCGTTGTAATCGCTGTTTGTGAGCAGGAAAAAGAAGAAGATATGGGCTACACAGCGGTGGTAATGGAAAAATCCCTGGAAGCTTTGGGCTACAGGGTTGTCAGTACCGTTAAAGCGCTAAAACTTTTTGCTCCAGGAGAGGCGTTAAAAGATGTTAAAGCGCTGCAGGATGCCGGGCAGGCTGGTGAAAAAATGTTAAAGACCCTTCAATTGAAAAAGAAGCTGCAAAAGCAGTTATAATTCAAACCCGGGAAAGGACAATAAAAAGCATCTACCAGGACTTTTTCTTCTGATAATCAAGAGATCAGTTTTAGCTTGCGGGCCAGGGCGACAGCCTGGGTTCTGCCCCGGACGCCTAATTTGCCGTAAATGTTGCTGGTGTGCCATTTTACCGTTCCCACAGAAAGAAAAAGCTTTTCCGAGATATCCTGGTTGGAGTATCCCCCGCTGATTAAATCCAGGACTTCCAACTCCCGGGCGCTGAGCTCTTCGGCCAGCCCCTGGTAAGAACTTTGCCTGGATGCTTCCTGGCTTGCTCCTGGACTTTCTACCGGGTTTTCCACTCCTGAAACCTGACTTGCGCCCGGTTCCATGTTCCGGAAGATAGTCCGGGCATAATCCAAGATTTTACTATTAACGGCAGGAGTTTTGCCTTTGTCCATTTTTTCTATTAGCCTGGAGAAAACAGGGGATAAAGCTTTGCCTTCATCCAAAAAGGCTTGAAAATATCCGCATTCTTCACCCAGCTGCAGGGCCTTTAACAGGCAGGATTCTGCCGCATCCTGGTGTCCTTCTGCTTCTTCCAGGTGGGTTTTGACCAGCAGGGTTTCTACTAACAGACTGTTGTGCTCTACTGGTGCAGCCAGGCTTTCAATCTGTTCCAGTATGGCCCGGCCGCGGTTTATCGTACTGGCCCTACCCGAGGTTTCAGCGCCAGTTTGTGTGCCGGAACCGTCACGGGTTTTCTCCCTGTTTCCAGTTTTTGCCCCGGATGTATTTTTTTCGCTTTCTGCCAGCAGAAGACGTGCGAGGACCAGGTAGCCGGTTTCTTTTCCCCCCTGCACTTCCATATCTTCGGTAACCCCCATCCCCGACAGTATGTTTTTGGCCTTGGATATTTCTTCCTGCTTCAGATGAATCCGGGCCTTCCAGGCAGCAGCAGGAAAAGAGATGAAAAGCGGCAGTTCCACTTCCAGGTTGATGCTTTCAATCTGTCTGATAGTCTGCAGGGCATCGGAGTACTTCCCCTGGGAAAATGAAAGCGCAATTTTAAAAAGGCAGTTCCAGGCCAGGGAAGGTTTCTGTGGTTCGCTGATAAAAAGACCCCGCTCTATGCACCGCTCTGCTTCTTCCAAGTCTCCTTTTTCCCGCAGCAATTCTCCCAGCAGGGTCCAGAGGAGTCCCACCCTGGGCATCCTGGAGAACCTTTCATCTCGGGCGATGCTTAGCATTTCCTGGGTAATGTCTTCCGCTTCTTTAAGCCTGCCCAGGTAACACAAACTGGTGCCCACTTTAAACCCGGAAGAGAGGGTGTAGCTGTGGCTGCCGTGTTTTTTGTTGTTCAGGTGGGCATCCTGGTAAAACCGGTATGCACCTTTGGGGTCTCCTGAAAAAAGCCTGGCATCGCCGGAAAAAATGGCAACATTGATCCGCCAAAAATTTCTTTTTGCCGGGAGCAGCTCAAGGGCTTTTTCGGCGTTCTCCTGGGCTTCCGGGAAGTTGTCAGAGTAGATATGGTAGTATGTTTTGACTACAGCCAAAATCCCCGCGATTTCCCCCTGCTCTGCCTTGCCTGCAGTTTCTTCGGCCAGGTCCAGGCAGGCCCTGGCTTCTTCTTTTCCTTGACGGTAAAGGTGAAACAAGGCTTTGTGGGCAGCCAGGCGTGGATATTTTTTCAACAGTTCCGGGGGGAAGCGGTCAAGGCTGCGGTTGAGCAGCCGGGTCCCTTCTGCCTGCAAGATTTCTTCATAATTGTCCTGGAGTATAACTGCTGTCTGCTCCAGGTTGTTGCCGGCGAGAAGATGACGGACGGCTTCGCCGGGCTCTTCTGCTTCCAGGAACCAGTTCCCAGCTTTTTCATGCAACCGGGCGGCTTTACCTGGAGATTTTTTTTCCAGTTGGTATACAAGCAGGTCGGCAAACAGGGGATGGTAGCGGTACCAGTAGCCCTGGTCATCCAGGGGGATGACAAATAAATTATCCCGTTCCAGGCTGGCCAGGACTTCTGCGCTGTCACTGCGTCTGGTGATTGCATCACAAAGAGGGGCGCTGAAGCGGGTTAAAATGGAAGTCTGCAAAAGAAAATCCTGGACTGTTTCCGGCTGCCTGGTAAAAACTTCTTCGCTTAAAAAATGGAGTATGTGCCGGTGGCTTCCGGCAAAGTTTTGGATAAACTCTTCTACATTGCGGCTGGCAGCAAGGGAAAAGGCCGCCAGCTGCAGCCCTGTAACCCAGCCTTCAGTTTTTTTGTACAGGGCATGTAATTGTGGCTCGCTGAGTTGAATACCTTTAAACCGGGACAGCAGCAGTCCCGTTTCTTCTTCGGAAAAAGTTAGCTCCCCCAGGCGGACTTCAACCATTTCGCCCCGGGCTCTCCAGCGGGATAATGGCCAGGGAGGGTCGGAACGGGTTACGACCACCAGGTGGTGCAGTGGGGGAAGATTTTCAATAAAAAAGACCAAATCTTCATGGATCCGGGTATTGTTAACCAGGTGGTAATCATCAATAACCAGGTAAAGAGGCATTTCCAGGGCGAAAAGCTCGTTTAACAGGGGAATCAAAAGAGAGCGGGCATCGGAGGCAGATTCGGACAGGGATGAGCGCAGGGCTTCCAGGGGTCCACTACCCAGGTTGCTGCTCATTGTCTGCAGGGCGGTGATGATGTAGGTCCAGAAGCGTGCAGGTTCATTGTCTTCTTCATCCAGGGCCACCCAGGCAACCCGCTCTTCACGTCCGGCAAACCAGCTCCGGACCAGGGTGGTTTTGCCAAAACCTGCAGGTGCTGAAACCAGGGTCAGAGGGCGGGTAAACCCTTCGCCTGCTGATAAATTCATCTCCAGTCGCTCTGTGAGCTGGGGCCTGGAAAGAATATTTGCGCCCAGGGGAGGGATGCTGGTTTTAATTCTTAAGATGTCGCCAATCATTACTTGAATTCCTCCTGGGCCAATTTTGCCTGAAAATGTAGAAAAAAAGAGAAAGATTTTTTTCCTCGGCCGGTTTGGTTGTTCAGAATTGCTTGTTCAAAGGGGTGTAAAACTAATTCGGCATGGCATTTAATTTCTCCTGTCAACAAGGAGCACGGCAGACACAAAAAATTATTAAATGTCGTTATTGAACAGATTGAACAGATTGAACAGATTAGGCCCTAATACAGTTGAGTATTGCGCATTTTTGGCAAACTTTTCACCTGGTCGAAAAACCCTTATGGTTCTGGCTTTGTCCAGGTTGGGAACTCCAGCCTGGAGCTCTGACTGACCTGACTAAAGTCAGGTTGGATGGAAAGCCGAAAATCTGGACTTTAGTCAGGTCCCAAGCAAAGAAGCCTCCTATATAATAAAGACAGTTAATAATGAAGCAGTCACATCAGAGCTGAGCAGCTTACTAGTTACAACAGGATAAAGATAAGGAAAAAAGTCAATTCGGTTTGTAAAGCAGTATTGAGTTTGACCGGGTTAACAGGAATAAAAATCAATCTACATTATTATGGGGAGGCGCATCGATCATGGATAAAGCCAGTTTGGGCCGGAAATTGGAAAACGGGGCAAAGGAAAACCAGTTGAAAAGCAATTCTTTGGAGAGGGGTATTGCCGTGGAGCAGAGCAGTTATACAATGCTGCTGGACCAGATCACCAAGGAGGATTTTCTCCTGGTCGGTGGCAAAGGAGCGAACCTGGGGGAGATGATCCGTGCAGGGCTGCCGGTCCCCGGTGGTTTTGTCTTACTGACCCATGCCTACAGGCAGTTTATTGAGGCAAACCAGTTGGGTCAGCGCATTAATCGTTTCCTGGAAGAAATCGACCATGATAACCTGGTGGAACTGGAGCAGACAGCGGATAAGATCCAGGCCCTGTTTGAAGACAGCGTCATCCCGCAAGATATCCTGGAGGAAATAGACAAAGCCTATGAAATAATTGGAAATGCTGAAGTGGCTGTCCGTTCCTCGGCCACGGCAGAAGATCTGCCGGGGACTTCTTTTGCCGGCCAGTACAATACCTACCTGAACGTCAAGGGCAGGGACGAACTTTATAAATACGTAAAAAAATGCTGGGCTTCATTGTGGAATTACAGGGCCTTGTCTTACCGGATCAGGCAGAACATCGGCAACCACGACCTGGCCCACGGCGTTATCGTGCAGGCCATGGTCAATGCGGAGAAATCGGGGATCTTGTTCACCGCAAACCCTGTCAACGGCAGGCGGGACCAGATGCTTTTAAACGCCTCCTGGGGCCTGGGGGAAGCTGTTGTGGGTGGCGAGGTCACCCCGGACCAGTGGGTGCTGGACAAAACAGCTAAAGGTGTTGTCCAGGAGCGTATCGCCAAAAAAGAAATCATGACAGTCAGGAAAGAAAAGGGTATAGAATTTGTCCCTGTGCCAGGCGAAAAACAAGAAGCGGTAACCCTTAACCGGGACGAAGTATCCCAAATGCTAAATTTCGGCCATGATGTTGAGCGCTATTTTGGCTCACCCCAGGATATTGAATGGGCTTATCAAAACGGCAAGTTCTACTTGGTTCAGACCCGTCCAGTTACTTCCCTGTACCCCATGCCTGAGAAAATTGAAAACAAAAAAGGGCTCAGGGTATATATCAACTTCAACAATTATTCCCAGGCCATGCCGGAGCCCTTTACTCCCATGGGAGAAGAGGCCATCAGGATGATGCTTCAAGGGGTGGTTAACAAACTGGGCAGGAAGCGGACCCGGGGTGGTAATATGTGGTGGTGCCAGGTCATCGGGGGAAGGGTGTTTTTAGATATTACCGATTTTGTCAGGACGGAGAAAAGCTGGAACAAGTTCAAAAAGGTAGATCCCTCGGACAAAGACCCGGTGACAACAAAAGCACTGCTCCAGTTCCTGCAGCGAAACAAAGAGGAGATCATTGATCCCAAACAGTCTGTTAAGCTGGCCGGGCTGCTTAACCTCAGGTTGGTGAAATTCCTGGCAGGTGCTGCAGTCAAATATTTTCACGGGATCTATTCGCCGGTAAAGGCCAGGGAAAAGGCCGTCGGGCTGGGTGACGGGATCATTGAACAACTCCAGGAGGAAAGGAAAAAGCTCCGGACCGTGGAAGATAAGCTGGTTTTTATCCAGCGTAACGGCAGTGACCTGTTCACAGAAGGGTTTGGCATCGTCTTTTATGTTGCCGTCTCCTCCACTTATATCGAAAAAGCCAGAAAAATTATGGCAGAGCACCTGGAAGACACCTCGGACTTAAAGCATGTGGAAAAATCGGTCCCCTATAGCGCCACCACAGAGATGGGCATGGAGATTCTGGAACTGGCCAAAATCTATGACCATAAAGGGAAAAGGCCCCATCCCCAGGACAAAGAAATCAGGAAGTTTTTGGAGCAATACGGTCACCGGGCAGCCATTGAGCTGGATGTAGGAGTTCCGGTATGGAAGGAAAATCCGCAGTATGTCCTGGACCTGATCAACTCCTATATTGACAACCAAAACTACCAGGAAGCCATAGACAAATTCAACAGGGGAAAAGAAGAGGCTGCTTTGGCCATCGCCCGGATTAAAGCCCGCCTGGAGGCAGCAGGGCAGAAAAGAATGGCCGGGAAAGTGGAAAAGCTGCTAATAGACTTCAGGGAAATGTTTGGCATCCGGGAACAACCCAAGTTTTTTGTCCGGCAGTTTTTAAGCATCTTTAGGGAAGTGTTAATTGAAGTGGGTGATGTTTTGGCTGAAGAAGGCAGAATAGAGGATAAGCTGGATGTATTCTATGTCACCGGGGAAGATATCCAGTCAAACCGGGACCTGAAAGCAATCGTGCGGGCAAATAAAGAGCAGTACCGGCTGAATATGAACAAAACAGCGCCCAGGCTTTTGACCAGCACCGGTGAAAGCATCCACGCGGCAACGGGGGAAACCGATGAAAACACCCTGGTGGGGATACCTGTATCCCCCGGTGTCTATGAGGGCAGGGTGCGGGTCCTGCGCAGCCCGGATGAAGGCCATAAGCTGGAAAAAGGCGATATCCTGGTAACCGCCGGCACCAATCCTGCCTGGACACCGTTGTTTTTAAAACTGGGAGCCCTGGTCATGGAAACGGGCGGCCCCATCTCCCACGGCTCCGTTGTAGCCAGGGAATACGGTGTGCCGGCGGTGGCGGGCCTGGCAAAGGCCGCTGCACAGATCAAAGACGGCCAGGTTGTGCGGGTAAATGGCGAAACGGGCAGTGTGGAAATACTGAGTTAAGAGCAGGAGAAGGAGCCTGCACGGTTCATTATGACGGAAGGCGGATGGAAGATGAAAAGCAAAAACATGTTGATCCTGTTTGTCAGCCTGGTTGTAGTCATGATCGGCTATGGAATCGCCATGCCTGTGCTCCCCTTTTATATCGACAGCATGGGCGGCAGAGGTATCCACTACGGCTTGCTGATTGCCAGCTACGGTTTGATGCAGCTGCTCTTTGCGCCCGTATGGGGAAGCTTATCCGATAAATACGGCAGGAAGCCCATCTTACTGGTGGGAATGATCGGCCTGGGTCTGGCCATGTTGCTTTTTGGCCTGGCTGTAAAATTGTGGATGCTCTATGCGGCCATGATTCTTTCCGGCAGCCTTTCTTCAGCCACGCTGCCCGCAGCCCAGGCTTACGCTGCAGACAGCACCACAAAAGAAGAAAGAGGGGGAGCCATGGGCAAGATTGGCGGCGCCATTGGCCTGGGTGTGGTTTTGGGCCCCGGGCTGGGCGGGTTGCTGGCTTCCATGTCCCTGGCCATGCCTTTCTTTGTCGCTTCAGGATTTTGCCTGCTCACTTTCCTTATTATCCTGGCCGGGCTGCCGGAATCCCTTGCCAAAAAAGACCGGTCCCAGTCCACTGAAATCAAGTTTATGCAGGTCCGGGGGTTGTGGCTGGCTGTTTTCTCGCCCATTGGTTTCGGTTTATTGGCTGCTTTTTTGGCCATTTTCGGACAGACTATCTTTACCAGCGTCTTTGGCCTCTATGCCCTGGCCAGGTTCGATTACGGGCCGGAGCAGGTCGGGACCATCTTGATGGCCATGGCCCTGATGTATGCCCTGGCCCAGGGCTTGATTGTGGGCCCTTTATCCAAAAAATTTGGAGAAGAGAAGATCATCGCCCTGGCTTTGCTGGGCAGTTCCCTGGGGTTTGTCGTGATTTTGCTCACAAAAACATTCATCACCATCTTGCTGGCTATTAGCGCCTTTATCCTGGTCAATTCCCTGCTAAAACCTTCAGCGCTGGCCTATGTTTCCAAGAATGCAGCCGGCAAGCAGGGGCAGGCCATGGGAGTTGCGGAATCGTACATGAGCCTGGGGCGCATCGCCGGGCCCATCTGGGGCGGGATGATCTTCGACGTCAACATCTTCTTCCCGTTCTTAAGCGGGGTGGTGCTTTTATTTATCGCCTTCCTGGCCACCCTGGGCAGAATAAAGGTGAAGCCAAAAGCATCTCCTGATCTTGAGTCAGGGCATTAAGGGATAACTAGCGGTTGTAAGTGAACTGCTTTCGGATGCCGTAGTTACTTTTTTGAAAAGAATAATTTTTGCCAGATGGATTGAGACTGTAACTCTTCGGTTTTCTTCCGGACCTCTTTCATTTGGTTTTGCAGCCTGGATAGCTCTGTTTTCAGCTTGCTTTTTTCCGCAAGATTCTTTTCATGCTCCAACTGCAGGTATGAGCATTGTTCCTGCAGTTTTTTGTTTTCAGCTTTTAGTTTCTTTTTTTCCAGGAAGAATGCTTCTTCCTTTACTTTTAGTTTCCGTTTTGTGTCATTAAGCATTTCTTTCAGCCCTGCATAATCTTCCCGGCAGCTGGAGCATTCCTCTTTTAACCTGTTTAATTGTTTTTGATGCTGCAGTTTCAGGTTTTCCCTTTCAGCTTGATTTTGGACTATGGATTCCTGCAGGGCTGCGTTATTTCTCTGCAGGCTAGCCGTCCGTTGAAGTAAAAAAGAAACCAGTGCTTCCAGCGTGGGGATGTAGTCAGGGCTGGAGTCTGTTTCACAGGAAGCAGGTGTGTTAGTGTTATTGTCGGGGCGGCTTTGGGGAGGAAACCCGGTAACCAGAACAAGGCTGCTGTGCGGCTTTTCTTCCTGTTCGCTGCTCTTTTCCGGAAAAGAGCGAAGACGATAGGGATAAAGATCTTGAGGGACTTTTTGGGTCCTTCCCCATCTCCAGTTTTTGCCCTGATCTGTAGAATGCAAG
>Ga0207421_10001650_pt1 | contig 28347 bp, 27 predicted proteins | sample SodLakKL_010_SED_4_FD_187542 | JGI IMG/M metagenome (GOLD analysis project Ga0207421, IMG submission 187542) | Alkaline sediment microbial communities from Lake Tanatar, Kulunda Steppe, Russia - 8KL_010_SED (SPAdes) (version 2) | ecosystem: Environmental > Aquatic > Non-marine Saline and...
GTTCCCAAAATCTCTTCTTTGAACTTTTCATCTTTACTTTTCATCAGGTTATCACTGATTTCCCCCAGTTCGGGATAATCCCGGCTGAATTTTAACCCTGCAATATAAACCTCTCGCAATAGCTCGAAAAAATCACGGTTTTCCGAACCAATTTGAACATCCTTCAGGTAATCAAGTTTTTTTTCGGAAGCCAGGTCAATAATATGGGAGAAGAGATCTTTTTTCCCAGAAAAATACTGGTAAAAGCTTCCCTTGGCAATTCCTGCTTTTGCTACTATCCGGGAAATGCTTGCTTTGGAATAATCAAATTCCTTAAATTCCTGCAGGGCGACAGCAATTATTCGCTCTCTTTTTTCAGTTGACAGATTAAAAAAGGTTTGTTTCGGCACCAAAAACCCCTCACTTTTTCCATTAGGTTTTCTTTAGGTTAACTGGATGATATGACTATTTAGTCATATCATAAACTTTTTCTTTCTCCCTGTCAAAGGAAGTTTTTCAAAATAGGGTTTGTTGATTTTCAAGTAGTTTGGGAGAATTATTCCTTGGAGAATTAACATCTTCAGAAACCTGATAGGCCCGCAGTTCCGGTCCTCTATGTTTTTCCAGTAAATCAATTAATTTTTGAAGATTATTCTTTTCTTCGAGCCAGATTTGCTCTTCTGCCGGACTCAAAATTACCGGCATTCTGTCATGGACAGATTTAACCTTCTCGTCAGCTTCCTGAGTAAGGATACTAACAGTCCGAATAATCTCTCCCGCTCCCCCCTTCCATTCCTCCCATATCCCTGCAAAGGCAAAAACTTTTTCCCCCGGAAGGTAGAATCGATAGGGGATTTTTTTATTACCTTCCTTTTTCCACTCGTAAAACCCATCCGCGGGGATAAGACAGCGCCGGTTTTTGAAGGCGGAACGGAAAGAAGGTTTTTCTGAAACTGTTTCGGATCGGGCGTTAATTAATCTCCTGGCTTTCTGAGGTTCCTTGGCCCAGGAAGGCAGCAGACCCCATTTTAAAAAACCCGCCCTGTTCCCCTCCGGTCCCCTTGCAACGACCAAAACCTTCTGGGAGGGGGCTATATTATAGCTGGGTTGATATTCCTCGGGCAAATCCCCTGTAATCCCAAAACGTTCTACCAGAATTAAAAACTCATCAACAGTGAGTGTAAATCGACCACACATTTATCCCACCCCGTTTTCTTAAAATTTTTAAATCTCCTACTGCAATATACCCTGAAAAAGGGGAAAAACCTGCAAAACCTATTTTTTTCAGAACGCGGAACGTGGTTTGAATTTTCTAAATTTATTTGCAGGGACCTCTTTCCTTTTTGAAGTAATTAAACGGACACCTCTTCACAGACGTTATCCAGGAAGTTGGTTTCCAGGGGAGTTACCTGACCCACCCCCATACTGCCCGGGTTTTAAAAAATGAATTCTTCTTCCCGGAGCTTTTTTCTCGCGAATCAATTGATAGGTGGGAGGAAAAAACAGAAGATTGTCCTGGATAGGGCTTATGAAGAAGTCCCAAAAATCCTGGGTGACTTTAAAGCCCCTGAACTCCCCGAATACACGGAAAAGGACCTGGCCCGAGTGGTTAAAGAAGCGGAGGATGAATTATTGTCCAGAAATAAAAAATTTTTTAACCCCGTGCCCATCCCAAAAAAATATGGTATACTCAAAACAATGAAATCCAACAGGAGGTAATTAGCAATGGATATGGAAATTTTATTCCCGGGCGGAAAAAAGGTTAATGCCTTATACAAGGGGTTTACCATCCCCACCGATCAACCAAAAAATTCCGGTGGAAATGAAACCGCCCCTTCGCCCTTTGACCTATTTATTGCCTCACTCGGAACCTGTGCTGGTTTTTACGTTAACCAGTTCTGCCTAGACCGGGGGATTCCCACTGACGGCCTTAAACTACAACTTTTCACTGAAAAAAATCCAGACAAGAAAATAATCGACCGGGTCAGAATCGAAATCCAATTGCCCCCAACTTTTCCGGACAAGTATAAAAAAGCGGTAATAAAAGCAGCAGAAGCCTGTACAGTTAAAAAACAACTGGAGGATCCCCCGGAAATTGAAACCGTCATATTTGAATAAACCCCCATTTGGGGGTTTATTTCTGTACCAGTTCTTTTATTTTTTGATTTCCTTAACCAGTATTTGCAGGAATTGCTCCCCCGCTTTTTTTTCTTTCCAGGGAGTGTGGCCACAGTTTTCAAGTAGGAAAAAGGAAAAGTCCGTAACAACACCGGTTAAAGGTTCTTTAACCCCCTGGTAAGGGTGGGGATCATACTCCCCGTGAATGGCAACCACAGGGCATTTAATTTTCCTTCCTAAATTGAGGAGCATTCCGCTCCGCCTCAATTTATTGATTTCCCCCGTAATTGAAGCAAAAACTTCCGGTTGAAATTCAAGTATTGAACTCTCTAGGGTTACGGGGTCATAGGAGTCAACCTTATTCATTATTTCCCCAAAACGAGCAAAAACTTCTTTATCGCCAGGATTTTTTTGGAGTAAACCCTTCAACTCTTTTACATCTTGGGTTTCTTTTTCAGTCAGTCTTCCCGCCCTTGTTTTTACCATTTTTTCGATATATTTTTCCTGAAAAGGCCCGCTACCTACCATGATTAGTTTTTTTAGTTCTAATAGTTCTTTAGCGGCAAAAATGTAACCCAACCAGGCCCCCCAGGAATGACCAATCAAAACAAAAGGGGGATCTCCCTCCCGGTTTAAGATTGTTTTCAACTCTTCAACCTGCCCCATTATTGTTTTTTCCGACTGCAAGGGTTCAATAACTCCGAAATCAGCGGAAATAATTTCGGCAAGGGATTTCATCATCCCCGGGGCCCCGGGCCCACCATGCAATAAAACGACAGAATAAGGAGCGGAACCATATTTTCTAAATCCAACCATAATTTATTCTTCCTTTTCCAGGTTTTTTCCCTGCTTGTCAGGAGATAACTGTTCTTTCGCAGCAATCTGGACTTCCTCAATCCAGTTTATTGGTATTCCTTTTTGTAATTTTGATTTCCCCCTTATAAAAGCTTTATCAAGGGTTTCCCGATAAGCTTTTTCTTTTTTTTGGTTTATTTTCAGGGGGATTTCTGTAATGTTTCCCAGGGAAAAATTTCTCATATCAGGAAGATCAAAGTCAGGCAAAATACTCCCATCATTAAATATATTCAGGTAGCGGTCATTATAGGTTTTCAGATAGTTTTCCTGGGCAGTAAATGATTCCAGATCACCCGGTTTAAAAATACTCTGGGTTACAAATTTAACCCGTTTGTTCTCCTTATTGAGTTGGGTAAATATATCAATAAATTCCCCTAATTCTTCCGGTGAAAGCCAGTAATCTTTTAGTTGCGCTGCTCTCCCTATAGGTTGCAAAGGACTAAGAGTTGCGACTTTAATCTCCCTGGAATTACAAAATTCTGTAATCCAGGATAGATCCGAATAATTTTTTCCATGAACAATGTGAATGGGATGAACAGAAAGGCCATTTTTTCTTAACAAATCAATGTTTTCAATAATTAGATCCAGTTTATCCAGCCCCCTGAATTGAAAATAGTTCTCCCGGGGACCATCCAGGCTTGTCAGGATATAGGTCTGGGTTTCCTTAAAAACCTCGATAAGACTATGGTCAAGATTAATCAGGTTGGAGATTATGCTTGTTTCCAGACCCCTTTGCCAAGCGTAATAAACAATTTTCCCAATATTCTCATATAAAAGGGGTTCTCCACCGTGAAAACAAACCTCCCTGCCTCCATTATTAACAAACAGATCGATTATTTCCTTCCAGGTTTTGAGACCGAGGTCCTTATCCGAAATCCCCTCAAAGCTTTCAATGTAACAGTGTTTGCATTGGCAGTCACATTCCAGGGTTATAGCGATATTTAAAATTTCTTTCCCAAACAGATTCAATTCCTTCATTCCCTTTTAGGTTTATTCAAAAAAAGTGTTAGCCCATACCAGGAGGGAAAATTGTCTTCCTCGTTGTTTTTTCATTGGCAAGCAAAGTTTTTGAAGTTAAGTTGTCCGAATGGAATAATTCCATTTTTCCTGCCTTCTTTTTCTTTCCCGGTCAAAATTCCATCCGGATATTTGCTTTTATTCCTTTATTAACTTTCTCAAGCTCTTCTCGCAAGTCATCCCAGTAGTAATGATTTTCCGAAAACACAATCGCAGTAAATTCTCGGACAAGGTCCGGGAAGTTTTTTACCAGAATCTTACGCACCCTTTGCCAGTTAGGATTCTTTGTTGATGCAAATTTTAACGGATAAACCCAGATTGTATCAGAATAAGGGGCCGCTATTTCAATTAACCGGGGAACATCTGTAATAAAAGGAATGACCGGGCAAATCAAGGTATAAGTTTCAATTCCGGCTTTTTTCATCTCCCCGAGCATTTCCAGCCTTTCAATATTGGGAGGAGATTTCTTTTCAAATAAACCCCTTGTTCCTTCTTCTGAAAAAGCTAAAGAGGTGCCAATAGAAGCGTTGGGGATCTTTTTTAAAATTTCAATATCTCTTGTTGCCAAAGGACTTTTAGTCAAAACACACGTAGAAAATCCCTTCCCGGATAAAAGCAAAAGGGTCTGCCTTGTCTGTTCATATTCACTTTCCGCCGGTTGATAGGGATCGCAGTTCATTCCAATATAAATTGTTTGAGGAGGGAATACATCCAGTTCTCGGGATAACTCTTTTACCAGGTCTTCATACATTAACACCTGTTTTTCCCAGTCAAACCTTGCTCTATTTAAACCGTAACAATATGAGCACAGGTGCTCACAACCGAAATAAGGATCGATCTGAAAATTGAAACCCTCAAGATAGCATTTCCTCATAACTCCTTTATTGGCAACCTTTTTAAATTCCAATCTTTTTCCTCCTCAAAATCAATTTCTTATTTGGCATGGTCCAGAAAAAAGCTTCCCTTGCAAATAACTTCTCTCCTGAAAAAATTCCATAAATTAATCCAAATCCCTTTACAGGTAAAGTTTACTTTGCATAGAAATTTATCTTAAAATGCAAAAGGGGCCTAAGGAGGTTATTTAATGTCAATTAAACTTGTTGAGCCCATAAAAGATGCTGCGGGTAATTTTGATTTTTATGATAGCCAGTTACCAAAGGGGGTCAAATCCTGGACTGGCTCAGGGAAAGAAGTTTACAGGGTTCGGGAGATCCCCCCGGATTCTGAAAAAACAAAAAAACTCCTTCCTCTGCTGCGAAAAGAACCCTGTTCACTCTTTTTATCCATCGGAGAAAAACTCAATTACTTCCTTTTAAATGCTGGCCGAGGGGACAATGTGGAAAAAGACCTTTATATAATGACCGATTTCAGCGATCCCCGGCCCCTGCGGGGACTTTCAATTCTTAAAGAGGGCCAGGAAATAAAAAAAGAAGAACTCTTTTACATTGCTTTCAATACTGATTGGGAGCAAATTGATGACGGTAGTTTTGAAGAAATCTTTGCTCATGAATACTCCCATCTCTGGCTTTATATTTTGGGTTTTGATCCCAGTAAAATGCGCTCCAACGTTTACCACTGTATTACCAGCATGACGGATCCCTTCACTTCCTTCATGGAAGGTCTGGGTAACTCTCTTGAAATTGTTTCTTACCAGAATGGCCTCGAAGAAATCGCAAGGGAAAAATTTGACCGACTCTGGGATTGTGCCCTTGATATAAATGCCTTTTTAGGTTACCGCGAAACTCAGCTCCGATACTGGGTTGTGCCCAATAATCGTCTGGTTTATGACCGCCTGGTCCCTGAAATTGAAAAATATGACGATTATACTAAACTCCACCTTGATTATATTACATCTTCAGCTTTTTTGCCCGAACGAGTTAAAAGCGGAAACCAGATCTTAGCCTCTGAAGGTTTTATTTCAACCCTATTTTACTACCTTTACCGGGAAGAAACTTTCCGGAAATCTTTCCCCAACCCCGAATTTTACAGACAATTCAATACCTCTCCCGATGAAATTAACCCTCTGGAAAACCTTTATTTAAAGATTTTATACGCAATTGCCCACATTGACTTTGAGAATACAGAGCAGCCGGCCATTGAATTTATTAAAAATTATGGTTCTTTTTTTCCCGGGGAAAAAGATAAACTCTACAGGTTATTCCTTGAGTTAACTCACTATACAACTGTATCTTCCCGAGCCCAGGAGCTTTTCAGCAACTTTTATTTAACCGGCCGCCGGGCTGAAATTGATAATTTTAAAGCCCGGTATAAGGAGATAATGGGATTTAAAGAAGAAATTACAAAAAAGGTTTTAGCCGGCGAACTGGAGTTAGACGAAGCCCTATATCCTCCTATTTGGGTTGAAAATAAAAACTGCCAGATCCCTCCCTGCCCCTGGATAACCGAACAAAAAGAAAATTTTATCATGGACCTCAATTCAGCTCCTTTGATAGATTTAATGTCCCTGACTGATAAAAAAGAAGCGGAAAAAATAATTAAAAAAAGGGGCGAACAGAATGGTTTCTCTTCCCTGGAACAGTTCCAGGAGTTCTATCCCCACCTTGGTCCTAGAATTTCTCCAATAGAAAAACTTGTTTAACCTAATATTAAAACAAAGCCATCCCTATTTTAACTTGAAAAGGGGATGGCTTTTCCATTCTTCTATCCGGGGAAAATTTCCCCGGGTAATAATTAAAAAGCGGTTTTTAATTCTTTGAAAATTTCTTTAACCGAGAGAATCTCTTTTATTTTCCCTACACCTGCTCCTGAAAAAATCAGGGCTTTACTGTAGTCTCCACCAGCGTGGGCATTATTTAAAGCAACCATGATACAGTATTTCTTGGAACACTGTTTCAAGCACTTATAGCAATTTTCGATTTCCAGTTTACCATTGCCCATAATACTTCTGGCAAAAGCGTTGACAATTCCCCTTCCCGGCAAACCTACCGGACTGGGTAAAAGGTCGACTTCCTCTGAGCCGGCCTTTACATATAGTTCCTTGGCTTCAGGTGAGGCATTGGATTCCTCGCTCGCTGCAAATCTTGTCCCCAGCTGGACCCCGTCGGCACCAAGATCTAAAATCTCCCGGATATCCTGGGCGTCAACCATTCCTCCGGCTGCAATAACTGGAAGATTTACCATGGATTTTACTTCGGGAAGAATTTTCTTTAAGGGCTGTTCTGTTCCCAGGTGTCCTCCAGCTTCTTTCCCCTCCACTATTATTCCCGCAGCACCAAATTTTTCTGCCATCCTGGCCAGTCTCCCGCTGGAAACAATAGGTAAAATGGAAACTCCACCTTCTCTTCCCCACCTGTACATATCCCGGGAAATCCCCGCTCCGGAGATTATAAAGTCTACTTTTTCTGCAATAGCAGTTTTTACAAGCTGGGCAAATTTATTTACTGCGAACAGAACATTCACTCCAATAACCCCTTGGCTTAATTCGCGGGCCTTCCTTATTTCCTGGCGTAATTCCTGCAGGGACATTCCGGTCCCGGCAATAACTCCTAAGCCTCCTTCGTTTGCGACTGCTGCCGCAAGAGGGGCAGTGGAAATCCGCACAGCCATCCCACCCTGGACTATCGGGATGGGAATTTTTATATTACCAATATTTAATTCCTTAATCATCTTTCTGCCTCCTAAAAACCTTCTCTAATGCTTCTTATAATACTCTTAATTATAACAGAGCCAGAATAAAAAACAACAATAAATTTTCTGTCCTCGAAAATAGGGGTTTCCTTTCCCCTGTTTTTTTGTTATAATAAGTTTTGTATTACCCTTTAATGCTCTGTCTAGTTAACGAATTAAAAAGAGGTGTTGTAAATGTCCACACTACATTTAATGCTTCCCAAGGGAAGGATTTTTGACAAAGTCGCTCAACTCTTAGCAGAAGCAGGAATTGAAGTCAGGCTATCTACCCGAAGCTATCGGCCTTTTATCAGCGATGATTCAATCCAGGTAAAAATAATGAAACCCCAGAACATCCCTTCCTTGATTGAACTGGGCTCCCATGACGCTGGTTTCACAGGTTTTGACTGGGTACTGGAAACCGGGTCCCGGGTTCAAGAGATTCTGGACTTGGAATTTGACCCGGTTCAGGTTGTAGCTGCAGTCCCTAAAGAAACCCCGCTCAAAGTTTTAAAGAATAAACGGATCATCGTTGCCTCCGAGTACCCTGAAATTTCCCGGACTTATTTAGAAAAAGAAGGATTTAATTTTGTCCTGATAAGGACCTATGGGGCAACTGAAGTTTTTCCCCCCGAAGACGCAGACATGATAATTGACAATACTTCCACGGGACAAACCTTAAGAGAAAATCAACTGAAAATAATCGGCACCCTGCTCACCTCCTCCACCCGGTTTATTGCCAATTCAAAAGCCCTTGAGGATCCCTGGAAAAAAGAAAAAATTGACGAATTGACTCTCCTTTTCCAATCAATCCTTGACGCCCGGCGAAGGGTCATGCTGGAAATGAACGTTCCCAGGGATCAACTGGAAGCCGTTGTAAATATCCTTCCCTGTATGCGCTCTCCGACTGTTTCAACCCTTTATCAGGAAGAGGGTTTTGCCGTCAAGGCAGCAGTCCTTCGTTCAGAAGCCTCCAAAATAATCCCCCTACTGAAAAAATTCGGGGCCACAGATATTCTTGAATATGAAATCAGAAAGGTTGTTGTTTAGAATGATACGCCCTCGAAAAACCCTTGAAGGGCTCTCTCCTTACCCTGTCTCTAAAATCCCCCGGGCCGGGCATATTTGCCTGGATATGAATGAAAACCCCAGAGGACCCTCACCCCGGGTTATGAAGGCCTTAAAAGAATTAAAGGAAAAACACCTCTATTCATATCCTGATTACCAGGGTTTATACTCCGCCCTGGCAGATTACACCGGGCTTAAAGGCAAAAACCTGATTTTGACCTGTGGAGGAGATGAGGCAATTCGAATTGTTCTCGATGCATTTGTTGAAGAAGGTGAAAAGGTAGTTCTAACCACCCCCACTTATTCCATGTACAACCTATTACTTAAATTAAGGGGGGCAGATTTAATTGAACTTCAGTATGGAAAGGACCTTGTTTTTCCCCAGGAAAAACTTTTTGAGCTGGCTAAAACCAAACCCGGCGCTGTTATTTTAATTAACCCGGCCAGCCCCACCGGAGAAACAATCCCCCTAAAAACCATTGAAAAGACCCTTGAATTATTTAAAGATGTTCCGGTTTTGCTGGATGAAACTTACCACCATTATTCCGGGTATTCCGCTGTTGAGCTGGTTAATAAATATCCCAATCTGTTTATTTTAATGACTTTTTCCAAGGCTTTTTCCCTCGCCGGCCTTCGCCTGGGTTATGTAATTTCCCAGGAAGAAAATATAACAAAACTAGACCTGGTTAACCCTCCCTATCCTGTAAGCGGGCCTGCGGTAATAGCAGCGGCTGCAGCACTCAAAGATCGGGAATTCCTTAGGGAAGAAGTTAAAAAAGTTGAAGAAGAAAAAAAGTTCCTTTTTAAAGAACTCGCCTCCCTGGATTTAGAAGTTCGACTTACCAAAACCAACTTTATCCTCGTAAATTTCGGGAAAAATGCCCTTGAAATAAAAAAACAATTGACCGAAAGAAAAATACTGGTCCGTTCTCTGGAAAATTATCCTCCCCTCCAGAATTATCTCCGCGTGAGCCTGGGAACTCGAGAAAACCACCTGGCTTTTTTACAGGCCTTAAAAGAAATTATCAGGCCAAAAATAATCCTTTTTGACCTGGATGGAGTCCTGATTGATGTTAACCAATCTTATCTCCAGGCCATCAGGGAAACTGTTGGTTTTTTCAGCAGTAACCTCCCTGAATGGAAAGAAATTCAAACCCAAAAACAGGCTGGAGGTTTCAATAATGACTGGGATTTAACCTGTTTTCTCATTGAGCAAAGGGGATTGGAAGTTCCCAGAAAAACGGTAATTGATAAATTCCAGGAGTTTTACCTGGGGAATAATTTTGACGGCTTAATTGATAAAGAAAAGCCCCTTATTAGAAAAGATTTCCTGGAAAGTTTATCTGCAAACTATAAAATGGGAATAGTTACGGGAAGACCAAAGCCAGAAGCAATTTATACCCTGGAAAAAATGGGAGTTCTCCACTTTTTCCAGAGCCTTATTACTATGGATGATGTCCCCTCAAAAAGGGGAAAACCAGATCCTCTGGGCCTGGAACTTGCAATAAAAGAACTGGGAAGCAAACACGGTTTTTATATCGGAGACAACCCCGACGATATGAAGGCAGCAAGGGCTGCAGGACTTATCCCCCTGGGCTGCCTCCCTCCTGATTTTACGAGCGAAGACCAGAAAGCCCTTAAAAGAGCAGGAGCAAGAAGGATCCTGGAAAATATTAACGAGCTGGAGGAGATTTTAAAATGCGCAGTGGAAGTGTAAAAAGGAAAACCAGGGAAACCAATATTAATCTTACAGTAAACCTGGATGGGAAAGGAAATACAGATATTGACTGCGAACTTGGTTTTTTCAGCCACATGCTCGAGAGCCTGGCCTGCCACGGACAGTTTGATATCAAGGCTTCCTTAAAAGGAGACCTGCATGTGGGATCCCACCACCTTGTTGAGGACACGGGAATCGCTCTGGGAACAGCAATAAGAGAGGCCTTGGGAGACAAAAAGGGAATTCAAAGAGCAGGTTTTTTCTTTTTTCCCATGGATGAAACCCTGGCCATGGCAGCCATAGATCTCTCCGGCAGAGCTTTTTTCTGTTGCGATTTTGAACCCGGAACGGAAAAGGTAGGCGATTTTCCCTGTGATCTGGTTTTTGATTTTTTTGGAGCTCTATCCAGTTCTCTTGGAGCAGCCATCCACCTGCGTATTCTTTACGGCCGAAGCGACCACCACAAAATTGAAGCCCTTTTCAAGGCTTTGGCCCGGGCCCTGAAAATGGCCTGCAGTTTTACAGATAATCCGGGGAGTATTCCCAGCACCAAGGGGGTACTTTAAATGACCACTGGAATAATTGATTACGGGGGCGGGAATCTCTATTCAGTGGTCAACGCCCTCAATTATTTAGAAAGACCAGCCCAACTGATTAAAAACCCCGAAGACATGCAAAATATCCAGAAATTAATTTTTCCAGGAGTAGGAAGCTTTGCAGCCGCAGTTAATGATCTTAAAAAAAGAGAACTATTCAAACCGATACAGGCCTGGATAGAAAGTAACCGCCCCTACCTGGGAATCTGCCTCGGAATGCAATTATTATTCGCTCGGAGTAGTGAATCCCCAGAAGCCCGGGGGTTCGGCGTTCTATCGGGGCGAGTTGAAAAATTCAGGGCAAAAAGAATTCCTCAAATTGGCTGGAACCGGGTTAAGTGGGTAAGAGAAAATTATCTCTCTTCCCGACTCCAGGGTGAACCTTTTTTTTATTTTCTCCACAGCTACCACGTTTCTGAAGAACAGGGTTCTGCTCCCTGGACTTTAGGCCTTGCAGAATATGAAGGCATTACCTACCCTGCGGCAGTCCATTTAGAGAATATCTGGGGAGTTCAGTTTCACCCCGAAAAAAGTGGGCAGGTAGGATTACAATTACTAAAAAACTGGCTGGATTGGGATGGTGATATAGTTGTTAACTGTAAGAATTATTCCCTGCCTGGATGTTGATAATGGACAGGTAGTCAAGGGCACCAGGTTTAAGGAATTAAAATATGCAGGTGATCCTGTAGAATTGGCCCGTCAATATTACCTGGAAGGAGCAGATGAACTGACTTTTCTGGACATTGGAGCTTCTCCCCGAGAAGAAGTAACGGTTCTGGATCTGGTACGAAAGGTTGCCCGGGAAATATTTATCCCCCTCACGGTAGGTGGAGGGATAAGATCAACAGAAGATATGCGGAAAGCCCTGGAAGCAGGGGCAGATAAAGTTGCAATATGTACCGCGGCCCTAAATAATCCGGACCTGATCAGCCAGGGAGCTCACCGGTTTGGCTCACAGTGCATTGTTCTTAGCATCGATGCTGGTTTCTCCGGTGATTGTTGGTACGCCTATACCCATGGGGGGCGAAAAAATACTGGAAAACCTGCTATCGAATGGGCCCTGGAAGGACAGGCCCTGGGGACAGGAGAGATTCTTTTGAATTCAATCGACCGGGATGGGACCCAGGACGGGTATGACCTTGAATTATTAAAAGAAATCTCTTCCCGGGTCAGTATTCCCGTAATTGCTTCGGGTGGAGCAGGAAAACTCGAGCATTTAGCCGAGGGGATCACTGTTGGAAAAGCAGATGCCATCCTTCTGGCCTCCCTGCTCCATTATAAACAAACCACAATCCCGGAGATAAAGGAATATTTGGAGAAAAAGGGGGTTCGGGTTAGATGCTAATCCCTTCCATTGATTTAATGGGCGGAAAGGCCGTGCAGCTCAAACAGGGAAAAACCAAAGTCCTCGAACACGATAACCCCGTTGCCCTCGCTCGAAAATTTAATAAAATTGGGGAAGTTGCCGTTATTGACCTGGATGCAGCCCTGGGCCATGGAAATAATGAAGGAATATTACCCCAACTGTTCCAGGTCGCAAAATGCCGGGTTGGTGGGGGAATTCGAAATGTTGAAAAGGCTCGTGCTTTAATCAGAATGGGTGCTGAAAAAATCATTATTGGAACCAGTGCTTTTAAAGATGGGGATATTAACCGGGATTTTCTGGAGAGCTTAAACCGGGAAATTTTTAAGGAGCAGATTATAATTGCTGTAGATGTAAAAGCCGGAGAAGTTCAGAGCCATGGTTGGACCCGGGGAACAGGATTAAATCTTGAACAGGCATTAACTCGCCTGCAAAAATACGGGAACGAGTTTTTGGTTACCTGTATTGACCGTGAAGGGACTATGTCCGGACCGGATATGGATTTTTTCCGAGAAGCCTGTCAGTTAGCCCCCGGGAAAATAACCGTGGCGGGGGGAATTTCCGAGCTAGAAGAAATCAGGACTTTAACCAGGATGGAAGCAAACATTCAACTGGGGATGGCCCTTTATACGGGTAAGATTTCTCTGGAAGAGGCTTTTTTTGCAACTCTGGATTGGAAAAAAGGACTTATTCCCACTATAACCCAGGATCAAAAGGGACAGGTTTTGATGCTGGCCTATTCCAGCAAAGAATCTCTGGCCCAGGTTTTAAAAACCGGTCAGATGTGTTATTATTCCCGCTCCCGGGAAAAACTCTGGACCAAGGGAGAAACCTCGGGAAATTTCCAGAAGTTTATCTCCATCCGTGCCGATTGCGATGGAGACGCTCTTTTAGCCACGGTCGAGCAAACAGGCCCTGCCTGTCATAGGGACAGCTATTCCTGTTTTGGGCTTCGCTCTTTTTCGGTAGAGTACCTGGAAACGGTAATCAAAAATCGATTGGTTGATCCTCCCCAGGGATCCTACACAGCAAGTTTGGATGCTGAAAAAGCCCGGGAAAAAATAATCGAAGAAAGCCGAGAGGTTATTTCCGCCCCCAGCAGAGAAAATCTAACCTGGGAAGCTGCTGATCTGATTTATCACCTTCTGGTTCTTTTAAACCTGGAGGGGATAACCTGGGAAGAAGTAAAAAATGAGCTGGCGAGGAGGCGTAAACCATGAAAATTATCAAGAAAGAAAATTTAAGTTCTTCCTTTTTTGCTTACCAGGAAAGCCCTGATGAAAAAATGGTAAAAAAGATATTATCGGATGTTAAAAACGAGGGAGATCAAGCGGTTATAAGGTATACCGAAAAATTTGACCTGGTGAAACTTTCTGGTTTAAAAGTCCCCGCCCCGGAAATTGCAAAAGCCCAGGAAAAGGTTTCTCCCCTTTTTATGCAATCATGTAAGCAAGCAGTAGAAAATATTAGAACTTTTGCCAGTCAGCAACTGTCCCAGGTCAGTGATTTTGAATTGGAGGTTTCACCGGGGGTCCTCGTAGGTCAGAGAGTTATTCCAATTCCCCGGGTTGGGGTCTATGTCCCCGGAGGATCTTTCCCACTGGTGTCCTCTCTGCTCATGGGAGCGGTCCCGGCAATTGTAGCAGGAGTGGAGAAAATAATTATCTGCTCACCTCCAACCTTCAACGGAGGAATTCACCCAGCTATTCTCGCTGCAGCGAACCTACTTGAAATCGAGGAAGTTTACCAGATTGGGGGAGTTCAGGCAATCGGAGCAATGGCCTATGGAACCGAATCAGTGCCTGCTGTTGATAAAATTGTTGGGCCGGGTAATAAATTTGTAACCCAGGCTAAAAAACATGTTTATGGTCAGGTTGGAATAGATCTCCTGGCTGGGCCAACAGAAGTGATGATAATTGCTGACGATTCGGGAAATCCGGAAATAATTGCTGCAGACATTCTCTCTCAGGCCGAACACGATCCGGAAGCAATTGCTGTCCTGATAACGGATTCCCTGAAACTGGGGAGAAAAGTAAAAAGAGAAGTTCAAAACCAGCTTGATGAACTCTCAACTGCCAGAATTGCCCGGGAAAGCCTGGATAAAAATGGTCTGATAATTATTGTCCAGAATTTAAAAGAAGCTGTCGAAATAGCAAATAAAAAAGCTCCGGAGCACCTGGAACTACAGGTTGAAGAACCAGAAGCCATAAGTGGAGCTTTAAAAAACTTTGGATCATTATTCATTGGACATCTGACCTGTGAAGTTCTGGGAGATTACACCAGTGGGCTCAATCACACCCTTCCAACAAATACAACCGCCCGTTATTCCGGTGGTTTAAACGTTTTAGACTTTGTTAAGCTTCCCACTACCCTAAAAGTTTCCCAGCAGGGTTTCGATGAAATTGGCCCTGCTGCTGCAACTCTGGCGGAAATAGAAGGGCTTACGGGTCATCAAAAAGCTGTCCTGCGCAGACGTTAAGGCTAGCAAATAGATCTTTAACCTCCCTCTCCCAGAAAAGCGTTGAGTAATAACTCCATTGCTTCCATTTCCTTTCCCAGTTTTTCCTGGGTCAGTTCTTTTTCTATATACTCTTTTCCCTTTTCCGACTGAGAAATAAAAACATACTCTACCTGAGCTTTTGTTTTTCCACCCTGCTGTCCTATCAGGTGCACAGTAAATCTTGCAGTAAGTAAATCAGGAACGAATTGAATAAAAACAATCCTGAAGCTACTGGGGTCATATTCAGCAACAAACCAGAAAGTATTTTCTCCATACTCTTGGTTTTTAAACAAACAACATTCTTCGATCAAACCCGTTCTCGAAAAAATCCACTCAAAATCCCAGCCGGGAATCCATTCCTTTTCCCTTACGGGGCATAACAGCGGTAAAACTTCCCCTGGCAATGAATTTAAATTTAAAGCAAACTTCCTTGTAACCTGGATAGATTGAAACTTTCCCAAATAAATTCATCTCCTTTTATTCTATTTTTCCGGGAAACCCAACTTCGAGTTTTTTATTAAAAACCCCTAAAACACCATTTATTTTTAGGTCGATAATTACAGAAATATCACCCTTGGGGGTGATATTTCTGTCTCAAAAACTAAACTCATTTTTGTTTTCACCCTTTTAACAGGGTTTTCTTAACTTATCTGAAACTAATTTTCATTTTCTAAAAGCTTCAGTCTATCCACTCCATACTTTTCAAATTCTTCTTCATACTCCAAGAGTTTTTGCTGGTAGTCCCGGAACAATTCTTCATTACCAAAAATATCATCGAGCCATTCTTCCCCATGCTTTTCTTCCATATCCCGCTGAGTCAAGCGGTCAATTAATTCATCCCAGAAAACTTCTTCCTCAAATTCTTCAATAAAATCAAACGCTGGACTTTCATCTTCAAATTTTCTGGTTGGTTCATAATCTCCCTCGAATTGTTCCACCAGATCATCCAGCCCATACTCCTGGGCAAAAGATAAGATTTTGGCCTGAAGTTCCCGATATTCTCTGGTATCCTCTCCTTCTCCAGTTGTAAAAGAATGGATTACCCAATCAGCAATATTCAACATATCAAGCATTTTCAGATATTCTTCCTTGTTAAATTCAATTTTCACCTATCCTACCTCCTTCCCTTTTCAAAATAGTTTAAAACTCCCGGTTAATTAGATTTCAATTTGGAAATCTCTTAATCCATTAACTTCTTAACCAGCTCTACCCTGCGGTTGGTTGCACGTCCCTGGGCAGTTTCATTTGTTGACTCGGGAGCTGCAGGACCAACTCCAACTGCCTGTAACCTCTCCCTATCAGCCCCATAATGGTATGCAAGTCGGTCCACTACAGCTTGGGCCCGGTTGCGGGAAAGGGTCATATTGTAATCAAAAGAGCCCTGGTCATCAGTATGACCAACTACATACAGGTGCATTTCAGGGTTTTCCCCCAGAAGTTCTGCTATTTCTTGCAGCATGGGCTCCGATTCCGGCTTAATTTCGTAGCTTCCTGTATCAAAATAAATTCCGTAAACCAGAGCCTTACCCGTTGCCCTGATTTGCTCCATTAATTCCCCTGCCGAAAGAAGGTCCAGATCAATTACATCTACCTCCACCACATTAACCAGGGCAATTGGGTTTGGGGTATGGATACTGCCCCCTCCCACAAAAACACTGACGTAGACATCTTGCCCCCGGAGGGATGTTTTAGCAGCAAGGTAATGCTGGTCGGTTGCTCCAGCCAGGTGATGGCCAATATCACCTCTCCTAGGACCAGCCACAACTCCCGAAGCAAAGTACCTCTCCTTATACATTGCCTCACCAAACCGGCCCAGTTCCTCTTCCCCAGCCCCGGAAAATAAAATTTCAAATTCGCCTCGTTCAAGGGCTGCTTCGTAATTACGGAAAATTTCTAGAGCAGTCCGGTCAGTGGGAATTTCATATAAAATCCGGGTAACTTTGCCCTCGAGAGGCTTGCTTTCTGCAAATTCCTCTTCTCTACGGTCCCAAGCACCCAGCCCCAGAACATATTCATCGTACTCCAGTTCTGTGAAAAAACTGATCTTGGCAGCCGGGAAACGGGAAATAAGAGGGTGGTCCCTGCTCCCCTCGGGATCATCTCGGGCTATTTCCAGTCTTTCAGGAACATCTCTTTCCCATTCGGTATTAATTTCAATCAAGTCGCCCCTGATTTCCTCAGCTTCTACAACAGTCAACACAATAACTGGAGTTGACCTGTGAATACTGCCTCCCCCAAGGAGTACTCCAACGTAAACTTCTTCCCCGTTCACATCCTTTTTTGCTGCAATATAGTGGGGCTCACTGGTGCCATTAATATGGTGGACCAGGTCTCCTCTTCTTGTGGAACTGAGCCCTCCCATAAAACTGGTAGTTGTGGTAATTCCCCCCCCAAAGCGATTGCTGAGGTCATCAGCAGAAAACAATATTTCAAAGCCTGCTTCTTCCAGGGCAGTCTTATATTCCAAATACATTCCCCTTGGAGTATAGGTTTCGGGAATAAAGTAAACTATTCTGGTTCCCATCCCACCCACAAATAAACTGTCTTCAAACATTTCCGCACTGCGATCCCAATCACCCAGTGCAATCACATACTCGTTGTAAAACACCTGCTCGTAAAAAACAATCCCGGAGTCCGGAAGACGGGAAATCAGAGGGTGATCCTGACTTCCCTCCACATCTTGAGCTGATAGGCTTCCTGCGAGCAAAAACAAGGTCCCCAAAAGAATCAAAAAAATTTTTTTCCCCATCCCGATCCCCTTTCCTATTTTAGTTTAACTATGTATTTCCCCTCCCACAAATAAAACCCTTCGCCCAAATTAGGAAAACATAATTTTTCCCAATGAGATTAAAAAAGAAGCAGATTGAAACCGCTTCTCTTTTTCCTCCCTTATCTCATTATCAACTAAAAATTTGAAAAAATTTGTTCCCCAGGAAAAAACTGATAACGGAAACAGATGCTCCTAAGACTGTTCCCCAGGCAATATCGACAAGAGTTACTGCCAGTGGCCAATCTTTTAAGGTGGCAAGGTTGGTCAGATCATAGGTGGAATAAGTAATAAAACCAAAAAAAGCTCCAGCAAGCAGGGCAAAAACCCAAGAACCTCGATCCAAAGCAGGATAAAGAACAAAGAAAAGTAAACCGGCAATAAAGATAAGGTAAAAAATTATTGCCGCAGTCCAGTTAACATCCGTTTTCATTAAGAAGCCAATATGTTCCTGGTAAAAACCTCTTGCTACCAAACCCAGCCAGATTAAATCAATCACAAGGAAAACCGCAAAAGTAAGGACATAAAGTTTTAAAATAGCTAGCAAATTTACTCCCCCTCATCATTTTTTTCTTTTAGGAAACCAGGGAAAAAATTTGCTGGTTCGCCCAGCATAATCCTGGAATTCCTCATCATCCTTATATTTTTTTTCCAGCATCGGAACACCTGAAACAAATAGCATCAGGAAAGTTATGGTTAGAGGACTAATAATCCCCGTCCACCCCCACGGGACAGAAAGAGCTATAATGAAGATACCCCACCACATGGTAACCTCGCCAAAATAGTTGGGATGGCGCGTATATTTCCAGAGCCCTGACTGAATAATTTTCCCCTTGTTTTTCGGGTTCTTTTTAAATTCTGCCAGTTGCCTGTCTCCCACAGTTTCAAAAAAGAACCCCACACCCCAGATTAAAAGCCCCAGAATTTCGTTAAAACCCAGCCCGGTTTTATCGGCAGCGTTTACCAGAATAATGGGGTAACCGATAATCAGCATCATAACTCCCTGCAGCATAAAAACCTGAAAAAAGGAACGGGGTACGACCCACGGTCCCCATTCTTTACGCCATTTCGCATAACGAAAATCCTCTTGTTTTCCCCAATTTCTACGGAACAGATGATAGGTTAACCTGCCTCCCCAGGCCATAACGAGGACAGCCAGTAAAAGGCTCCGGGATGTGTAGTTTCCGCTGCCAATAAGGGTAACAAGGGTGATTAATATAAAACCAAAACCCCAGCCAATATCTACAATGGAATTATTTTTCAAAATCTGGGCAACCAAAAAAAAGCCAAAAAAATAAAGGAAAACCACAATAGCTGCCTGATAAAAAAGATCTATCATTTCAAAAGCTCCTTCCTACCGCATACCCCATCTGCTGGTTTGGACATTTCTTCCGTCATAAACAATTATTAACTGGTCATAAGCAATTTTTTCTGTTTCCAACCGGTTCAAACTCATTAATTCCTGTTTGAATTTCTGAACATTATATCCCCGGGGCATGAATTTCATGGCAATACCCTCTAAAGTATCTCCTTTTTGAACCCTGTACCAGACCCGGGGAAGATCTGATACCTCTAATTCTTCAACAGGATTCGGTCCCAGCAAAATGAAAAAATAAGCCCCTGCTCCTGCTCCTATAAAAATTGAACCAATCAATACTGCCAGGATTATTATTGAAGCGCTAAAACCCTTGAGCAAAGAAATTATTTTCCCCATTTTGCTTCACCCCCAAAGCAATCTTCCCCGCAAGAAAGGCAGAGCAATAAACTTTTTCTCCACAGTAAATAAGGAGATCCTCATAAAACCAGACTCTTTCCGGTTTTGATTAAGCAAATAATCCTTCTTTAAGTTTCGCCCAGGCTATTTTTCATCGCCCGTCATTAAAGAGATTGCAACCGCTCCCAGACCCGCGCTTAAAGCCACAATGGGAGAGATCTCCACCAGGTATTCCGGTTCTTTACCAATAATACCGGTAAAAATTTCTTTATAGGACAGGGCTTTTCCCCTGGCCCCTGCATGAACAATACAGTAGGAACCAACCGGTTTTTTATCCACGATCTCTTTAACTATACTGACTATTTTTTTTGTATTGGAACGACGGGTAAACGCCTTGGCAAAAGCAATACCTCTCCCTTCCTCGTCAAGAGAAACAATGGGTTTAAGGTTTAAAACCTTTGCCAAAAGCCCTTTCATTGGGCTCACCCGGCCTCCCCGAACCATATACTTAAATGTTGCCACACTTACAAAAATCCTTGTTCCTGGAATTAAAGCTTCCAGTTTTTCTTTGATTTCCTCATGGTTTTTACCTTCATCAATAAGTTGGGCTGCTTTCTGGACCAGTAAACCCTGGGCCCCAGAATTGAGTTTGGAGTTAATTACCGAGATTTTCTTGCCCTTTTCCTGCAGGGGCCGTGCTGCGTTGTTGAAAACATTCCAGGTCCCACTGAGTTCCTTGGAAACCGAAATCATAATGACTGATTTGTAATGATCGCAAAGAAATGCGAGTAATTTTTCAACAGTTTTTAAAGGGGGCTGGGAAGAAGTGGGATATTCTTTGACCTCATCCAGGATTGAATAAATCTGATCAGGTTTGATTGAAACTTTATCCAGAAATGTAGAACCCTCTAATTCCAGATTAATGGGCACCAGGTGAATCTGATATTTATCAATAAACTCCTGAGGGAGATCGGCTATTGAATCTGTAACCAGGGCTATATCATATTTTCTCTCGTTAACAACCTGGTACTGCCTCTGCATATCATCAACTTTTTGCTGGAGTATTTTCCCGTATTTCATCAGGTGAAAGAAAAACTCATCCGGCCTATTGGTATGCAAATGAATTTTTGCTTTTTCCTCGGTGCCCGCGATAATTACAGAGTCTCCAAATTTTTTCAGGTCATTACGTAATTCTTCATGGTCCAGTTGTTCTCCTTTTACCAAAGCTTCTGAGCAATAACGAAAATCTATGTCCCCGCTTATCGTTTCCAGCGATTCTTGCATAACGATTTCCGGGCTTTTTTGTTTGAGCAACTCCTTAACATTCCCAGTTTCTAAAAGCCTTGCTATTCCCTCCAGGAAAAAAACAAACCCCTGGGCCCCTGCGTCAACAACCATAGCATCTTTCAAAACTTTGAGTTTATTGGGAGTTTCTTTCAGTGAACTCCGGGCTTCCTCTAAGGAATTGAAAAACATTTTGATTAAATCCTCGGTTTCTTCACCGGCCTTTTTTAAAGCAACTGCCCATTCCCGCAAAACCGTTAAAATAGTTCCTTCAACTGGTTGAGACACAGCTCTATAAGCATGGGGAACGGCCCGGGTTATTTTCTCTGCAAAAACTTCCGGTGTTAGCTGTCTTTCTTCCCCAATTTCCCGCGCTAAACCATTGATAAACTGGGCCAGGATAATTCCTGAATTCCCCCTTGCCCCACTTAGAGAGGCATCAGCCAGATCCCGAAGGGTGCCACCAAGGAATTTTTGGGGTTTGACAGTGTCAACTATATAATTGAAAGTATGAGCAAGATTGTTTCCCGTGTCGCTGTCAAATACCGGGAATACATTGATCCTGTTCAAAAATTCCCTGGCTTTAACCACTTCGTTGGTTCCAGCCAGAAAAGCGTAATAAATATGCTCCCCATTAATATAAGTTTGGGTCAAAAAGATCACCTGCTTTTTTAGGAATATTTTCTATTAAGCATTTAAAAATTTCAATTTTTTCCCCGACAATCCTTTAAATTTTTGCATTTATTTAATTCGTTAAAGTGAAAAATATACCTCTAAATCAACAACAAAAAAAAGCAAGCCTTTTTAGCCTGCTTTTTTTGATATATCCTTCTTATCGACATCAGATCAGTTTATCGATATTTTCTTCTGTTTCTCCTTCGATGAAATGGATTAATGGTATCTCCAGCATGGTGTAAGCACCCGGAGCTACCCTGGTGCTGGCCCGGGCAGCAGCAACCATTACCTGAGCCGTAGCAGCCGGGTTCTGGACTTCAATTTTCAGCTCAAACCGCTGGTTATGGACCTGGCTGGCGACTCCCTCTCGTTCAATGTGAATTTTATGACCCATGTTAATCATTTCTTCCACATTAGCCACGGGGAATATATGGGTTTCGTCGTTTACAAAGTATTCGTCTTTCTTAACCTGTTCCTGAACCTTTGCAAAATCTGCTCCTTCTTCCAGTTCCACATAAATTACTCTTTTATGCATGCTCTGTCCTTTGGGAATGGTCAGAGAAAGAGCATCTTTTACCCCTGGAACCGCTTTCACTGCAACCGAATGGCCCATACTCATCCCGGGACCGTAATTGGTATGGGTAATTCCCTCTGGAGCCATAAACTTAAAGAGAGCACGGGCCAGAGATCCCATTCCCGGATCAATCCCCGTGGAGATTACTGCTACAGTATTATTTGCCCTGGCCACCTGGTCTAAATCCTTTTTTAATTCCCTGACGTCATGGATATCATAAGAGTCAACAGTGTTGATCCCCATTGCCAAAAATTCCTTACAATATCTGGGTACAAGCCGGGTTGGAACACCCAGGAGGGCCACATCAACATCCTCTAACTCAGAAATTGATTCTACAACTTTATAGGGGAATTTATCATTTTCTTTTATTGATTTCTTACGGCGGACCACTCCCGCCAGTTCCATATCTTTTGCGCCTAAAATAGCATCAACAGTGTATTTACCAATATTTCCGTATCCCACAACTGCAGCTCTAATTTTTTTCACTCCGGCACCTCTCTTCATTATGGTTTTCTTTACTCCTTGAAAGCTTCCAAAAAAGTGTTATTAATTTCTTTCAATATTATTTCCTAAAAACCTGTATTCAAAAATTTATCAGCCAGGAGTTCCTTAGTAATAACTGGTTTTAAGGCCCCTACAAAACCACTCCATCAAAACATCCTTTTTGGGGTTACAAAATCCCTGGGAATAAGCTTTTTTTAACCTGAGAAATATTTCTTCGTCCCAGTTACTCTCATTCTTTTTTAAGTGATCAAATATTGTTTTTTTCTGAACATCCTGAGCCTGGGGGTTAACCCCTCCTTCCAATAAAACAAAAAGAATTTCCGGGTTGTTATTATTATTTGCTGCCCACAAAATTGCATTCAACCCATTTTGATCCCGGGCATTAATGTTAACCCTTTTCTCCAGAAAAAACTTTATCACTTCCGGGTTTTTATTACCCATAGCAGCAAACATTAAAGGGGTAATTTTTCTCTGATCACTGGCGTTTATATCCGCACCTTTTTCATAAAGCCCCCGGACAACATCGGGATTTTCATTCCATGCTGCAAACATAATAGGGGTTCTTCCCATCTCATCTTTTTGATTTACTTTTGCGCCAGCTTTCAGGAGCGTTTGGGCAATGGAAGGGTTTTTATTCGCCCCCGCCCCCATTAAAGGTGTAATTCCACCTTTCCCTCTGCTGTTTATATCTGCTCCTGCTTTAATAATAACACTTAATACCCGGGGATTTTGGTTTTTCATTGCGGCGTAGATTAAAGGGAAAAGACCATATTCATCCTTATCATTTACATTAAACCCTTCTGCGATTAATTGTTCAATTTTTTCAGGAGTAATATTTTTAATTATTTTCTGGAACGGAATTTTCTCCATTTGCACCTTCCATTCTTATTCTGTTTCATCTTTTTTTCTTTGTTTATCCCCGGGCATTTAGTGGAAAACCTGAAGTAAATGGAGCGGGAGAAACCAATTTTTAATGCCAAAAAATTAATTGAAATAAGGAGTTATTAAACTTTAGCTTATTATCGACCCATTTTTATCTTCTTTTAGTAAAGAGCTTAATTCAATTTTTATCCTGATTAATTTAAATTGCAATAATCGTACCAAAAAATTCTATTGTTTTTCTATAACCTCTTAAACGGTATTTTTCCTCCCTGTCTGGCTAACTTTATTTGGTTTCTTTAATTTCCCGGCCAAAATTCAAGAATTTCCGGAGGAATTTTCCTTTTGATCTTAATCCATCATTAAAATTGCATTTCCTGGCTATTAATTTAAATTACCAGGGTTATTAGCCTGAAATTTCTTTTTGAGTTGAATTATAACTTTCTTTCTTTTGTTTGAGACTTTATACAACTAAAAAATCCTTTTTGTCCAAATTTTTAAACATTTTTCGTTTCTATCCACATTTTGGGAATAACCAGGTAAAAAAGAAAGGGTTTCCCTATTTATGATCGGAAGTTTTGAGGTTGTCCAAATTACAGGACAATGTCTCGGGGGTGAATGTTTCCTGTAATACTAAAACCTCAGTCTCAATTTCCCAATCCTTTTCGGTTTTGAAATTTTTTTGTCCCTGCCCGGATTCAAATTATTTTCTGGTTTTTTCCCTGAATCAGGTTTATAATTGAATCAATATTTCCCTTTTATTAATACCAGTTGGGCATATAATTTAACCCGGGAGGATTTTTTATGACCCTATTAATTTGGCTTGGGATTATTCTCTGCCTTTCCCAATCAGCAACCCTGTCAGGTTTGAATTTAGCTTATTTTAGTGTAAGCAAAATCCGCCTGGAACTGGAGGCCGGAAAGGAAAACTATGAGGCTAAAAAAGTTCTAAAACTAAGGGAGGATGCTAATTTTCTCCTTGTTACCATCCTCTGGGCCAATGTAGCGGTCAACGTACTGCTCGCCCTTTTGTCTGGTTCTGTTCTTGCAGGGATCGGTGCATTCTTTTTTTCAACCGTTTTAATTACCATCTTTGGCGAAATTATCCCCCAGGCCTATTTTTCCCGCCGGGCAATTAAAATTGGGGCCAGGCTCGCTCCTTTACTAAGATTCTACCAGATTATTCTTTTTCCCATCGCCAAGCCTACCGCTCTTGTCCTTGATAAATGGCTGGGACCCGAATTCATTCCCTACTTCAGGGAAAAGGATATCCGGGAATTGATTAAATTGCATATGCAAGCGGAAGAAACTGAAATTGACCCAATGGAAGGCAAAGGAGCCCTTAATTTTTTGGCTCTGGATGATCTACCCCTTTTTGCTGAGGGAGAACCAATTGATCCTAACAGTATAATTCAACTGGATTTCTTAAACGGGAAACCAGTTTTCCCAGAGATAAAGCAAACTCCCGAAGATAAATTCCTGGAAAAAATCCAGGCCTCTCAGAAAAAATGGGTGATCTTAATTGATAATGAAAAAAAGGCCCGACTGGCAATAGATTCTGACAAGTTCATCCGGGAAGCAATGTTTAACTTCGATAATTTCAATCCCCTCCGGCACTGTCATCGCCCAATAATAATTGAGGACGAAAAAACTCCCCTGGGTCAAACAATAGAACGGTTGAAGGTAAACCCCCGGCACGGGGCCGATGATGTTATTGATGAGGATATTATTCTGCTTTGGGGCGAAAAAAAGAGAATTATAACTGGGTCTGACATCCTGGGGCGCCTACTGAGGGGAATTGTGCAAAATAAAGGAATAGCCCTAAAAGGTTCTAAAAACCCCCCCTTTTAATTCCCAAACTTTCAGGTTTAAAAAAAGAAACCCGGGAAAATCCCCGGTCTCTTTTTTATTTCTTTAATTCTTCTATCATTTCCGGTGTTGGCTTATTGGGTATTTTTGCAATTATTGTCCCCTCATATTTAAATACCTCTTTATCCCCAGCAGTTATTTCTCCAATAACCTCAGCGGCTACTCCTTTACCCCTTATAATTTTAAGAATTTCATCCACATCTTCAGGTTCCATATGCAAAAGCATCCGCCCCTGGGTTTCACAAATCAGGATTTCTTCGGGAGTAATATCATTAGATTGGACAGGAACATTTGTCAGGTCTACTTCTGCTCCCAGCCCCCCAAAACGGGCGGATTCTGATACTGCTGCTCCAATTCCTGCTGCCCCCAGGTCCGAGCAGGCCTTGATTTTGCCGGTCTTAAAGGCGGCGATAGTTGCATCCATTACCCGTCGTTCTTCTGCAAAAAGGGCCCTGGCGGGACGCATCTCATCAACAAGCCCGGCCCGGTACAGGGTATCATTTCCATCCTTGCCTGTTTCACCAATAACAATTAACCTGTGCCCCGGTTTTTTGGCTGGTTTTGTCAGGGGCTTTTCGGTAACAAGTTTTCCAACTACAGCCACAACAATTGCGGGGACAATATCGCTGAAAGAAGTGGAAAGACCACCTCCCACAATAAAAACATCCATTGTTTCGCACATATCTTTTACACCCTGAATTATCAGGTTTAGCCGGTCGGCGCTGGTCATTGCTTCACATTCTCCACAATCACAAACCCCTTTAAAACCGCAGGGACCAACCAGTACTTCTTGCTCCAGAGGTCTTGTGCCAATAAAATCCAAAAGGAATAAAGGACGGGCTCCCATTGCAACCACATCCCGCATGGCTCCCCCTGCTCCAGTAGCTGCAGCATCATAAGGGCGTGGCACTCCGGGAGAACAATGGCTTTCCATTTTTGCTACAAATAAACCTTCCATTTCCGGGAATTTAAAAACGGCTGCATCATCGTTGTCATGAGGCCCAACAAGGAGTGCCCCAGGCCACATCTTGCTTACCTTCTTATTAAGTTCTTCCAACTGGCCGAAATCAATTGCCTGATCAATGTTATGGTGCAGGTGAACAAACAATCCGTGCATCAGGGCTTTTTCAACTGTATTCACCGGGAAGTCCCCTCCTTTAATATTATCTACTTAAGACAGCTAAAAAACCGAACGTTTTTCATTTTTTATAATATCACGTTCGGTTTTTCTGGTCAATTATTAATCTGCCCGATACTTAAAATCCACTCTTCCTAAAATACTATTTTGAAACCAATATCCTTTTTACCGGCTTAATTAAAGATTTTTTTAAATAAATGATTAAAATGATCAAAAAAATCTTCCCCTAAAAGGCAGGCCCCTTTCTGCAATCCTTTTTCCCCGTATTCTTCATTAATTGCCCTTACAAGTGTACCGCCCAGTCGATAGGTTAGCCTTGCTGCTCCAAAAGCCGTTTCCAGGTATTCCTCCAGGCTCATTTCCGGTTTTGCTTCAATTAGATACTTAATTTTTTGAAAGTTATCCCAGAGTCTTGGGGAGGGAGAACTCTCGACATAATTAAAGTCCTCTAAAAGGGGATGGTCATAAAATTCCAAACCTTTTCCCCGCCTGATTTTCCAGGCTATAAAAACAGCATACCCTTCATTTTGGATAAGAGAATAAAAAAAGTCCAGCCTTTTTTGAATAGTTTCCAAATCATGGACAGAAGGAAATGGACGAACCTGGTTATAAAGAGCATGAAACCCTTCATGCCCCACCATGGGGAAAAATTCCCGATGTTCATTGAGATAAAGGGGATCATTAATATTCAAACAAATATTATTATCCAGACCAATCCCCACATCGTAACCAATTATGGGGTAAACAGTAAGCTGATCAAGAGTAACTTCGGGGAAAAATACCGCCAGGACATCTTTAATTTCTGCAAACCAGGCATTGCTGTCTTCACTGATTTTTTTCAGGATTTCTTCAATCCTTTGTTTATTCCTCTCCAGGTTATCCAGGCCATAAAAAGGTGACTGTTTTCCCTGGAGTGCTTTTTTTATATCTTCAGGACTCATTTCCCGGCCGAATTTCCGCCCGTGTTTGAAAACTGTTTGGTATGCGGGATTATCAAGGAGCTTTCGTTCATCGCTCCTTCCTTCTAGATAGGTCAAAAAACTTTCAATCCCCCCAAAATCAAGTTTCAAATTATTCACCTCTTTTTCTTTTAAATAATTCTTCTTTTCTATCCATAGTCCCTTCAGATTTACCAAACCGAAAAAATTTCCCATCAAGCGTTAACTTTAACAACAGATATTTTTAAAGGAATTTGCTTTTAATTCAGAAAATAAAAACCCGATGGATTTAAATTAATCTCCCATCGGGATTATTTTGAAAATATTTTTTTATCCTTCGTTAAAAAGACCTATAAATTCTTCATAACCTTCTTCTTCCAACTTTTCTTTGGGAATGAATCTCAAAGCAGCAGAGTTAATACAATATCTCAATCCAGTCGGTTGTGGCCCATCATTAAAAACATGACCCAGGTGAGAATCTGCTCCTTGACTTCTCACTTCAGTCCTTACCATTCCAAAGGATACGTCCTTTTTTTCTACAATATTTTCCGCAACCAGTGGGCGGGTAAAGCTGGGCCACCCAGAACCGGAGGGGTATTTATCCTGAGAACTAAACAATGCTTCTCCTGATACCACGTCAACATAAATCCCCTCTTCGAAATGATCCCAGTATTCATTGTCAAAAGGAGGTTCGGTTCCATTTTCCTGGGTAACCCTGAACTGCATCGGGGTTAAATTCCGCAAACAGGGAGAGCCATTATCTGAATAAACTTCACCCTCAGCTGAAGAAAAACTTGTAACCAGAGTTCTATTGCTTAAAAATAACCAGGCCGCAATCCCCAGAACAAAAACAAGCAGGGTTAAAAATAGCCTGTTATCGGCCATAATTTTCACTCCTTTATTTTCCACTTTCTTCTATCATACTTTATCAAAGTATAAAAGTAAATTAACATGTAGGGACCCCTTTAGAAAAGAACTGCAGGATTTCTATGCCTATTAGTAATTATTATCGTTTAAAGTTTTAAATGCCTTTTTTTGTGTTTTTATCTTCCCTTTCAACCCAGTCCCAAAAAAAGAAGAAAAAAGTGCTGCAGTTTTGAACTGCAGCACTTCTCTTTTCACTTGGTTATTTTCGGGTCCAGGGTATCCCTCAACCAATCCCCGA
>Ga0207421_10001651_pt1 | contig 28346 bp, 41 predicted proteins | sample SodLakKL_010_SED_4_FD_187542 | JGI IMG/M metagenome (GOLD analysis project Ga0207421, IMG submission 187542) | Alkaline sediment microbial communities from Lake Tanatar, Kulunda Steppe, Russia - 8KL_010_SED (SPAdes) (version 2) | ecosystem: Environmental > Aquatic > Non-marine Saline and...
TATGCGAAGGCGGCTGAAGAGTTGGCAGGCCAAATGGTGAAGAACTTCCGAGAACGTTTGGAAACACTGCAACAGGAGGATGATTGATGGAAGTGCAGATTCGTTGCCCGCATTGTGATGGGTATAAATCACAGACATTGCGGAAGAGCGATGTAGCTTTGCAGTTGGGTGTCTGCGGTCATTGTGGTAGGCAGATAGCGTTTCGGGTTCGGCAGGTGTATAAAGTGGACTGTTTTAAGCTCGATAAAGTCGATGTGCTGGTGGGTAAGGGTGTTGATTCCTTAGATTTGGAGTGGTGACCGTATGGTGATGACCCCGAAAGAATGTGACCAGGCGGTACGTTTGTACCGCCTTGGTTACAGCGACAAGGAAGTTGGGCGTTTCTTTGGCAAGCATCGGGATACGATACGGGCTGTGCGCCACGAAGAGGGCGTTGGACGACACGAAAAGGGAGAAGATGGTGACCTGTTCCTGGCGATCATGGACGGTGTTAAGAAAAACCGTGATGTGCGGGAATTGGCGAACGAACTGGATCTGCCCATAGAGGCTGTGGACGAGTTTTACGGGGATTATGAGAGCGTGTACCAGTCACGGGTGCGGGAATATTGCCCGGTATGTAAACGTCCGGTCGTGGACAAAAAGCGCATGTGCTGGTTTTGCAGGCGGGTGATGGAATGGCACGTTGCGTAAGTTGTGGCTCGTATGCGGATATGCGACACGGCTATTGGTGGTATTGTTTGGCTTGTTATATGCGTCATCGCGATGGGGGTGCTGTAAATGCCTAAGGTGCGGGATCTGCTGATGGATCAAGCGGCCATCATTAGTACATTGCAGAGCTTGGTGAAAGATCGGGATGGTTCGCCCGAGGTGGCTAATTACCGGGAATTGTTGGAGCAAGAGAAAGCGCGTTATCACAAGCTGGAAGAGTACGATTTGAACGATGAATTGCAGGACAAGGAGTATCGGGAGCTGGTTTAATGAACTGGAAAAACCTTGAACGGACGGCGGCTCGAAAGCTGGGAGGGGAGAGGGTTTGGCGGGGTGATAACTTTTACCAGTCTGCGCCTGATGTAGAGCACCCGGGGTTGTCGATAGAGTGCAAATACCGCAAGGCTTTGCCAAAGTGGCTTGTAGAAGCGATGGAGCAAGCCAAGGGGTATGATGCACAGAAGATTCCGGTTGTCGTGCTGAAAGAGCGTTACCAGCGGGGCGAATACGTCCTTCTGCAGTTGGATGACTTTGTTAGCATATGGGAGGCTGGTACGGATGACGTTTAAAGAGTACATGAAAAAAGCCCTGAAAACGGCAAATCTGGATATTCCCGAAAATGATAAGCGGTATAACTTTGCGTTTGGGATCGTGGGTGAAGTAGGCGAGTTGATCGACTACCTGAAAAAGATGTATTACCACGGCCACGAGTATGACCAGGACTTTGTCGTCAAAGAGGCTGGCGACGTGCTGTATTACACGGCTGTGCTGTCCAGTGTATGTGAAGCCGGCCTGGAAAAGCCGTCGGTTGTGGGTGATCTGGCGGAGTTTCAGCGTGGGATTGCCGCTTATATTGAGGAACGTGCTTGGGAAAGGGAAGAGCAGATTAAAGAAACGTGCCTGCGATTGGCGCAACAAGCGGGGAACGTGGCTGAGGAAGCGATGTTTCATTGTCTGGTGCCGACTGCTAAGCCTAAGAAGCAAAAGCGCATGCAAAGGGAACTGGTCGTTTTGTTGGAAATCCTGACTCGTTTGTTGACGTTGCTGGAAACGCCGCCATTGACGATGGTGGCGCAGAAGAACAACGAAAAATTGGCAAAGCGGTATCCTGCGGGGTTTGAGTCGGAGCGGTCTATTAACCGTGATGTGTAATGGCATTTCCGCAGGAAATGATTGATGATTATAGCGAGACCATTCGGCAATTACAGAAAACACTGTTGAGCACACCGTTGGGGGAGCGGGGCACAGTGCGGTCGATGATGGCTGAGTGCCAGCGTGTGCGTAAAATGCTGGAACGCTATTATGATCGCGACTATACTCTGCCCCGGTCACACTCGTTGGTGCAACCCGTGCATAGCAAGCGGGTACATTACCAAAACGATGTCTTGGAGGACAAGATCGTTGATGCGATTGACCGTGGGCGGGATCCCGTGGAGGTGCTCGGGCTATGAGGCGGGAAATCCCGTTGCCGCCTGCGGTTTTGTCTAACCTGATGGAGCAGGCGTGCGATATCACCGGTAGGCCGTATGAGGCTCCGGACAACAGCAGAGAGATCGACGAGATGAAAGCGTGTTTAAGCAAAGCGTTGTGCGAACTGTCTAAGCGGCAAAGGACGGTATTATACCTCTATTTTTGGGAAGAATTGTCGCAGGCAGAAATTGCTGTGATGCTGGGTATAAGCCAGCAAGCAGTGTCAAAGAGTATGCAGGGAGCGATTGAACGGCTCCGCAACAGTAAAAAGTTCGTTAAAAATACCGAGGCGGGGTTGTGAACCGGGCTTTGTTAGTTAGTAAGTGAGGGGGATCTATGTGCCCCTCCCTGTGCCCTGCGGGGGAGCAGTTGGGAACGCCCGGCTGTTCCCTCGTCCCCCTCCAATGGGAGGTGCCGGATGATGCGTATTGCTGGACTGGATACGAGCTTTATTGACGGGGATGGCATTGCGTTTGTGGTGTTTTTCCAGGGGTGTACGTTGCGATGCCCGCACTGCCATAACCCGGAACTGCAGTCTGTGGACGGCGGTATTGAGGTAGCACCGGAAGAGGTATTGCAACACCTGGACATGGATTTTTACGACTCTGTCGTGTTCTCTGGCGGTGAGCCATTGGGCCAGCCTGAAGCACTGCAGGAGTTGGCAAAGTATATTACCCTGCCAAAATGGCTTTATACTGGTTGGGAACTTAGCCAGATACCGTGGCATATAGGTGTTTTAATGGACGTGATTGTTGCTGGGCCGTATCGGGATGATTTGCGCACAGGTGGCTTCCCGGCGTCCTCAAATCAAATAGTATGGAGGCGATCCGGTGCGGTTTGATATGACTTTGGACAAGGAATTCGACGAGCTATACCGGAGCTACAAGAACTCGGATTTTGGTCATCGGCTTTTGGCGATGGATGGGATTGCCCCGGAGCAGTTGGACGTGGGGGCTATGTCCCGGAAATACTATACACAGGCGACGGCAGATGTGTCGGTGGACACAAACGCTAACGCCAATGAGAATGTCTCGATTAACAATTACGCTAGCGAGGTTACGAAGGGGCTTTTGAAGCTGGAAGGGTATTATCTGCTGTACCATTACGCTCAGAAGCGGTTTGGTAGCCAACGGGCTATGGAACTCATCGAGGCGATTTGGGACGGCGATGTGTACTTCCACGATAGCTCTGGCCCGCAGATCCAGCAACCGTATTGTTTTAGTTACTCTACAACGATGGTGATGTTGGAAGGCCGCCCGTACGGGCAGTTAAAGAGTATGCCCCCAAAGCGGTCTGACAGCTTTATAGCGCAGGTTATCGAAATGACGATGGATCTGTCCCAGGACTTTGCAGGGGCGATTACACCGGCGGATATGCTGGTGAATTACGCCTGGTTTGCGAAGCGGGAAGGTTTGACGGCAGATTGTATTGTGAACGACCTGCAGAAGTTTGTCCACGTGATCAATAACAAGTTCCGGATGGGCGCACAGAGCCCGTTCGTTAACCTGAGCCTGTTTGACCGTCCGAACTTGGAAAAAGTCTTTTCCGGGCATGTGTATCCTGATGGGAGTGAACCGGACTTTGACTATATCATGTGGATCCAGCGGTTATTCGGGAATTGGTTTGCGAAAGGGGATCCATCGAGCGGATTGCCTTACCGTTTCCCGGTGGTGACATTGAATCTGACTCGTGGCGAAGATCGGGAAATCCTGGACGATGCCTTTTTGGACTGGGCCAGCGAGGCTAATCGGGCGTTAGGGTGCTTTAACTGGTACGTCAACGACGGTACTAAGTTGGCAAGTTGTTGCCGCCTGGTGAATGATGCCACGCGGATGCAATTTCGGACGGACAGCTTTGGTAACGGCGGCCTGAACATCGGTTCGCACCGTGTTGTAACAGTAAACCTGCCCCGCTTGGGTTGGCTGTCCAAAGATGCGAAAGAGCTATACAATCGTCTGCAGTGGGCGTTGGATATTTGCCGGGATCTGTTGATTGTGCACCGAGAAGAAATTCTTAAACGCCGTATTGAGGCGGGTGTCTTGAAATTCTACGAGCCATTGCGTTGGTTTGCGCTGTCTCAGCTATTCTCGACGATTGGCATTGTCGGGGTTTACGAAATGAGCCAGCGGATGGGCTGGGATCTGACGGAAGACGATGAGGTGGAGGACGTTCTTCGGTACATTGAGGATCAAGCGATTCTCTATTCGGAGAAAGATCGCTGTTCGTACAACGTCGAGGAAATCCCCGGTGAAAGTGCGGCAGTGAAACTGGCATCGAAAGATGCGCTATTACTTCATGCCGATGAATACGAGCTTTATAGCAACCAGTATCTGCCGCTGATCGCTGATGTGAGCGTGAAGGAGCGGATCGAGACAACAGGCCGCTATATGGATATCTTAAGCGGTGGCGGTATCCTGCACTTGAATATTAAAGAGCCGATTCCGGATCAGAGAACCATGCGCAAGCTGGTGAAATATGCTGTCAGCCAAGGGGTGTCCCACCTGAGTGTGAACTACGGCTTTGGTATCTGTGAGAATGGTCATACGTCAGTAGCTGGCACGGATACGATGTGCCCTGTGTGCGGAGAAGAAATCCAGGACTGGCTGACAAGGATAATCGGCTATTTCACGCGGGTGAGCAGTTGGAACAGCAAACGACGGGATTATGAGTACGAACGGCGTGTCTTTATGTAGGGGGTGGGCATATGGAGGCATGGCCAATCCTGATGATCATTGCTACTCTGGCGATGATCTGGTGGTCGTTGCACGACAGCTACAGGGAGTAGATAAGCATGGAACTGACAGTGGCAAAGCATGTGGATAAATCCCGTGCGCACTTGTATTGCATGAGTGACTTCCACCTGGGTTCTCCGGATTGTGCGGAGTCCTTCCTGGAAGAGGAAATAAAGCGCATAGCGGACGACCCGTATGCCGTGGTGATATTGAACGGGGATCTCATGCAGATGGACGTTACAACGTCTGTGGGTGATGTATACGGGCAGCTATATACTCCGGAAGAGCAAAAATACCGCCTGCTGGAGCTTTTGGAGCCGCTGAAGGGCAAGATCATTGCTATGCAGGACGGGAATCATGACGGTGTCCGCTCCAAAGAGGGCTGGCGGCCGATTAAAGATGTGGCGTGGATGCTGGGTGTAGAGTACACGGGCCCACAGGTGTTGGTCAAACTACCTGTGGGTCGTCGTGCGAATGGGAAACCTTTTGTTTACGGTGTTTTTGCGACACACGGCTGGGGAAGCGCCCGGACAATGGGTGGTAAGGTCAATAAGCTGTATTCGCTTCGTGATGTGGTGCTGGCAGATGTGTACTGTATGGGGCATACGCACCAGCAGTTGGGTGTCCCCGATGTATATTACGTACCCGATTACCGGAATAATAAGGTGAACGTGGTGGAACGGCGGTTTTTGAACTCGGGATCTTACCAGACAAGAGGTGACTATCCCAGCCGTAATGGTATGCCAGCGACATTGCTGGGTACGCCTAAGGCGGTTCTACATGGTGATCGCAAGAAGGTGGAGGTGACGATATGAAGCGAGAGCCTCGTTATCAGATGTTTGAAGAGCTTTCCGAAACATCGTTGCCGACCCGGATTCGCGGAAACGACTTGAAAGAAATGCAATGGCGGGCTGATTTGCTGTCGAGTGTATTGAAAAAGCCGCACACGATAAGGGAAGCGATGACAGGCGAGGTGGTGTCGTGGCATGATGGATTACGAGGATCAAATAAAGGAATGGGCCGTGCAGAGGCTGGCTGAGGGTGAAGGATACGAGCGGGAGATCATGGACTTGTTCTATCGACAACGGTGCAAAGGCGAGTGGAAGTATGGGATGACGCTGGACGAAAACAAGATGTTTTTGCGAGAGCGTTTGGAACACCTGGAAGAGGAACTTATGGACGCTCTCGTCTATATACAGCATATTAAGGTGAGTTTAGATGCAGAAGGCTGAGAAGCGTAAACGGGTGAGAAATCGGGCTCTGTTGCGGGATATGCGCCGGTTAGTCTGTGAAGTCTGTGGGGCTAAGGCGTATGGTGGAGTGCATCACATTATCACGCAAGGTGCAGGCGGGCCGGATCACCGGTATAACGTGATACAGCTTTGCTTTGATTGCCATATCAACAAGGCCCATGGCGGCCACTATTCTAAGGACTTTCTGTTTGAGCACGTGGCCCGTCGGGAACGGGTCAGTAAGGACGAGGTTATCGAGTTGGTTTGGGATTTGAAAGCGTAGGGGAGGAAGAGCATGGACGGGGCAAAACTGCGGATAGGCGGCATGGTTTATACGGTTGATGAGCAGGACACGGTGGAAATCGCGCAAGATCGCAACCACGCCGGGGCGTGTGATGTGGAGCATTGCCGCATCGAGTTGTTGCGGGATTTGGTGGAGCAGAGAAAAGCCCAGGTGCTGGTGCATGAGATCTGCCATGCGATGCTGACAGAGGCAGGGATAGAAGAGCACGAGGAATCCTTTGTCAACGTGTTGGGAAATGCTCTGCACCAGCTATTGCGGGATAATGACATAAGGGGGATTTTGGGCTATGAGTGAGCGAATTGTCTTTGTGGCGTCCATTCCGGATATCCAAAGTGCGATTAGCTTAAGCGGTGAAGGTAGTTCCCGTGTGAAAATCGACGTCTCGGAATCGGAAGTGGCTGAAGTGGTGAAGCTGTTAGCGTACCGGGGCCAGTCCTTTAAGGTGACGATTGAGCCGTTATAGGAGGGGCGACATGGCAAGGGATAAGATTATCCGGGTGCCGATTAAGGACTTGACGCCTTATGAGAAAAACCCGCGCACACACACGAAAGAGCAGATTAAGCAGGTGGCGTCGAGTATCCAGGAGTTCGGTTTTACCAACCCGGTGTTGATTGGCGAGGACTATGATATTATTGCGGGCCATGCGAGGGTAGAGGCGGCGCAGACGGTCGGCATGGACGATGTGCCTTGTATTATACTGGACGGCTTGACCGACGAGCAGAAACGGGCGTATGTGATTGCAGACAACAAGTTGGCTGAAAATGCCGGTTGGGATTATGAGATCCTAACCGAAGAGCTAGAGCGTTTGGCACAAGAAGCGTATGACCTGGAGCATACGGGTTTTAACGAGAAGGAACTGGAAAAACTGCTTTCGGAAATCACGAGCCGTTATACGCAAAAGATTGAAACGCCCCATTACGAGCCCAAGGGCGAGAAACCAGCCTTGTCCGACCTCTTTGACCGCACTCGGATGGATGCTTTGATTGCCCAGGTGGAAGAATCAGACTTGGACGAGGATATGAAGGAGTTTCTACGGCTTTCGGCAACCCGGTTTGTGGAGTTTCGTTTTGATAAGATAGCCGAATATTATTCCCACGAGGACGAGGTTTTGCGAGAGTGGTTTGACCGCCATGCGTTGGTGATTGTGGATCAAGATCGGGCAATTGAAGAAGGCTTTTTAAGGCTTGCTAAGGGGATTCAGGAGCAACTAAGGACGGAGCTTACGGATGACGGATAACTGCTGTGTGTTCATATTATCGCATGGACGGTCTGATAGGGTGTATACGTGGGATACATTGCGCAGACAGGGCTATACGGGGCCAATTTATGTTGTGGTGGATGATGAGGATAAACAACTCGACGAGTATAAACGCCGCTTTGGTGATCACGTGCTCGTCTTTAATAAGGCCGAGGTAGCCAAAACCTTTGATGAAGGCGATAACTTTCAGGATCGGCGCACTGCGATATATGCTCGCAATGTGTGTCATGATCTCGCTCGGTCATTGGAATACCGCTATTTTTGGGAGTTTGACGATGATTATAAGAGGTTCGAGTTTCGCTACGAGCAGGATGGTTTTTTACGGGGTCATTTGATTGAGGATTTGGATCACTTGTTCGAGTTGTTTTTGGACTTTTTCCGATCTGTGCCGGCTCATACGATTGCGATGGCACAGGGTGGCGATTATATTGGTGGCTTGGGCGGTTCTTTCGGGAACCGTATTTTGTTGCGGCGAAAGGCGATGAATACCTTTCTGTGCGATGTAGAACGACCGTTCAAGTTTGTAGGGTGTGTGAATGACGATGTGAATACGTACACTTCGTTGGGGCGTCGTGGCTTTCTGTTGTTTACAGTGGGTGGTGTTATGGTGCACCAGCTTCCGACACAGAGCAATGCCGGTGGAATGACGGATACGTACTTGGACTCAGGGACATACGTGAAGAGCTTTTACACGGTGATGTATTCCCCGTCCTCTGCGCGCATGACGGAAATGACGACGGCACACCGGCGAATACATCATGAAATAAGCTGGTCAAAGACGGTTCCGGAAATTGTGCGGGAAGATGTGACGGTTTGATGGGAGGGAAGAGCCATGCCTGCAGGAAGGCCGAAGAAGCAGATTGACTATGAACTGGTGCGGAAGCTGGCGAATATCCAGTGCACGCAGGAAGAGATCGCATCGGTGTTGGGCGTAAGCACGCGCACACTGCAGAGAGACGAAGAATTTCGTCGCATCTATAAAGAAGAGATGGATAGCGGAAAAATCAGCCTGCGGCGCATGCAGTGGAGAGCGGCAGATCGTGGGTCTAATACGATGCTTGTCTGGCTTGGGAAGCAGTACTTGGGCCAACGGGACAAGCACGACCTCGATGCTACGGTGGAAGAGCAGAACAAACCGGACTTCTCGACACTGACGAAGGACGAACTGAAGGCGTTGGCACAGCGGGCCAAGAGCGATTATGACTTCAATTGAGCATTTGGCTTGGCGGGAACTGGCTAGGCTCGAATTCGTCGAGTTTGTTGAGTATGACGGGCGGGGTGGCTGGATACGGGCCCCGCACTTGGAAAAGCTGGCCGCTGTGCTTCAGAGTGTGTCGGAGGATACCGCGAACGGTAAACCTCGCCGGGTGATTGTGATGATGCCGCCCAGGCATGGGAAAAGTGAAATGGTGAGTAAAAAATTCCCGCCCTGGCATATTGGGAAATACCCGGATCACGAGATTATATTGGGTTCTTATACGGCTGATCTGGCTTTGGATCATTCTCGGGTAGCTCGCAACACACTGGCAGAACACAGTGATTTGTTTGGGGTTTCTGTGGCCCGTGATTCTTCGGCGGTGACTCGTTGGGGTATAGCTAATAACCGCGGAGGCTTGTTTGCCGCGGGTGTAGGCGGGCCCATCACCGGCCGGGGTGCTCATATAGGGATCATTGATGATCCGGTTAAAAACGCCGAGGAAGCGGCGTCTGAGACGGTTCGAGAGCGGATCTGGAATTGGTACACGACGACGTTCTATACTCGCTTGGCTCCGGGCGGATCTGTGATTGTTGTTATGACCCGCTGGCATGAAGATGATCTCGTAGGCCGCTTGCTTCAGCAGGAGAGCGAGATTCCGTGGGAAGTTATCCGGTTGTCTGCTGTGGCTGGTGAAGATGACCCGTTGGGCAGGAAGCCGGGCGAGGCGTTGTGGCCCGAGCGGTATCCGGTGGAAACGCTGGAAGAGATTAAGACGACACTGGGTAGTTATTACTGGGAGGCATTATACCAGCAGAACCCGATTCGCCGGGAAGGCGGTATGTTTAAACGTTCTTGGTTTGAGATCGTGGACTCAGCCCCCGCTTCTAAGAACGCGGCCCGCTATTGGGATTTGGCGGCGACAGAGGAAAAGCCCGGTGCAGATCCCGACTACACGGTGGGAGCTAAGATCGTGGAAAAAGACGGCGTGTATTACATCTGTGATATCCGTCGTGAGCGGGGAACACCGAAAACTATCGAACGCTTGGTACGCCAAACGGCTGAAACCGACGAAAGGCACACACTGATTTATATGGAGCAGGAGCCCGGATCTTCTGGTAAAAACACGATTGATCATTACGCTCGGAATATTCTAAGGGGGTTTCCGTTCCGTGGTGATAAGAAAACCGGCCCTAAGGTGCTGAACGCTGAAGTGTTAGCGGCGGCGGCTGAGGCCGGTAACGTAAAGCTGGTTAAAGGTGCCTGGAACAAGGAATTCCTGGACGAGCTGGAAGCGTTCCCGCATGGCCGCCACGATGACCAAGTGGATGCGGCTAGTGGGGCGTTGAATAAACTGAACCGTCGCCCACAATATCGTGCGGCTCCGTCGTTATAGGGGAGGTGATGCTGTGGATGAGTTGATTAAGCAAAAGCTAGCAGAGCAGGATATATCCAGCGAAATCATACGGGATATTCTGAAGGTGCACAGCGATGAAATGAACCGTATGAAGGGTATGTACCGGCGTTACAAGCAGAAGGACTTGGCTATCCAGGAGCGTAGCTTTCCTGACCCGACGAAGCTGAACAACAAGATGCCGAATGACTACCGGGGCGACATTGTGGTGCAAGTGAACGGGTATTTGTTCGGGCAGCCTTTGTCTTATCAGATCGAGGGAAACGAACAAGCACAGGAAATTTTCCGGGACTTTCGGCTTCGCAATCATCTTGAAGATCTCGATGCTGAGACGGGTAAGATGATGAGCGTGTGCGGCCGGGCCGCTAGGCTGTGCTATATCCATGACGGCGAGGAATGGGTGATGAACGTCCCGCCGTGGGAAACGATATTTATCTATGATGCCAGTATTGACCAGGCGCAGTATGCTATGCGGGCATATCCTGTAGTGGTCAAAGAAGGCGACACGAAAGTGGAGCGTTGGCGTGTGGAGTGGTACGACAGCGAATATGTGACGTTCTTCATTGAGGATCGCCGAGGCGAGTTTGTTCTGGATCCGTCTAAGGAGGATAATCCGCTTCCGCACTTGTTTGACTTCGTGCCGTTAATGGAGTTTGTCAACAACGAAGAGGCATTAGGCGATTTTGAAAAGGTGGAGGATTTGATCGACGCCTATGATCGCCTGGTGTCCGATGTGCAGAATGAAATCGAAGAATTCCGGTTGGCGTATCTGCTCTTTGTTGGTGGTGCTCCGGACGCGGACGAGATTAAGAAGTTTCGCCAAACGGGTGCTGTGGAAGTGCCGGAGGACGGCGATGTGCGCTTCTTGACTAAGGACATTATCGACACGGTGATCGAGAACCATAAGCGAACGTTAAACGATAACATTTACAAGTTCAGCGGCACTGTGGATATGAGTAGCGAGGCGTTCTCTGGTACGAGTGCTTCGGGTGAGTCTCGTAAATGGCGTATGCTGGCTTTGGAAAACAAGTGTTCTGTGAAGGAACGTAAGTTCTCGAAAGCATTGCGGCGCATGTTTGAGGTCATTGCCAGTGCTTGGCAGAAAAAGGGCTATGCGATTGACCACACGGAAGTTTCGTGGGATTTCAAACGCAACGTGCCGCTGGAACTGCGGATGGAAGCTGAATTCCTGCAACTGACTGCTGGGCATGTGTCTGATAAGACACGTTTCGGGCAAGTTTCGTTTGTGGAGGATCCCGAGGAAGAACTGAACCGGATGCAGGAGCAAAGGGAAGCATACAACGTAACGCTGGAAGAGGATGACGACGATGAGGGATAAGCTGGAAGGCATTGACCGCATCGTAGATCGCATGGCGAATCAGACGGAGAAGGAACTGCAACGCCGGTATGGAGCTTCTTTGCGTAACTTGCGTAGGATCCTGCGGGAGCTATACGACCAGTACGCCCGGGATGGGATCTTGTCCATGGACGAAATGGGCCGTTATAACCGGGTGGATAAGGCGCACAAGAAGTTCGAGAAGGAACTGCGGGAACTGGTGAACGCAAAGAATCGGGAAATACGCCAGACGTTGAGGGATACGTTCCGGGAGAGCTATTACCGCTCGGCCTGGGCTGTGGAAGCGGAAACCCTGGCGAAGCTTGGGTATTCTAGCGTTAAGCGTGAGGTAGTGCAAGAAGCTATCCAAAATCCGATAAGTGGGCTGAAGCTGAACGACCGTTTGGAGCGACACCGCTCTGATATTATCGGGAGAATACAGGAGACGACCACGCAAGGTCTGGTACGAGGTGAGAGCTATAACGACATGTCTGGACGGTTGCGTGGCGAGTTGGAGGGTGATCTGGACAAAGCGTATCGTATTGTCCGGACAGAGTGCCATCGTGTTCAAGAGGCTGGAAAACACAAAAGCCTGCAACATGCCTTTGATAAAGGCGTTTCCATGAAAAAGCGGTGGGTAAGCAGTCGGGATGAAAGGGTACGGGATACACACGTCCACATGGACGGACAGACCGTCCGGTTTGATGAGGATTTCGAGAATCCTAACACGGGCGGGAGAGGGCCCACGCCAGGCCAATTGGGTGTTGCTGAAGATGATATTAACTGCCGGTGTATCTATGTTGTGGAAGAGGTACGGGCACCGGCTGATCGTCGCGAGCATCCGGAACTGGCGGATATGAGTTACGAAGATTGGCGAGGGGAAAGGGTAGCGTAGAAATGCCTCTCAGATTTCGAGAGAGCGTCTGTGCGAAGCGCATGTATATTCTAGGTGTTATACTAGGGGCCCCACACTCCAAACGCGTGTGCGGGCTCTCATGTCCAATACGCTTAAGACGTTAAACTGTGCGGAGAAAAGCCGACGGGCATAAAAACGGAGGTATGGATGATGAAGAGGTTTCGGATGATGGATTTGCAACGGTTCGCTGAGGAACCGGAAGAGAATAACGCCGAGCAGGCGGGTACTGAACAAACACAAGAGCACGGCCAGGAATCGGAGGCCGGTAAGACGTTTACGCAGGAAGATGTCGACCGCATTGTGGTGGACAGGCTTAAGCGTGAACGGGAGAAATACGAAAAACAGGTTGTGCCCGAGAAGATCAAGGCTTTCCAAGAAGAAAAGCTTCCGGAGTTGGTGGAAGAAGAGATTAAGCGTCGTTTCCCTGAGAAAACGCCTGAGGAAAAGAAGCTCGCCGAATTGGAACAGCGTCTTGAGCAAGAAGCCCAAGAGCGCAAGCGGGAGAAGCTTTTGAATATGGCGTTGAAGGAAGCGACCGACAAAGGCTTGCCCACCGACCTAGTCAACTTCTTCGTTGACGAGGACGAGGATAAGACACGGAGCAACTTGGAAATGCTGGAAGGGACGATTAAGAACCGCGAGAAGAAATTGCGCGAAGAGGCTGTGCAAGAGGTCTTTAAGCGGAATTCGCGGGACGTGGATTCGGGGCCAGATCAAGCGGAGAAAGACGAGCTTACGCGGGAGAAGATCGAACAGATGACCCCGCAGGAGATCAACGAGAACTGGGATCGGATCCAAGAATTTCTGAAAAAGCAACGATAAGGAGTGTTGATGTATGAGCCTTAACCATTTTATTCCTGAAATTTGGGCCGCCCGGCTGTTGGAGAACCTGCAGAAAAACCTGGTATACGGGCAAGAAGGCGTTATTAACCGTGACTACGAAGGTGAGATCGCCGATGCTGGTGACACGGTTAAGATCAACAACATCTCGGCCGTCACGGTAGGTGACTACAGCAAGAACAGCAATACAGGTGAGCCGGATGACTTGGACGGAACGCAAACGACTCTGCAGATCGACCAGCAGAAATATTTCCATTTCCAAATCGATGACATTGATTACGCCCAGCAACGGCCGAAAATCATGGATGCGGCTATGGAAGAAGCGGCCTATGCCTTGCGTAATGCCGCCGACCAGTATATTGCTGAGCTTTACACGGAAGTGGATAGCGATAACCGAATTGGCGAAGAAGGAGCCGCCGAGACACCGAATGCCAGCGATGCATACGAGTATCTGGTGGATCTGGCTGTTAAGCTGGACGAGGCGAACGTACCTGAAGGCGACCGTTTTGTTATCGTGCCGCCGTGGTATGAAGGTTTGATGCTGAAGGACGACCGCTTTGTGAAGGCCGGTGTTATGCCTTCCGAGGAACGTCTGGTAAACGGTCTAATCGGTGAAGCCGCCGGTTTCCGTGTGCTGAAGAGCAACAACGTGCCGTCCGATAGTGATAGCGATTATAAGATTATCGCTGGGCACCCCATCGCATGGACATTTGCCGAGCAGATTGTCAGCGTTGAGGGATATCGTCCGGAACAGCGGTTTGCAGACGCTATGAAAGGACTCCACGTGTATGGTGCCAAAGTTGTGCGCCCGAGTGCACTGGCTCTACTGACTGCTGATCGTCCCAGCTAATATGGGAGGTGTAGCGTGTGGAACGTAAAACGATAGAACCCGATGTGTTAGTGCGGGAGGGTAAAGTGGTGTCCGATTGGACGGACATTGATGTGAATGATCCGGAGCAAGCCGAGGCTGTCTTGGAAGCTGAGAGCGGGGCGGTGGTGGAGGTCACTGCCGCCTCTGGCGAAGATCTGGACGGTATAGACGGCAATGGTGTCGTGGTGAAAGTAGTTGACGAAGGGGATTCGCTGGACGCTTCTTACGAAGAGGGTGTCTTGACAGTGGATCTTGGAGGCGAGGATCGCTCTGCTGGTGATATTGCTTTCGAGATTGATGGCTTAGATGAGTTTGACGCCAGCGAGGAAGAAAGCGGCGACTTTACAACGGATGACGATGTGGGTCTGTCGGTGGAAATGGCTGGTGGCTTGGACAAGTATGGCGATTACCTGGAAATCGAAGAAGCGCAAGCGGAGCACCTCTTGATTGCTGTTGATAATGACTCGGGCGAAGATGCCCGCCTGGTGATTGAGCCGGGTGGCGAGTGGGCATTTCGCTCTGGTGTTGGCGAGAAGAAGATCGATGTAGAAGATGGCGACGAGGTGGTTGTTGCTGGTGTAGAGTCTGCCCGTCACCAGACGGTGGACGGTAAGATTCACCTGCATTTTGAGTCCGATGACTGGGACAACGTGTCCGATGGTGATATCGAATTGCGAGTGTGGCGACTGCCGTGAAGATGCGCAATTTGAAGCAAGGTACCGTGTGGGAGGTCAAAGGCGACCATTTGGAGCGTCTTTTGGCCTCCCCTGATTATGAGATCGCTGAAAGCTTGGATAAGTTGACGAAGGCGGATCTGGTGTATGTGGCACAAGTGCGGGGTGTCCGTGCGCAGGAAAACTGGCTTAAAGACGAGATTGTGCAAGCACTAAGGAGGTGAGCCGATGACTGAAGAGCAAATGGCGTGGGTCTATTGGGCCGAGGACTATTGCTGCAATGACTTCTCCAATCGGATCCCTCCCGGCGTGAAGATGTTTGCACAGAAGGCGGCTGAGTGGCAAAAGCAGGATCAGTCAATCCAGTCGGAGTCGATTGGTGATATATCCGTGACGTATGCCTCTGCCGATGTGCCTGCGGGCCTGTTGCGTCTGCTACGGCCTTATCGGAAGGTGAAGCTGCTATGATATCCGTGAAGGATACCAACCGCATACCGGAGACTGTGCACCGTCTGACGGCGTTTCGTGGTAAACAGTTGAAGGTGGGTGTGCTGGGTGATGCAGGTAGCGAGATCTTGCTGATTGCCCGGGTGCATGAGTACGGTGCCCCGTCTATCTATGTGCCAGAGCGTTCATTTCTGCGAGCAGGCTTTGATAAACACTTTGAAGAGATCGCCAGCAAAAGCGAGGAGCTTGCTAAGCAAGTGCTTCGGGGTCATTTGGATGCTGAGGCCGCCTTGGATGCCTTGGGTGCGTTCTTGGCTGGTAAGTTGCAGGAATATATCACGGATCTATCGGAGCCGCCTCTGCAAGAGAGTACCATCCGGGGCCGCCGCTTTGGTGGAGCGAACCCGCTGGTGGATACAGGGCGGCTTCGGCAGAGTATTACGTGGAAAGTGGTGGACGTATGATCCAGGACGTAATCCGCCGTTACTCCAAAACCTATACGCTGGAAGAACCCGGTGAAGGGGCGTATAGCGAAGAGGACGGCATGTGGGAAGAAGGAGAGGCGACGGAGCGGGAAATTGAGTGCGCCCTGTTGCCGTTGACAACGGATGATCTGAAGTACGATGAGGCGGGCATGTACACGCTGGATGATCGCCGGGCTTATGCCTTGGAACCACTGCCAATAAACGGCAAGCTGAAGGCTTCTGACCGCACGTTCGTGATTCACGAAGGGAAGGTATACGAGGACTTCGGCGTGTATATCTATATGCTCCGGGCAGGTGATGACGTATGATGGATTACCGCCAACTGCGGCGATTGTTTGTGCCTAAGTTGGAAGAATACCTGGACGACAAGGACTGCCGTGTGGTGTCTTTGCGCCCGGACGCGCCGAAACCGGACTATCCGTACCTTGGCTATACGTTGATTACCCCGTACTCGCCAGGAGTGGGGTTTGTGGCGACAGAGGGCGTGACTGACGGCACGGATGGCTGGGAGTATGACTTTCAGTATGACTTCGTCCATCAACCGACTGTGACGTTCTCTTTTACGGCCTGTGCGGCAGATGAAGATACGGCGACCGAAATTGCGAAACTGACTCATGAGTGGTTCGAGTTTGTCGGTTATATGTATCTGTCACAGAATGGCGTTGTGGTGGTGGAAGCGATGGACGTGGAGAACCGCGACACAATGCTGGACGACGATTTGGAATTTCGCCGCGGGTTTGATGTGCGTTTGCGGCTGACTGACCGTGTACGCCAGCGGTTGGAGACGATTGAGGAAGTCCGAACGAGAAAGGGTGAGATCGGATGATTAAAGACGTACGAATCACCGTCTCCCGTGAGACAGCACCTATTACGCAGGCTGGTTTTGGCTTGCCGCTGATCGTGGGAGTCGATGATAACGTTGATTTTAAGCTGTGCACGTCCACTGGTGATGTGGATGACGCTGGTTTTGATTCGAGCACAGATGTTTACAAGATGGCGGCTAAGATGCTAGCCCAAGAACCAGCACCACAGCAGATTGCTGTAGCTGGTGCCGAGCCGCAGGAGCGCAATGCGACTGTTGTCTTGGAGTCCGAGGACGGTGCCCGGATTCACGTGGAAGCAACCGGCGATAAATCCGGTGATGATGGTAATGATGAAGCGATTGAGATCGTTAACGAAGGCGATGAGTTTGAAGCCACGCATGGTGACGAAGGAAACGGTGGTACGATTACTGTGGATCTGGCAGGGACTGAACGCTCTGCGGCTGATATTGCCCATGAAATCGACAGTTTAAGCGATTTCGAGGCTTATGTCCTGGACGGAGGGTATTTTGACCCGGATATGGATTTGCAGGACAAGGATTTCGAAGGCGGCGAGGATTCGTCCTTGGCGGCCGCTTTGGATGAGTTGGTGGACAAGGGCCATGACTTTTATTTCATCCTGGCTGATACCCGTGAAGAGTCTGATGTGCGGGAAATCGCCAGTTGGGCCGGTGCTAATGACAAGATGTATGTGGCAAGCCCGGATCGCGGCGTTAGCGAAATGATTGACTTGCAGAAGGATATTGCTTCGGATCGAGTTGTCTTGTTCTACCATGATGATCCGGAGGAATTCCTTGATGCGGCTGTTGTGGGCCGTTGTGCACCTGAAGATCCCGGTACGATTACCTGGAAGTTCAAGACGCTTAACGACGTAGCTCTGCCTGAGGTAACGGCGACTGACATGCAAAAGTTGTATGGGGCTAATATCAACACCTATGTTGAGAAACTCGGCGTCCCACAGACGTCTGACGGCCTGACGACGGTTGGTGAGTATATTGACGTGATTCGGGGTCAGGATTATGTGCAGGTACGTTTGAATGAGGACTTGCACCAGTTGCTCTTTAACGCACCGAGGGTTCCCTTCGACAGCCGGGGCATTGCCCAGGTGAAAGCTGCGATTCGCAGCCGTTTGATTGATGCCGCGGATATGGGCATTATTGCGCAGAACGAGGATGGGCGTCCGATGTTTACGGTGGAAACACCTCGCCGGGCTGAAATACCAGAGGCGGATCTGGCAAACCGTCGCCTGCGCAACGTCGAATTTGAGTACACCACGGCCGGGGCTGTGCATTATATTGAAGTCCACGGCGTTGTGACCGTTTAAGGAGGGATGACGCATGTATACGTATGATCCCCGTGAAGTTACGTTGACGGTGGACGGCGATGCTATTGTCGGCTTTGCCGAAGGCACGTATATCACGGCTGAAAAAGATGAGGATCTATACACGGAACACGTTGGTAGTCAAGGCGAAGTGACTCGTTCACGCAATCCCCATCCCATGGGCGAAATCACGGTTACGTTGAAGTCGTCCAGCCCGTCTAACAAAAGGTTGTTTGACCTAAGCCAAAGCCAGGAGCTTTTCGGTGTCTTTGTTGTGGACGATAACACCGGTGCGTTCTCGGCTGGCGGCAATAAGTGCTGGGTGCAAAAACCCGCTGGACGGGACTTGGGACAGGAAGAAGGCGAACGGGACTGGACAATCCGTATCGCGGATTGGGATCAAGAAGAGGAATACAGAGGATAACGGGAGGGCATAAAGCATGGCTAAGCAGGACAAGGTGACGATTAATGGTACGGAATATCATTTGCAACACCCGGGTGCCCGTTGGGTATTGCGCCTGCAGACACGGGCCAAGTACCAGGGCGAACCGGATTTGGAGAAAATGGCGCAGGAATATCTGGAAAACGTTGTCGTAAAACCGAAGGTGACGCTTGACGACTTCGACGAGGACTTTGAGACGTTGGAAGAGTTGGTGACGGCGATAAACTCCTTTCTTAGGAGCTAGCGAGCATTACGACCACAGGGCCATTGCCAAAGAGGCGTGGCCCTTGTGGCGTCTTATTCTGTTCGGTCTGGATCCGGGCTGGGTGGAACAGTTGGATCTGGACGAGGTGGAAGAAGCGAACGCGGCGTTAGATCTCTACCACGAGGAAATGCAACGGCAACAGAGACGGAAAGGAGGTGGCTGATATCGCACTGCGGGAACTGGCGAATGTGATCCGCTTTGATATTGACGAAGGGCCGTTGAAAGAGGCCGACGCGATGATGGACAAGTTCCGGAGTCGCGTGGAAGAGTCGAGCGGATCCTTGGAGGAAATGGGCGAGTCGGGCGAAAGTGCCTTAGGAACGGTGGAGAGCAAGTCCAAGACAGCAAAAACCTCTTTGCAGTCCATGTCCAAGGAAAGTAGACGGGGCGGCAAGGAAATGAAAACAACATACCGCGGTGTAGGCGGCTCTTTGCAGAATCTGTCGTCTCAAGCCGGGCAAGCGTTTAGTGCTCTCCGTTCCGGTATGATGGGTATTATGGCGACCGGCTTTGCAGGTAAAATGTTCCAGGCTGCCTCCAATATTGAAACGTTGGAGATCCAACTGCGCCATGCGGCTGAAACCGAGAGCGAATGGGCATCCTTTACCGATGAAATGGAACGGCTGGAAGAACTTTCGGGCGGTATGTATCGTCAAGGTGACTTGATGGGTATTGCCCGGCAGGCCACGCAAATGGGTTTCTCTTTGCAGGAATTCGGCGAGATTGCTGAGGATGCCATGGTGCTGGCAGAAGCCCGAGGCGTGGACTTTGACCGCATGATGCGCCAACTGAATGAGACGATAGCTGCGGGCGTTGTGAGCCGCAGGCAGTTTGTCCGTTTAACGGGTATTGACTTAGAACAGGCGTTGCAGGAAGCTGGCTATTCGATGGCTGACTTCCGTTCGGAAATGGATGCGACACAGCGCAGGCAACTCTTGTATAACTTGATCCAACAGCAAAGCGGCGAACACATGGATGCTTTTGAGGAAGTTGTGGAAAGCGGCGCAGGTTCTGTACAGGCTTTCCGGGGTGCACTCGGCGATATGGTGGAGATCATGGGTGAACCTCTCCTGGATCCATTATCGACGGTTATGCAGTGGCTGACGGACATATTCGACATGATTCGTGATGACCCGATAGGCGAACAGATGCTGAAATGGATCGGATGGGGTACTGCCATCGGCGGTGTGTCCATGGGTGTATTAGGCTTGTATAGAGCGTTCCAAATGCTCTTGCCCGTGATTACAGCGGCGGCTGTGCCGTTTCTGAAGTTTGCTGTGATTGGATCCTTGATCTTCCTGGCTGTTGAGGATATTGTCGGTGCGTTCATGGGTCTGGAAGAGACGATCACGGAAGATGTGTATTACGCCATCACGGAGGACTTCCTCGGCCTTGAAGGCGACTTTGGAGCGTTCCGTGACTCGGTGATTGAAAAACTCGATGCTGTTGGCAGAGCCATGGGTGGCTTGTTTGACGGCGATTGGGATATGGTGGCCGAGGCGTATATTGACTTCCGGGGTATTGACGACGATGAATTTGCGTCTCAGATCCTAAACGACTTGATTGCTGGTTTGGCCGCCGTTGGTTTGGGCGTGAAACTAGGCCCGGCCGGTGCTTTGATTGTCCCACTGATGCTGGCTATTGACTGGGAGTGGGTTGGCGATTCGATTGTCGAATTTCTTGATGGCTGGTTGGACAGACTGCGGGACTTTACGGGGGCTGATGATCCAGAGACAGCGGCACGGGAACTGGGCCGCTTGGAAGAGGAAGAAGAGCGCAGGCAAACAATGCAGGAGCGTTGGGAAGAACTCTGGCCTCGTGATTACGGCGTTACAGGCCGCCGCCGAGTGCCTTTCGAGGACTTCGTGATCCTGAAGGAACATGGTTTGCACGATGAGTTTATGGACTGGTACGAATCCCGGGAATGGGGCCGTTTTGAGGCTCCAACGTTAGAGGAATTCCTGGAAGATACGGAGCACGATATTGAAGGATATCGCGAGGGTACACCTTGGACAGGCTCAGGCCCGGCTGATCGCTTTGCTGGCTTTGTGCACAACCGTGAGGCGGTGATTCCGGAAGATACGCTTAGAGAAGGGCCGGGAGCCGTCTTGTCGTTCTTAGGTATGGCCGGGTTCCGTGAAGGATACCGTCCTGGGCTGATAGCTGGTGGAGAGGCCGACGATGATCCTTTGGACGTGCGGATTGTGGCTGACGAAATTGAAGCAGAGTGGCACAGCTTTGGTGATCCTATAGATCGCTTGGATCCGCTGAGTGAGATGGAAGTGCATCCTTTGACGGAACAACGGGTTGCCCGTGATGTGGAAGTACCGGAGGAAATGCTCGACACTTTGGAAATCTTGCCCATGGCTCCGGGTGAATTCGAGTTTGAAGGAGATCCAACGGTGGGTGAAATTTACGATCAGATGATGGCTCACCAGATAGAAGTACCGGCACCGGTTTGGATGACTGGTGCAGGGGCTCAGATTACCGGTGGCTGGCTTACGAAAATAGCTAAGGCGGGTGAGGGAGCGAATCTATTCAAGAAACTCCCGTTTTTGGCTCCGGTGTTGATCCCTATTTTGAAAAAGGTGGGGCCGTTTATAGCGGCGGCTGGCACCGGTATTCTTGCTACGGCGATGGTTTCGCGTATGTTTCCGGAAGCTCTGCGGAGTGTCGTGATGGCCGCTGGTGGTCTTATTTCGGGAATAAGCGATACAATCTTCCCGGCTGAAATCGAAGATGAAGAGTTGACGGTATTTGAACGAGCGATGCGTCTAGGTGAGCTTGAAGCACATTGGCGTGTGGCGCAACAGGAAGCCATGGAAGCGTTGGCGCACCAAACGGTGAATTTTATACTCAATTTGTTGGAGCATTGGCGAGAGTCGATTATCCGTGGCACAGTTATGGCTGTTTGGTATGGGCCGCAAGCATTGGCTGGGTTCTTGGCCGGCTATGTTAAAGAACGTTTGAAACTGGAATGGTGGGAACCCGGTATTGAAACGCTTACCAGGGACTTGGAAGCCATTGGACGAGGCGATCTCCTTGACGAAAAACCGGACATTGGCACGATTGAGGAACCACCGGATCGTCCTTGGTGGGCGGATCCGTTGCAGATGTTGCCCGGGTTCCAGCGTGGTACTCCATGGACAGGACACGGGCCATTGAGCGAGCCTGCGGGCGTCGTGCATCGCCAAGAGGCTGTTGTGCCTTGGGAAACACTGCGAGGCGGTGCCGGGGCTGTATTGGACTTTCTCGGTATGTCTGGCGGTGGCTTTGTGTTCTCCCCGCAGGTTCAGGTAACGGTCGATGCGTCTGGTGAGCAACCAGAGCGAGCCGCTGAGCGTATGCGGGAGGCTGTGGAGTATCAATTCGATGAAATGATGGAGAGGTATTATGCGCGCATGCGTAAGAAAGCTCCGCAAGTGGCGTTTTAGGAGGTGATCTCGTGGATGGCAAGGCGTTTTTGGGTGATGTGCAGATGTTGGTGGACAGTGAAAGCTTGGAAATGATAAACGAGATCACCGAAAAACCGGTGGAGCAGGGGCAGGAGGTAGCAGAGCACGTGCGCCACCTGCCCACCACTATATCCCTTTCCGGGGTTATTGCCGGTGAAGAAGCAAGCGAGCGGTTTGAAAAGTTGCAGGAATACCGGGACGAGGCTGAAGTCATTAGCTTCGTAGGACGCCAGGTGTTGGATGATCTGGTGATCCAGTCGTTTTCTCCTACAGAGGACAACCAGATCCTGGATGGATTCCGCTTCACGATTGTGCTGAAGCAGATCCGCCGGGCCGAGGTACGCCGTGAGGAAATTGCGATACCGGAGGTGGCTCCGGAGGTGGCAGAGGAAGCAGACAAGGGGCGGGACGTAGCGCAAGATGCAGAAGAGTTGGATGATATGGATGATGGGCGCCGCCGTAGTGTGGCACGGAAGATTTGGGACGGCGTTAGTGAAGGCGAGTTGCGGAACCTGATTAGCGACACTTTAGAAGGTGATGAGTGATGCGTTACATTGCTGTCGACAAGGAAGCGATTCCGTACCGCACTCGTATCCGTTTGGATGGACGGACGTTTACGCTGGTGTTTCACTATAATACCGACGGTGACTTCTTCACGGTGGATATTTCTCGGGGCGACTTTGTGTCTTATGGCAACAAGCTTGTTTTGGATAGGCCGTTGTTGCGCTTTCTGAAGCCTGGTATGCCTGACTGTGTCCTGTTGCCACTGGCTGAGGACGCAGGCGTTACCCGGGTTGGCTGGAACGAATTGGGTGAAAACGTCTTTCTGTACCTGTTTTGTGAAGATGCGATACGCCGGTTAGTGGAGGCGATAGATCGTGAAGCTTTGGATTCGTGAAATCGAGGTACAGACGGGCGGTTTGACCTTCCATTCCGATGATGTATTTATTACTTTCCAACTGCCGTTTGACGATAGTGCTGAGCCGAATACCGGCGAGGTGGTGCTCTTTAATTTAAGCGATGATTCCCTGAACCAACTGCGTTCCGAAGAAGAGATCATCGTCAAAGCAGGCTATGAAGGTGATGCCGGTGTGATCTTCTTGGGTGTTGTGGAACGGGTCTGGTCGCAATGGGAGCGGGCAGATCGTTTGGTACGCTTGTCTGTGGGCGATGCTTCAGATCGCTGGTTTGAGGGTATTATCAGCCAATCCTTCCCGCCCGGTGTGCAGGCTTCGGAAGTGGCCCAAGCGTTGCTGGACGAGTTTGGCTTAGAAGTTGGTATGCTGGATTTGCCGGAAGATATTGAATACAAACGCGGATATTCGGCTGAAGGGGCGTTAAAAGACGAATTGAAGCGATTAGCCAAGGATTGTGGAGCGAAGTTGCATATCACGCAGGGCACGGTCTATATGCACGCACCGGAGGAAGGCACGGAAATGGTCACGGTGTTGAATCCCGAAACGGGTCTGGTGTTTTCCCCGGAACGACTCGAAGATGAGGAAGAGGGCTGGAACGTCACGAGCTTGCTTAACCATCGAATACAGCCTGATGTACGGGTTAAAGTGGAAAGCGAAGCGATTAGCGGGACTTTTCGGGTGCGGAGCGGGGCACACGTATGTAATGAGGCAGACTTTCTTACGCAAATGGAGGTGGTGGAGTGAGTCATACGGTTGGATTTGTTGAGGATTTTATCGAAAATACGTTAAGCCGCCTCCATACGGCGATGATGGGCAAAATCGAGAAGTTTGATCCGGAAGCGATGAAGGCTGACGTCCAGCTTTTGGTCAAACGCAAGTATAAGAAGCACGAAGCGGCTTCTTATCCCTTACTGCAGGAAGTGCCCGTGATGACTGTGAAAACGGGTGCCTTTGTTGTGCGGCCGCCGTATCAGAAGGGCGACTTGGTGATGGTGCTATTCGCAGAGCGGGAGATCGATGCTGTGGTGCAGGAGGGCACGGAGGAAGAGCCGGTAAGCAAACGCCGCCACGCCTTGGAAGATGCTGTCGTTATTGGTGGCTGGATGCCGTTTTCCGAAGATCTACCGGAGGATAACGCCGATGATCTGGTGATTGCTAGAACGGACTTTTCAGCCCGCATTGTGATCCAGAAGGATGACAACAAGGTACACATACAGACAGACGGGCCTGTTCTCGTTGAAGCGGAAGAGGACGTAGAGGTGAAAACCGAGGGTGACGCTATCGTTGAAGCTGAGGGCGACGTGAAGGTAGAAGCAGACGGCGAGGCAGTGATAGAAGCTGCGGACGATGTAACCGTTGAAGCTGGTGGCGATGCGACTGTTACGGCTTCTGGCGAGGCTCTGTTGGAAGCTGGTGGCGATGCGATAGTAGAAGGCTCTAGTGTCCTTCTCGGCGCAAGTGCGGGCGAAGCGGCGGTCTTAGGCGATTCTCTGTTGGCATGGTTGAATGGTCATACACACTCGCATCCTGAAGGCCCGACCGGTAGCCCGCAACAGGACGCGGGCGATGATCTGGTGAGCGGCAAGGTAGAGGTGGAGGACTAATGCGGACATTAGAAGTGACAAACGGCGATTTGGTGTTTGATAGTAACATGGAACTGCGTATGGTCGACGGCGTGGACGAGAAGGTGCAGTCGGTCGAAATCCTTTTGGGGACGCCCCGAGGGCAGTACTTCCTTAATACCCGCCACGGGCTGAATTACGACCCTTTGCTGGTGAAACAGCCTGACCTGGAACGAGTACGAGCGGAGATCTTGCGGGCGTTTCGCCAAAGTCCGCGGATCGAGGAAGTTCTGGAATTAGATGTGGAGTTTGATCGCGAAGAACGGCGGCTGTACGCTGATTTCAAGATCCGCATGGAAGGTGACACGGTTGTTGAAAGAGAGGGGGTCGAGTTGATTGGCTGATTTTGGCTTAGGCCGCGACGGCTTTAAGCGTAAACGGTATGAGGACAGTATAACGAGTATGGAAGGCAGGGCTCGCTCCCTCTTCGGTAGTAACGTGAATTTGTCTGAACGCTCGCCACTGGGTATTATATTCCAGGTGACGGCGTTTTTTATTGCGCAGGTTTGGACGGTAGCCGAACGGGTGTATAACAGTGCATTTGTGGATACAGCAGAAGGCGAAACCCTGGATTATGTGGGTGCATATATCGGTATTCGCCGTTTGGACGCGTTACCTGCCACGGGCGAAGTGGAATTCACAGGGGATGATGGTACGGATATCAGTGAAGGCTTTCAGGTGGCAACAGAAGAGGGCGTGAAATTTGCTACCACAGAGGCAGGAACGATTTCTGGTGGCTCTGTGACGTTGCCTGTGGAGGCTGTGGAGCCAGGAGCGGATGGAAACCTACAGGCGGATACTGTGACCGAAGTGGTGAACCCGTTGGCGGGTATTGACTCTGTGACGAACCCCGAGGAAATGACCGGTGGACGGGAGCAGGAAACGGATCCGGAATTCCGGGAGCGGTATCGCGACTCTGTGGCTGGCACAAAGGCTTCGACACTGGAAGCAATCCGGGCCCGGCTTTTGAAAGTCACGGGTGTACGCACGGCGATTGTCTTGGAAAACAACACGATGGAAACTGTGGATGGAAGGCCGCCGAAGTCGTTTGAGCCGGTTTGCCTGGGCGGTGAACCGGAGGAAATTGCCGAGGCGATCTTTGAAACCCGGGCCGCAGGGATTGCTACACACGGCGACGAGGAAGCGATTGCAGAAGATGTGGCGGGCAGAGAGTACACTATCAAGTTTTCCTATGCTGACGAGATTGATCTTCACGTCTCGATGACTCTGACGACGGATGAGCGGTTCCCGGAAGAGGGCGAAGATCTTATCGTTTCTGCTTTGGTTCAGCTTATCGGTGGAGAGGACAAAGACGGCGAGATCTATGCCGGTCTTGGTATGAACGAAGATGTGTCTTATACGAAAGTGGTGTCTGCTGTTTATTCGGCTCCGGGTATTGTGGACGCGGACGTGGATATATCCGATGACGGTGAGTCGTTTAATAAGCAGAATATAGAAACCGACGAAACGGAAGTAGCAGAATTGCACTATGACAACGTGGTGATCGAGTATGCTGACTAAGATGCTGAACCGTATGACTGCGAACTATGACCGGCGGGAGACAAGTAACCTCGGGCGTTTAATTCGTGTTGTGTCTGAAGAGATCGAAGAAGTGCAGGATACAGTACTGAGGACGGAGCTTTGGCGGGATTTGCGGGAAGCCCGGGGTAAAACCTTGGATCGCATTGGTGGAAACGTCCAGCAGTACCGTGGGACGGCGACAGACGAGATTTATCGTATTCTGATCCGCAGTAAGATTGCCCGTAACCAAAGCACAGGCGATATGAATACGATCTTGGAAATCCTGGCGACGGCTTTGGATTCTTCCCCGGATGAATTTGAGGTGGAAGAACGACCGGAGGATGAACCGGCTTCTATACGGTTCTCCGACGTGGATATCGAGGCGATTAACAGGGCCGGGATGACGAGTGAGCAGTTCGTTACTTTGGCGAGCCAAACGGTGGCTTGCGGTATCAACGTTAGAACCGTTATGGTGATTGGCACGTTTCAGTTAGCGGATGGCGATGAAGTGCAAACGGATGACGAAGCTGGTTTCTCGGATGAGGATCAAGAAATCGGCGGGTATTGGAGCGAGGTATTTGCTCCTGGATATGATTGGGACGTACCCCTCTAAGGAGGCTTATAAATGGCTTATAATGAGGATCTCCCGAGGTGGGAGAATGAGGGCGTTGAGCCACCCGAGAGTAAGAAGGAAGAAGGCTGGGAAGTAGAAGAGAAGCCTCCGGCCTCGTGGTTTAACTGGCTCTTCAACCGTATCTATGAATCCCTTAAAGAACTACGGGAGAAGGCGCAGACGAAAGAAGATGCCGAGAGTGATTTGCAGGAAGCGAAAGACTACACGGATGATCACAAAGAACGGGATACCGATGTGCATGGCGTTGATGAGGGCACGGTCGAAAGCACTGTAGGAGCGCAGGCCAAAGCGGATAATGCTGAAACCGCCGCGAAGGAATATACGGATGATCACGAAGATCGAACCGACAATCCGCACGACGTGGATCATACGCAAGTGAATCCGGAAGGGGCCAGTGATGGTTCCAGCACAACGCAGAATAAGCACATTGCGGATATTGACTATCGAAACTGGGAAAACCACCGGAGTGATGAAGAGAACCCGCATAACGTAACGGCTGAGCAGACGGGTGCTGTGGGCACAGATCACTTGGATGACACAGATAACCCGCACGAAGTCGATCATACGCAGGTGTCTGCGGAAGGTGCTTCTGAAGGCACAAGTACGACACAGGATAAGCATATATCTGATGCTGACTACAGCAACTGGGAAGATCACCGAAGTGATGAAGAGAACCCGCATAATGTCACGGCGGAACAAACGGGTGCTGTGGGCACGGATCACTTAGACGATACGGACAATCCACACGAGGTGGATCATGGGCAAGTTGAACCGCCCGCGGTGTCTGAAGGAACCAGTACAACACGGGACAAGCATATTTCCGATGCTGATTATACGAACTGGGAAGATCACCGGGCCGCGACGGATAATCCGCATGGTGTTACGAAGTCGCAAGTTGGCTTAGGAAGTGTGGACAACTATTCCCGAAGCCATTATGACAGTCGTTATCTGCGGGAATCCAACAACCTGTCGGACTTGGATAATGCTTCCAGTGCCCGCTCTAACTTGGGTTTAGCGTCTGTGGCTTCTTCGGGCAGTTATAATGATTTGAGTAATGTTCCGTCAGAATTCCCGCCAGAGAGCCATAACCATTCTGCTGATGATATTACTAGCGGAGAATTGTCTTGGGATCGCGTGCCGGAACGTGTGTATACGGATTATTATTATGGTGACGGAGAAACGGAGTGGAAAAATGTAGCTCTTGATGGGACGGACGATCCTCCTATTTTAGTTACTATTGGGTCGTCTACGACCTTGACCATTATGCCAGGCTCTCATTCCAGCCCTGGCGGCGGTTGGACTTTCGACACTTCCGGAAACATTACGGCTAGTGGTAGTGTAGGCGTCCATGCGTGGGATCAAACGGTCAGGATAAATGAATCTCATGGAAACGAAGATGACACTCCTTACACAATTACTGCATTCTATAAGTAGTTGATTAGATGGGACTTAAAAGAAATCCCGC
>Ga0207421_10001652_pt1 | contig 28346 bp, 29 predicted proteins | sample SodLakKL_010_SED_4_FD_187542 | JGI IMG/M metagenome (GOLD analysis project Ga0207421, IMG submission 187542) | Alkaline sediment microbial communities from Lake Tanatar, Kulunda Steppe, Russia - 8KL_010_SED (SPAdes) (version 2) | ecosystem: Environmental > Aquatic > Non-marine Saline and...
CCAAAATAAGCATCGGCACCGGCCCTGATCGCAGCCTCAGCCAAAGCTTCATTGCCTTTCATTAATCTTAATTCTTTCATGCGATTGCTATTGTTTAATGTTGAATCTAATACACGGAACCCGCCAATCACTGATTTATATGAACGCTGTCTGCCCGTTCGGATACCCGTCAAAAAAGATTGATTCATTTTTCCGGGCCGGGTTCATCAATTATTTCTTTTTTTCCCTGTAAACGGTAATAACGGCATCCGGACACACAATGGCACAGTTTGCACACCCGATGCATTCCGAATTAACTTTCATTGCAAAGTGATATCCCTTACTGTTGACTTCCTTGCTCAATGCAAGTACCTCATTGGGGCAGGCTGCCAGACAAACTTCGCAGCCCTTGCATTTTTCTATGTTGATCACAACATCACCTTTTCTTGCCATTTTCCTAATAATTTATGGGTGAACTATTCGTTTTAAATAAAAATATAACGCCAATTTCGCTGATAATGGACAAAACTATAATTATTTCTTTAAAAGAAAAGGAAAATGATAAAATTATTTTTAGAATATTTTTTTAGCTCCTAATTGTCAGTTTTTTAAAAAATATCTGCCACCCAACATTGTATTAATGCTTAATTTTATAGCATGAAAGGGAAGAAACAAAAACCGAACCGGCAAAAACTGACCAAAACAGTCGTGGTGGTAACTGAGATCCTGTTTCTGACTCCACTATTCCTGTTATTGGTTACCAACTTAATTATAAGATTTTCTGCAGAAAGTTACCTGTTTGATTCGCCGGAGGAGATCCCCTATAACAGGGTCGGCCTTGTACTTGGCACATCACACAGGGTAATCAACGGCGGGCCCAACCCATATTTCCACAACCGGATGCAGGCTGCTGCCCGGCTCTATCACAAGAACAAGGTAAGTTACCTCATTGTCAGCGGAGATAACCGGACACAATACTACAATGAGCCGCTGCAGATGAAGAATGCCCTGATAGACCTTGGTGTTCCCCCAGAGGTGATTTATTCAGATCATGCCGGCCTGCGTACCCTGGACTCGGTGGTTCGTGCCAAAAAAGTTTTCGGACAGGACAGCATTACAGTAATATCCCAGCGGTTCCATAACCAAAGGGCTGTTTACATTGCACGCAGGCAGCAGATGGAGGTAAGTGCCTTCAATGCCCATGATGTCCCAAGAAACAAGACCGACAAAACAAGAATCCGTGAATGGCTCGCAAAGGCAAACGTATTCTGGGATCTGATCACCAGAAGGGAACCTGATCAGCTGGGAGAAAGCATTGTCATTGGGGAATAACGTTTATTTTTGTGATATCTTACTGAAAAGAACTCCAAACAAAAAAAATCATTGCCATGGAACCTCAGGAAAAAATATTTAAAGCTTTTCAACAGGCAGGTAAAGCACTTCGATCGGGCGAAATCGCTGAAATGACCGGAATGGATAAAAAGGAAGTGGAAAAGTGCATCAAAAAAATGAAATCCGATGGCACGATCCATTCTCCCAAAAGATGCTTTTACGATATCACTGATAAATAGCCCGGCAAAACCCTAACCGATAATCTTATGGTAACGATCCCTGATGGCCCGCAGCATTTCAGGCGTCAGGTGCTCCTTATAAATCCTTACCATTTCCTGGATGCCTCCTTTGTCATAACTGCTGATCCGTGCCGCATCAAAATAAAGAATGGAGGTATCATTTTTCACTTCCTCGGTCAATGGTTTAAACTCTTCCCATCCCACGTAAGCCGGGAGAATAAAGTAGCCCATTCCGGGATTTCCGGCATCCATAAACACCCCATCCTCACCGGGGTACAAGTAAATAAATTTAAGCAACCTGACCACAGTCATCCTTGAATCTATCTTTCTCTGACGGGGTTTAAAGCCGATTCCTGCATTCATAAAATCATATTGTATGCCGGCTACTTCATTGTAGTGGGAGATGTGTTTGATGCGCATGACATGACAACTCTCCTTTCCCATGGATATATTGCCCACTGCTGCATCAAAAGGATAGTTCCTTGACCCGTTGATCCTGTTTGCAACCCTGGCCACGTCTATAACACTGTAATACCCGTCGAGCACACAGTAAACATGTGGTTCAGGCTGAGCCATGGGTCCATCGTGGTAGTATCCGAAAAAAGGGGAAACCGATTCCAGTACACAGCTGTCAGATGCGGTCAGATCAGGTTCGAGGGTTGAAAGGGGCTCTTCCTTGGTCAACTCGGAAAACAACCCGGTGATTTGTTCCTTCATAGCAGGAATTTTAGAACAGATATTTTGTTTTCATATAAATGTACAACATTATTCGTTTTTGCGCAAGAAGCTTTGCCTCAAACTATCAATCAGTTATTTGCGGTTTGATATCACCCAAACACAAAAAAACCGTAAATTTGTACTCCTTTTTTCAAGGGTACCCGGTTTTTGACTGTTTTTATTATCGGGTTCGTTGATCGAAAGTCAAACCAATTGTGTGTAAATAAAAAGAGAGAAAATGGAGAAACAAAGTAAGAAGGTGTATTTTTTCGGAGGAAAAAAGGCGGATGGTGACGCCACAATGCGAAACACGCTGGGCGGCAAGGGAGCAAACCTGGCCGAAATGGTTAATATCGGTGTTCCGGTACCTCCCGGGTTTACCATTACCACCGACACTTCCACCTTATACAACCAGGTGGGGCATCAGGGAGTGGTAAAAGCCATCGAGGAGGAAGTCAGAGAGAACATGCGTCGTGTGGAAGAAGAGATGGGCGCCGGATTCGGAGACAAAGACAATCCGCTGCTTCTGTCTGTCCGTTCAGGTGCACGGGCATCCATGCCTGGCATGATGGACACTGTCCTGAACCTGGGCCTCAATGAAAAAACCCTTGAAGGTCTCAGCAAGAAGACTGGCAACGAACGTTTTGTCTGGGATTCATATCGCCGGTTTGTGCAAATGTATGGTGATGTGGTGATGGGCATGAAACCCGACAGCAAAGAGGAGGAAGACCCCTTTGATGTGATCATGGACGAACTCAAAGAGGAAAAGGGAGCTGATACGGATCAGGATCTCAGCACTGAAGACCTGAAGGAGCTGGTCGATCGCTTCAAAAAAGCCGTAAAAGAGAAAACAGGCAAGGATTTTCCGGAAGATCCGTGGGAACAACTCTGGGGATCGGTCATGGCCGTTTTTGAATCATGGAACAACCCAAGGGCAACCTATTACAGGAAAAAATACAACATCCCTTCAGAGTGGGGAACAGCCATCAATGTGCAGGCAATGGTATACGGAAACATGGGTGACACCTCCGCCACAGGCGTGGCCTTTACCCGTGATGCCGCCACAGGAGAGAAAATCTTTAACGGCGAATACCTGGTAAATGCACAGGGTGAGGATGTGGTTGCAGGCACACGTACACCGAGGCAGATCACCAAAGAAGGTTCGCTTCGCTGGGCTAAACTGCAAGGTGTTTCCGAAGAAGAAAGAAAAGAAGTGTATCCTTCACTTGAGGAGCTTTTCCCGGAAATCTACAAGGAACTGGATCGTCAGCAGGAAAAGCTGGAAAAGCACTACCGTGATATGCAGGATCTGGAATTTACCATCCAGGAAGGCAGACTCTGGATGCTGCAGACCCGTAACGGTAAGCGTACCGGCCCTGCCATGGTTAAAATTGCCATGGATATGCTGCGCGAAAGCATAATTGGTGAAGAGGAAGCCATGTTGCGTGTAGAGCCCAACAAACTGGACGAATTGCTCCACCCCGTGTTTGACACAGGTGAACTGGCCAAAGCCAACCTCCTGGCCAAAGGGCTTCCGGCCTCACCGGGTGCCGCAACAGGGCAGGTCGTTTTCTTTGCAGAAGATGCCGCCGAATGGGCAGCTGAAGGAAAGCAGGTGATCCTGGTCCGGATTGAAACCTCACCCGAAGATCTGAGTGGAATGGATGCTGCCAAAGGCATTCTGACTGCCCGCGGGGGAATGACTTCACACGCTGCGGTTGTGGCCCGCGGAATGGGCAAATGCTGCGTATCAGGTGCAGGCGCACTGAATGTGAACTACAGGAAAAAAACCATGACCATCGACGGTAAAGAATTCAAAGAAGGAGACTTTATCTCCCTGAACGGAACAACCGGCGAGGTGTTTGAAGGTAAGGTTAAAACCATGGATCCTGAGATGAGCGGTGATTTTGCCGGACTGATGGAGCTGGCCGAAAAATATACCCGCATGCATGTCCGCACCAACGCAGATACACCCAAAGATTCCAAAGTTGCCCGCGAATTCGGTGCCAGGGGAATCGGACTCTGCAGAACCGAGCACATGTTCTTCGAAGGAAAACGGATCACCGCAATGCGTGAAATGATCCTGGCAAAGGATGAGACAGGGCGCCGCAAAGCACTGGAAAAACTACTGCCGATTCAGCGTGAAGATTTTGAAGGAATCTTTGAGGCCATGCACGACCTTCCGGTAACCGTGAGGCTGCTTGACCCGCCACTGCATGAATTCCTCCCCCATGAGGTGGAGAACCAGAAGGAAATGGCTGATGAGCTGGGGGTTTCCCCTGAAGAGGTGAAATCCGCCGTAGACGCCCTCCATGAGATGAATCCGATGCTCGGACACAGGGGGTGCCGCCTGGGTAACACTTACCCGGAAATTTCTGAAATGCAGACCAGGGCAATTATTGAAGCAGCGCTCAATCTGAAGAAAAAAGGTGTGAAGGCCATTCCGGAGATCATGATTCCGCTTACCGGAACTGACAAAGAAATGGAGCTTCAGGTAAAAATCGTTCGCGAAACTGCTGAAAAGGTGTTCGAAGAAAGGGGCGACAAGGTACACTACCTGGTGGGAACCATGATTGAGATTCCCCGTGCGACGCTGATTGCGGATAAAATTGCCCAAAGCGCGGAATTCTTCTCTTTCGGCACCAACGACCTTACCCAGATGACCTTTGGGTATTCCAGGGACGATGCAGGCCGTTTCCTTCCCATCTACCTTGAAAAAGGATTGCTTGAAAACGATCCTTTCCAGGTACTGGATCAGGAAGGTGTCGGACAGCTTGTTAAACTGGGTGTTGAACGTGGTCGTCAGGGACGTCCCGGTTTGAAGATCGGCATCTGCGGAGAGCATGGCGGAGAACCAAGTTCCGTCGAATTCTGCCACACAGTCGGCATGGATTATGTCAGCTGTTCACCTTTCCGGGTACCGATTGCAAGGCTGGCTGCTGCACAGGCTGTGGTGAAGGATAAAATGGTGAAAGAAGGCGGCTCCGCCTATTCAACCAACTAATCAACACTGCAGACCTTCTCTAATAAAAAGTCGCCTGTTTTTAAGCAGGCGACTTTTTTATATATACCTCCGGCCGGGTTTCCTGAATAAAAGCCTGTGCTTTATGCATTTCCCTGTACATCAGGGTATCATTCCTGATAAATGGAACTTCTTTCCTGAAGTCATTGTAGAGTTTTTTCAGGGCCGGAGCCGCTTTTTCAGTGTCACGGAACCCCAGTGCCTGGCAGGCTGTAAGCAGCTCAATTCCCAGCACTCTTTCCAGGTTTTGCAACACCGTAATGCATTTAACTGCAGCATTGGCCCCCATACTTACGTGGTCTTCCTGCCCCTGGGATGATTCAATTGAATCGACCGATGCCGGGGTACACAACTGTTTATTCTGGCTCACAATGGAGGCAGCGGCATATTGGGGAATCATAAACCCGGAGTTCAACCCCGGGTTGGCGACCAGGAAAGAAGGAAGACCCCGCGTGCCCGAGATCAGCCTGTAAACACGCCGCTCGGAAATATTGGCCAGCTCGGCAAGGGCGATACTCAGAAAATCCAGGCTCATCGCCAGGGGTTGCCCGTGAAAGTTGCCTGCTGAAATGATCAGGTCATCATCCGGAAAAAGGGTGGGGTTATCTGTCACTGCATTCATTTCGTTTAAAAACACCCCGGCCACATAACTGATGGCATCCTTGCTTGCACCATGTACCTGGGGGATGCAACGAAAAGAATAGGGATCCTGGACATAATTCCTTTTCTCTTTCATCAGGACACTTTCTTCCAGAATATTACGTATATTTTCCGCTGTTTCCAACTGCCCGGGGTGATGTCTTACCCTGTGAACCTGTTCAAAGAAAGGATCAGATCGGCCCATATAGGCTTCCAGTGACATGGCCCCGGTAAGATCTGACCAAAGAGACAGGTCAAATACCCTTGTAAGTGCCCATATCCCGTATGCTGCCATAAATTGTGTTCCATTCAGCAAGGCCAGTCCTTCCTTGGCAGCCAGCTTCAGCGGAACCCATCCCAGCCGGGCCATCAGCTCACCGGCATCAGTTCGCTCCCCTTTGTACCACACTTCCCCCAGTCCGAGCAAAGGCAATGACAAATGTGCCAGGGGTGCAAGATCCCCGGATGCACCTAGTGAGCCCTGAGAGTATATCACCGGATAAACCCCGTGGTTAAAAAAATCAACGAGGCGGTCAAGGGTTTCCATGCGTACTCCTGAATGTCCGTAAGCCAGTGACTGTATTTTCAGAAAAAGCATCAGCCTGACGATCTCTTCCGGTACCTCGTCACCGGTTCCGCAGGCATGCGACATAACCAGGTTGCGCTGTAAAGTACTGAGGTCAGTGCGTGAAATGCTGTGGTTGCACAAAGAACCAAAACCGGTGGTTACACCATATATCGGCTCACCGCCATGTTCAATCCGGTCGTCGAGGTATTCCCTGCACCGGGCCACACGCTGCCTTGCTTCATCAGAAAGCTGCAACCGGACATCCGGATCCAGCACTTTTCGTATAACGTCAAAACCTATGGGCTGAGAATCAATATGGTGCGTTTCCATTAAGCTCGTTTTTTGTTATTCGGTAACTGAAATGATCTGCTCAATTTCTTCCGGAGGCAACAGCTTCTGTTCCCCGCTGCGCATATCTTTCAGTGAATATACCCCTTTCTTCATCTCCTCCTCCCCTGCCATCAGTACAAAAGGAATGTTGTTTTTATCGGCATACTGCATCTGTTTTTTCATTTTGGCAGGATCGGGGTACATTTCACAACCAATACCCTTATCACGCATACGCTGAAGGAAGGGAAGGCAATAGTCCCTTTCTTCACGTCCAAAGTTTACTGCCATCAGCCGTGTAAAGGTTCCCAGCGTTTCCGGAAAGATATCCAGCGTCTGCATTACATCATAAATCCTGTCTGCACCGAAAGAAATACCGATGCCCGACACATCCTTCAGGCCAAAAATACCGGTAAGGTCGTCATAGCGTCCTCCGCCGCAAATACTGCCAATTGAAACATCCAGTGCCTTGACCTCGATGATGGCTCCTGTATAATAGTTCAGGCCTCTTGCCAGGGTCAGGTCCAGTTCGAGCCGGCAGTTTGTCGGTGTACCTGAAACAATGCCGAATACTTCTGCGATCTCTTCAACCCCTTTACGCCCGGTTTCTGTCTGCTTCAGGATGTCAAGCAGGCGGTCAATTTTTTCCTGGTTGGTTCCCTCAAGATTGAGTACCGGCATCAGCTTATCCACAGCCGCATTGTCAAGTCCCTTGTCCCGGAGCTCAAGAAGCACATTGTCAAGTCCGATTTTGTCAAGTTTGTCAATGGCCGTTGTAATGGCGGTCATTTTATCGGCATGTCCGATGTACTCTGCAAGTCCGGCAAGTATCTTCCGGTTGTTCAGTTTAATAACAACCCCTATACCCAGATTTGAGAAAACCGTATCTATGATTTGCAGAAACTCTGCCTCATTCACCAGTGAATCACTTCCGATCACATCTGCATCGCACTGAAAGAACTCCCTGTAACGACCTTTCTGGGGCCGGTCAGCACGCCATACGGGCTGAATCTGATAACGTTTAAAGGGAAAGGTAATCTCATTCTGATGCTGCACCACATATCGCGCAAACGGCACTGTCAGATCGTACCGCAGGGCTTTTTCGCAAATTTTTGCGGATAGCGGTCCCGGATCTTTTGACTGCCACAGGGAATCAGGAACTTTTCCGGCAAAATCACCTGAATTCAAAATACGAAAAATCAGGCGGTCACCTTCTTCACCGTACTTGCCCATCAGCGTCGACAGGTTCTCCATGGCAGGAGTTTCGATGGGCCTGAACCCATGCTTTCGGTATACAGCCTTAATGGTTTCGAATATATAATCCCGCCGGGCAATCTCAACGGGGTTAAAATCCCTGGTTCCTTTGGGTATTCCCGGTTTTTCTTTTCCCATATTGAAAAATATTTAGAAGGCTACAAAATTAAGCCCTTTTAACAAATATGCTAAACCCGCTGAATAAAATCCATAAAAGCATTTTTTATTTCCATATTTTGTTTAGATTTGCAAGACACAAATAGCTCTTTTAAGCTACAAGTCTCTGTCTTTAAAAACATTTTTTTTAGTCCAGTATTTATTTTTATTAGATTAACAAAAATTTAACAAATAATCCATCAACAAAAGATTGTCTAAAGACAAAACAACCCCCTTTATTGAAAATATATTTGTTTTTATACCATAGAATCAATGACTGAAGGAAAACCCCAAAAACTGACAAGGATAGGTGTATTCTATGATGGCAATTATTTTCTGCATGTGAGCAATTATTATAATTATGTGCACTCCAGGCAAAAAAGGCTCAGTATTGCAGGATTACATGCATTTATCCGACAAAAGGTGGCAAATGAGGAATCTGCCAGGGCAGAACTTTGCCGTATTACGGATGCCCATTATTTCAGGGGCAGAATCAGTGCCCAGGACGCAGCCCAGCGTGGCAATCAATTGTACTACGAGAGGGTGTTTGATGACATTCTGATGTCTGAGGGCCTTGTCACCCATTATTTTCCCATTAAAAGTTTCCACGGGAAGCGGGAAGAGAAGAACGTGGACGTTTATCTTGCGCTGGAGGCTTATGACATGGCTATTTCCGGCAAAATGGATGTGCTTGTGCTGATTGCTTCTGATGGTGATTTTGTTCCGCTGATACGTAAACTGAACGCAATGGGGATCAGGGTAATGTTGCTGTGCTGGGACTTTGACTTCACCAACGACGAAGGACAGAAAGTCATCACACGTACTTCACAGGGGCTCTTAAGAGAGGTTACTTATCCTGTAAAAATGCATGACCTTATCGAGAGTCAGAACGGGACAACCGACCCCGTCCTGATCAATCTGTTTGTTCAGGATGAGTCAGGATCCGGTAACAAGTCCCAACCAGAAGATGATGAAGTGCATGTCGGTGATGTACTCAGTCTGAAAAACGGGTACGGATTCATCAGTTACCCCAATAACAATTTGTTTTTCCATTATACCGATCTGATCAATGTGGATTTCACCGACCTGCTGGTTGGTGATACGGTTGAATTTACCATTGAGAGAAAATACAACGGTCAGGATGTGGCAAAAACCGTAAAAAAGATCCGGTAAGTAATCCGGGTTATCTTTTATCCTTTGATCACCGCCAGCGGACTAAGCTCCACCAGAACATCCACCAGGTCGTGCTGAAGCTCCATAACCATAGATATATCCTTATATGCACTGGCAGCTTCCTCCAGGTCGCCCTGATTCCTGATGGCGTGTAACACACCTTTCTCTTCGAGTTTTCTTACCTCAGCAGCCAGATCGAGTGTACGGATGGCCTGCTTCCGCCCCATGGTTCTGCCGGCTCCGTGAGAGCAGCTATTAAAACTGTCCCGGTTCCCCTTGCCCTTCACGATATAGCTGTTGGCCCCCTGACTCCCTGGTATGATCCCGGTGGTATCCCTGTCAGCTTTGGTGGCACCTTTGCGGTGTACAACCACATCTTCACCAAAATGGCTTTCAAAAGCCGCATAGTTATGTGCAATATTGATCATCGGCGCGGTTTTAAAACCCGGACCTGCAACCGATTCAAATACCTGGATGGTTCTGTCCATCATCAACTTACGACTTGCAAATGCAAAATCAACGCAATAATTCATTTCACGAATATAGCGTTTGCCCTCGTTGCTGTCTACAGGCAGATAAGCCAGCTGATGAGAGCGGGGTACCGGACTTTTCCATTTTTCATTCAATTTGACCGCCAGCCTGTTGTAGTGATCCGCAACCTGTTTGCCGATGTTCCGGCTACCTGAATGGATCATGATCCATATCTGCCCGTCTGAGCCCTTCTGGATTTCAATAAAATGATTTCCTCCGCCAAGGGTTCCAATCTGTCGGGTCGCGCTCCTGTATTCACGCTCCACAACAGGCATGGATCCGCGATCGCCTGTAGCAGGCATGCGCGCAGGATCCTGGCTGTTTTTGTGATGCCGGTGACCCAGGGGGATCCGGGAACGGATGCCAGCCAGCAAATCCAGAAGCTGTTTCCTTGACAGCTCAGTGAGCGAGGTTTGAACCGCACACATCCCGCAACCAATATCCACCCCCACGGCATTGGGAACAATCACCTCACGGGTTGCCATAACCCCGCCGATGGGCATTCCAAATCCTTTATGACAATCGGGCATCAGTGCAATGTGCTTTACAGCATAGGGAAAGTTGGCCAGGTTTTTAGCCTGCGACAAAGCACCTTCTTCCACATCATCAAGCCACATCCTGATGGGTAATTTTTCGGTTTCAATGGTTTTGATCATAAATTACCAATTGAGTTTTGTGATCATTAAAATTTGTGATGCTTAAAATACATAATTTTCACGTTTGCATGAACAGATTCTGGCAATACTTAAATTCACACACAGGCTCAGACTAAAATAACGGGGATTTATCTTGGTGCAAATTTGTATCTTTGCACCTTCAAAAAACCTGAATCTTTATGGCGTTACAATGCGGAATCGTTGGCATTGCCGGAGCCGGCAAAACAACATTGTTCAACTCCCTGTCTCGTGGCAAAAATGCGACAGACCAAACACCGGGCCGCACCAATCTCGGACAGTTTGAGGTACCCGACCCAAGACTGGATGCAATTGCCCGGCTGGTCAAACCGGCCAAAGTGGTACCTACAACTGTGAATATCATTGACATTCCCGGACTGACCAAAGGCAGCAGCAGCATAAAGGGGGGCAACCAATTTCTGTCAGACATCAGGCAAACCGATGCCATTATCCATGTGTTGCGTTGTTTTGATGATGATACCGTACCGCATATGGAGGGAAGCATCAACCCGCTCCGCGATAAAGAAATAATCGACCTGGAACTGGTGACCAGGGATATGGAAACCGTGGAGAAAAAGCTTGAGCGGCTCAGGAAAGTTGCAGCTGTGGGCGACAAGGAAGCCAAACACGGCACGGAGGTTTTGGGCGGTCTGATGGATCATTTTGAAAACGGACAACCTGCCCGGACTTTTGAACTCAACGAAGCCGATAAAAAGTTTATTGATGATTGCTTCCTGCTTACCATAAAGCCGGTCATATATGTATGCAACGTGGATGAAGCCTCCGCTGCAGAGGGAAATGACCATGTGGAGTCTGTCAGGCCGGCGATCGAAGACGAGAACTGCGAATTGCTGATCATTGCAGCCCAGGCAGAGGCGGAAATTGCCAGCCTGGAAGACGAAGAAGACAGAAAGGCTTTCCTTGAGGATCTCGGACTTAAAGAGCCGGCCGTTCATAAACTGATCCGGGCAGCTTACAGGACACTGAACCTCCATACCTTTTTCACTGAGGGGCCAAAAGAAGTGAGGGCATGGACGATCCGCGCCGGAACACCGGCTCCGAAAGCAGCAGGGGTTATTCATTCCGACATGGAAAGGGGGTTCATCCGCGCAGAAGTCAAAAAAGTAAAGGACTTCATTGAACTGGGCTCAGAACAGGCCTGCAAACAAGCCGGGAAGTTCAATATAGAAGGAAAAAACTATATCGTTCGCGACGGAGACATCTTTCATGTCCGCTTCAACGTGTGACGACCACCGGTTATTTCTCAAAAAAGTCCTTCAGGGAGTCCAGGTACGATTCATTCCACCCTTCCAGCATATTGTCATATGCTTCCTCAGGAATTCCTGTGTGCTTAATCTTTATAAGGGTATTGGCCTTATCCGGGAAAAGCTCAATCAACACGTCGGATACATGATCCTCCCCGAAAAACCACTTCTGGCGAATGGATTTGTCGGGCTCAAAGGACACGTTTTCTCCTACAATGTTCCCGTCCAGCATCGTAAACATGGACCCGGGTTCATCACTCATTACCGCCGGATCACCGGTCCACAGTTCAATGGTAAAGGGATTGATCAGAGCCCGGTATACCTCCTCGGGACTTGCCTTGATCCGGCGCCTCAACATGATGGATTTTGACATTGCAAACAATTTTCAAAATGACACAATTCTGATATCCTGCGCGCCAGGGGAAATATTGCATTCCAATTCCAATTCAAACCCTGACTAAAATTCAAAAATACAACTTCTTTGCCATAGTTTAATACATGAAGGATTTAAGCCGGCATTACAGATTGCATCGGGCAGATGACGCGTGAACCCTCCGTGATCAAACAACCAAATCACCGGAGGTACGAACAGCCCGTAGCAAACCATTTAAATGTTTTTTATTACTTTTGCCTAGTTTTAATTGAATCTAAATAAACAACCGGATCAAATACACCAATATGACTTTAAATGACCTGCAAAACGGGGAAAGAGGGATCATTATCAAGGTAAAGGGGCGCGGAGGATTTCGCAAGCGCATCATTGAGATGGGTTTCGTGGTTGGCAAAACTGTGCAGGTTGTAAAAAAGGCTCCGTTGCGCGACCCCATTGAATACAACATCATGGGGTACAATGTTTCCCTGAGACGCAGTGAATCCCAACTGATTGAAGTCATCCCTGAAAAAGATTTCCGCCCAACCCGCGAAAATTCTTTCAATGGTGTATTTTTTACCGAAGAAGCCGCTACATTCCGGAAACCGGGAAGTACAATCAATGTGGCCCTTGTGGGCAACCCCAATTCCGGGAAAACAACGTTTTTCAATCATGCCAGCGGATCAAGAGAGCGGGTCGGGAACTATAGCGGAGTAACGGTTGATGCCAAGGAAGCCCGCTATTATCAAAACGGGTATCGTTTCAACATTACTGACCTGCCCGGCACCTATTCGATTTCAGCTTACACCCCTGAGGAAGTGTTTGTCCGTGATTTTATCACCGGGAAACTCCCCGATGTGGTGATCAACATTGTTGACGGATCCAACCTTGAGCGAAACCTCTATCTGACAGCCCAGCTGATCGACATGGATGTCCGTGTTGTGATGGTACTGAACATGTATGACGAGATGGAAGCAAAGGGTGATGTACTGGACTACGAATCGCTTGGTAAAATGCTTGGGATACCGATTATTCCGGCAGTCAGCTCAAAGGGGAAAGGACTTGAAGATGTATTTAACAAAGTCATTGAGGTATATGAAGACCGGGATGACATCATCCGCCATATCCATATTAATTACGGATCTCTGGTAGAGGAATCCATCGGCAGGATTCAGAAACTGATCAGGGCTGATGGCAATGAAGAATTGACAGACCTGATATCCTCCCGTTTTTTAACCATCAAACTCCTGGAAGACGATAAAATTGCCCTGAGAACCATCTCTGACCATTGCCACAATCACGAAGAGATCAAACAGGTTACAAGGCAGGAAATAAAAAAGCTGGAAAAAGAGTTTGGCGAGCCTCCCGAATCGGTCATTACAGACCTGAAATACGGGTTTATTGCCGGAGCGCTTAAAGAAACGCTGCAACCGGGCAAGCCGGAACAAAGAAAAGCCAGTGAGGTCATCGATACTTTTCTGACCCATAAGCTGTTCGGGTTCCCCATATTCCTGTTTTTCATGTGGGCGATGTTCTCAGTCACTTTTTTTCTGGGCAGTTATCCGATGGATTGGATCGAAGCAGGCGTTGATGGCCTGGGCACTTTTCTTGACCAGCACATGCAGCCGGGTCCCTTCAAGGATATGCTGATCAATGGGGTGGTGAGCGGCGTGGGAGGTGTGATTGTTTTTCTTCCCAACATCATGCTGCTATTCTTTTTTATCAGCCTGATGGAAGACACCGGCTATATGTCGCGGGCTGTATTCATCATGGATAAACTCATGCACAAGATCGGGCTTCACGGCAAATCCTTTATCCCGCTTTTGATGGGTTTCGGCTGTAACGTACCAGCCATTATGGCCACACGCACCCTGTCGAACCGCAATGACCGGATGCTTACCATGCTGATCAACCCCTTTATATCCTGTAGTGCCAGGCTCCCCATTTATGTGCTTTTCATTTCCGCATTCTTTACGGAATACCAGGGCACCATGCTGTTTATCATCTATGCAACGGGTGTATCTGTTGCAATCGGCATGGCGCTGCTGCTGAAACGGATGATGTTCCGCTCGGAGGAAGCACCTTTTGTTATGGAGTTGCCGCCTTACCGTACACCCACCATCCGGGCCATCACCATTCACATGTGGGACAAAGCCGTTCATTACATAAAAAAGATCAGCGGGGTGATCCTGGTGGCCTCCATCATCATCTGGGCCCTGGGTTATTTCCCGGGAGGAGCAGATTATGCTGAACAGGCCAGGGAACAGGAGGCGGCCATTGCTTCGCTTTATGAAGCAAAAATGGACACCATCCCTGAGTCAGATACCCTGACCATCAGAAACCTGGAAACGGAAAAAGCCTATGCCGTGCAAAACATGGAAAGCCGCATTCAGGTTGAGCGGCAGGAAAACAGTTATATCGGCCGGATCGGCAAAACCATTCAACCGGTTTTGGCCCCCCTTGGTTTCGATTGGAAAATGAGCATCAGCATCCTGTCCGGGGTGGCAGCCAAAGAAATTGTTGTCAGTACCATTGCAGTGCTTTACCAGGTTGATGAAACTGTTCAGGCCCACAGCCAGAGTCTGGTTGAAAAAATTCAAACCCAGACTTACGGGTCAGGTCCGAAGAAGGGAGAACCCGTTTTCACCCCGCTGGTGGCGCTGTCCTTTATGTTGTTTGTGCTCCTGTATTTCCCCTGCATCGGGGTCATCGCCACCATTGGAAGGGAAGGAGGCCATTGGAAATGGGGCGTATTTACCATGGTTTATACCACCCTGGTAGCCTGGATCATATCATTTATTGTGTACCAAACAGGGAGCCTTATTATATCGTTATGACCACACAATGGATTGTTACCGCACTTGTTCTGATGACAGCCCTGTTCTTTACCATCAGGCGCATGACTGTCTATTTCCGGAAGTCTCCCGGCAAACAAAAAGGCTGTGCAGATTTTGGCGGCGACTGCGCGGCTTGTATGAAGCAACGGAAAACATGAGTCAACCATCGTTGATCATCAACCGGTAAGATTTTTTGCCAACCGGTCAGGCTTCCATTCATCAGGTCGATGCAAATATTTTGTAAATTTGGTTATAACACCAAAAAAATATCCATTGGACCTGAATTCCATTCTTTTAAAATATTGGGGGTTTTCTTCTTTCAGACCACTGCAGGAAGACATCATCCGCTCTGTAATTGATGGCCGGGACACCCTTGCACTGTTGCCCACAGGTGGCGGAAAATCCCTTTGCTATCAGGTCCCCGGAGTTGCACTGGAAGGTTTGTGCATCGTGGTAAGTCCCCTCATTGCCCTGATGAAGGATCAGGTTCAGGCCCTGAAGGAAAAAGGGATCAAAGCCACCGGCATTTATCATGGGATGAGCCGGGTCGAAATTGACAAGGCCGTTGACAACTGCGTGTACGGAGATGTAAAATTTCTCTACCTCAGTCCCGAACGCCTTACCACGGATCTTATCCGAAGCAGGATGGAGAAAATGAATGTCAACCTTCTTGCGGTCGATGAATCACATTGCATTTCGCAGTGGGGCTATGATTTCCGCCCCCCCTATTTACGGATTGCCGAAATAAGAACACTGATTCCCAACACCCCCGTCCTGGCACTGACGGCCACCGCTACCCCGCAGGTTGTCAATGACATACAGGAAAAGCTTCTTTTCAGCTCACCAAAAGTCTTTCAAAAGAGTTTTGAACGTAAAAATCTGGCCTATGTGGTTTTCCGGGAAGAAGACAAACTGAACAGGCTATTGAAGATCTGCAGGAATGTGCCCGGTACCGGAGTGGTTTATGTCAGAAACCGCAAACGAACCAGAGAAATTGCCCGATGGCTGGAGCAACAAGGGGTCAGTGCAGATTTTTATCATGCGGGACTTACAACCCTGGAGAGGGATACAAAACAAAATGCCTGGATGAAAGAGCGTACACGAATCGTCGTTTCAACCAATGCTTTCGGAATGGGCATTGACAAGCCAAATGTCAGGTTTGTGGTGCACATGGATCTGCCTGACAGCCCGGAGGCCTACTTTCAGGAAGCAGGACGTGCCGGACGTGACGGGAAAAAAGCCTATGCCATTTTGCTTTTTAATGAGTCCGACATCATGGACCTGAAGGAGTTTCACGAAAGGTCTTTTCCTCCGCTGAAATTGATTAAAAGGGTGTACACCTGCCTGGGAAACTATTACCAGCTGGCCATCGGCAGCGGTAAGGATCAGAGCATGCCTTTTGAACTCACCACATTTGCGAAAAATTACGGCATGGATCCGTTTGTGGTATTCAATGCACTGGGTTTCCTGGAAAAGGAGGGGTATCTGGCCGTATCTGAAGCCATGTCAAACCCCTCACGCATTATGTTTTTGGTCAACAATGAAACGCTCTATCGTTTCCAGGTTGCCAACCCGGGGTACGATGCTTTTATTAAACTGCTCCTGCGATCCTACAGCGGACTTTTTTCGGAATTCACCAAAATCAGGGAAACAGATATCGCCAAAAGATCCGGAATCCCGAAAGACAATGTCCATAAGATGCTTTCCGAGCTCCATGATATGCAAATCCTTCATTATAAAAAACAAAACGAACAACCCCTGATTACTTTTCTTGAGGAGCGCATGTCGGAAGCAGATCTTACCATCTCTAAATCCGTTTACAAAGAAAGGAAAGCGTTTGCCGGAAAAAGAATGAACGCCATGCTTGACTATGCCAGGTCATCGAACAGGTGCCGAAGTCTTAACCTGCTCGCTTATTTCGGCGAAACGGATGCCCTGAGATGCGGACAATGCGATGTATGCCTGGAAAAAAACAAAACGGGGGTGTCATCCTATGAGTTTGATCAGATTCGTGACCTGGTCAGGCAAAAGATCCGGGAGGAACAGGTCAGGCTTGAAAGCCTCATACACGAGCTGGATATCCGGCTGTCGGAAAAAAAGGTTATCAATGTGATCCGCCACCTGCAGGATAAGGGAATCATCACCACTGACAGGGAAGGAATACTTCATTGGAACAATTCCTGATTAATACTAAATTTGCGGAATGCGACAATACAAGCACCTTTTTTTTGATCTGGACCGCACACTTTATGACTTTGACGCCAATAACCGGGATACCCTCAGCAGGCTCTTCCGGGAATTCAATTTCAGCGATAACGGCAAAGTTGACTTTGACACATTCATGGATGTGTACCGGCCCATCAATCTTGCCTTATGGGAAAGGTATAAGCGCAAAGAGATCAGTAAGGAGACATTGAATCTGCGACGTTTTGCAGACACCCTGAAAGCCTGCGGCCTAAACGAGGAAGTCGCCGGGGATTTTGCAGGGAAATACCTGGAGATAAGCCCTTCACAAAATCGCCTGCTCCCCGGTACGGTTACCACACTGCAATATTTGTCAGAAAGCTATGACCTGCACATCATCACCAACGGATTTGAAGAAGTACAATACCCGAAGATGGCACGCTGCGGACTCATGCCTTTTTTCCGGCACATCATCACCTCTGAAAAAGCCGGCGCACAGAAACCGGCCCCTGAAATTTTTGAATACGCTTTGAACCTTACGGGAGCCTCACCGGAAAACTCATTGATGATTGGAGACGATCCGGTGGCAGATATTGAAGGCGCATTCAGGCAGGGGATGGATCAGGTATGGTTATCGGCAAATGACGAAGTTTGCACTATTACACCTACTTACCGCATCGCTGCTCTGAAAGAACTCATGTCAATCCTCTGAGGAAGTCAGCTCTGCAAGGGTGGTAAGGCCTCCCCTGACCTTGTCACCGGGCTTTACCGTAACCATTGTATCCTGAGGCAGAAACACATCCACCCGCGAGCCAAATTTAATAAAGCCCAGCTCTCCCCCCTGTGTTACCTTCTCCCCTTCTTTGCTGTAACACACAATCCGACGTGCCACCACCCCGGCGATCTGCCTGACCATAAACTGCAATCCGGAACGGGTTTCATATACGGTGGTCATGCGTTCATTGTGAAGGCTTGATTTGGGGTGCCAGGCCACCAGAAAACGGCCCGGGTGATAAGCCCTGTATATAACCCGTGCATCCAGCGGATAACGATTCAGATGCACATTGAGGGGAGACATAAAAACGGATACCTGCAGCATCGGTTTGTTAAAAAATTCCTCCTCCCGGGTTTTATCGACCGCCACCACGGTTCCGTCTGCCGGACTCAGAAACAATCCCTGATCAGCCGGAGGAACCCTTTTTGGATGGCGGAAAAAGTACAATACGCCACCAAAAAGAATTAGCAGCAAAACAATGATCATATAAAGCCAGCGTCCGGAAGCCGGGATGGCCAGATATGCAGCAATACCGGCCAGCAGACAGATCATCGCTGTAACCAGAACAATTTTGTACCCCTCCTTATGAATTTTCATCAGTTCAGTATTCTTAGTCAGATTTTTTAATGCCCCGCACAATTGGTCAGATAAGTTTCAATTTTGCCCTGTATATTTCAGTAGGTCATCAGCAAATAGACAAAAACGAAGGGGGCGGCCATAAATACACCGTCAAACCGATCCAGTACACCACCGTGGCCGGGTAAAATATTTCCGCTGTCCTTTGCCTTAATGCTCCGTTTGAACATCGATTCAAATAAATCACCGTATGAGCCGAAAACGACCACAATCAGGGCTATTATCAACCAGTCGGCCATTGAAACCTGCTGATAATGGGATGCAATCAGCACGGCGCTGACAAGAGCCAGCAACCCGCCTCCAATGGCTCCCTCCCAGGTTTTCTTCGGTGAAACCCGCTCAAAGAGATGGTGGCGTCCGATCGCGGTTCCGATCACATAAGCAGCGGTTTCGTTGATCCAGACAAGAAAAAAGAAACCCAGCAGCAAGCTGGAGTGATATACCCCCGGCAGAAATGCCGGATTGGGAAAATAATTCAACAGCGAAAACGGGAGTGCCACATACAGCAACCCAAAAAATGTAAATGCAATGTTGGTGAACGGATTGGGATTATTCCGGTATAATTCGAGTAAAAAAATCAGAAAAACAAAGACAAAATTCAGCAAGAGCCACGACAGGTGAAGGATGTTGGTTGCAATCAGCGCATTGGTGGCAAAAAGAACCATTCCTGCAATTATTCCTGCGGTTTTATTTGGATACACCCCTGCCCTTTCTACCAGTGAGTAAAACTCCCACAACCCGATACCGGTAAAAATGAGGAAAAGCAATGAAAAAAAATATTGATGCGTTATGACAGATGCAATGACCAATAACACCAATACAATACCTGTAATTGTTCGCCGGGCCAGATTACTCACAATAACTCCTTATTGATTATTTGCTTTGCTTTCATTACATCATCGGTTTGCACGTAAAGCTCAAGTTCTCCGAAAAGATATGCAGAATCCTTCTTATTCATGATGACACTCCTGATCCCGGCATCCTTCAGAACAGCCTGAACGATCTTTAGCTTGTGTTCCAGGGTATTGCTGTATATTTTTTGCCAGTTATCTTTCATTTGCAAACCATTTAGGGAACGTCAGGCAGCCTTTACTGCGCGAATTCATTGTATTTATTGAAATGTGGATGAGATATCCAGCATAAAAATATACAACTCTTTCGGACCGTGGGCACCAATTACCAGATTTTTTTCAATATCCGCAGTTCTCCCCGGCCCTGTAATAAAGCTGATCAGGGACGGGGTTTCCTTGCCGTACCTTGCCTGCAGAAACCGAAACACATCTTTGGGCTCATCTGCCAGTTGTTTGTTGGTGGCAACCACAATATGAACAGGGGGTGTGATAAAACCTTTACGACTCATGGCCTGGCGGCTGCTCAAAACAACGGATCCGTGACGAACAACAAGGGCTTCACAGCCTGTTACAGCTGCTCCGCATCCATGCAGATCTTCTGTTTCTCCGGAAATCCCAACCTTCAGCTCCTTCAGCAGCCCAAAAAGAAAATTTTCGCTACAGAAAACCTGCTTAATCCCTTTTTGAGATAAAAGGGTTTGCAATCCGCTGGTCAGTTCATCCACATCTTTGCAGAATACAAACCGCCCCTTTTCGCGGATGAGTGCCTCAGCAAAAGCCTCTTCACGATAGTCAGCATCAGGTTTGTGAAACACACCCACACTGCCGTCAACACCCTCATAAGGGGCAGGCATGCCATTGACCAGGGCATCGCGGATCTTCTTCAGAACTTTCTCCTTGGAAGTGCTCTCCTTCATTGGGTGAATTTATGCTTCAGTCAACGGATTTTCGACATCCTCTTTGGTATTCATGGAAGACCCCACACCAAACCCCTGCTCACGTGCATGTTCAGAATCCGGAAATGGTCTTTTGCCAAATATCCTTTCCAGATCTTCACGGAAAATTACTTCCTTTTCAAGCAACAGATCACCAAGCTGCATGAGTTTGTCCTTTTTGGTCAGCAACATATCCTTTGCTCGCGTATAGGCTTTTTCAATCAGGGCACTGACCTCTTCATCAATGGTCTGGGCGGTTTTCTCAGAGTATGGTTTTGTGAAATTATACTCATTCTGACCACTTGAGTCGTAATAACTCACATTTCCGATCTTTTTATTCAACCCAAAATAAACCACCATCGCATAAGCCTGTTTGGTAACCTTCTCAAGATCATTGAGCGCACCGGTGGATACCTGGCCAAAAATAATATCTTCGGCTGCCCGGCCGCCAAGGGTGCTTGTCAGCTCATCATACATTTGCTCAAAGGTGGTGATCTGCCTTTCTTCAGGCAGATACCATGCCGCACCCAGTGCTTTACCACGCGGCACAATGGTTACCTTTACCAGCGGATGGGCATATTCCAGCTGCCAGCTGACAGCAGCATGCCCGGATTCATGGTAGGCAATCACTTTCTTTTCCTGCGGGGAGATGATCTTGTTTCGTTTTTCCAGTCCGCCGATAATCCGGTCAATGGCATCCATGAAGTCCTGCTTATCCACCACCTTCTTGTTTCGCCTGGCTGCGATCAATGCGGCCTCATTACACACATTGGCAATGTCGGCACCTGAAAAACCGGGGGTTTGTTTGGCCAGGAACTCTTCGTCCAGGTTCTTTTCCAGCCTGAGGGGTTTCATATGGACCTTGAAGATCGCCCTGCGCTCTGTCAGGTCAGGCATTTCCACATGGATCTGCCGGTCAAAACGCCCGGCCCTGAGCAATGCCCTGTCAAGGACATCGGCACGGTTGGTGGCGGCAAGGATGATCACGCCCACATTGGTTCCGAATCCATCCATTTCGGTCAGCAGCTGATTCAGGGTATTCTCACGCTCATCATTGGAGCCGGTTACCGGATTCTTACCCCGTGCACGTCCTATGGCATCTATCTCATCAATAAAAACAATACATGGAGCCTTTTCCTTGGCCTGTTTGAAAAGATCCCTGACCCGTGAAGCCCCCACTCCCACGAACATCTCAACAAAATCAGATCCGCTCAGTGAAAAGAAGGGCACCTGCGCCTGACCGGCCACCGCTTTGGCCAGCAGGGTTTTTCCGGTTCCCGGTGGTCCGACCAGCAATGCCCCTTTGGGGATCTTCCCTCCCAGTTCAGTGTATTTTTTCGGGTTTTTCAGGAAGTCAACAATCTCCATGAGCTCCACCTTGGCTTCATCCAGTCCGGCCACATCCTTGAAGTCAATGCTCACATGGGTGTCTTTATCAAACAGGGTGGCTTTTGATTTACCAATGTTGAACATCTGCCCCCCGGGTCCCCCGCTTCCCGCCATTCGTCTGATGATAAAAATCCAGAATGCGATCAGCAGACCTATGGGCAGCAGCCAGCTGAGAACGTCAGTTCCCCAGCTTTTCCGTGATTCGGGATAGACCGGAAACCGGTCTTCCACCGGCCACTCAGCCTGGGTTTCCCTGATCATGGCCTCAAAATTTTCCACCGAGGCGATCCTGAATACATAATGAGGGCCCGTTGTTTCTCCGATTGTGCGGCCGGGTTCCGCATCCTCGTATTTTTCTTTGTCCAGCCGGTCTTCCTTGATAAAAACCTCAACTTCTTCTTTGTTGATGATTTTCAGTTGGGCAATGTCGGAGCCATCCTCCTCGTCCCAGGTCAGCATTTCATTTTCAAACCGCATCTGCGATATTTCCACCGCAGGGCTTCCCCAGTTAAAAAATTGCAAGCCAATGAACACGGCCGCCAGGATTGCATAAATCCAGTAAAAATTAAACCCCGGCTTTTTGCCCTCAGGCTTTCCTGAAGCCTTGCCACCCCGGTTATCACCGGAAGGGCGGTTTCCGCGAGACTTGTCAGTTTGCGGCTTACCCGCATTATTTTGTTTTCCTTTTGATTCTGTCATGTTCATGTTTACTTCAAAAAACCAAAACCATCCAGCGCGAAGATCATTCCTCCGCAATCTTTTTCAGCGGGGCGTCTGCCCATAACTCTTCCACCTGGTAATAGCGACGTACGGGTTCCTGGAATATGTGAACCACCACATCCAGATAATCAAGCAAGATCCACTCTCCGTTGGTAAAACCTTCCCGGCGGGCAGGGTTGAAACCGGTGGACTTTTTTACTTCTTCCTCTACGGATTCAGCGATAGCTGTGGCATGGGTGTTGGAATTCCCGTGACAAATCACGAAATAATCACAAACCGCTGAATGAATTTTCCCAAGATTAAGCTGAATGATCTCCTGTCCCTTTTTTTCCTGTATTCCTTTTATGATTGCATCAACAAGCAGTGCAGATATGTCTCTTATCTCAGTTTTTTCTGTCATTCGCTAAACATTATTCTTTTCGTGCAAAATTAACGAATTTTACCCACATATTGCCTTCCGGTTACTTTTTCGGTAATAAGCTGAATCATTTCCGGAATCAGTGATTCATCACGATGTGTTATCTTTACAAAAAAAACAGGCAGGATGCACTTTTCCTTACACTATCTTGATGAAGCCGATTCTACAAATCGGGAATTCTGGAGAATGATTGAAGCAGGTCCGGTTCCCGCAGAGGGCAGGGTGCTGCAGGCAGGAAATCAAACCGCAGGCAGGGGGCTGGGCGATAACCGCTGGATGAGTGAGCCGGGTCAGAACCTTACGATATCCATCCTGCTGAAGCCGGTCTTTCTCTCCCCCGCCCGGCAATTTTTCCTGAATAAATCCGTGGCAGTTGGCATACGCAATGCCCTGTCGGAATTGTGTCCGGATAAGGTCTTCAAAATCAAGTGGCCCAACGATGTTGTTGCCGATAACAAAAAAGTTGCCGGTACCCTGATTGAAAACAGGATCATGGGCCAGACCTACGAACTGAGTATTGTGGGGATCGGGATCAATGTCAACCAGACCCACTTCCCCCCAGACCTGCCCAACCCAACTTCGCTTTCCCTGCTTTGCGGGAAAAAATATGCTTTGCGCGAATGCCTGGATTATCTGTTGCACCAAACAGGCAGGCAATATGAACGGCTGGCTCAGGGTCATCTGGCCGAAGTGGATAAAGAATACCTGCATCACTTGCTTGGGTACGGACAGCGGATGCGCTTCAGGAAAGGAGAAGAAGTTTTCGAAGCCTGTATAGCCAGTGTGAACGAATATGGGAGAATAGTCCTTCAGCGCAACAGCGGAAAACGGGAGTCATACGAAATGAAAGAAGTGCAGATGCTGCCGGAATAAAGCAAAGACGGGGTTAGCCCGGAAAAAGAAAAAGCACCCCTTCAGCGTCGTGACCAATCTATAAAAAATGATCCTGGAGTTTGCGGGCAAGTTTGTCCACAAATTTCTGAAGGGGTCCGGCGGCAATGGTCTTCATGAAAGGGTTCAGAGCCACCTTGAACACAACAGACACATCGCAGCGCTGGTCACCTTTTTCCCGGAAAAAGTATTCCAGGGAGAAATCTGCCGGAGCTTTGCCATCAGGAACAATATGAATGCTCCTGCACGGATATTTCCCGTCAATCCGCATTGACATATCGGAAAACCCCTCAATGGTAAAAGAGCAGGAATTTTCATCTGCCCTCCAGTTCTTTACCTTGTCGGGAAGCAATTCTTCAAAGTTTCTGAAGTCCCCGAGAAAGGAAAAAACTTTTTCACAGCCGGCTTCAACCGGTATATTAACTTTTTCAAATGTAGCCATGTTCCAGCAGGTTTATGATAAAAAATTACTGTTTGGTTTCAGACCAGGCCTCAGGATCCTCTCTCCATGATTGAAGCACCTTCAGATCATCATGGGGAATAAACCCCTTTTCGGCAGCCACCTCCAGCAATGCGGGATAACTGCTCAGCGTGATCACCGGGAAACCGGCATCATCCAGATTTCTGCCGGCCGCCACCAGTTCATAGGAAAAAATTGCAGCCATACCCAGCAGGTCCAGGCCCTCTTTCTGCAGAGCCCTGCAGGCCGCCAGACTGCTTTTACCCGTCGAAATGAGATCTTCAATGACCACCACTTTCTGCCCTTCATGAACCTTTCCTTCAATCCGGCTTTCCAGCCCATGTGCCTTGGGTGCACTGCGAACATATGCAAAAGGAAGATCCAGTCTTTCGGCAACCAGTACCCCGTGGGCAATGGCACCTGTGGCGACGCCCGCAATGATTTGCGCTTCAGGGAAGTCTCGACGTACAATCTCTGCAAGCGCCCCGGCAATCGCATCCCGAACCGGTGGAAAAGATAGACTCAGCCGGTTGTCACAATAAATCGGGGCGCGCAAACCCGAGGCCCAGGTAAAAGGGGTTTCTGCATTCAATTTAATTGCGTTAATTTGCAGTAAATGCCCTGCAATTTCTCTGGCAAGCCGTTCTTTGTTTGTCATTTGCATACCTGAATGGGTTTTGGGTAAAACAGCGCACAAAACTAACAATTTTCCGGGAGGCAGATACGCAACCCAGACAGCCTATGGATGCCACATACACAGTATACCACAAAAAAAAGAAAATTATATTCAGCTACGGCCCAGAATCTGAGTGCCGGCAAAGGAAATCAGCCCGGCTTCAATGGGAGGAGATAACGGAATTCTTAAACTCGGATAAAAGCACCCTCCGGGTTCAGGGTTCCGACCCGTCCGGACTTTTCAGGTACTTCTCCACGTATTTTGATTGTGTCGTTGCTGCCGGTGGCATCGTTGAAAATGATCTTGGCCAATGGCTCTTCATTTTCCGCAATGGGCGGTGGGATCTCCCAAAAGGCATGGCAGAACCCAACGAAAACCCTGAAAACACAGCCCTGCGCGAAGTAAAGGAAGAATGTGGGATCAGGCACCTGAATTTAAAGAACGCACTGCCGTCAACCTACCACATTTACCCCCGGCCTTCCGGGGAAAGCTGGGTGTTAAAAAAAACCAAATGGTATATGATGGAGACCCGGACACCCGGTGAACTCCGGCCCCAAACCGAGGAAGGCATTACCGGCATTTCCTGGAAAGATCCGGATCACCTCCGGGAAGTCTTTGACAATACCCATGAGAACATTAAAAACCTGTTGCTTTTTTGTCAAAGCATGAACAAAAGGCAGTGAATCACTGAACACCGCATCCGCCAGGCTAAAGTAAGGGGCTTATTTTGGCACGTCAATGGAGTCCGCTAAAAAATGCGTTTTACCGGGAGTACCCCGGGAGGGATCATTGGTCTGCAATTCCGTGCAGATATTCACCGGCACCTGCCGAAGGTGATACAAATTGGTGTTTTACAAAATTTCCTTCAGGATCGATCAGCACATAATAAGGGATATTCCGGAACCCATAACCCGAGAAGATGCGATAATCGCCGTCAAAATGATAATATGACGCAGCCAGGGCTTCATTTTCCAGGAGATGTGATGCAGTGGCCGGGTCATGATCGGTCAACACCCCTGCAAAATGAATTTTTTCTCCCAGTTCTTCTGCCAGTTCCTCCATCGGACCCAGTTCAGCCATTGAAAGGTTGCACCAGCCCGCCCAGAAAAAGAGATATACATAACGCCCGGAAAAATCCTCCGGAATTTTTTTCATACCACGGTGGTTCTTCAGTAAAAGTTCAGGGGCCGGCTGCCCCGGAAGGAATCTTTGGTGCAGATACAGCAGGTTTTCGGCAATTTGCCTGTGCTCCGGAAATGCCCCGGATGCAGCCACCTTCTTTAATATCCGGATCACCCCTGTTTCCTCAAAGTCTTCCATCCCGAACATTTTTTTCAGTGCCTCAAGCATCACAAGTTCACGGAAACGCTTATTTATGAGCAAACTGTCGTTTTCAAGGGCAGCCATAAAGGCCTCATAACTACCATGAATATTTACAGCCTCCTCCAGTTCGCTGATCCTGACTTCACGGCTGCCCGTAAAAACATAGTTGCCGAATAGCTGTCTGAAAAAATCCATATACACAGGATTGTCATACAAAACCGGGCGATCCGCAAAGAAATCCTCCACAAGAGGTTGAAAGCGGCGTGTGTTCAGGGTTCTGCCCAGCCGCGCAAGGTAATACTCTTTGTACCCTGCAAAAAAGGGATGCCCGGCATCCCGGAAAAGGGAGTCGGCCTGGCTGTGCAGATCCCTCATGGCGGGCTGGTGGTTGGCCCTGATGTTTCCGGCGATTCGGGTTCGGATAAATTCTTCTGTAAGGTCCTCAAGCTCACGAATCAGGTCATTCAGTCCCCTTCCCGCCTGATCTTCTGAATGGATGGACATGCTGTGATCCAGACGCAGGGGATGGTAGTCCGTTCCTTCCGTTTTATCCGAAAATGAAAACGGCTCAAACTCCACAGTGTAAGAGTTTCCGGGCTCCACATAGAAGAAGTTCCTTGTATGATGAAACCGAAAAAACAGCAATTCCGGGGCTTCTGCCTGAAACTCCATTACAAAAGAGCCCTTTTCGTCAATCGTTGCTGAAGCCAATTCTTTTTCCCTTAAACTCAAATGATCCGCGTAACGCATCAGAATAATTTCTTCCCCCTCTGCACCCTGGAAAAGGCCGCGGATCAACACATGATCCCCGGCCACTGAGGCCGCCACAAGACATTGCATACAGATGACCAGCAGAAACTTTTTCATAAGTAAGGGAAAAACCATCTTGAAAAGCAAACGCACGGTTTGAACCATTCATTGCCCTAATCAAGCATATATGGTGCTATATCCAGTCCATCAGGAACAAACGGTGAAGCATCTCCGCCATGCCGGATGATGTCGCGGACAATGTTCGAGTTTAAAGCGGTATATTCGGGTGTGGTGAGAAGAAAAACTGTTTCCACCCCGGGAAGCATTTTCTTATTGATCTGCCCGATACTTCTTTCAAACTCAAAATCAGCAGAAGTTCTGAGTCCCCTGAGAATAAACCCGGCATTCACTTTTTTACAGACATCCACAGTCAGGCCTTCGTAGGTGATCACATCAACCTGCGGGTAGTCCTCAAAAACTTTGGCGATCCATTTTTTCCTTTCTTCGAGCGGGAAAAAGTGCTTTTTCTGCTCATTGACCCCGATTGCAATGATAATTTTGTCAAACAATGGCAGAGCCCGGAGTACGATAGACTCATGTCCTTTTGTGATGGGGTCAAAAGATCCGGGAAACAAAGCGATTTTTTCCATATATGCGGTTTATTGAACGTTGATAAATTCCAGGCAGTTTGCCAGTCAGGCATTCAAAAATAGGAAAAAATAAGGAGGGATTAACCGGCCGTTTGAAAGAAACTGAAATGTACCTTGCTGTATTTCTTTTTCCGGAAAAAAAGAGGATGATCTTCAAAACCGGTATCGGATCCGTGCTCAATAATCAACCAGCCTGACGGGGAAAGGAGGTTCCGGCTGAACACCTCTCCGGGAATCCGTGTTATCTGGGGCAGATCATAAGGTGGATCTGCAAAGATTATATCAAAACTGGTACTGCAGGCGGAAAGATAACGGAATGCATCTGCCCTGACAGGGACAAGGTTGTCCATATCCAATTGATCTTTCACCTGCCGGATAAACCGGTAACATCCGGGACTGTTGTCCACTGCCACCACTTCAATTGCTCCCCGGGAGGCAAATTCAAAAGAGATATTCCCGGTACCCGCAAAAAGATCCAGAACCTGTAAAGCCTCAAAATCAAAATGGTTGTTCAGCACATTAAACAGTGCTTCCTTGGCCTTATCTGTAGTAGGGCGTACAGGAAGGGAAGACGGAGGATGAATCAACCGTCTTTGATGCTGACC
>Ga0207421_10001654_pt1 | contig 28328 bp, 21 predicted proteins | sample SodLakKL_010_SED_4_FD_187542 | JGI IMG/M metagenome (GOLD analysis project Ga0207421, IMG submission 187542) | Alkaline sediment microbial communities from Lake Tanatar, Kulunda Steppe, Russia - 8KL_010_SED (SPAdes) (version 2) | ecosystem: Environmental > Aquatic > Non-marine Saline and...
CTCGGGATGAAGGGATTCTGCGCTTCCGCTGTACTTGCCCATGAAGTGCCGGCACAGGGGTGCGATGTCTTCCTTTCTTTCCCGCAGGGGCGGAATCTTCAGAGGAATCACATTCAGGCGATAATACAGGTCCTTCCTGAATCGACCCTCCTCAAGCAACTCTTCCATGCTCCCGTTGGTGGTGGCGATGATCCTCACATTCACAGGAACGGGGAAACGCCCTCCCAGCCGGTCCACTTCCTTTTCCTGAAGCACTCGGAGCAGCTTTGCCTGAAGGGGAACACTCATCTCCGTCACCTCATCCAGGAGCAGCGTGCCCCCGTCGGCAAGTTCAAACTTGCCCCCTTTCCCCTTGATGGCTCCCGTGAAGGCACCCTTTTCGTAACCGAAGAGCTCGCTTTCCAGAAGGTTCTCGGGGAGCGCAGCGCAGTTGAGGGCCAGAAAGGGCTTGTCCCTGCGGCCGCTGTTTCCATGGATGTATCGGGCAAAAAGCTCCTTGCCCGTTCCACTCTCTCCCTGAATGAAGACCGCCGCATCGCTGCCCGCCACTTTTTTTGCCATCTCCTTGAGCTTGAGCATCAGGGGATTGCGGCTCAAAATGGGGCGTTCGGGATTTCCCTGCTCCCGGGCCTTTTCCTCCTCCATCCCCCCCATGGACGCCAGGAATTCCATGGCCCTGGCGAGGCGCTGGCGGTCAAAGGGTTTGACCCAGAAATCGTGAGCTCCCTTTTTCATGCAAACCACCGCGTCCTCGAGCCTGGGGGTTGCCGTGCTGACGATCACACAAAGAGGCTGGCTGCCCTCACGGTTTTTTTCAAGAAATGCCAGCACCTCTTCCCTTTGACCGTCCAAACACAGAAAAGCCACATGGGGCCTGCCCTTCTCCGGTTTGAGGGGAAGGGCCGGGAGCCGGGCAAGGGAGGTGACTTCGTGCCCCAACCCCCTGAGACATTTTTCGGTTTTTTTCATCTCCACGGAGTTTTTGTCCACCACCAGTGCAAGCATTTTTTCCTCATCTGCCCACGATCAGCAAAAGAAAGTCTTCCAATGGACTGTGTCGCCGGGCCGTCAAAATTCCAGCAAACCATTCTTCCTGAGACTGATATAGTCCAGCTGCTGCTCCGCCACACTTTGCCAGAAGGGATCGGAGGATTCCGAGAGGCTGGCAAGCCTTTCCAACGCGAGGGCTTCCATGCCCGCTTTCTGATAAATGCCGGAAAGGCGATAGGTGAGAGCCTTCTCCCGCTCTTTATTCAAGCCGAGGGCAAGAATTGCCTCAAGGTTTCCCGCAGCCTCTTCCCACCTCTTCAGTTGTTCCAGGGCTGCCACTCTCAGAAGGTTCAGCTCCATCTCCCTGTCACTGCCACCCTCATCCACCAGTTCGAGGCTTCCCTCGGCCCATTTGAGCGCCTCCAAGGGCCGTCCCGACTTGAGAAGACTGTCTGCGTAGATGGGGATCCATTGCAGGTCCTCCCGGGTCGCTGCGGAAACATCCCTCAAAATGCCTGAAAAAAAACCGACGGCCCGGGAATGATCTCCCCCGGCGGCTGCCATCTCACCCGACAGCCTCTTCTTGTCTTCTGCCCATTGTGAACCCACTTTGGAGAGGTAACCTTCAGCTTTTTGAACCCGACCCGTCAGAAAATTGTACCGGGCCAGCTTCAGGTAGCTTTCCTGGCAGGCGTGATCATTTTCAAGAAGCTCCTCAAGGAGAGCCACGGCTTCCGAATACAAACGAAGAGCTGCATGGCTTTCAGCCACCTGTGTCATGAGAGCGGGAGAGCCAAGCCCTTTCACGGTGGATTCGTTTTGGGAATACAAGGTCACCACTTCCTGGTGATCTCCATTGGAAAAGGCATCGCCAATGAGAGTTTCCAGAACTTTTTCTTTCACACGGATGAATTCGCCTGCCGAATTGCCTGCCTCTCCACCCGCAAGAGCTTCCCGTATGATTTGAAGGCTTTCCTCGAGGCATCCATGTTTCCAATGCCATGCGGCCAGTTTGAGCTTCGCCAGGCCGCGCAGCCGATGGTTGGGATGGCTTCGAAGGACCTCCTCGTAGATGGCCCGGGCCAGCTCCGGTTGAGCGGGTGCCCGTGTTTCGTAGGCTTCAGCCACACGGAGCTGGGCTATCACAGCCCCCTCCGTGTGGGGATACTCGTCGGTCACATGGTTTCTCAGTCGGTCGGCCAGCGAGGACTCTTCCAGAAAAGTGAGGTTTTCCGCCACCCTTGCCAGAACCATGTCCAGATCGGGCACGGTTCCCAACAGGTTGAGATAGTGAAAGAGGTGGTCGTTGCTCTTTTGATGATTGCCCAGAGAAAAGTGGGACTCTCCCAATTCCCTCAGCAGTTGAGGCTCTTTCAGGTGATGGGAAGGCTCCTCCTGCAGGCATCGCTCGTAATTCTCAACAGCTCCCCCCGAATCTCCAAGCATGTAATGCCCCTTGCCCAGGAGGAAATACGCCTGAGCCCTCCGGGGCCGGGTCAGGGAATGATCCAGTGCCTGCCGGGCCGCCTGAAGGGATTCCACAAAGGATTCAGCGGAGGAATAGATCCGCGCCAGTTTCAACCAGGCCCTTCCCGCAAGGGGGTGCTGAGGATAGTCCTCAACAAGCTGCATGAAATAGACTTCAGCCCGCCTCCAGTCCCCCATGGCCATGCAGGTGCGTCCGCTGTAAAAAAGGGCCGGGGGAGTTCTCTCCGGAAGATGACCCGCATTGAGTGCGCGGCTCAGAGCGGCCAGGACTTCAGCCCCCCTGTGCGCCAGACGTTCTTCATTTTCCTGGTAGTGGGCTTCAGCGAAAAGGTAGGCCGCCAGAAGGCGCCACTGTTCACCCTTTCCTTCTCTTTCCACGCACCTGTGAAAGGCCTCCTCCACCTGGCCATGGGAGTTTTCCGGCATGAGTGCTCCCTTTTCTTCCAGGCAGGCCAGAAAATCTTTTCCTGTTTCCACTGCGGGAAAGGCCCCTGGCACATGCTCACCTTTATTATCCTCGGCGTGGACTTCTTCTAAAGGGGGAGTGCCGGAAGCGGGTTCCAGGACAGGCCCTCCACCTTCTGGTGCCTCCTCCGGACTCGTGACCCTTTCCGCGGAAGGGGAATTCTCCCCGGGGTTGTTCTTTTCAGCCGTCCTGAAATCAAACACCAGCCGGTAACCACTTCTTCCATACGAAGGGGCGGCAAGGTATTCGTACTTGAAATCAACACGTTCATCATCGTAGGGAATCCATATGCGCCCATCCTCTCCCACACGCAAAATCTCCACATTCTTCACCCGGGTGAGGGACCGGTGACCATCGATCCTGGATGCGAGGGAAGTGTCCAGGCGATGAAAACGGAGCATCAGCCCTCCTTCCGGCGCGTGTTCCATGCGAAAGGGGTGGGCTCCTTGAGCGTCAAAAACCAGACGGGAAAAGTTGGGGTGTTCACCAAAACGAACATTGTGCAAACGGGTGGACTCCACGGCAAATGCTCCACACAAGAACAGAGCCAGGGAGATGGCAACTCCCCAAAATATGGCGAAGACCGGCGGCATTTGAGTCCCTTTTATTCCCATATCTTTCCCAACCCCCCAAGAACAGGATGAAGATGGTCATGACCCTATGAAGAGAAACACTCCTGTGGAGCTTGGCATTAAACATGCCAAGGTGGATGAAGTTCGGCGGCAACCCCTGACGGTTCTTTCACCCAAGGTTGCTGACCCAAGCTTTTTCACCCTTCATAACATCCCCGCCACGTCATTCCCGTGGAGGCGGGAATCCGGTCTTCAAGACCACCCGGATCCGCATCCTTTGCGTGAACGACGGCCTTTGCGTGAACGACGGGACAGGGCAACACACAATCCGTTCAACCAACAGCATGGACGGTTCCACCTGATGCGGCCCTTTGAAGCGAGCCGGGGGGGCAGTGATTTTCAAAAACGTTTTTTTATGAAAATAAAATAAGATTGATGTGGAGTGGTGCGGGCTCAGGCAGGGATGCAGGGAAAGGCGGGGTCAGTGCAATGAAGGAAATGCCCGGGAGAAACCGCTGTGAAAGAGCGTCCCCCCATGAGGCCTTCTCATCTCGGGCCGTCACCTCGTCAGAAAAGACTAATCATCGAGACCTCCCATGATTTCAGAAGACAAGAGCTTTTTCTTTTTCATCTTTTCGATGAGAGTCGTGCGATTGAGGCCCAGAAGCTTGGCAGCCTGATTCTTCACGCCACCGGATTTTTTGAGCGCCTCCAGGATGAGCGTGTTTTCCAGTTCGTCGAGGGTCCTTTTGAGATCGATCCCCTGTTCATCAAGTCCGATGGAGGGGAAAGACTGACGCAGAGGCTGCACCTGCATCCTTTGGGGAAGGTCTTCCAGTTGGATTTCATCCCCCTCCGTGAGAATGACCATTCGCTCGATGACGTTTTCCAGTTCCCTCACATTTCCCTGCCAGCCGTAACGCTGCATGGCATCCATGGCAGCGGAGGACACCCTTTTCAGGGGAAGGCCTTTTTTGTGGCTGTGGACCTGAAGAAAGTGGTGCGTGAGCAAAACGATATCTTCGGCACGCTCGCGCAAGGGAGGCACCCTGATGGGAATGACGTTGAGCCGATAAAAAAGATCTTCCCTGAAATCCCCCTGCGCCACCATCCTGTCCAGGTCCTTGTTGGTTGCCGCCAAAATCCGGGCGTCCACCTGAATGGTCCTGGATCCTCCCACGCGCTCGAATTTCTTCTCCTGAATGAACCTCAGAAGCTTCACCTGCAGCTTGGCGCTCATTTCACCGATTTCGTCCAGGAAGATGGTCCCCTGATGAGCCATTTCAAAGCGCCCGATGCGCTCCCGGTAGGCTCCCGTGAATGAACCCTTTTCATGGCCGAAGAGTTCGCTTTCCAGGAGTTCCTCGGGTATGGCGCCGCAGTTGATGGGAACAAAGGGTTTGTCCTTTCGGGAACTGTTGTAATGAATGGCATTGGCGATGAGTTCCTTGCCTGTGCCGCTCTCTCCGGTGATGAGCACCGTGGAATCCGTCCTGGAAATTCTTTCGATCATGCGGTAAATGGCCTGCATGGGTTCGCTTTTGCCGATGATCCTGTCAAAGCGGTATCGTTCCTGAAGCTGAGACTTGAGGAGCTGGTTTTCCGCCTTGAGGCTCTTGAGCTCCAGCGCCCTTTTGACGACCAGTAAAATTTCGTCGATTTTGGCGGGCTTGGTGAGATAGTCAAAAGCACCGCTTTTCATGGCATCCACAGCGGTCTCGATGGTCCCATAACCCGTCAGCACTATGACCATGGTCTCGGGCGAGTGCTCCATGAAATGCGACAGCACTCCCATGCCGTCAAGGCCGGGCATGGACATGTCCGTGATGACGACCTCATACATTTTTTGCTGGGCTTTTTTGACGGCCTCCAAACCATTGGATGCGGAATCCACTTCAAAAGAAGCCCCCTTGAGCTCCTCGCAGATCAGCTCCAGAGTCAAAGGTTCGTCATCTACCACTAATATTCTACCGGAAAGGTTCATAAGCCTTACACTGTGCGATCGAGAGTCAGCCAAATTTGATGAAGATGTCTTTTTTGGGGCAAATTATTACAACTTAAAGCAAAATCAATCAACAAAAACTTCCCGGGGGCCGGTTCAAAAACACAAATTTGAAAATCCACGGGGCACGCCATCGGTTCAACCCTTGAACCCTGCTTGTAACGGACACAGACAAGCATGGAGTGAAGTCAAAAGCAAACGATTTGAAACAAGCTGCCAAAATTTCAATGACCGCCGGCCGAAGAAGAACGCAGGATGCAGGGCATGTCACCCCTGACCCATGTCTCACGGAGACCGCACACCACAGAACCTGCAAAGGGCCGCGGACGGACTCAGGGAAAAGAAAAAAGGCCCCATGAACCCATTCATCGTTTGGGTGCTGCAAGTTTTTCGTCAGTCTGTGTGGACATCTCATCACTTTGTTTTATTTTAAGAATTCAGAACAATTGAAGAATTGAGCCTCTATCTGAGGGAAATCATTCGGAAGGGGGGGAGAAGGAATGGGTGCATCAGGAAAAGCACAAACCCTGGTAGGCGCGTCTCGCCCTTTTCGGGAAGACAAAGTTTTTCCACACGATGGGAACCATGTTCGAGTCAAAAACGAAGATCACCGTGAAGGGGAGGGACCTGGCCGACCAACTGCCTGAAGGCGCCCGGAAGCTGCTGCCCCACGTTCATGTGAACATGCCCTGGAGCCACCTGGACCAATACCTGGAGCTGGTGCTGGCTCTGGGAATGAACCTGGAAATAGGCCTCGATGCGGTGCAACTGGGAAAGAACACCCTGAGGGACTACGAAAACATTTCCCGAAAACTTCACGACCGGGGCTGCCGCATCAGCCTGCATGGTCCCTTCTGGGACCTGAATCCCGGCAGTGTGGATCCTCTCATTCGCGAGGTTTCCCGTTCACGCCTGAATCAGTTTGTGGATGTGTTCCAGACATTTCAACCCGTACAGGCGGTCTGCCACACGGGGTTCGATCCCCGGCACCATCACGGCCAGCAAGACTTCTGGCTTTCTGAGAGCCTCAAGGTGTGGGAGGTTCTGGTGAAAAGAGCGGAAGGGCTTCAGGTGCCTCTGCTCCTGGAAAACGTCTGGGAACATGACCCCCGGCTGCACCGGATTCTGCTGGACGAGCTGCCTTCCGCCCATTTCGGGTTTTGCTTCGATGTGGGCCATCAGCACTGCTTTTCGAGATCCTCCGTGGACCAGTGGCTGGAACCGCTCCTGGTGCGCACTCAGGAGCTTCATCTTCACGACAACGACGGATTCCACGATCTGCACCTGCCCATTGGAGAGGGCAGTATCGATTTTCACAATCTTTTTGACACCATCAAAAAAAACAGCCTCAAACCCCTGTTGACCCTTGAACCCCACACCCGCGAACATCTCTTCCGAACCTTCGAAGGCCTTTGGAATATATTGGGCAATGATCTTCCCGCCTTTTATGATATAAGTGTTTAGATTTCTATGGCTCTTGATGAACCGGAAAAAGCTGTCTCGACAACGGGACGCAATGAAACGAAGCCCACAGGGTGAAAGGAGTTGAAAACCATGGCCATCGTCGAAGTGAGCATCGTGCCCCTGGGTCTTCAGGAAAGGAGTTTGAGCCGTCACGTGGCCAGAGTTTTAAAGGTGGTGCGGGAGAGCCATGTCTCCTATGAACTGACGGCCATGGGAACCATCCTTTCGGGCGACCTGGACGAGATCTGGGTGCTCCTCAGAAAAATGCACGAGGCATGTTTTGAGGAAGGTGTCTCAAGAGTGCTCACTCAGGTGAGAGTAGACGACCGGCGGGACATTGCGGCAAGCCCTGATCAAAAAGTAGAGTCTGTGCGGAAAAAACTTTAAATCTCCATCATGCAACGTCCATGTGATGAAGAGGATTATTTTTATGAAAGAACTTGTGGAATACCTGGTGAAATCTATGGCCGACCATCCTGATGAAATTTCACTCCATGAACAAGACACGGGGGACACCGTGGTCCTCCAGCTGAAGATTGCGGAAGGGGATGTGGGCAAGATCATTGGAAAGAACGGCAGCACCATCAACGCCATTCGAACGCTTGTTCAGGCTGCCGCATCCAGCCACAAAAAACGGGCAAAACTGGAAGTTTTGAACTGACGATCTGCCGTCGAACATTCTGTAGGATTTCGACCATCAATTTTGATTCATAAAGAACGGAGGGACACGCTCTATGGCCAATCAACCTGTTCAGGAACTGACTGTGGAAAAGCTTCGGGCCCACATCGACCCTCATTCCCTGCCTTTTGACTCCACCGTTTCCCTTGAAGCCCTCGAGGAACGGGTTGTGGGTCAGGAGAGAGCCATTGACGCCATCAAGTTCGGCATGGGCATGAAAGAGGCCGGTTACAACATTTTCATTGCAGGCCCCCCCAAAGCCGGCCTGACTTACATGGCCAAATCCTTCATCGAAGAGCAGGCCAAAAAAGAAGCCACCCCGCCAGACTGGTGCTATGTCTACAACTTCAAGGAGCAGGACAAGCCCAAGAGCCTTCAGCTTTCCGCCGGTCTGGGGAAACAGCTGAAAAAGGACATGAACGAATTCATCGCCACCCTTCAGGCCAAGATTCCGGAAGTTTTCGACAGCGAAGACTACAGGGCCAAGGAGAGCGAAGTCCACCAGTCCTTCGAACGGCAACGGCGCGAACACATCGACGAGCTTTCACAGGAAGCCAAGGAGCAGGGGTTCATTCTCCAGTTCTCTCAGGTGGGCATGGTCATCATACCCGCCAACAAGGACGGGGAACCCATGACCCAGGAAGACCTGAGGCAGCTGAGCGAAGAGGAGAGAGCGGAGCTTCGCAAGAAAAGCGACGAACTTCATGAAAAGATGAAAGAGTCCATCAAGAAAATTCGGGAAGCGGAGGCCGAGTTCAAGGAAAAGCACACCAAGCTGGACAATGAAATCGCTCTTTTTGTGGTGGGCCAGCTCATGGACAGCTACGAAGAGAAGTACAAAGACGAAGCCAATGTGCGCGAATACCTCAAGGAAGTCCAGGAAGACATTCTGGAAAACATTGACGATTTCAAGAAAAAACCCGAGGCTCAGCAGCAACAGCAGCAGCAGCAAGGAACCCCCTTTGCCGTGCCACAGAGGGAAACGGTTTTCAGAAAGTATGATGTGAATGTTCTCATCGACAACTCGGAAACAGAGGGAGCACCCGTTGTCATCGAGTCCAATCCCGCCTACCCCAACCTGTTCGGCTCCATCGAGAGGCAAGCCTGGTTCGGAGCCCTGTTCACCGATCACACCATGATCAAGGCGGGAGCCATGCACAAGGCCAACGGGGGTTATCTGGTCATGAAATCCCTGGACCTCCTGAAATGGTTCATCTCCTATGAGGCCATGAAGCGCGCCCTGAGAGACAAAGAGATCAAGATCGAAGACATCGGGGAACTCTACGGCTTTCTCAGCACGCGCACCATACGGCCCGAACCCGTTCCCCTGGATGTCAAGATCGTCCTCACCGGTGATCCCCACATTTATCAGCTGCTCTACACCTACGACGAAAGATTCCAGAAGCTCTTCAAGGTCAAGGCGCACATGGACACCCAGATGGACCGCAAGGACACGTCCACCATGGAATGCGCCCGCATGATGGGTCTTTACTGCAAGGACCACAACCTCCGGCACCTGGACCGTTCGGGAGTGGCGAGAGTTCTCGAGTACAGCATGGAACTCACGGAGGACCACGACAAGCTGACCCTGGAACTGGGAAACATCAGCGACCTGCTCAAAGAGGCCAACTACTTTGCCAGCCTGGATCAGTCCGAGTTCATTCAGGGAAAACATGTGGAAGAAACCATCCGCAAACGCATTTACCGGTGCAACCTCATTGAAGAACGCATCAAGGAGCTCATTCAAAAAGACATCTTCTGGGTGGAAACGGAAGGGGACAAGGTGGGACAGGTCAACGGACTTGCCGTTCTGTCGGCCGGCGATCATGTCTTTGGCAAACCCAATCGCATCACCGCAACCGTCTCCGTGGGCCGGGAAGGAATGGTCTCCATCGAGCGGGAATCCAAGATGAGCGGCAACACGCACACCAAGGGACTCATCATATTGACCAATCTCATCAAGGAGCGGTTCGCCCAAAACAAGCCCGTTTCCTTCACAGGATCCCTTTGCTTTGAGCAAAGCTACGGCATGATCGACGGGGACAGTGCCTCGAGCACCGAGTTCTACGCCCTCCTGAGCGCCATTTCCCGCGTTCCCCTCAAGCAGGGAATTGCCGTGACCGGTTCCGTGAGCCAAAAAGGTGAAATTCAACCCATCGGGGGAGTCAACCACAAGGTGGAGGGCTTCTTTGACATTTGCGCACACAAAGGCCTGACCGGTGATCAGGGAGTGATGGTTCCCTCCAAGAACATTCGGAACCTCATGCTCAAAAAGGAAGTGATCGAGGCCGTTCAGGAGGGCAAGTTCCACATCTGGCCCGTGGACACGGTGGAACAGGGAATCCAGATCCTGACGGGCATGGAAGCGGGAGAGATGCAAGCCGATGGAACTTACCCCGAGGGCACTCTCTTCAGAAAAGTGGATGATCGATTGCACGAGATCGCCAAAGTGGTCAAAGAATGGGGCAAAGACAACGAGAACGGAAAAAAGAGGGAAGAAGAAGGGCCATGCGGCTGCCCCACCTGTGGTTAAAATTCCCGTGAAATCCAACAACAGCCGTCGACCAGGGAACCACACGGCTGCTTCGGGCCTGGCAGCTCCCCCTCAGGCCAGACAAGTGAGGGGAGCTGCCGGCGCGGCCCCATGCTCATAATTTATTCAGGCCCCAAACCACCCGGTGCGCTTTCCGGGATCGAGGCCACCGAACTTGTTTTCAATGACATTCGCCAAAATTCACAAAACCGGACTCCCTCTCCTCACCCCCTTTGCCCCTGGATGCTCTTTCATTCCGAAGGCGGCTCCTTTGTCAACTGTCTGTGCAAAGGCATGGGAGAGGAGAATGTTCCGCACTTTCAGGAAAAACCCATAAAAAACTTCACACCCCCCAAAAAAAAGCCACCCTTTAAGCCCATTGGGCCCACATCCCGACCAAAAACCCCTTGACTTGAACCTGCACATTTGTGTTATAGAAGGGAATGCATGTGAGCGAATTCCCCTCTGCAGCCAACCCCCTTTTCTTTGGGTGCTCATTGGGGGCTTTCCATGCGATCGTGTCAGTCCCTGTCAAAACCCAGCGGGCGATTGTTTTCATCGCCTGATCAATCACACCATTCCCCCCGCTGCCGGAATGGATGACTATTTGACCACAATGAGGATGGGTGAACATGAAGTTTTGGCGTGTTCCATTGGATGCAATTGAAGTTGAAGTCACGCAGGGGGTCGTGCACATCATCGAGGACCGCTGCAAAGGTTGCGGTTTCTGCATTGTTTACTGCCCCCGTGATGTGCTCGAAGAGTCTCCCCATTTCAATGCCAAAGGCTATCACCCTCCCCGGGTAAAAAAAGAAGGGGCGTGCGTGAACTGTCATTACTGTGAAACCATCTGTCCGGATCTGGCCATTTACTCAGTGGAAGCGCAGCCCGCATCCTCATGATGGTCATTTTGGAGACCACTCACGGAGTGCAGCCATTCTCATGAGCCTGAAAAAGAAAAGGATCCGGGAGGTGCAACCCCGCCTCCTCACATGAAGGGCATGGAGCCGCCTCCCAGGGGGATGGGATGAAGGGGGCGTTCCTTCAACCACACTGTGCAATGATCATTCCCCGGATTTTGAAACACTCTCAGTGGAAAAGCACCTTTTCGGTGAACGAAAGACAAACTTATGAGACCAGAAGTTTTAACAGGTGAGCATTTCCTGACGGGCGACGAAGCGTGCGCCGAAGGCGCACTGGCAGCAGGATGCCGTTTTTTTGGCGCCTACCCCATCACTCCGGCCACGGAAATCGCGGAACGCATGGCTTTGTATCTGCCGGAGGTGGGAGGCACCTTCATACAAATGGAAGACGAAATAGCCGCCATGGCCGCCGTGCTGGGAGCTTCCAGCGCCGGCGCAAAAAGCATGTCCGCCACTTCGGGTCCCGGTTTCAGTCTGATGATGGAGAACTTCGGACTCGGCATTTACACAGAAATCCCCTGTGTGCTTGTGAATGTGCAACGGGCCGGACCCTCCACGGGCCTTCCCACCATGCCCGCTCAGGGAGACATGATGCAGGCGCGCTGGGGATCTCATGGCCCCTATGAGGTCATTGCCCTGGCCCCCTCTTCCCCGCAGGAAATGTTCTATCAGACCATTACCGCCTTCAATCTCAGTGAAACCTTTCGCTTGCCGGTCCTCATCATGGCGGACGAGGTGACAGGTCACCTGAGCGAAAAAGTGGTCATTCCCGAGGCTGACGCCATCAAGCTCCAGACGCGCAAACTTCCCAGGGGCCGCAAGGACCGTTTCAAGCCCTTTCAACCGGGTCCCGACGAGGTTCCTCCCATGGCCGCCGCCGGCGAGGGATACGGCATCCACGTGACGGGCCTCACTCACGATGAGCGCGGCTATCCGGCCATGTCCCCCGAGGCCCATGAAAAACTGGTGGCGCGTATCGTTGGCAAGATCCGCAACAACCGGCACCGCATCATCCAAACGGAAAGCTATCGTCTGGATGACGCGGAGATCGCCATCATCTCCTACGGAGTTTCCGGGCGAAGCAGCCTTGCCGCTGTGGACGAGGCCAGAGAAAAGGGAATCAAAGCCGGCCTTCTGCGACTGATCACCGTGTGGCCCTTTCCTGAGGAGCTCATTGAATCACTGGCCAAAAAGATGAAAGCGCTGGTCACGGTGGAAATCAACCTGGGCCAGATTCACCTGGAAGTGGAGCGTTGTTCCCGCGGCAGGTGCGCCTCCTTCCTGGTCGGCCATGCGGGAGGAACGGTGATTTCTCCAGACCGCATTCTGGAATCCCTCGAGGCCATCCACAAGTGAGAAACGATCCACTCTATTTTGGGGACCTTAGTCATGACTACAAAGAAAAACCAACCGACACACCCTCTGGACTCGCTGGTCCGCACAGACCGAATTCCGCACATATGGTGTCCCGGCTGCGGCGTTGGAACGGCATTTTCATCTTGTTTGATCGCCATGAAATCCAGTGGCATCGACCTTCAGAAAACAACCATGGTTTCAGGAATCGGATGTTCGGCGCGCGGGCCCGGCTACACCAACCTGGACTCCTACCACACCACCCATGGCCGCGCCATTCCCTATGCCACGGGCATGAAGCTGGCCAATCCCCAGTTGAATGTGGTCGTTTTCAGCGGTGACGGAGACCTGTTCGCCATCGGCGGCAATCATTTCATTCACGCGGCACGGCGAAACATCGATCTCACGGTGGTTTGCGTCAACAACCTCAACTATGGCATGACAGGGGGACAGGTGGCCGCCACCACTCCCTCCCTGAGCAAAACCACCACCACCCCCCAGGGCAATCCTGAACCGCCCTTCAACCTGCCCCTGCTGGCCTTCGCCTCGGGAGCCACCTACGTGGCCCGCTGGACCATCCTGCACACGCGGGACCTGACCAAGTCCATAGAAGAAGCCCTGCAGCGGCGTGGATTTTCGTTCATCGAAGTCCTGGCGCCCTGCCCCACGGGCTACGGCCGGCGCAACAGGGAAAGACCCCTGGATGCCCTTCGGTTTTACCAGGAGAAGTCCATTATCAAAAATGATGCCCACCCCGCAGACATCATCCTCGACTACCAGAAAGGCATCACTCTCGGCACCTTCGTGGACGTGGAAAAACCCACGTTCACAGACATCTACGAAAAAACGTGCCGCCTGGATCCGGCGGCCTGCATGTAGCGGGCAGTGAACAGGGGAAGATGGGCCGGCTTCGGCATCTCCCGCCCTCATCACTCACTGCTCATCACGGAGAGGGAAATCAACAGGATGGCAACAAAACCAAAAGCAGTCCAACACAAGGAAGTGCTCATCACGGGCTTCGGAGGCCAGGGCATCGTCTTGGCCGGCCAGATTCTGGGTAAGGCCGCAAGTCTTGTGGACCGCAAGGAGAGCACCCTCACCCAGTCCTATGGTCCCGAAGCCAGAGGAGGTGCGTGCAGCGCACAGGTGATCATCTCCCAGTCCACCATTCACTACCCTTACGTGCGCATTCCCCACATCGTGGTCTGCCTGTCACAGGGAGGGTACGACAAATATGCCAAATCCATTCGGCCCGATGGAATGCTCATCGTGGACCAGGACCTGGTGCGCATCTCCGAAGGAAGTGATTTGACCCTTTACAGGGTGCCGGCCACCCGCATCGCTGAAGAAGTGGGGCGAAGAATGATGGCCAACATCGTCATGCTGGGGTTCCTCTCAGCAGTGAGCGATGTGGTCACCAGGGAAGCCCTGCACGAAACCGTGGTCAAATCTGTTCCCAAGGGCACGGAAGAACTCAATTCCACTGCCTTCAACAAGGGACACGACTACGGAGCTGCCATCCTCAAGGGAATGGAGAAAAAGGCGGCGGGCAAGAAAGGAGCCAAATGATGAAAACCCCCAAGGATCGCCTTCAGAAGGCCCTGGTCATCGGGGCCAATCCTGCGGGAATAGCCGCCACCAACAAACTGGGAGAAATGGGAATACCCGTGACTCTGGTCGACTCGGCCTTTGACCTGGACGTGAAGCTCTCCGGCGATGAATACCGGTTCGCATCGGGTCAGGGCACCAACCATGCCTTAAGGCCGGGTCTGCTGAGAATCTTTCGCAACCCCAGAATCCGGACCATCCTCCCGGGCACCCTGCTCTCCCTCAGGCACACCCCCCAGGGTTTCTGCGCACACATCGGAACTCCGCCCGACTATGTGGATCCTGAACTTTGCGTGCTTTGCGGACGCTGTGTGGAAGTGTGTCCCGCCACCGCCCCCGACGGGGGAAAGCCCATACGGTTTTCCAGCCGGCAGGCTCTGCCGGGCCGCCCTCACATGGACAAAAGACAGCAGCCTCTCTGCCAGGCGGCCTGTCCGCTGGGTGTCAACGCGCAGGGCTATGTGGCTCTCGCCAGGGCAGGCAAGTATTCAGAAGCCCTGGAACTCATTCGCCGCGACAACGTGCTGCCAGGCATTTGCGGGCGCATCTGCACCCATCCCTGCGAGATTTCATGCCGGAGAAAGGATTTGGATGAACCCGTTGCCATTCGGGACATCAAGCGCTTTCTGGCTGACCACGAGATGAAGCAACCCCGGGAAACAGGCCCGGCTCCCGAACCCTGGAGAAAAGAATCCATTGCGGTCGTGGGTTCCGGCCCTGCAGGGCTTGCCGCGGCTGCGGAACTGGCCCGCCAGGGCTACCCCGTGACTGTCTTTGAAAAAGAAAAGGAGCTGGGAGGCCTTTTGCGCTACGGCCTGGGCCCCTACCGATTGCCGCGGGAGATTCTCGACCATGAAATTGAAAACATTAAGAGGCTGGGAGTGGAATTCAGGCCTTCGACTCCCGTCGATCCCCATGAGGGTCCCCAGGAACTGAAAGCTCAATACAAAGCCGTCATACTGGCCATGGGCACCTGGCACGACCGTAAGCTGGGAGTACCGGGGGAAGAACTGGCCAGTGTTCACGGGTGCCTTGACTTTCTCAGGTCCGTGTACAGGGGCGAAGTGGACCGCTTGCCGGAGAAAATCGCCATCGTGGGTGACGGAAATTCGGCATTCGATGCAGCCCGCGCAGCCATCCGCCTGGGCGCGAAGGTCACGGTTTTCTCGTGGTTTCCCGCCGAATCCATTCCAGCGGACGCAGAAGAAGTGAACGCAGCCCTCGAAGAGGGCGTTCGTCTCGTCACATCCGCTCAGGTCACGGCCTTCCTGGGCGACAATGGCCGGCTGAACCGGATACGGTGCGCCCCCACCAAACCGGGGGAGCCCGACGCCAACGGCATTTGCTGGCCCCTGATAGATCCCGGGGGGAAAGTTTTTGAAGAAGACTTCGACCGCGCTGTCGTGGCCATCGGCCAGACGGGCAACCCGCATAAGGGCGATGCAGACACCTGTGTTCTGACCTCACCGGGAGGATTCATTGAGGTGGACACGGAGTGCACCACTTCCCTGGTCGACGTCTTCGCTGCAGGAGACGCCGTGGAGGGGGCCTCCAACGTGGTCCGGGCCATGGCCTCGGGAAGGGAAGCGGCACGATCCGTGTGCAGGAAACTTTCCGGTGAAGAACCCCAAATCCCGAAAACTTCCCGACCGGAGGACCTGGATTTCCCTGAAATCCCTTCTCACGTGCCCTCCCTTGCGAGGGTTCACATGCCGGAGGTTCAGCCTTCCGCCCGGTGCGAAGGATTTGGGGAGGTGGCTCTTGGCCTGGAGGAGGAACAGGTTTTCGCGGAGGCATCCCGCTGCCTCAATTGCGGAGTATGTTCCGAATGCCTTGAGTGCACTGAGGTGTGCGTCAGCAGAAACACCATCCACCATGAGGCCCGATGGACCGAAGAGATTGAACACGCGGGCGTGGTCATCATAGCCGACCCCAGTCTGGCACCGAACATCCGGGGAGAAGACGTGTTAAGGGCCTACAACGCCAAGTCCCCCCGGGAGGATGTTTACGCCATGATGCTTCGGGGATTCGCCGTGGCCGCGGAGGCCCTCATTCTTTTGGGTGGCACCGCGCAGCGCATGAGAGGTCACGGACTCTCTTTTGCCGCATCGGCCCCTCAGCTTTCCGATTCGGTGCGTCTCGGAGTCTTTGTCTGCCGCTGCAATGATTCCTACGGATGGCCCCAGGAGCTCCGTGAAACCCTTGAAAGCCTTGGCAGCATTCCATATGTGGAGCATGTGGAGGCGCTCCCTTCAGCCTGTATTCCTGAAGGAACGTCATCCATTCTTCGCGCCATCCGGGAAAAAAACCTCACCCGCCTCGTGTTGGGTTCCTGTGTGTGCTGCCCTCTCGACTTCATTTGCACGGCCTGCTCCGACCAGCGCACCCGGCTCAAATACTCCCTTTTCAACGGCACCGGAATCAACAGGGCCATGGTGGAAACGTGCAACCTGAGAGGGGAGGTGCTTCGGCTTTTCAAGAGGGACAAAGCTCTGGCATTGGAGCGCTTCAAAGGTTTGATGGAACGTTCCATCGGCCGCGCAGGCCATCTCAGGGGCATGCCCACTCCGGCACGCCCCTACAATTTCACCACGGCCGTCATCGGAGATTCCCAGGCACCTCTTGAAAGCGCCATGACCCTTGCGGAGGCGGGCATGGAGGTGTTCCTTTTCGGTCCTCCCCATCAAGCCCTCTCCAAGAGTCTTGAGCACCCCAACATTCACTGCTTCAAAGGCTCCAAGGTGCTGGGGCTCAAGGGAACAGTGGGCAACTTTCAAATCGCTGTGGAAATGGATGGCTCCAAGCAGGTCATTCATGTGGGCGCCGTCATTCTCGGGGAAAAAAGCCGGCGGAAAATCCCCTACACGGCCACGGAGCAGCTTCCTCCCCACACCGTGGAAAGCTCCATGCAATCGCGCGGAGTCACGGGGCTGCCTTTTTTTGCTCCGGGGGCCACTTCCATTCCCGGACTTTTCCTGGCCAATCCTGCGGGAATCAGGGTTTCCGAGCGGACCAAAGGCAAGGCTGCAGCCATTCTGGCAGCGTGTGTCATGCCCAGAAGTCCCCGCCAGAACAAAGGCTACACCGTTGTGGTGAACCAAAACCTTTGCCGCGGTTGTGGCAGATGCATGCAGGTCTGCCCTTACCAGGCCATCAGCTTCAAAAGCAATGACATCGGGGGATGGTACTCGGTCATTGATGAAGCCCTTTGCAAAGGCTGCGGCAACTGCATCACGGTCTGTCCTTCCAACGCTGCAGACAGCCCCTATCGAGACCACGGGTACCTGGAACAGATGCTGGAAGAAATTCTCCTGTGAAACAGCCCGTGGTCCACATTCAAGAAAACGAGAGAATAATGGACAAACCAAAAATCATATTGTTTATCTGCAACTGGGGCCCTCATGCTGCATTCCAGGCGCTCCAGGACAAGGATGCGGACATCCCCGCGGAAGTGCGCATGATTCGAATCCCCTGCACAGGAAGAATGAGCAAATCCCTTCTCTTCAAATCCTTTGAAATGGGAGCGGATGGAGTGGCTCTTGTGGGCTGCGAACCCGGTTCATGCCGCTATGGCAGCGGCACCGAAACGGCGGAGCGCAATGTGGAAGACATGCGGGGAATTCTTCACCTCCTTGGGCTCGGAGGGGACCGATTGCGCCTGGCCATGTTCCTTCCCGATGAATCGGATGCTCTTTTGCAATTTCTTCAGGATTTTCGGGATGTCATTGACACCATCGGCAAAAGCCCTGTCACCCCCCATCCCCGTGATCTGTCCGCTCTTTCACACATGGAAACGGCCCGGGTCGTGGCAAGCCACGATGTTTACGCCTGCCAGGACTGCGGCAAATGCTCCTCTGCCTGCCCTGTGACCCTGTCGGGCAAGACCTTTTCCCCCAGGGCCATGGCCAATGCCATCATCGGTGGGGACCTGGACTCTCCTTCCGTTGTGGAAGACGTCTGGTCCTGCCTCACTTGCGGGCTTTGCACCGACCGGTGTCCCTCCGTGGTCAATTTTCCGGACTTCATTCGTGAGATGCGCCACGTGCTCAAAGGTGGCGGTGTGGAAGGCCACCAGAGTCACGGCGGCTTTTTCCAGTCTCTCATGCGAACCATGACCTCGCCCGACCTTTCCATCAACCACTGGGACTGGCTGCCTGAGGACATTAAAACAGACGAAAAAAGCTCCATTCTCTATTTCGGAGGTTGTGCTCCCTATTTTGACACCTTCTTTCGTCATCACCTGGGTGTGAACACCAGCGACATTCTCTCGGACAGCCTGAGACTGATGAATTTTTTTGACATTTTCCCCGCCGTTCAGCCGGGGGAAAGGTGCTGCGGCCACGACCTGCTGTGGTCGGGCGATGAGGAGAATTTTCTCCGCCTCGCCCGTCTCAACGCAAAAGCCTTTGAGGAGATGGGCATTGAAGAGATCGTCACGTCGTGCCCCGAATGCTTTCGAACACTCTCTCACGATTATCCCCGTGCGGGCATTCCCCTCAACGTCAAAGTGACCCACGTGTACGATCTCCTGGAAAAAGAGATCAGCAAAGGGGCCGTGGGCTTCGAGGAATCGGACCACAAAATCACCTTTCAGGACCCCTGCCGCCTCAGCAGGCTTGAAGGGCGCCCGGAACTTCCCAGAAAGCTTTTGCAGCGTCTTCGGCCCAGGGGATTCAAGGAAATGCAGGATCGCGGCATTTCCGCTCTTTGTTGCGGGAACTGTGCCTGGACCGGCTGTGACAGTTACACCAAGGCTCTTCAGAACAAAAGACTGCGCCAGGCCAAGGTCACAGGAAGCGACCTTCTTGTCACCGCCTGTCCCAAGTGTCAGATCCACTTGAAGTGCGCCATGCAGGATCCTTTCAGAGGAAATGAAATTCAAATGGAAATCATGGATCTCACGGGGCTCATGGCCAAAACCATCAAGTGGGAATGACCCGAAATCCCCGGGGTTCAGCTTGCCAGGCAAATCATGGCCATGCTGACCCGGCAATCATCCTCTTCTTTTGACCAGACCGGGTTTCGTTCACCAGGCGAAACAACCTGAATATGGAGTGCCCATCCATGGAAAGCGGAAAAATGCAACACCATCAGCCTCGTATCGGAGTCTATGTTTGCCACTGCGGACTCAACATTGCCAAAACGGTCGATTGCAACCAGGTGGCCGAACTGGTGGAAAAACACGACGATGTGGTCGTGGCGCGGGACATATCCTATGCCTGTTCCGATCCGGGCCAGGAGAGCATCAAAAGCGACATCACCGAACACAAGCTGGACCGGCTGGTGGTGGCGTCCTGTTCACCCAGGCTTCACGAGCCCACTTTCCGCCAGATGCTCATTTCCGCTGGATTGAACCCCTACTTGCTGGAAATGGCCAATCTTCGCGAACACTGCAGCTGGGTGCACATGCATGAGCCCGATGCCGCCACCGCCAAAGCCATCGATTTGACACAGATGGCCATCGCCCGCGTGAGGCAGCTCGAGCCCCTGGAACCCGAGACACTCCCCCTCACCAAACGGACTCTTGTGATCGGAGGGGGAGTGGCCGGAATCCAGGCTGCCCTGGACCTGGCGGACAACGGTTACGAAGTGGTCCTGGTGGAAAAGAAGCCCTCCATTGGCGGCATCATGGCTCAGCTTGACAAAACCTTTCCCACCATGGACTGTTCCATCTGAATACTGGGTCCGAAAATGACGGATGTCGGTCGACATCCCCGAATCAAGCTCTACTCCCTGAGCGAAGTGTCCGATGTGAAGGGCCACGTGGGCAATTTCCAGGTCAAAATTGTCAAAAAAGCCCGTTACGTGGATGAAAAAGAATGCACCGCATGCGGAGACTGTGCCGCTGTGTGCCCGGTGGTCCGTCCCGATGAATTCGATCATGGACTTTCTTCGCGCAAGGCCATCTATTCTCCCTTTCCCCAGGCGGTGCCATCGGCATATGTGATCAACACCGCTGAATGCCTGGGGCACAACCCCGTGGTTTGCGCCAAATGCGTGGAAGCCTGCAACAAGGGGTGCATCAATTTTCACATGTCAGACGAAGAGATCACGGAAAAAGTGGGAAGCATCATCGTGGCCACGGGCATGGAGCCTTACGACCCCACGGAAATGGATGAGTACGGCTACACGCGATTTGAAAACGTGCTCACAAGCGTTGAGTTTGAACGGCTCATCAATTCGGGAGGTCCCACAAAAGGAAACCTCATTCGTCCCAAGGACAGAAAACACCCCTCATCCATCGGATTCATCCAGTGCGTGGGATCCAGGTCCGCCCGCAAGGGCCACTCCTACTGCTCCAACGTGTGCTGCATGAACACGATCAAAAGCACATTGGTGCTCAAGGAACACGATCCCAACATCGACCTGAAGGTTTTCTACATCGACATTCGGGCTTTTGGAAAAGGATTTGAGGATCTTTACAAGAGGAGCCGGCGCCTGGGGGTGCATTATGTGCGCGGCCTCCCGGGCAACGTGGAAGAGCTGCCCGACGGCAGCCTGAAAGTGGCCGTTGAAAACGCCGCCACGGGCGAACTGGAGTTTTACGTTTTTGACATGCTGGTCCTCGCCGTCGGCGTCCAGCCCTCCAAAGGGACAGAGCGCCTGCAGGAAATGCTCGGCCTTCAGCTCAATTCCGACGGCTTCTACCTTGAGGCCCACCCCAAGCTCCTGCCCGTGGATGCAGCAACCCGCGGCGTTTTTTACGCGGGATGCTCCGAGGGCCCCAAGGACATCAAAGAGACGGTGACCCAGGCCTCCGCCGCCGCCGTGCGTGCCATAAGACTCATGCACAAGGGAGAGATTCAAACGGAACCCATCACCGCGGAAGTGATTGACGAGAAGTGTAAGTTCTGCGGAATCTGCGCGGAGGTGTGCCCCTACAATGCCATCACCGTGGACAAGAAGAAAAAGACACCGGCCGTGGTGAACACGGCGGCCTGTGCGGGATGCGGCACCTGTGCCGCGGAATGCCCCTTTGACGCCATCTCCATGAATCACTTCACCGATGGACAGATCGTCAGCCAGATTGACGAAATGCTTGAACTCCATTCCCAGGAAAAAATCCTGGCCTTTGCATGCAACTGGTGCTCCTATGCCGGAGCCGACTACGCCGGAGTTTCCAGGTTCCAGTATCCCCCCAACGTGCGGCTCATCCGCACCATGTGCTCGGGCCGGGTGGATGAGAGTTTTATCTGGCACGGATTTGCCAAAGGAGCGCCCATCGTCCTGGTGAGCGGTTGCCACATCGGCGATTGCCACTACATCGACGCCAACCACTGGACCGAAAAGCGCGTGGAAAAGATTCGGAAGAAAATGGAAAAATGGGGCATCCGCCCGGAGCGGCTCCAACTGGAGTGGATCAGCGCCGCAGAGGGAATGCGCTTCTCCAACACCATGCAGCAGCTGGAAAAAATGCGGCGGGAGGTGACCCCCGAGGAAATCTCTGAGACAATTGAAATTCTTAAAGAAAAACTGAAGTGAGAGAGTTCGCCCGCGGGGAACTCCAAAACCCATTGCCCGTTCCCGCGCTCCAGCGCGGGAACGGGCTGACTGAAGTCAATGAGGCCAAAAAATCATTCCTGGCCGCCTGAACCGATCTCTCATTTTCTCTCCCGCCTGGTGCCACGCATGGCAAACAGCAGGGCAATTCCTCCCAAAAAGCCTCCCACATGCGCCCACCAGGCAATGCCCACCACTTCGTTCTCCGCTCCCATGAGAGCGAAGGCGCCACTGAAGAACTGCAGCAGGAACCAAATTCCCAGAAAAACATAGGCGGGCAATTCCACCAGGGTGAAGAAGAAGAAAATGGGCACCAGGGTGAGCACTTTTGCCCGTGGATAAAGGATGAAATAAGCCCCCATCACTCCCGCAACGGCACCGCTCGCTCCCACAGTGGGTATGGGTGATGCGGGATGCACGAGCACATGGAGCATTCCCGCGATGATACCGGAGAGCAAATAAAAGATGACATAGCGTCCCTGCCCAAGTTCACCCTCCACATTGTCTCCAAAAATGTGCAGGATCCACATGTTTCCGATCAAGTGCAGCCATCCGCCATGAAGAAACATGGAGGAAAAAAAAGGCAGCACCACCTGCACGAAGGAAAAGCCGGGAGTTTCCAGTGCCTGAAAGAAGCGCGCAGGAATGAGGCCGTACCGAAAAAGAAACCTCTGCACATCCGGCCCCAGAGTGAGTTCGTAAATGAACATGACACAACAGGTGGCGATGATCATGTAGTTCACCACGGGTGTGCCTTTGGAAGGGTTGATGTCACGAATAGGTATCATGGAAGTCCTTCCAGGTCACTTCACGAGCATCACGGGGCAATGGGACAGGATTCCCACCTTGTGGCTGATGGTTCCCCATCCCTGGGAGCTGTCGACCAGGTCTATTTTGTGAGAGGTCAGCACAATGAGGTCCACCCCGTGGTCATGAGCGTATGCCACGATGTCTTTGACCCGGCGCCCCACATTCACCTTTTTTTCAATGAAAGCAGACGGGTTTTCATACCTGCCGATGACTTCATCCATCAATTTGTGGGCACGGCGGCCCAGTTTGTCGTAAAACTCCTGAAAATCCTCCGGTTCAGCATCCTGAATCATCTCGATGATGTGAAGAAGCGTCACACGGGCTTCTTCGTGGCTGGCAATTTTCAGGGCAATCTCCAGAGCGTTGAAGCTCCTCTCCGTGAGATCCGTCGGCACGAGAATACTGTTGAACATTCATGACCCTCCACTCGTGTTCAGGTTCTGCAGCGTCAATCACACACAGGGATTTTTCTGATTCCTTGAATGAACAGAAAGAAATCCCTGAAACAGGGGCGACACTCTCCATGGAGTATCGTTATTGAAATCATGTTAATCACGTTTCAGTCATTTGGCAGTTTCTGCGAGCACCCGGAAGCAGTGTCCCGGAAACATTCTGTCACAGGTTTTCTCATTGCGTGGACACAGCGTGGCCAGCTTTTTCCAGTGCCTTCATGAGTTGGGCCTTGTGTTCGGCCCCCCTCGTTTCCACTTCCAGTTCCACACGGGTGAGGTGAAGGGGAAGGTCTTTTCCCCCGCGATCGTGGTAGATGTCCAAAACGTTGGCCGAATGAAAAGCCACCAGTTTGAGCAAATCCGCCAAAGCACCGGGAGTGTCTTCAAGGCGCACTGCAAAGCGGAGAATGCGCCCGCTGCGAAACAATCCCTGTCGAATGACACGATCCACCAGGGGAGTGTCCACATTCCCTCCACTGACGACCAGCACCACCTTGCTTCCGGGCTTCACGGAAAGGGGGTTTTTGAGAAGGGCGGCCAATGACGCGGCTCCTGACCCCTCCGCCAGAACCCGCCTCCTTTCCAGAAGCATGAGAATAGCCGCGCTGATTTCTCCTTCATCCACCAGAACCACATCATGAGCACACGCACGGATGATTTCAAAGGGTATGGCGCCCAGCTGCTTGACTGAAATTCCATCGGCAATGGATTTTTGAGCTTCCACCTGAACGGGTTTTCCATGCCGAAGCGCTTCCCTCACGGAAGGACATGCAGTGGCCTGCACGCCGACCATTTTCACGGAGGGGCGGAGTTGCCGGGCCACCTCGGCGATTCCACTGAAAAGTCCTCCACCCCCAATGGGCACAATGATGAAGTCGGGATCGGGCAAATCCTGAAAAATTTCCAGGCCCACAGTGCCCTGCCCCCTGATGATGTCCGGGTCATCGTAGGGATGGATGAATGTCTTTCCCTCTTTTTCCAGTTGCAGAGCCATTCCGATGGCATCGCTCATGTCGTTTCCCGCCAGAACGACCTTTCCCCCATAAGCTTTGGTGGCCTCCTGTTTGGAAATGGAGGCCCACTGAGGCATGACGATGGTCGCCGGAAAACCAGCCCGCTGTGCGGCAAGAGCAACTCCCTGCGCATGATTTCCCGCAGAAGCGGCCACCACGCCATGCGGCCCGATGGTCTCGCGGCTGAAAGCGATTTTGCACGTGGCTCCGCGAATCTTGAAAGAGCCCGTCTCCTGAAGATTTTCCAGCTTGAGATAGACCTGGGCGCCGCTCAGCCTGCTGAAGGTGGCAGAATAGACCAGGGGCGTCTTGAGATAAAGGGCTTCCAGGGCACTGGAGGCTTCCCTTATTTTCTGAAGGGAAATCTGGCGATGGGAAGAGGAGTTTTCAGCTCTTTTTGCATTCGTGTCCGCCAATGGGCATCACTCCCCAAAAGGATTCTTGCGCACTTGAGCCATTGAAAAAAAGTTCCCACGAAAAAACCACCGGCTCATGGAAGGAGCATCCTTGAGCCTCGGGCATCCATTGAACAGGCCCCTTCAAGCTTTCAGCGGTCTTCAGGACCCGTCAGCCGGCAGGAAAGACAATCTTTGGCGAGGGTGAACACAAAGTCTGACCCATCGGGACGGGGCTCGTACCAGATTTCTCCTCCATGCTTTCGAATGATTTCCCGAATGAGATGGAGCCCTATGCCCAGGCCGGTTCGCCTTGGCTCGCTGCCCTTGGAAATGCGGCCCAGTTTGGAAAACAACCTGTGTCTCAACTCTTCGGGAATGGAGCTGCCGCTGTTGTAGACGTGCAGCCGGTAATGGGTGGAAAGATCTTCAAATCCAAAGGCGATGCGGCTTCCGGGCCCTCCATGGTTCACAGCGTTTCGAAAGAGATTCCGGAATACGGACTTGAGCCAGATTCTGTCTGCGTGGACGGGAATCTGGCCTGCGGGAATGGCTCCCATGCAGCTGTCAATCATGATCTCGTTCTTTTCAAATTCATCTTCAAGCTCATACAGGACGGGATCTATGATATCCATCCTCAAGTCCAGCATTTGAGGCCCATCATCCACCGCACTGGACATGGACTGGGCCTTGCCGATGAACTCCTCGGCAGTTCCCAGCAACAGAGCCACCCGGGACAGGAAATCGTTGAGGGTGTTGTGGACGCTTTCATCCATTTGCCCGTAGCGGCCTCGAAGGAGGAGCTTCAGGGTCGCTCCCATGGCCACCAATGAACCGCGAATGTCATGGGACATGAGCATGAGCATTTGCAGAATTTTTTCATTCAACTCCCGAATGCGCTCTTCCGAATGAGCCAGATTGATATTTTCCAGCTGGCATTTGTCGAGCGCCTGCCGGCAGTGTTTCCAGTTGGTGATGTCCAGGAGCAGCCCCTCATAAGACACCCTGCCATTGTCTTCAAACCAGAGGTTTGCGGTGATCATGGCCGCAAAGGAGCTCCTGTCCTTTCTCTTCATGATCACTTCGTGATTTTTGATGAATCCATCCGTTTCGATCTTGCGGCGAAGGAGAACCATGTCATTGGGGTCCTGAAACAAACAGTCGATGGAGGGCAATGCCAACATCTCCTCTTTGGAGTCGAAACGGAAAACCTCCACTCCCGCCTGATTGATTTCCAGAAGGACCCCTTTGCGGTTCACCACAAAACGCATGTCCAGAGAAGCATCGAAAAAATTCTTGTATCGAATGCCGTATTCAAAAAATGCACTCTCAAAGTCCGAGTGCTTCGAGGAAGCCATTGTCAACCCCCCTTTGCCCCGCTGCCCCTCCACTCGCCCTGCATTCTTCACCCACCGGAAGAAAATCAGAACAAGGGACAGGCGCTCAGGTCATCCAGGCTCTCCAGGCCATCGGGCTCTCCCACGCCGCTGAAACGCAGGGAATAAATGATTCGATCCGCCTTTTCCTCCATTTCCGGAACCAGTTCCACCAGAGCCTTGAGGGATCTGAGCACTTTTATCATCTGATGACGGTTCCCAATGGGCAGTTCCGGGCGGGAAAGAAGCTGGATCGTTTCCTCAACCACATCCAGCTTGTCTGCCGTGAAGTAGACGTGCGCAACGCGCACCCACTGCCGGCAAAGATCCTGGGGCAGATGAGAAATGCGGGCGATGAGTTCATCGTCTGTCACCTTGTGAATGGCGTCTTCCAGATGGGCCAGGAGATGTTTGATCTCTTCCCTGTCATTGTCAAAAACGGAGGTGCGAGAAAAAAGCTGCTCCCATTTGGGAACGATCTTAAACGCCAGCCATTGTTGATACTGAGCGGGGAGCAGACACACGGTCTTCATTTCTTCCTGATCGGCGAAAAGCTTGCGGGAAATATTGACCAGTTCTTCATTCCCGTTCAGTGAACCCATTCCCCTGGACAGGAGGACTTGCAGCTGCTGAAGAATAGCCTCCCGCCATGGAATGAGGGGAAAGGCGATTTTCAGCTGAGCTTCCCACTCGCGCCTGAGAATTCCAAGCTGGGCGTTCACGGCGGAAATGACAAAGGCAAATTTGATGAGCGTGTTTCGCAATTCATGGGCGAGCAGCTCACAGCTTTGAAGTCTCTGACGGGCAAATTCCTTTTGGGCCTTGAGAAGTGTTTCCCGAAGCTGGACGGTGAGTATTTCCGTTCCCAGGCTTCGGGAAAGCTCCCGAATCACGCGGGTCGACTGATCATCCTTGCGTATGGTGTAAGGACGGAAGTGAATCTTGATCACTGCCACCACGACGTATTCCGTATCCTGCCAAATGGGACTTCCCTGCCAGTCATGGGGATAGGGCAGCGCATCAAGGCAGGATCCGTACAGATCGCTCTTTCTGACCAGCACGGGCTCCATATGGTAGAAGTCTTCTATTTCCCCGCGAAGCTGCTTGGCCACGCTGCGCACATCTTCGTAGGGGTTTTCCGCAGTCCAGCTCTTCTGCTTTTCCACACACCAACCCATGGCTTCCAGCGGGCGGTCAGGACGATCTCTGTACTCTTTCCAGCTTTTGCCCGGAGGATTGTAGTCGGAAGCGGCGGGAAGCCCCCACTTGATCTCATCGAAGTCTTTTCCGCGAATGCCCGATGTGACTCGAACCACCTGAAGCGTCGGCATGGGGCCCACCCGGTAAATGGTCCCCTTATAGGCAAAAGAGAGACAGCAGAGTATGGTTCGAATCATATTCTTGCAGGTTCTCTCCAGCAGATCTTCCACCTTGTTCATGCCATGCTCCCGCATCCTTTGAGCATCTTCGTGCCCGTTGTTCTTCCGGCTCATTGGCGAAGCATCGAAATCCGATGGAAATTCCCAAACCAACGCACTCTATACGCACTTATATAGCAGCAAAAACCATGGAAAGCGACCTCAACGATGAACCCGAAGGGACAATGTGAGACCCCGGGCACCCGTCTCACCGCAAAGGGACCTTCATTCCGGGTGAGAGATTTTTCAGTGATCCTTTCTCCTGAGCACAAAAACCTGTTTCACCGGGACTACCCCCAGGACTTCATGCGCATCGGCCAGCCGGGACGGTTCTTCATCCAGGCTTCCCCAGGAATCGAGAAAAAGAGTCTCCCCGTCTTTTTTCAAAATGACCGGCACGGTCTTTTTGGAGGGTTTTTTCCCTTCGTAAAGGATGCTTCCCGGGTCATCGGGTTTGACAAGGCGGCATTGAACTTCAAAGGATTCCGCTATTTCGTAGAGTGTGGAAGGAGTGTACTTCTCTTTGGGAAAAGGTTTCAATCGCCCATCTTCCATCATGTACACTTCATCCAAAGCCGGTTCGCCGCTTTTTCCCGTGTCCGGCGAATGGCCCCCCTGTGCTTCCTCTGGGGCCATTTTTTTCTGAGACGCCCACTCCTGTTTTTTTTTCATCACAAAACGCTCCTTCAGCTTTCCTGAATCGATCAGGGACCGGACAATCTTTTCGCCCTCCTGCCCTTCTTCCTCTGCTTTAAAACACCTGTCGGCGCAAAGGCGGCACCTGTAGGACGGGATGCGCCTTTCCTCCTTTTTGCACCACACAAATGAAGACATGTGACAGGACCTTTAGCCGTGGAAGGGTTGAAGGACTGTTGGCACTTCTGGAGAAGAAAACCGGCGCAGAACAATGGATTCGATCTCCTTCCACAATCTTTCCTCAAAAACTTCAAAACAACCTCATGTGCGCCCCGGACTCTCTTTCCGCCATTGTTCGGCAAGGCTTTGTGAAAGCCGGTAGCATTCACAGAATATGCCACACTCCTTCTCACCAGTACAACCTAAGGATGCTGCATGGGGGCGGCGGGGAAAACGGGACGGGTGACTTTTCTGCCGCGGTAAAGGTGGAATGACGCCGAACAGGCCCAATGAGGCCTTCTTCAGGCACAGGAGACAAACAGGGGATAGACCCTGTTTTCCAGGTCTTTCAGGAGTTCTTTGCGCAGAAGGCTTCTGTCCAGCACGTGGATGAAGGCCACCTCACCCCGCAGGTCCACGGCAGCTGTTCC
>Ga0207421_10001655_pt1 | contig 28315 bp, 14 predicted proteins | sample SodLakKL_010_SED_4_FD_187542 | JGI IMG/M metagenome (GOLD analysis project Ga0207421, IMG submission 187542) | Alkaline sediment microbial communities from Lake Tanatar, Kulunda Steppe, Russia - 8KL_010_SED (SPAdes) (version 2) | ecosystem: Environmental > Aquatic > Non-marine Saline and...
GCGCGAAAAATTTTGGGATTCTACGTGTGATTTTTCTCTCCCACAGCTAGAAGCTGTGGGTATATGACCTCCCTACGGTCGGTCGATTGTAAATAAAGGATTCCATGGGATCATCAAATCTGGTGAATTTGGTATAGAAGCTGATTTTTACAATATAGAAAAAAACCAGAGGAAGGAAAGCGCTAGAGAAGTATACGATTCAGAGGAGATTCCTTTATTTTTTCTCTTTTATACTCCGTTAAGCCGGAGGAAAGAAAGAGGATATCTAATTATGCAAAAATTTAAAAATATAGGAGGTAAAGTAATTTTTGAACAAGCTCTTAAAAGTTATCTAAAAAGTATAAATGAGGATTTGTTGGTTGAAATTAAGCCAATTATGCATCCCGATTTAATAGATAAATTAGAAAGGGCTGATAAGATTAAAACTTTAAGATTTATAAGATCAAAAATTCCAAAAAGCGCTGAAGATATCTATTATTACAAATCCAATGAGAATGATGAGATCAAAGAAGAACGTCAAATAAAAGTTGGAAAATCTGAAGGTATTTTTGAAAAACTCAAGCATAAATTGAAAGGATTTATTGAAAATAAAGAATCAGAATACCTAGAGATTGAAGGAGAAAAATACGAAACTTTAAAGGTAACTGTAGAAGAAAAGGGTAGTCAATCAACCCTTACAATAGGAGAGAACAACAAGGTTAGAGAAAAAAGACCTGTCCTCCCAGAGGAAATAAGAACAGAGGGAGGACATCCAGTCCAAGATTCGATTTTCGAAATAGCTGTTGACTATTTGGAACCAGTCTTGGAAAAAGACAAGGAACAGACACCTGAGGACTAAAATGCAAATTATTAATATAACCCCAATCTTTAGAGAACATTATGAAACTTTGAAAGATGATACTGGGTTAGGTTGGATACTAATATTATTCTTAGTTTTTCCAATTGTTATATCTTCACTTTTAATCTTTTTTGGTGTTAAGATAACGACCGAATCAACAAATGCCGTAATAGCCGCTTTTGCTATTTTCATTGGATTCTCAATTAATGTTCTTATTCTCTTAATAGGTAGTTTATCAGAAGATGATGATGGGAGTAAAATTCACCTTAGAAATGAACTCATTAAACATTTATATCGAAATACCTCTTTTGTTATTTTATTAGGAATAATAATATTGAGTTTAGCTCTAGTTTCCAGTTTTATTTTGCCTTATGTATCTACTAATCTCATATATTTGCTGAGTTTTTTACTGTATTTACTTTTAAGCATATTCATTTTGACCTTACTGATGATTACAAAAAGGTTATATGCACTACATGCTGAAGAGCTAGAATAGGTGTTTTTTTCGTCGAATATCAATCCAAAAAGTTTTATGATGAGAACTTACCCACCCGGAAACTTCAACTCGTTTTTATATTCCTTATAACAGCTGTAACACACCGGCTTTTTCTTAGTAGAGTCCATCTCCTTCCCACAGATGTGACAATGATCTTCCTCATACTCCTCGTTGCCGTATTCACTCCATGTTTCATAGCACTCACTACAGTAAGGACTTGTTGGATCTAGTTCGATCTCTTTTTCACACCTTATACAATAGCCCTTTTCCTCTCTCTCACTTGTTGAATCCTTCTCACCTGATTTTTTATCCTTTTCTGGAAAGTCTAAATCATCCTTGTTTTCCTTATAGCAGCCGTAGCAGACCGGTTTATTCCTAGTAGATTTCATCTCTTTACCACAGATATGGCAGTGTTTTTCTTCATAATCTACATTTTTGTACTTATTCCAACTGCTGAAACAATCGCTACAGTAAGGGGTTGTAGGATCCAGCTCAATCTCTTCTTTGCAGCGTATGCAGTATCCTTTATCTCCTTCATCATCGATGGATTTTGAAGGTTTCTTTTCTACGGAAATTTCAATCTCATCACTAACTCTTATCAACCTATTTGCCTCTTCTTTGATGTCGTTGTAAATATCTGGATCCTCATCTCTTTTCACATGAATTCCCATCTCATTGTTGTTAACTTGAGAAAATTCGTAGAGATTCATGGAAGTTATTATGGCCTCCTTATTGTTCAAATAACACTTAGCATGAAGATTTTCACAATAGCTAGAGGTTATAAAATCTAAATCCTTTAGCCAATTATTTTCCTCAGGTTGGAGTTCGTTTTTTCCATAAACTATCCTAACATCTATTTTCATTCGATTTTTTTCTTCGAGTTGCTCTTTTATCCTGTCGTTTATCTGGAGATATGGACTTATCAAGATTAGTTTGTCCTGAGCATTATCCACCAATTCTTCCAAATAATGCGAGACGCCGGTAGTTTTCAAAAATTCAACCATCTTTTTTCACCTCTTCCAATTAATTAGGACAATATCTAAATTCATGTAATCTATAAATTATTTTGGGAGGACGATGAGTACCTGATTTATAGACAAGGCATGAAACCCCGCATAATCTAATCTAAATCTAGTTTATTGACTTCGTCTTTAAATACTCTATAAAAACGCTTACCATTCTCTTTCATCCATTCAAAAATCTCATCCCAATCATCTTTAACAGTATAATCATAATCAGCCCATAAATCTATAGTTGAACGTTTCATATCTTCGCCCTTATTCCATTCTAATTCATGACCTACCCTTTCTTCTATTTCTTCTTTATTCTCCTTGATCTCTTCAAAAATCTTCTCAGCATCATCTCTAGTTATTATGAATTTACAGCCTACAGATTTTTCCCTTTTTCTAATAATCCAATTACAATGAAAATGGCTTTTACCGATACTGAAACTGTACCAATGATTATCTTTTGGTTTTCTACAGTTAAATGGAACGCCTTTTTCATTACAATATTCTTTGAAACTTCTCCAAAAGGAGAGTCTTAATCTTTGGGTTTCTGATAATTCCTCTTCCTTTATCGGTTCCCATTCTAGCGGTTCTGAAACTATATTGAATCTAGGGGCCGGAGCTGAATCATCTATTCTAAGAACCTCTATTTCTAACAGGAAAAAGTTGGTATCCTTTCCTGATTTTCGATTCAGCCAGTCGATAGCTTCTTTATGTTCCTCCTTTGCTTTATTAGTGATCCAAACCATCGTGTGGACATCAAGACCAGCAGCATAGGTGAGTAATTGACCTAGGTGCCTATGATCCGTTTCTGTAAGCTGGTTTTCGATAACGATCTTCCCACCATTGATGTCCTCAGCAACTATATCTGCTGTATAACCTCCAACGTTTTTCTCCATTTCTACATCCTCAATATCTATTTCTAATATATCTTTTAAAATATCGATTTCTTCACATAACCAAGGTGTGAAATCTCTTTCCTCGTCACTCCAAATCTCTCTACTATCCTCAATCTCCTCTATAACCCCTAACTCCGATGTAGGCATGTTATCAAAAAGAAAAGAAAAACAAGATATTTAAAAGCTATTCAAAAAATTTTTATTATGATTTTTATTTTTATCACCTTTTAACATTTTTTGTATGGAAGCTAAAATTTCTCAAGGAATTCCTCAATAACCTCTATATCGTCATCATCTAAGCCATATAATTCATAAACCATCTCATTGATTTCTTCCTCTAATTTTTCTATTGTAGGCATTTCTTCTAGGTTTTCTTTATCTTCTTCATATTCCTGTAAAATCTGTTTCACCTCATAATTGGATTTAGGAACTAAAACTTCTATTTTCTCATTCTTTTTGACAGATTCGCCTGCCAAAGTAAGCTTGATAAACTCGGCTTTTTCCTTAGTCTCAACGACAATCGGTTCCTCTTTCTTACGCTTACCGATTATTACTCCATACATATCGTCCTGGGTTTTCTGGATGGAAGGAGATATGTTAGAATGATTAAACTCCATTCTTAACTTAGATTTATTTACTTCTTTAGCGTTTGTATATTCCTTCAAATTAGATGTTTTATAATCTAATTTTCTTAAAAAGATTATTTCCTTAACATTATCAATGATCTGATTATTCTTAACTTTCTTTATTGGAAACCTCTCAACAAATTGTTTTTCAAGTTCATATCCTGACTCACCTAATGATTTACCATCCGCTTTGGCAAAAAATTCTAATACAGTTGAGTTTAAAATACCTAGGAAATAATAAAGTTCATTATTTTTAATATTTTTTGGTATTAGGGTAGTACAAGTTTCTAAAGTGTAATTCATCTGATCTTCTAGGCTAAATCGATAATTTTGTGTGATTCTCTGTGTTACGATTTTTTTCTGTTCAAATAATTCTGGAGATAATGGTTGTTCTATTTCCCACCATTTTATATTCTCCCCTTTTGACTTTCTATTCTGATATTGGGCTCGGGTCTTAAGGATCTCTTCATTCTTCTTTAAATAATCCATTATATCAGAATTTTCATCAGGATCAAATATGTCCTGAGTGGCATAAATTATTTCTTTATTTTTTTTAAAAGTATAATATCTCTCAACTTCCTTACCTTCCAATATTGGTTTTAGAGAATTACCGTTAAATCTACCTTTTTTTGTTATATACACCGAATTTCTTCCTGTTCTTATACCTCTATAAACCTCAAAATATTTATCTAATCTATTAAAACGTTTTAACTTTTCTACTAATTCTAATGCCCGTGGTGGAAGAATGTTAAAAGTTTCTATATATTTTTTATCTTGTGTGGTTTTCTTTATTTTTTCTGTTAGATATGAATTTTCAAAAGAAAAAGAAACCATATAATCTTTATCATTATCATTTTTGATTTCAGATATAATGGTTGATATATCCTTTTTAGGATCTTTAAATGATACTTTTACACCAAAAGTATTAGAATTGTTGTCTTGGATAACTATAACTGGGTCGTTAGTGGCGTCTTCAAATACACTTATTCCCCGAAAATCAATAAGTTCCCTAATATTTCCCTGAGTAACCATCTGAGCTCTAAGATATTTACCATAATTGGTTTTTGTAAATTTTCCAGATGTTATATATCCATATGTACCTTCATTATTTATCCAATCTAACGCTCTTCGCATGAAATATACATAAAGATCAGCCCTTCCTTGGTACACATCAGGATAATTAATTTCTAATTGGTCCTTACCAGCCACAATTTCTTGTCTCACATACGGCGGGTTTCCAACAACATAATCGTATCTCTGCTCATTTTTTAGCAGGGCTGCTAAGAAAATATCTTCGATAGACTTGATCAACCGTCCATCATCAAATTCCGTCTGTAACTCATAAATTTTCTCTATCAATTCATTTCCAAAAGTTCTAAAGAAACTAGATATCTGATTCCAGTCTTTATCGGAAAGATAATGTTTTTTCAGAATAGTCTCAAATCTTTCTTCATCAAATTCTGGAATTTTATCATCATCCATATCCTCTGCCTGCTCTTTAACAACATCGAACAGTCCCTGCAGAGCACCGAAATATTCTTCATTATTGTAAATATCTGTATTTCTCAATACAGTTCCAGAATGAGGCATCAAAAAGCTCTCTTCAAAGAACTCACCTTCTTCTCCTTCAACCGGTAACTGTACTTTCATCGAAAATCTTTTTCCATTTTCGAAATCTTTCAGAGTTATATCTCCAGTCTCACTTTCATCCACGAGAGAATCTGTCCTGAATATAGGCACCCTTTTCAATACAAACCTAGGATCATCCTCGATAGCTCTCTTGTAATATGGAAGGAGAACGAGCATGAACTGTATCTGTGCCATTATGGTAGCGAAAGGATGTATGTCGAATCCTACTATCCTGTAATTGTTACATAGATTGTCGAGAACCCAATCCCATCCTTTGTCTTCAGCAACATCTTCAGAAGCCTCTAAATACCTTTTCAATGCAGTCACTAGAAATGTCCCAGAACCACAGGCAGGGTCTAACAACCGTTTATCTAGTACTTTCCTACCTTCGTAATCAACAGAATCTAAAATGTAATCTACGACTTCTTGAGGAGTATAAAATTCTCCTAGAGCCTTTCTAGTGTCTTTATCAAAATACCTTTGATACAAAATACCTAGTGGATCTCCTTTGATCTCCGAAAAGTCGAATTTGCAGAAAGTCAACAATATCTTCCTTATCTTCTCTCCAAATTCGTCCATCGCATAGGTCAGTTCTTCATCGGACAATCTGAAAAAGTCTCTAAAACTTCGACCTTCATAAGGTTCGGTCCACCAGTAAAATATGTCTTCCTCAAAGACTGAAGAAACAAGTTTATCCCGCATATCAGAGACAAGATCTTGGGTTATTTTAGCCCATGAAGCTCTAGGGATGTCTCCCCTAAACGACGCTCTTTCGATCTCAGTTTCTATAAAGCCCACGAATTTGATATCCGCAAATTCATAGTCCTCAGCTGATTTAGCTAAAATCAATCTAGTGAACAAAGCATAAGTGGTCTCTAAACAAAACATGAATTTATACAGATCTTCTTGTTTATCGCTTAAACCACATTCTTCCATTATCGGTTTCCAATTTTTCGGCACGGTATCTGGTTTCTTCGCATAAGACATCTTCCAAAAGTCGTAAGCACTTTTCATAAAGCCAAATTCGCCTTTGCTTTCCATCTCATTAAACAAGTCGATTGTAGCACTCAATAGATCTCCGAAAGAAGAATTTTTATTCAATTTGAAGTTTTCAAAAAAGTGTTCTCTTGAAGCTTCATCTTTAAGATTTAATTTCTCTTCAGGATCTTCAAATTCTTTCAAATAGTCAGAAACAACTCCGATCTGTGTGAGATCATATTTTGGCTTTTTGATATTCTGGACGATCGTAGAAACATTTTTTCTCTCCAAACCCAAAACATTTTTTCCAAATTTTTTGTCGTAGTTATTCCGTATCCTTTCGTAAAAATACAATTCAAATCCATTGTAAAGAAGACCGTATTTAGCTTTCAACGGCTTCATATATCTATTCCAAAGTTGATCAAAATGTTCTCCTAAATTCTGGACTGTTGGTTTCTTAAACTCAATAACAGCTCTTACATTTCCATAATCGTCTGTGACATGGATATCTGTCCTCTTCTGATCTTTAACGGTCTCTTCAACATGAACATCATCTTCATCATAACCCAACTTTTCTAAGATACCAGATTTGTGAAAATATCTCTTCAACTTGTTTTCACTGATGTCTTTATTTTCTTTACATTTTTCATGGATATTTTCCAGCTTTTCTAAGATAGCATCTGAACCAGGAATTGTCAACACCTTGTAATGGTAATTGCAATCTCGATAAAAATCTTTTGTTTTTCAGGCTTTGTAGAAAACCTTCTAGTAGAGAAAAATAAGAGGTTAGTTTAGCAGAAGAATGTGTAGTTATACCCTCGAAAAACTTGGTTGTTGTAACTTTAGATCGACTAAAACATAGGTTTTCTACTGAGCCGATAATACTTAGTTTTTCTACAAAAAAGGTTTTCTACTAAGCCGATAAGCTTTTAACAACGGATCAAGAAGCTCTCCTTTTGCGATCACGGATGCCGCATCAGTATCAAGAACCAGCATGTTCCCTCCTATTGACTATCATAGTATGTTTTCACTTTGATCCCTCGTTCTGCTAGTTCCTCCTTGAATTTTTCAGCGTTTAGATCCGCTATCTCTGCAGCTCTCATAAGAGAAACTTCATCATCTTTGTATAATTCTATAGCTATTCTCAGCCTTTTTCCAGGATTATTTCTCAGAAAATCTCGGAATGCATCTCTGAAAACGTCACTCCGAGATGTGTACTCTCCGGATTTCACCAAGGCGTCAAGTTCCTCGGTCATTATCTCTGGTAGGCTGAACGAAACACTTTTACTCCCCATGTTTTAACAATAGTTAGCAATAATAATTAAATCTTTCGGATGATTTTTCATTCAAAGCCCTCCTCATCCTCTTTCCAAAATATCTTAAAATCCACCGATTCCAACCGATCCACGAGAAGATCGTACTGACGGGCTTTAACTCCCTTCTCAGCCTTCATTTCAGCTATCAAGATATAGATACTGTCAGCCTCGTCTAACTCCTTCACATTCCCGGACTCATCACTATAACACTCAGAGTGTAGAACCGCATAAAAATCACCCAAAATATACTTCGGAGTCTTCGCCTCTTTTTCGATCTCGATCACGCTGACAGTTCCTTCTTTATTTTCCACCAGGATATCCGGCTGAGATACCTGTAAGGTGGACCCTCTCCTAAAACAAACTTTAGGGAAAATTTAAATACTTACTCTAGAGTAACTTACTCATGGGTAAAATATTCATAAACCGAGAAGACGAACTAAACTTTTTGAACAATAGCTACTCATCCCAAAAGGCAGAACTCCTGGTAATCTATGGTAGAAGAAGGGTCGGTAAAACCTATCTCTTAACTGAAGGGTTAGGAAAAGACTCGATCTACCTTTTAGCGGAAGAAAGTAAAACGGTCCTAAAGGATTTTTCCAACATACTAGCCGATGAATTCGATGATAGGGTTCTGGAGGAAAATCCACTCCAGTCCTGGAAAGCTTTCTTTACTTACATAACTGAAAAAGCGAAAGAAGAAAAACTTCTCGTTATCTTGGACGAGGTCCAATATCTCGCGAAGAACTACAAGCCGTTCATGAGTGTTCTACAGAAGGAATGGGATGCTGAGCTCAAAGATACTGATATAACGTTGGTGCTGTGTGGATCTTTGATGTCCTTCATGGAGGGGGTGATCAGCGGAGATTCTCCTATCTATGGGAGGAGAACAGGTGCCTGGAAACTTCGACCATTGAGATTTTTAGATCTGAAGGATTATCATCCGATAAAGACCGAAGAATCTTTCAAAATCTATTCCATTTTTGGAGGGGTCCCGCAATACTGGAGAGATTACCAACCAAAACAAAGTATATGGGATAATCTCGATAGGATGTTATTTTCAAAAGGTGGTAGATACTACCACGAACCGAAATACTTACTGAGAGAGGAGATCAGAGAAGTATCTAGATATTTTTCGGTCTTAAGAGCTATAGCGAACGGGTATACCTCCTTTGGTAATATCGCCGACGCATCGAAAACAGACACGAATTCACTAGGTAAATATCTCAATATACTAGAAGATATGGGATATATAAAAAAGGAAAAAACGATACTGGGCAAAGGAAGTAGATATATGATAGATGATAATCTATTCCATTTCTGGTTTGAATTCGTTTATCCTCGCAAACATCTAATAGAAAAGGGAGAAGACGTTACAGGGCCTGTAAAGAAAGATTTCAATCGATATTTAGGGAGAAAATATGAAGACGTGGCAAAGGAATTCTTGGAAGCATTAAACAGAAAACAAAGACTCCCTTTCAAGTTCACTAAGATCGGCCGATGGTGGCATAAGGGAGATGAGATCGATTTGGTCGCTGTAGAAGAAGATAAAGGGATGTTCTTCGAAGTGAAGTGGAGTGAATTGGGCGATGATGGTGTCAAAAAAATTATAGACAAACTAGAGGATAAGACCGCTAGATTTGATCTAAAGGAAAAATATTTTGGCCTCATCACAAAGGATGCTCCAAAAAGAGAACTTGTTTTTACCCTGGATGATATATCGCAGATATGAACTTACTCTAGAGTAACTTACTTGTAAGTAACACCTCCCCGAGCAGGCGAGACGCTATCGAACCGCCCAACCAGCAACCCCCAATTATCAAAGACAGCAGTTCGCCACTCATCCAAACCTCAATACCTCCACTCCTGTCTCCCATAGTTGATATATGAAAGATGGCAGTTTTACCCCTCTCGATTATCAACGATAGCAGTTATCTGAATTCAAATCCTTCCCTACAATACATCCTCTAAGTACCACAACCCGATAATACCCTATAAATTTTATACCAACTTGCAAACGGCACTACGATTCTAGATTATAGCCAAAGATGTAACTTTTACTAGATTTTTCCAATTCTTTGACTAATCTCACAAATTCTGTTCCTGATTATATAGAATTCTTAGATTTCTAGTTTGACAAACACGGATCACCTCAAGATATATTAATTAGTAAATCTATGTTAAAGACGGGTAGAATTTGATGAATAAGACAATAATAGGGATGTTTATGGGGATCATCGCTGTGATCTTACTTATTTTAGCGATATTTGTACCTATATTCACAGCAGAGGCACCTGGTCTTTCAAGTAGTACTCTCTTATACGACGATACCGACGATGACATTGTTCGGAACACGTATATATTTACTATTATCGCCCTTATAGGTGCGGCTCTTGGAACTATTGTCAGTTACATGGTGGATACCGGCAAGGCCAGTAAAAAACTCGGTGGCGGTTTTTTTGGGATTGCGATGATATTTTCATTCATCGCACCGCTATACTATTGGATAGCCAACATCAGAGATCTAGATGATATGTTCGAGGAAATTGACGTAAATATGAGTGATTTCTGGTATTCTGAAGAAACGATCTTAGGAGAAATTAGCTGGAGCCCAAGCATAGCATGGTACTTGATGTTCGTAGTCGGAGTGATCACTCTAATCGCAATGGTGCTGGTTATCACGGGGCCATCTGGTAGATCCAAGTGAGCTAAATACCAAAAACTTGAACCAAATGGTAGATTTAGTTGCGATTCCTTTCACTGTAGGATAACGGCTTTTTAACTTTTCTTACGAAAGGAAATGAAGTCCACACCTTTCTCTTCAAGCCTCCTTCCCACTTCCTCATCTTCTTGTGAGCTTCATTCTCTACCATATTAGCATATCGAACGACTAGATCATAAACCTACCTCTCTAGTGAAAGGATGCGGAGAAGATCTGGGGCTGAAGATCGAACTAAACCCTTTTTAGCCTTCTTTTGAAAGTAAAAGGCCAGGTATCATGGCCAGAACAGGCCCTAGGATGAAACCTGCCCAGACAGTTAAACCTAAGATCCCGAACACGAATACTCTGATCCTATCCCTAACTTCTGGCTTTTTAAAATCTGAAGACTCTTCAAAAAGCTTGTAACCTAGGATCACAGGGATCAAGGCAAAGATAAGCGTCACTGTAACGGTCAAGCTCGGATTAGAACCGCTTAAGGCTATAACTATCTGCATCAACATCATGGCTCCGCTGCCGATGTAAAGAAGACCGGAGGTCAGAAGAAACCACTCTCTTACGTTGCCAGGCCTTTTCCCCTGTGAACGGTATTTCCAACCAGTCCATGTAAAACCCAATGTCAAAACGGCTATCATAGGAGCTAATATCAGCAAAAGAGATTGACCTTCCCATATACGTATGTTGATAACGTCTAAAGGCAGAAGGATCCACTCTACTAGACTCCATCTTTCTTCGTAACCTACAGCTAGGCCGTAATTACCTCCTGCTTCTTCTTCACTGTAAACGACTGCGTGGTAGGTACCACTCTCTTCGATATTCTGGTCGAAGGTCGCGGGATGATAGTAGCTTCCAGGAGTGAAAGGTTCGTATTTTCTTTCTCCCAGATCGCCTTCTATGACCTTTATTCCGACATCATCTGGGATCTGCACAAAATCAGGTGTAGTATCATTTCCATCTATTCCCGGTCCGATAACCGCCAAGTTCGGCACAAAATCCTCGTTTTTCGGTGTCAACAAACTCAGGTAAAGTCTTTCACCGGACTCCATCTCCATCTCATAATAGTTCGCCACATCACCTCCTTTGAGTTCAGAATATATCGCCCAGGACTTGATGGGGTCTTCGATTATCATTGCGCTTTCGAGACTTTCGTTTCCCGAAGCGGTTTTGGGAACGTGAGCCGAAGCTGTAGAGACGCCAAACAGCAGAAATACAGCTAAAGTCACTAGAACTACTCTTCTCACTCCCATGCTAAAAACTACTGTTTAAGTATGATTTAAACTATTCTGTGATTTTCGTCTCATAGTCTAGGATCGATCGTTCACTCTACCTGGCCATATCTTTTTATCCATCTCAAACGCTCCACAACTTACAAATAATACAAAACATATTCTTTAATGATGAAAAAATCACAAGAAAGGGATATGAATTATAAAACGGTCTCCAAGAACGAGGCTCGACTTTTAGAAGCGATTAGCTCTAAAGAACTCTTAACCTTCGGAGTGAATGAGATCAAAGCTCTAACTGATTGGAAGAAGACCAGGATACATAACACGCTTTCCACACTAAAAGAAAAAGGACATCTGATCAAGATCAAAAGGAACACTTACACCCTTGAGAACGATTTCTTCGACAGGACTTTCGAAGTGGTCACCGACGCGGTAAAACCATCTTATGTGAGTTTTTGGACCGCTCTTTCCTACTACGGTTTCACGGAGCAGCAGGTGAATACCATACAGCTGGTCTCAACAAAACAGCTGAAGGGATTGAAAGTCGAAAACAAAGATATAACCATAACAACTTTCAAGCCCAGCAGATTCTTCGGATATCATAACAGGGAAGGTCCAATCATAGCGGAAAAAGAAAAGGCGTTGATAGATTCCTTATACCAATTAGAAAAATGTGGTGGATTTGAAGAGTATGTCAAATGCTTAAAGAACGGCTATAACGAATTGGACATAGAAAAGTACACAGAATATCTCATAAAATTTGATAACAGATCTCTGATCTCTAGAACGGGCTTCATACTAGAAGAGCTGAATCTGGCAAAAAAAGACACCCTGAAAAAGCTAAAAGAACACAAGTCCAATACCTATATCCTGCTCGACCCCAACGGATCGAAAATCCAAGACCCTGACTCAGATTGGAATGTAAAAATTAATAGAGAGGTCCCCAAAACATGATATCGAGAGAAAAACTGAGAGATATAAACAAGAATTCGTTCCTGCATCTTTATCAGCAGGAAAAAGATTACCTCATCAAGATCTTTCTTTTCCACTACTTCCGAAAGTACGATTCGGCCGTTTTCAAAGGAGGCACCTGTATAAGATATCTTCACGGTACCGACCGGTTCAGCGAGGACATCGATTTCAATCTCTCTGTACAACCGCAAAAATTCAAAAAAGAAGTCAGCAACACCTTGAAAGAATTCGAAAACATAGGCATAGAATACGGCTTTATCAAAGAAGAAAATTTTGAAGATGCTTACACGGCGGATATCTGGTTTCACGGCCCCTTACACGAAGGAACCAAGCAAACAAGGAACAAATTCAGGATAGATGCGGGAAGAAGAGGAGGAACACTCTTAGAACCGAGGTACGTTCTGATAGAGTCTGAATATCCTGAGACCAAAGAAAAGTATCTCGTTCAGGTGATGAACGAAGACGAATTGCTGGTAGAAAAAGTGATCACCTTGTTAACACGCTCTAAAGGCAGAGATCTCTACGACGTTTGGTATCTGCTGAAAAGCAACAAAGCTATAGACGTTGATCTGTTCCAACAGAAACATCGGGTCCTCGTAAACGAAGGTTTTCTGAAAGAAGAACTCTCCTGGAACTCATATCCCCAAAAAGAGAAATACGAGAGAGACATGGAGAAGTTAGCCCCTAACATCGTACCTTACGAACAAGTGAAGAAAGAAGTAGAGGATCATATCGACGAACTCCGTAGGGAAGTTTCCTAGTAGATTCACAAAATCAATTTCGTGGAACTACTTCATGTAAACACATACCACCAACTGCAGCTTGCAATCCAACTGATGGTTGTTAATCTCTTCGACTGGAACCCTAAAAGATGAGGCCGACCTACTCAAGTGGAATCGTCAGGACAGAAAGGAACATCACATGGTGGTCGGCAGGTCCGTGGAAGGCGGAAATGAAGTCGAAACCCTATCGTTGGAAGATTTCTTTGAAATAGTAAATCATATTCGGCATCTCCCTCTCCACTTCGAAACCGAGCCTTCCCATAAGATTAAAAATTTTTGTCTGATCCCGTCGAACGTCCAATGGTCGAAAATCCACAAAAGCCTTCTTAACCGTTTAAAAGCAGTAGACCATAACCTTTGTATAAAATGAGCACGATGTTATTTTCGTAGATGAGAGAGGATGATATATTGGACCCTGTAGAAGATATTTATGATGATGAAGAAGGTTCACTAGAAGATTTGAGGAAAGAGTTGGAGGAACGTGAAAGGGACGTAGATAGGAGGGAACAGAAAGTTTGGAACAAGGAAGATAGATTGGATGAACGGGAGGAAGATCTCGACAAAAGAGAGCAGGAACTTGAAAAGAAAAAAGCTCAGCTAGAAGAAAAAAAGAAGAGAGTGGTTGAGAAGGAAAAAGAGTTCGAAAAGGATCTAAAAGAGTTGTCCGATAAGATCATGGCCGTTGATGAAAAGAGAGATGAGTTAGAGCAGAGGAAAACGGAATTGAGGGATGAAAAGGAAAAGATCGTTAAAAGAAAACTGGACCTAGACAAGAAAGAATCTGAATTAAAACAACTAGAAAAGGAAGTAAAATCGAGGAGAAAAAAAGTCGAAGAAAAAGAAAATAGATTGAACGGATTAAAAAAAGATCTAGAGTCTCGTAAAAAAAAGATAGATGAGTCGGAGAAACAACTCTCTCAAAAGAAAACTAAATTGGATGAACGTGAAAAGCATTTGAACGAAAAAGAGTTGGAATTGGAGAGGAAAGGGTCCAAGCTAAAAGAGCTGGAAGATCAACTCAACTCAAAAGAACAAGAGATCGATAAAAAAGAAGAAAAATTGGATCAAAGAGAAAAGGAACTGAACAACAAAGAATCTGGATTAAAAGAGCTAGAAAACCAACTCACCACTAAAGAACAAGAGATAGATAAAAGAGAAGAAGAATTGGATCAAAGAGAAAAGGACCTGAACAACAAAGATGCTGAACTAAAAGAACTGGAAAACCAACTCACCAAAAAAGAACAAGAGATCGATAAAAGAGAAGATAAATTGGACCAAAGAAAAAAGGACCTGAACAACAAAGAATCTGAATTAAAAAACCTAGAAAACCAACTCAACACTAAAGAACAAGAGATCGAAAAGAAAGAAGCTAGATTGGATGAACGTGAAAAGAACCTGAAAAACAAGGGAAAAAAATTGGATCAGAAGGAATCCGACCTGAAGGAATTGGAAGACCACATCAGGGCCAAGGAAAAAAGACTCGATAAAAGAGAAGATAGATTGGATGACAGAGAAGACGATCTTAACAAAAAGGAAGAAAAATTGGAGCAGAAAGGGTCCGACCTTGAAGAGCTGGAAGAACATATCTATTCCAGGGAACAAGAGATCGATAAAAGGGAGGAAGGGTTGAACAAAAGGGAGGAAAGAATTTATCAAAAGGAATCCGACCTGAAAGAACTGGAAGATGAACTCACCAAAAAAGAACAAGAGATAGATAAAAGAGAAGAAGACCTTGAAGAATTAAAAGAAGAAGTCGGAAAGAAAGAAGTTAGGTTAGATGAACGTGAAAAGAACCTGAACGAAAAAGAAGGGAACTTAGAAAGAAAATTAAAGGATACGTATGAAATAAAAGGCGAACTGCAGGAAAAAGAAAAGCAGCTGATGAAGATGGAGTCCGAACTGAAAGAATCTGATAGACGCTCTGAATTAAGAGAAGCGGAGATAGAAGACTGGTTCGAACAGATAGATTCAAGGAGATCCGAATTGGAAGAAAGAGAAAAAGAATTGAAGATGAAAGAAGAAGAGATAAATATATGGGAGAAAGGAGTGAAGGAGAGGGAAGAAAAAGTTAATATGAAGGAGGAAAAATTAGAAGAAAAAAATATGTTCTGATCCTACACCTGTAAAATGCACAATGGAGTGCCTATCACTCTCTCGTTACCAACTCTCTTCCTTCTTTTATCAAAAATACCACGATCATCAGACTCACTACTGGATCTAACTGCCACAAGCCCCATAGGTAATTGGCAACCAATCCTAGGAGGAGCGCGAGAGACAAAAGCGAGCACACCAGTGTTTCCTTAGCATCGGCTTTGAGAGATCCCAAAAATAGTTTTTCTCCCAATCTGTGTTTTTTATAAGCTATCAGGGGCATGGTGATCAAGGCGAATATAGCGATGATTATGCCCAAAGGTGAAGGTTGAGGTATCGTAGAGGAGACTAGCATTTTTACGGTCTCATAAAGAACGTAGATCGCCAGAAGAATGAATGATAACCCGACCAAGTTCTGAGCTTTCCTTTCGATCATCCTCTCTTCTTTATCAGAGCTTATATCGGACTGTCTACGGAGTCGCCAAACTAGGACCACTCCCGACATGGATTCCGCTATACTATCCACCCCAAAACTAACTAGTGCAACACTACCAGAAACAGTTCCCGCAAAGATAGAAAAGACAGCTTCTACTATACTGTAAAGGATGGTGAAGTACTCCAGCTTGAGAGCTTTCTTGAAGTCCTGATGCATAGTCATTTTAATATCCAGTGTAGTATAAACTTTTGGTCCGCCCCAAACCCTGACTTTTTATAGCCTCCTACAATTCCACAATTATGAAGATAGGATATCCCTGCATCAACAGGTCTTTGGACTGCAAAGGGAACAGGACCTTCAGATTGAAATCTTATTGTGACATCCTCACAAACTTACTTGGCTGAAAGCTTTTCACCTCCGAGACGATAGATTTAATCTAGATCTAGAATAATCAATCCCAAAAGAATCATAAAATCAGCGAAAGGACTTTACTACAGGGTCAAACGATATAAATGTAAATTTTTAGAGAATATAACCCCTTATTTAAATGCCGAGCTAAATTTAGTGGCTTGTTTTAAATATTGTTCTTCTCGTTCTTGCACTTAGAGGTATAAACGATGGAAAACAAAACAAAGAATGTATTTACCATATTGCTCGGAATTATATTAGTGATGGGTACGGCGATGCCAGCCGTATCTATTATCGATGAAAACCAGGAAAAACCGATGTTTGAAAGAAGAGATACTGAGGACACGACAGTAGTCCTCGCACGAGTTGAAAACGACCGAGAGCTGTCTTTATTGGACGGTTACGGCGAGGTAATTGATCATTACGGAAGAAATGTTTTACTGACCATGGATAGAGAAGAAGCTCGTCGATTAGAAGGTGAATTGGATATCCAAATACTTGAAGATAGAAACCAGATAAATGTGAAAGGTCACACGTTTGATACCAATGAAGGTTTTCCAGAATTGGACTCTGAGTTGAAAATCGAAGGATACGAGTCAGGGACAGAGGGAATCTATCTAGTAGATATGATAGGCCCGGTGAACCCAGAGTGGAGAGAAAAGATCGAAGAGATCGGAGTAAATGTATTCAATTATCAGCGCAACTATGCCTACGAAGTAGTCATGACTCCAGAAAAAGCTGAAGAAGTCGAGGACCTTGATTTCGTTGAGTGGGTAGGACCCTATCAACCGGGATTCAAACTTCATCCCGAGATAAACGAGGCTCTTGACAAAGATATGCCTTTGAACATAAGGTTGAGGCCAGGATTTGATGCTTCTACGTTGAATATGATCGAAGCCGAAGCCGATATTTTGGGTGTAGAAGACCTTAGAGAAGATGGCTCTAGAGTGACTGTCGATATAGGATCGATAGACGATGTTGAAGATTTAGCCTTGGAGAACGATGTGTATTACATCGCACCGTACGTTGAACCAGAACTGCACGCGGAGATGGAAGCCCAGATGCTTGGCGGTGGGATGTGGTTCATGGACGATGAATATCCAACGAATACAGATCTAGATCCCGAACCAAGGCAGGGCGACCCCCAAGAGCCTTACAGAAAATATGGGGATTACGGAGCTTACATCAATCAATTGGGTTACAGCGGTGAGGATCTCACGGTAGCTGTGGCCGATACAGGTATAGGCGACGGTACGGTGGGTGATGCTGGTGTCGAAGACTTTACTGATAGAGTAATAGGAGGATATGGTTTTGGACAGGAAGATGATTGGGCTGATGGACATTATCATGGTACAGCGGTCTCCGGATTGGTCGCAGGAGATACCTATAGAGGATCCGGCGAGACCTGGGATGAATTTGAAGACGGTGACATGGAATATTATCTAGGCCAGGGACTGAGTTATGAGTCAGAGCTTTTCGGTACGAAGATATTCAGTGATGGAGGAGATTTTATTCCTACTGAGTACTATCCTATCTTAGAGGAGCCCGCCCAAAGATCAGACGCTTACATCCACACCAATTCTTGGGGTGCTGGGACTTTAGGGGAATATTTCGCCCACGATGAAATATTCGATCAGGGGGTTAGAGATGCGAATAGAGATACAGAAGAAAACGAGCCTATGGTGGTCACTGTTTCGGCTGGCAACGATGGAGGCCGTGGAGGCTTTGAACAGGAAACAGGCAGTCCTGGAAACGCTAAAAATGTGATAACAATAGGAGGAAATCGGCCCTACAATCCGGGTCTAGGACACGAGAATCCAGAAGAGATGTACGGTGCGAGTTCTAGAGGATGGACTGAGGACAACAGAGTTAAACCAGATGTGATAGCTCCATCAGAAAGCGTCATCACTCATAACACTCCACTGGACGACGAATATGGAGATTATATCGCAGCGGAGGGTACTTCTTTTGGAAATCCTTTGGTCACCGGAGCGGCTACCATCATCGTAGATTGGTATGAAGAAAATCATGAAGAAACTCCGAGTCCGGCGATGGTCCGTTCTATCTTGATAAATACTGCTAATGAATTAGATCCAGATATAGGTGATACCAGAGGACATATACCGAACAGAGATGAAGGGTGGGGTGTACCCGATCTATCTAAATTAGAATATCCTAAAGAAGACCCGATAGGATTCCTACTAGAAGATCAGGAGACTTTGATAGAAACAGGAGAAGTCGAAGAGTACGAGGTAAATCCAGATGACATAGATGAACCTTTGAAAGTAACTTTAACATGGACTGATCAGAACGCACTTGAAGGAGACAGTTCAGGTGGGACACCAACATTGAAGAACAATTTGGACCTAGAAGTGTTAACACCCGAAGGTGAGATAATACGAGGTAACGCCTTTGACCTCTCTGGAGACGGTGAAAGCGACGATGGTTACACCTATCCAGATGCGGAAGTGATGGAGGAATTCGATTACAACGATGATGGTTGGGACGACGTTAATAACGTTCAGAACGTTTTTATCCATCCCGATGAACTTGAATCGGGCATATATACAGTAAGGGTTCATGGGACAGATATACCGGAAGACGCTAACAATGATGGAGAAGCAAATCAGGACTTTGCTTTAACCACCTACAATGTACCTGACGAAATAGATATACCTGACAAAGAAGGTCAGATAAGCTTTGATAGAGAAGAATATGCTGGAGACGATATAGTTGAGATCACACTTTCGGATATCACATTGGAAGAAGAAGGTAGTTATGATGTGACGGTCTCCAGTTACGATTCTGGTGGCAGCCTCCTGGAAAATAAAACAGTAGAACTTGAAGAGATAGGAGAAGGGATCTTCGAAGGGACAGTCCAGCTGAGTGAAGAAGACGAAGATGGTTCGCTTTGGATAGATCACGACGGCGAAATCAAAGCCTGGTACCTCGATGAAGATCCAGGTCCTGTAGAGGAACTAGAATCTAACGTCGAAGATGTCAATGTAAATTCACCTTCTGATAATATTGAGGAAAAAAGAGATGTTGGGGTGATAGAGATTATAGAGCCGCCTGAAAAAGTCAACAGTGAAGAATACCATGGAGTAGAGGTCCTGGTGGAAAACTTCGGTGATGTTAACGAAGAAAACGTGCCCGTAGAGACGACCATCCAGGAACAAGCTATGTTGATGCGTGAAGAGTTCGAGGATGAGATACCAGAAGATTGGGAGATAGATGGAACGCTATTTGAACCAAAAACCTGGCATCACGAAGGTTCTTACGCCTACGTAGAAGATGATCAAAATGAAGATCAAGAAGAATGGTTGATCTCTCCTGAGATTGATACTAGTGAAGTTGAAGAAACTACCCTATATATCGATCAGCACTTCGAAGACGGTTCGGATGGAGATCCCGTAGGAGAAGTCTTGATATCCCCTGATGGAGGTTCGACTTGGGACGAAATAGACACCTATACTCAAACTACAGGAGAAAAAGAATATGCCATAACTGATCAGGTCGAAGATGAAGATGAGATCCAGCTGGCATTCGTTTTCGATACCGAGCAGCATTGGAGTATCGGTTGGACAGATTACTGGGAGATATATGAAATCAGAATATCCTATATGGAGGAAGAGTACTTCGACGAGACAACGGTTGATGTAGATGCTGGTGAAACCACCACAGCGGTTTTCGACCATTGGAATCCTTCTCATGAAGGGGAATTCTCCCTGGAATCCAATACAGACCTAGAAGCCGACGAAGATCCAACAAATGATCAGGAAACCCAGGATATCACTGTGGTAGATATAAACGATGTTGGAGTCATTGATATAATCGAACCGCCTGATGTTATAAATAGTGTGGAAGATCAACCGATCCAGGTAGAAGTAGAGAATTTCGGTACCTTCGATGAAACTGACGTTTCCATCGAGACAGAAATTGAAGAATATTCATATCTGCTCGATGAGGATTTTGCAGATGAGATCCCAGAGGAATGGGAGATAGATGATACAAGCGATGAAACTTGGTATCAGTCCAGTTCACAGGCGACAGTAGACGTCACAAGAGATGAGGTGCAGGAAGAATGGCTAATAACCCCGATGCTCGACGCCACCGATGCCGAAGAGACCCTATTTGAATTTAATCATCATGTCAGCCCTACACCTGCAAATCCAGAGTACACGGCCGAAGTCTTAATCACATCCGATGGTGGAGATAATTGGGAACTTATCGATCAATGGGAGGACGGAGAGGAAGCCAACGGTGTCTATCAGTACGATATCTCACAGCACGCCGATGGAGAGGACGAAGTCCAAGTAGCTTTTGTTTGGCAAAGCGACGACGTCGACGATCACGGAAGTTTATGCAATTGGGACATCTCAGAAGTGAACGTATATTACGTGGTCGAAGATTACATGGATAGTACCACCTTTGATCTCGACGCTGGAGAAAACAAGAAGGTAGGATTCGAGTCTTGGAACCCCTCCCATGAAGGAGTGTTCCTCCTCAACTCTTCTACGGATCTTGAAGGAGATGATGATCCGACCAATGATTACGAGACCAAAACCATTACGGTTGAAGACATACATGACGTTGGAGTGACCGATATAATCGAACCACCTCAATTCGTGAACAGTTTGGATGATCATCCAGTAGAAATCAAAGTCGAAAACTATGGTACATTCGACGAAACAGTACCCGTCGAAATCGTCATCGAGGAAGAGATAACGTTACTCTACGAAGAATTCGAGGAAGAGATACCGGATGAATGGGAGATAGATGACTCAAGCGAAGAAACATGGCATTGGGACGATCCCATCAGTGGTACCCAGGCCACCGTAGATGTTACACGAGACGAGGTTCAGGAAGAATGGTTGATCACACAACCCATCGACGCTACTAACTCTGAAGATACTTTACTTGAATTCGATCATGATATAGATCCAAGTTCCTCTGATCCCGAATTCACAGCTGAAGTAAAAATCACTACAGACGGAGGGGAGACCTGGGAACTCATCGACGAGTGGGAAGATAAAGATGATCCTACCGGAGTTTATCAGTACAACATTTCTCAATATGCCGATGGAGAGGACAAAGTTGAGATAGCTTTCGTCTGGCAAAGCGACGATGTTGAAGATCACGGTACTTCCTGTAATTGGGATATATTTGAAGTGAACGTGCATTACATGATAGAGGAATATTTCGATGAAGCCACTATAGATCTCGATGTCGAAGAGAGTGAAGAGATAGTGTTCGACGATTGGAATCCTTCCGACGAAGGTGAATTCATAGTGAACGGTACTACCGATCTAGAAGAGGATGATGATCCGACAAACGATTACGAGACTCGAATTATTACCGTAGAAGACATCTACGATGTCGGTGTGACCGATATAATTTCCCCAGAGGGTGTCTACTTCATCGACGATATCATCGATGTTGAAGCAGAAGCCGAAAACTTCGGTAATTTAGACCAAGAAGACGTTCCTGTTGAGGCGATAATAGAAAAGATCGAATATTTGTTAGATGTGGATCTAAGAGAGAAAATCCCGGAGGATTGGACGATAGAAAGTACCGCGGAAGAACCCTATACATGGCATTGGGCCGAACCCTGGGATGGAACCCCTAGAGCTTTCGTTGAAGAACGAGAAGATTGGCAGGACGAGTGGTTGGTCACACCGGAGATAGATGCAAGTGATATCGAAGATACGACTTTAGAATTGGATCACAATTTCGATACAAGCATAGTCAGTGGAGACTCTTGGGGAAGGATCAAAGTCAGTGCAGATGCTGGAGAGTCCTGGGATATGATTGAAGAATGGGAACCAGGAGAGTCCGCCGAGGGCGTCTTCGAGTACGACATATCTGATTACGCCGATGGAAATGAAGAAGTGCAGGTGGCTTTCGTCTTCAACAGTTCAGACGCGGAAGAAGGCACTTTTGACGAGTGGGAGATATTCGAAGTAAATATACATCATATGGTCGATGAATATTTCGATCAGACCACGGTCGATTTGTACGTGGAAGAACCGGCTGAAACAGTAGTGTTTGAAGATTGGGATCCTACATCTGGAGGAGATTTTAGAGTCGAAATCAGCACGGATCTTGAAGGTGACGAAGATCCAATAAATGATTTTGAAATAGAGCATGTAGAGATATTGGACTGGGAACACGATTACGGCGTAGACGAGATAATATCTCCAGAAGAAGATGTATTCAATGAAACACAGCCGGTCGAAGCGACGGTAGCTAACTACGGTGACTACGATGTTGAAGACTTGTTGGTTAACGCCACAGGGAGTCGGATCTCCGGTTTAATCGAAGACTTTTCAGGTGAATTCCCTCCAGAGGGATGGGAAACCGATGATTGGACACAATCTCACAGCAACAATGCCGGTGGAGAGGCGCCTGAAGCAAATGTCAACTGGGGTGATGCAGTGGATGGTTCCGCTTATCTCGAATCCCCTATGGTAAACACCACTGAAGCAGATGAATTAATCTTAGAATTTTACTCTTATATAGACGATGCCGAAGGCGGTTACAACGCAGAAGTTCTCGTACGGTCCTCACCGGATGAAGAGTGGGAAGACGTTACCCCATGGAATAATCCTGTAGATGGAGATGTGGGTCCGGCTCACTATGAAGTGAACATAACCGAACACATTGGCACAGGTACACAGATTCAATTCTATGTAGACGACGATTGGGAATTCAACGATTGGTTTGTGAACGATGTAAGGGCTGATTTCCCATCGATCGAGTACGAAGACGAGACAACTGTAGATATCGACGAAGGAGAGAGTACGACCGCCGAATTTGAGTACTGGGATCCTGCTGCGCCTGGAGAGTATATCTTCGAAGTGGAAGCATACCATCCAGAAGATATAAACCCAGATAACGCATCACTAGATAAAGGAGTCCATGTAGATCCGATAATAATTGATCTAGACCAATCTTTTGAATCACCAGAAGAGCCGATCTATGACTTCGATCAAGAAGTAATCGGAGAAATAGAAAACTTGGGCAACTATGATCTTGAAGATCTTTTGGTGGAAAAAACTATCGATCCGATCCATCAAGAATTTCCGATAGATGAGGACTTCAGTGAAGATCCTCTGAGCAATGGTTGGAGCGCCGAGGATTGGAATAACAATGACAATACTTGGGAGCACTACGGAGAGAACGAAGTGATGAAAGTGACTCCAGAAGATGACAAGCTTCCAGAAAACAACGTACTCTGGACACCCATTAGAGACTATACATTTGGAGAAGATAGAGTTCTACTAGAATTCTATTCAAGTTATGCTGGTTCCAATGATAGATCGATACTGTTGTCCACTGATGGTGGAGAAACGCACACAACGATAAAAAGAAATATCGGTTCTGGACATATCTCACTCGACATAACTGACTGGGTTTACGATGAAGAAGACGTCATTATCGGTTGGGAATACTATACGGAAGAGATAGAAGAAAACGAATTCTGGGAGCTCGACGATGTAGAGATCACGGAGGAACTGTTCGATGAAGAATACGAAGACGAAAAAATTATCGATGAAGCTTTGGAGCCTGGTGACAAAATGCATATCCAATTCGATGATTGGACACCAGATGTTGAGGATTATCCTCAGGTGTTCAGAAGAACGATGACCGTACTACCTTCAGGAAATGGTCACTTCAGTGAATTCGAGATCTCAGAGAGGATCAACGTTTACGAATACGTGTCACCTGAAGCTACAAATCCAGATCCATTTGATGGAGAAGAAGACGTTACTCATTCTCCACATCTGAGCGTGACTCTTGAAGGTGCCCCAGAGATATCTATAGATGCAACATTTAGACTTTATGACGATGAAGGCGAGCTGATAGCTGAGGAAAACGATACTGATATTTTAGAGGGAATGGATGCTGAAGTGCAGTTCATGCTGCTTGATGGAGACGAAACATATCAATGGAACGTTACTTTGGACGACGGCATCGAGACATATGAATCTGACACATGGGAGTTCCATACATATGTGCCAGAACCGATTTGGGTTACAGATACAGCTGACATCAATACTGAGCCTCCTGGGCAAGTAGAAAATCTCAACTTGGATTGGGATGCACCGATAAACGAGGTTGAAGGAAACGAATTGACATGGGATGCGTCACCAGACGACGGTTCAGGTTACAATGATACTGAGTATTACATAATTTACCGATCTGATTCAGAAGAAGGGCCATGGAATGAAGATTCAGTGATAGACACTGTCGAGGCCGATGGTTCCGAGAATTACACCTATATTGATAGTGGCAGAGCCGACGACGGCTATAGGTGGAATTATGTAGTTCGAGCGGTAGACAGAGTAGGTAATATAGAATTGAACGAAGAGGTGGTTTCAGAATTACATATGCCGACTGCAACAGATCCAAATCCAGAAGATGAAGATTGGGTCGACGAATTAGAGCAGACTTTATCGGTCGACGTCGCTTCTCCGACAGGTGATCATCTAAACGTTGAGTTCTACGACGGCACAACCCACGAGATGATGGAAAAGATGACTTCAGTAGTAAATGAAACGGTCGAGTATACTTGGGAACTGAAAGAGGAGAACAGGACAGAAGATCATCATTGGTACGTAATCACTTCCTATGAAGACTACAATATCGGAAAGATGAATCCACCGGAAGATCACACCCTCAGAATCCAAGAACCAGTGGGTGTAGGAGACGTTTATCTAGAAGATGAAATAGTCGATACCGAAGAATGGCCCTATACTGAAGAAATCGAAGGTTTCACTGAAGTCACACTAGAAGCTGAACCGGGAACTATAGATGACTTAGAGTTCGAATTTAAAGAATGGACTGGAGATGTACAAGAAAATATCGCTGAGGATAAAGAGATCACACTGATGATGAACGAAGATAGGAGTGTCAGACCGGTTTTCGATATACTTGATGTTGAATATGGATGGCATTGGTTATATCCAGATGAGCATCGAACCCCATCTGATGTACGGATCGGAGGTGAGGATACATGGTACGGCGCGATGCAACTAGATCTCTCAGAAGAAGTAGGTATGGAACTGTCGAAAGTAGCTTACTACAATCCGGCCTGGGATCATGAAACTGGTGCTCATGAAGTCCAAGCCCACGTATCTCCCAACGATGACGGCGCCCCAGAAGAACCATGGGCCGCTTCAACTGAGATATATGAACCAGAACCTTATGAAGGATGGGTAGAACTTGAACTGGACGAAGCTGTGTTAATAGAAGATCCAGGAGATTACTGGGTAGTTTTGGAATTCGATGATATGGGAGAAGGGTATTTCCCCGCCGGTGCAATGAGTCCACATGTTGAGAACGGTGGATGGCGAAATGCAGAAGATCCATTCAATGCTGATGATTGGTCTGAAGATTATATGGAAGAATGGGGATTCACATTCTCGATAGAGGCCTTCGTCGATATACCTGAACCAGAGGATCAAAAAGATGAGACCCATATGGCCGATGAAGATCTAATTGAAGATGATGATGAATTAGATGTTGCAGTGGTGGATGCAGAGAATTATCAGGAATTCGAGATAGAGTATAAATTGGAAGAATATCTTCCAGAAGACCGATTCAATGTCGATACTTTATGGAACGAACAGGACAAACATTGGGAAGATTGGCTCATCGAAGAAATGGGCGATTATGATACCTTTGTGATACAGCGTTTCGAATATGATGAAGATGATTCAAAATCTGCAGCGGAAGATTTCTTAGATAATCTTTCACCTATACAAGGAGTTGTATATCTGGATTCACATATCGGATCGACACAGGAAGCCTATGCTGACGGAGTTAGGAGTTTACATGAAGTACGTGGCGATCCTGAATTTAGAGACAGTACCAGGGACGGTAGATCCCCACAATATCTCCATATATTAGAGGACCATGAGATATTCGAAGGTGTAGGTGAAGAAGGCGATGAAGTGAAGATGGTAGAACTTGGAACCACGAACTGGGGTTCATGGTTCGATGATTACTCTGGAGAGATTCTTGCTGAAAAAGATTACCGCAATGATTATAAAGGGCCAGCAGTCGGAGTTTGCGAAGATAGACAAGAAGTTCTTTTGTCAGCGAAAGGTATAGGTTTTTGGGCAACTGCTGATGCTGATGGGTGGACTGAGGAAGCTAATCAATTGTTCGCAAATTCTGTAGAGTTCGTCTCACCACCTGAGGAGTTGGGTTGGCAATTCCATCTAGAGGGAACTGAAGAACCGATCGCTAACGCCACTGTGCTAGAGGAGGAACCCCACACCATTCAAGATACGATCACACTAGATGCCACCAATTCTTATGATCCTCAGGGCGCTCAGATAATCAACTATACCTGGACTGTGGAAGATCCAGATGGTGACGAAACAGTTCTATACGGCGAAAAAGTGAACTACACTTTACAACAACCTGGAGATTACAATATCGTTCTAGAAATCAAAGATCCGTACGGCTATACCGATACCGATTCCTTGCATATCCAAGCTGTTGATACGGAACCGATATCAGTTATCGATATAGTAGAAGATAAACCGTATCAGCAGGGTCAAACAATAACTTTAGACGGCAGTAACTCGTACATTGAACCTGGAGGCGAAGCAGAAATAGAGAACCACTCTTGGATGATAGAGGATCCTACTGGAGAGCTAACCACGCTTTATGGAGAACAAGTTGAATATACGCTAGAATTCGCTCTAGATTACAACATAACTCTGGCGGTAGAAGACTCGTTCGGAAATCAGAACACCAGTTGGAAGCAAATCCACGCAGTTGATACAGAAGATCCAATCGCTGACGCCGGTAATTCAGACATCGCAAGAGCAGGTATAGAATATAAAATAGATGGAACTGGTTCTTCAGATAATGTAGGGATCGAGTTTTACAATTGGACAATTGAAGGAATATCAGGAGATGCTGAAGGATATTGGGATACCACAGAAGGAGAAACAGTAGACTATATATTCCCAGATGAAGGAGAATATAAAGTAACACTTGAGGTTTCCGATTACGAAGGTAACCGTGACGATGATACCATAACGATCATTGCCACACCGCCGCTAGAGGCATTCGAGATAACACATCCTGAATACGATTATCAGGTCATAGAGAAAGACACTGTTACGATTGAATGGGAGGGACATGAGTACTTTGAAGATATGGAGTATGAAGTCAGAATAAACTATGGAGATTGGGAAAGCGTAGGAACTGATACCCAATATACATTCAAAGGACTATTAGAAGGCACTCATATCGTTCAAGTTAGAGCTACACACGAAACGGAAGAGACATTCATAGAGTCTAGAATTTTTGAGATACATACCGTCGAAGAAGAACTCGATATCACTGCACCTGCGGGCGGAGTTGAAAGTCTCACCTACGAGGAGGATTTCACCATAGCTGGGGAAACCGATCCTGAGTTGGATGTATACATAAATGAGGTAGAAGTAGACGTTGACGAGGAAGGTGTGTTTGAGTACGAGACAACATTGGTCGAAGGTCAGAACGTTTTCCGGGTGATAGCTGAGCACGACGGCGATAAAGTTGCTGAAACTACTGTTTATGCGCTTTACTTACCACAGATCCAGGAGATGCAGGATGATATGGATAATTTGCAAAACGATATCGACGAGAACAGAGATGATATCAACGATCTCTTCAATATAACAGACGACCTAGAGATAGACATCGGAGAACTCGAAAACGAGCTGAACGGTGAAGTCGATAGACTTGAAGATGCATTGGATGAGAACGTTACAGCACTCGAAGACGCTTTAAAAGAGAACAGGACCGATCTCATAGACATCATAGACGATAACATAACTTACATAGAAGGTGAACTAGAAGATATCGAAGATGAAATAGATGACCTAT